>WNGB01013319.1_pt1 | contig 11083 bp, 8 predicted proteins | sample 5400681 | NCBI WGS metagenome assembly WNGB01 (sample SAMN13153367, study PRJNA577476) | soil metagenome | isolation source: 115 cm soil or saprolite under grassland replicate 2 | place: USA:California | collected 2016-06-15 | reverse complement strand
CCTTCTCCAACCTCGGCGGCAATCACAATCGCGATTATCTGCGTCTCGCGGTCCCTGACGAGCTGACCACCATTCTCAGCCACAGCCGCTCGCTCGCCGTCCGGCCGTTTGCGATGACCAGACAATTCACAGGCGACGTCGATCCACAGCAGGTCGGAAAGAGGTTGAGCGTCTCGAACGTGATCACCGGCGATTACCGCGATGACGGTGGACGGCTCGGCCTGTCGATCGAGGCGATCAACGTCGAAACCAACTCCGTCGTCTGGCGCGATTCGATTCAGGTGGCGGCCGAGGATTTGATCGCCATGCGCAACGAGCTTTCCTCGCGCATTCGCTCCGAGCTCATGCCGCGTCTCAACATCGCCGACGCTCGCGAGGACAGGCGTCCTCGCAACGATGAAGCGTATGCGCTGTTTCTCCGCGCGTCCGCGATGCCGAGCGACCCGGCGCCGAACAAGGAGGCGATTGCGATTCTTCAGCGCGCGGTGCAGCTCGATCCCTCCTATGCTCCGGCGTGGTCGGTTCTCGGTCACCGCTACTACTACGACGGCCAATACTCGGATGGCGGCATTGCCGCGATCGACAAGGCCGAAGGGTGCCATCGGAAAGCGTTAGCGCTCGATCCCGATCTCATCATGGCCCGCCGAGGACTCATCGTTCATCTGGTGGAAAAGGGAGAGCTGCCGGCCGCATACGATCAGGCTCGCGCTCTCGTCGCGCAGAGACCGGACAGCAGCGACGCCCACTTCTCAATGAGCTACGTCCTACGATACGCCGGGCTTCTCGACGAATCGGCACGCCAGTGCGAGGCCGCGCGTTCCATGGATCCGACGAATCCAGGGCTGCGGTCATGCGCGCTCGCATTTGCGGAGCTCGGCGATGAGAAGAGCGCGCTCGAGTTCCTCAGGCTTGACGGAAACTCCAACTGGGTCCGAAGCGTCCGTGGCGACTTGCTCATGCACCAAGGCAAGCTCGCGGAAGCAGTTCGGGAGACCGCGTCTTTCACCGCAGATCCGGCCTGGCAAGTTGCATCGCTCACGGATCGCCACGCGCCAGCGGTGCAAATCGACCGTGCCGCGGCCGCCGCGAAGCAGACAGTCACTCTTTTGCACGATGGGGAGCCGTCGTTCTGGCTGGCCACTTCGTTCGCGGTATGCGGCCGCGAACGCGACGCGCTCGACCTCCTGCGGAATGCAATCGAGAAAGGCTACTGCGCCCACCCGGCGCTCGACCGCGATCGAGCGTTTGACTCGATCCGCAACACGCCTGAATTCCAGCAGATCCGCAACCAAGGGATCCAATGTCAACAGCGCTTCGTGCAGTGGAGAGCCGCCCAAGCGCCGTAGAATGAATGAATGTACGACCGCCGCCCTCGGCGGCCGCCGCGGAGGGCCGCGGCGACACACCGGAAACCGGTAACCCCTTTGCAAGGGAGCTCATCTGATGGAAGACACGCTGACACTTCCGTACAGCGCGGCTGCAGCGAAAGCTCCGATCAAGCGGATCCCCGTCGCGGTCCTCGGCGCCACCGGCTCCGTCGGGCAGCGCTTCGTGCAGCTCCTCGATGGACACCCCTGGTTCAAGCTGCACGAGGTCGTCGCCTCTGAGCGCAGCGCAGGAAAGCCGTACGGCGAGGCTGCCGATTGGCGGCTCGATACGCTGATGCCGAACGATGCGTCTGCGCTTCCGGTGAAGCCGCTCGGCGTCGAATTGCAATCGCGGCTCGTTTTCTCCGGCCTCGATTCCTCCGTCGCTGGTGAAGCGGAGGACGAGTACGCGAATCGCGGCTCCGTCGTCGTTTCAAATTCACGCAATCACCGGATGGATGCCGATGTGCCGCTGCTCATTCCGGAGATCAATGCCGATCACGTCGGCATCATCGAACATCAGCAAAAGCGGCGCGGCGGCCGCGGGTACATCGTCACGAACCCGAATTGCTCGACCATCGGCCTGACGCTGGCGATCGCGCCGATCGAGCGGCTGTACGGCATCGAGGCCATTCACGTCACCACCATGCAGGCGATCTCGGGCGCCGGTTACTCCGGCGTCGCGTCGTATGCGATCCTCGATAACGTGATTCCGTTCATCTCTGGCGAGGAGCCGAAAATCGAATCGGAGCCGCGCAAGATTCTCGGCCGCCTCGAGAACGACGGATTCATCGACGCGCCGTTCCGCATCTCCGCGCAGACGAATCGCGTTCCGACGATCGACGGCCATCTGATGACGATTTCGCTCAGCCTGCGCAGCCGCAATTTCGTGAATCTCGATCAGGTGCGCGAGGCGATCGACAATTTCCGAGGGGAGCCGCAGCATCTGCATCTGCCGTCGGCGCCTCGTAAGCCGCTGCACTACGTCGACGGTGACGATCGCCCGCAGCCGCGGCTCGATCGCGATCGCGAGCGCGGGATGAGCGTCTCGGTCGGGAGGCTGCGCCCCTGTCCGCTGCTGGATCTGCGCATGGTCGCGCTGGTGCACAACACGATTCGCGGCGCGGCCGGCGCGGCGATCCTGAATGCGGAATTGCTAGAAGCGCGGGGCTTGCTGTGAGGGTTCTTCGTTCTTCGTTGCTCGTTGTTCGTGCTGCGCAGACCGCACCCCACACGAGCAACGAAGAACGAGCAACGAACAACGGGTCATGATCATCGTTAAGTTTGGCGGCACCTCTGTCGGCGACGCGCAACGCGTGGCGAACGCGATCGACATCGTTGCCGAGCGAAAAGTGCAGTTTCCAATAGTGGTGGTTTCTGCGCTCGCTGGTGTCACGAACGATCTCGTGGCTGCGAGCGAAGCCGCGCGGGCGTGCGACATCGATCGGGTCAATCAGATCATCGCGGCGGTGCGTCAGCGTCACGAAGATGTGGCGATGCGCCTCGTGCAGCAGAAATTCGATTTCTTCGAATCCTTCATCAAGCAGCTCGACAAGCAGATCGATCAGATCCACACCATCCTCCGCGGCATCGCTCTCCTCGGCGAAATCACCGCGCGCGCGAGAGATAAAGTGATGGCCATCGGCGAGAAGCTGTCTTCCGTTCTCTTCGCGTATTCGATGATGATGCGCGCGCTTCCGGGCGAGCACGTCGACTCGGAAGAAGTGGTGATCACCGACGCCCGGTTCGGAGAAGCGAGTCCGCTGATGGACGAAACGCGCGCCGCCGCGGAGCGTGTACTGCGGCCGCTGATCGAGCGCAATTTGATTCCGGTGATGGGTGGCTTCATCGGCCGCACGCGCGACGGTGCCACCACGACGCTCGGTCGCGGCGGCTCCGATTACAGCGCGGCGATCATCGGGGCGGCGGTCGGAGCCGACGAGATCCAGATTTGGACCGACGTCGACGGCATGATGACCTCCGATCCGCGATTGATTCCGAGCGCGAGGGTGATCGATCGAATCTCGTACGTCGAAGCGGCGGAGCTGGCATGGTTCGGCGCGAAGGTTTTGCATCCCCGCACGATTGCCCCAGCGGTTGCGCAAAAAATCCCGGTGCGCGTTCTCAACACCCACAACACCGCGAGCCCCGGCACGCTGATCACTGAAGAAGGCGACACTCGCGATGCGGCCGGCCCGCGCGCGGTCGCTGTGAAGCGCGGCATCACCGTCGTGCACATGACCTCGAACAAAATGCTCGGCGCGCATGGCTTCCTGGCGCGGCTGTTCGCGATGTTCGAAGAGCTGGAGATGGCTGTCGATTTGATCACCACGTCGGAAGTCTCGGTCTCGGTGACCATCGATGAGAAGGAGCATTTGCCGCAACTCGTCGAGCGCCTGAAGCCGGTTGCCGACGTCGAGGTGCGCGAAAAACAGTGCATCGTGGCGATCGTCGGACGCAATCTGATGCGCGACTCGACCGTCGGCTCGCGAATCTTCGACGCGATTCGCGGCATCCCCATGTCCATGTTCTCGCTCGGCACCTCGGGCTTGAACCTCAGCATCGTCGTCGATGAAGCGGATGCGGACCGCTCGGTACGCGCGATTCACACAGCGCTGTTCGAGGGAGGTGTCATCCCGAGCCGCGAAGACGGCGAGGGATCCCCTTCGCAAGCACGCGGGGGATCCCTCTCTCCGCTCGGGATGACAAAACCATGAAGCTCGCCCTTCACGGCTACGGAAAAATGGGACATGCGGTGGAGAAGGTCGCAAAAGAGGCGGGACACGAGGTCGTGGACGCCAATTCGGCCGACGTGTTGATCGACTTTTCGAGCGCGAGCGGAGTCGAGGAAGCGGTGACCATCGCGTGCCAGCGCCGCATCGATCTCGTCATCGGCAGCACCGGGTGGAACGATCGCCTCGATTCCCTCCGCAACAAGATCGAGCAGGCGGGGATCGGATGCGTGTACGCGTCGAACTTTTCTCCCGGTGCGAACGTCACGTTAGCTCTCGCGCGCCGTGCCGGAGAGCTGTTCAGCCGCTTTCCGCAGTACGCCGCCGGAATCGAGGAGCGGCATCACTCGCAGAAAAAGGACTCGCCGAGCGGGACTGCATTGCGCATCGCCAATGAAGTCAAGAGCGGCAGCGGCGGGAAACTCGATCCCTCGATCGTGGCGTCGCGTGTGGGCAGCGAATTCGGTCTGCACACGCTGTTTTTCGATTCGGCGGATGATTTAATCGAGATCTCGCATCGCGCGCGCGGACGCGAGGGCTTCGCACGCGGCGCAGTGCTCGCTGCAGAGTTGGTCAGAGGACGAAAAGGGTTGATGCGATTTGACGAGCTGGTGATGAAGTGAAGAACGATCGAAAGGTTTTTCAGTTTATGCCGAGCGTAGCGAGGCATCTCCGGTGAGATTCGCGCTTCTGCTGCTTGGTCGTCGGTGTTCGCTCTTGCACCGGAGATCCCTCGCTGCGCTCGGGATAAACTCATGGATTCGATTTGATGAATTGGTGATGCCTGAGTTTATGCCGAGCGGAGCGAGGCATCTGCGGTGAGATTCGCGGCTTGCGCCGGAGATCCCTCGCTGCGCTCGGGATAAACTGGATTGCTGGTGATGAAATGAACAATGACGGCAAGAAGTTTCGCGGCGTCGGCGTGGCTCTGGTCACGCCGTTCAAATCCGACTATTCACTCGATGAAGCGGCGCTGGAGCGCCTCGTCGATTTCCAAATCGAAGAGGGAACGAATTTTCTCGTGCCCTGCGGCACGACCGGCGAGAACCCGGCGCTGACCCACGGCGAGCATCGCCGCGTCGTCGAAATTGCCGTGCGCCGCGCGAACGGACGCCTTCCCGTGCTCGCGGGCGCCGGCAGCAACTCGACCGAGAAGGCCATCGAGCTCGCCGAGCTGGCCATCGACCTCGGCGCCGCCGGCGTGTTGACGATCACGCCGTACTACAACAAACCCACGCCCGACGGCCTGCGCCGTCACTTCGGAATGCAGGCGGAGGCGATCGAGAAAAAGCGCGGCGGATTTCCGATGATCATGTACAACGTGCCGGGACGCACTGGCATCAACATGGCCGCGGCGACGACACTGCAGATCGCGCGCGAGATTCCGAACGTCATCGGAGTGAAGGAAGCATCGGGCAACATGGAGCAGATCCTCTCGATCCTGCGCGATCGCCCGGAAGGATTCCTCGTCTTCAGCGGCGACGATGCCTGGACTCTGCCGCTCATCGCGGCCGGGGGAGAGGGAATCATCTCCGTCGCGGCAAACGAAATTCCGCGTTTGATGAGCGACATGACTTCGGCTGCGCTCAGCGGCGACTTCGAACGCGCCCGCGCCGTGCACAATCGCATCCTGCCGCTGATGACTGGCAACTTCATCGAATCGAATCCGATCCCCGTGAAGGCGGCGATGAAAATGCTCGGCATCATTCCGACCGACGCCGTCCGTTCGCCGCTCGCCCCGATCAGCGACGCCAATCGGAAGACGCTCGAGGGCATCCTGCGCGACTGCGGGTTGACGCTCAAAGCGGTGGCGTGAGTCGTATGGAGTGCTGTGCCCTGGGCACCGCTTTCGATTGCACTGTTTGTAACTTGAGATCCTTCGCCGTCTGCGCGGCTCAGGATGACACCGCCACGGCGTCGATGTGTCATCCTGAGCGGAGCGAAGGATCTCAAAATACGAGACGGCGGCAAGCCGCCGCACTCCAAAGATGGGGAGATAGACTGCCGTAATGCCAACCATCGAAGAGCGCATCCACACGCTGAAAACCGCCGCCGATCGCACAGAAGCGGTCAAGGCGATCGGCCTTTTTCTCGCTGAGCTGGAGAAGGGCTCCATTCGCGCCGCGGTTCGCGATGCCGACGGCGTCTGGAACGTGCAGACGTGGGTGAAAGAAGGAATCCTCGCGGCGTTCAAGTTCGGAGTTCCGGCGGAGTTCGCGTCCGGATCGCTTTCGTTCGTCGATAAAGACACCATTCCCGCGCGCCGCTTCAAAGTTCAGGATGGCGTGCGGATCGTTCCCGGCGGCTCGTCCATCCGCCGCGGCGCGTACATCGGCAAAGGCGTGGTGATGATGCCGCCGGCATTCGTGAACATCGGAGCGTACGTCGATGACGACACGATGATCGACTCGCACGCGCTGGTCGGTTCATGCGCGCAAATCGGCAAGCGCGTGCACCTCAGCGCCGGCGCGCAGATTGGCGGCGTGCTCGAGCCGGTCGGCAACGTTCCGGTAGTCATCGAAGACGATGTCGTCGTCGGCGGCAACTCGGGAATTTACGAGGGAACCATCGTGCGAGGACGCGCAGTCATCGGCGCGGGCGTCGTGATCACCGGATCGACTCCGGTGTACGACGTCGTTCGAGGGCAGGTTTATCGCCGCACGGCACAGCGCCCGCTGGAGATTCCGTTTGGCGCCGTCGTCGTCCCTGGTTCGAGGCCGCTGAAAGGAAATTTCGCGGAGAAACACCAGCTCTACATCGCCTCGCCGGTCATCGTGAAGTATCGCGATGAGAAAACGGATTCGTCGACCGCGCTCGAAGAAGCACTCCGATAGGCCCGAGTGCTGAGTCCTGAGTCCTGAGGAGAAGGAAAATTTCTCAGCACTCAGAACTCAGGACTCAGGACTTCATGAAACCCGCTAAGAGACTTGAAGGCGTTGCAATCTCGCTGATCCGCCAGATCAACGCGCTGGCTACTTCGGAGTCTTTGAACCTCGGCATCGGCGAGCCGAACCTCGAGCCGGATGAAACGCTGCGCTCGATGGCGGGGCGAGCGGCGGCGACCGGATCGTGGCACTACTCGCCGAATGCGGGAAATCTCTCGCTTCGAAAGAAACTGGGTGACGGCATCGACTTCAATCCAAAAACCGAAATCTGCATCACGGCCGGAACCGAGGAGGCCCTGTACGCGATTGTGCAGGCGTATGTGAACGACGGCGATGAAGTGCTGGTGCCGAATCCCGGCTTCACCTCCTATCCGACGTTGGCGAAGCTCGCCGGTGGAGTTCCGGTTCCGTACTCGGTCGAGCCGCCGGATTGGAAGCTCGACGCGAAGTCGGTGCTGTCGAAGATCACCTCGCGCACGAAACTGATCGTCGTCAATTCGCCCTCCAATCCTCTCGGTTCGATCGTCGATCGTCAGACGCTGGAGACGATCGCTTCCGCGGGACCGCTCGTCGTCAGCGATGAGATTTATCGGGAGATCTGGTTCGACTCGCCGCCGCCGTCGATGCTGGGCATGCGCGACAATGTCATCGTGGTGAACGGCATGTCCAAGAGCCACTCGATGACCGGCCTGCGCCTCGGATGGATCCTCGCTCGCGAACATGTCATGCGGCCGATCATCACCGCGCATCAGTACATCGCCACCTGCGCCTCGGTTTTTTCGCAGCAGCTTGCGGAGATGATCCTCGACGCGCGTGAGTGGAACGCGTCGTGGCTCGAGCGCGTGCGCGCGCAGTTTCGCGAGCAACGCGAAGCGGCGCTCTACTCGATCGAACATGAGCTGGAGGCCAAGGTCCCGCCGCCTGCCGGCGCGTTCTACGCGTTCGCGCCGGTCCCGTCATGCGACACGGAGATGTTCGCGCGCACGTTGGCCACCGACGCCGCGGTGCTGGTGATTCCCGGCGTGGCATTCGGCAGCGCGGGTGAAGGCTTCATCCGTATCTCGTTTGCTGCGCCGGCCGACACGATCGGCGTCGGAGTCGAGCGCATTGGGCGCTGGCTGCGGGCCGCCGGCCGATGATCGCTTAAACTGATACAGGCCTCACACTTGCAACGATTGATCGCTCAGGTTCGCTAACGCTTGATGGTCGCAAAAGCGCAGGTCGTCGAAGAAAAGCTGCCGGTCGCGCCGGCTAAGGATTCGGTTGCCGCATCCGAGGTTTCGCTGTACCGGAATGTGCTGAAAATCAAGAACGAGCACACGTTGGAGAATTTGGGCATCGCCTTCTACGACGCGCACACCACGATCCAATGGGCGTACAACGGCGATCAGTATTTTCACGCCGCTTCGACGATGAAGCTCGCGGTGCTCCTCGGCGTGTTCCGGCAGGTGGAGCGCGGTGAGCTGGCTCTCGATGCGCCGGTGCACATTCGCAACCGCTTTACGAGCATCATCAATCAGCAGCCATTCATGCTCGACCTCGGCCGCGACGCCGATCCGGACGTTTACGGGCACCTCGGGCGAACGCTGACGATTCGCGAGCTCGCGTACTGGATGATCACCAGGTCGAGCAATCTGGCGACGAACCTGCTCGTCGAGGTGGTGGGCGTTCCCACGATCCAACATGCCCTCGATGAGCTGGAAATCGACGGCGTGCGCATCCTGCGCGGCGTCGAGGATCAGGCGGCATTCGAAGCGGGCCTCAATAATGAGGTGACCGCAAATGGTCTGCTCAAGCTTCTGCGGCTGATTGCCGACGGTCGCGCATATTCGAAGAAGGCCAGCGACGAGATGCTCAACATCATGCTCGAGCAGCAGTATCGGAGCGGGATTCCGGCCGGTCTGCCGAAAGCCGCTCGCGTCGCCCACAAGACAGGGAACATCTCCACGGTGCATCATGACGCCGGGATCGTGTTCGTCGACGAGCGAAAGCCGTACGTGCTCGTCATCCTGACTCAATTTCCGGCTGAGAGCGTGCGGGGGACGGCGGTGGCTGACGTTTCGCGCGACATCTTCAACACGATCGCCGGAATGACCTATGAGTGAAGCGCAGCAGATCAAAGTCGTCGACGCGTTCGACCTCGACGACGAGCTGCGATCGCTGCTCAAACCTGGCGAGATGGTGCGCGACGCCCAGGGGCGGCGAAAGCGCCTTCCGCGCTACTTCTACGAAATCCCCTCCCATGACGCCGCGATGGAGATCCGGCTGACCCAGCATTTCGGTCTGAACGAATTCATTCTCGTCGACTTGAAAGAGGCGCAGCGGCTGCAGCAGTTTCCGCGATACATCCCATGCGCCGTGCGGTTGCTGGCGTTTTTTCTCCAGCAATTTCGCGCCGTCGCCGGAGGATCGGTGCACATTGCGGTGAATGGCGGATACCGATCGCCGGCACACAAAATGTCGATGAATGCGACAGCACACATGTGGGGCACTGCCGCGGACACCTATCGCATCGGGCCAAACACCATCCTCAAAACGAAGGAGCTGATCGAAAAGTACAACGATGTCGTCGAGGAGCTGAGCGACGACGTGACGGTGATGCCGTATGGTCACGACACCGGCATCAGCGTCGACGATCACGTTCACCTCGACCTCGGCTGCGTCACGGTGATCCCACGAGAAATCAGCGAGGATCGCATGGAAGTGCCGCAAGAGAGCCGTCCTCGCTTCGCTTTCGAAGAGCGGCGACGCCGCGAGCGTCGCGCGCCGCAGCCGGCGACCGCCGGAACCGAAAAGATCGAATAAAAAGACCCCCTTGCCGCGGGCCTGCCGTTTGCTTATGTTGGCTCTGCAGTTCTGGTCGCTTGCAGTCCAGCCCATCCCGGGACGGCTTCCTCATGCCTCAAAATTGGAAAGATGAGATCGGCAATCAGCGGGCTCCTCAGCGGACCTGGCTCAAGATGCCTGTCATGGGCATGGAGTCAGAGTTCAACGTCCTACTCGACGAAGTGGAGATCGATCCGAAGAAGTACTGGAAACACCCGGGCGCCTTTATCGACCGCGAGCTGCTCCCGCGGGAAAAATCTTCCTTTCAGTTGCCGACGGGCGGAGCCGTTTACTTCGACCGCGGAGTGATCGAAGTCGTCACGCCGGTGATCGAGTTGGGGCCGCACAGCACTGCCCGGATGGTCCGTAACCTATGGGAACAGATCGGCTTCGTCCGCGAGCAGCTCACGAAGTGGCAGAGGCGGACCGGACACACGGTGCGGCTGAAAGCGTACAGCGCGCACTACAACGTTTCATTCGAGATCCCGAAATCGCAGCAGGGACCGAACCGCAATATTCAGAAGCTGGCGCTGCTGCTCGCGTACATACTGCCGGTGCCGGTGATGATCGTCGCCGCGAACCGGCGTTCGACCGGAGTCGGCGTGCGGCCGCGCAGCAATCGCATCGAAGTGACGGTCGACTTCACTCCCGATCCTGGCCTGACGGTCGCGGCGGCGACGTTGATCGTGGGGATCGTTCGCGAGGTGATGTCGTGGCCGTCGTATGACCTCTCACTTCTGCAAGAGCTTCCGATCCCGGTGATCGGCGGCGTCGTCCCCGGAAAACACACCACGCGCAAAGGCTGGCTGACCAAAGATTTTCATTATCCGCAGAGCCCATTCACATCGGACATCAACGCTCCGATCTGGACCACGCAGCACGGCAAGAAACGTTCGCTGCGGCAGATCGGAAAACAGGTCGCCTGGTATTTCCGCCGCTCGATCCGCACGTACTCCGATCCGTTCAGTTTCCGTCTGCTGTTTGCGATTCTCGACGGGCGCGCTCCGTCGATGCTGGAGCTCATGGATCGTCCGACCGCGTACGAAGATGTCGGGCATCTCTGCCGATGGGGAATGGTCATTCACGAGTTGAAGAACTATCACGCGGAGATCGGCTTGATGCAGCCGAAGCGGCAGACGTGGCGCCCGCAATCGATCGATGAATACGTGATCGAGCGGCAGAGGGCGCGCGCGTTCGAGGATCGTGAGCTTCAGGCAGTGAACGCAAAGGAGCCGAAGGCGATGTCACTCCTGCCGCCCAACGGCAGCCTTCG
>WNGB01013316.1_pt1 | contig 11084 bp, 8 predicted proteins | sample 5400681 | NCBI WGS metagenome assembly WNGB01 (sample SAMN13153367, study PRJNA577476) | soil metagenome | isolation source: 115 cm soil or saprolite under grassland replicate 2 | place: USA:California | collected 2016-06-15 | reverse complement strand
TCCCTACCACCGTCCCGCCACCTGGATACAACTGGCACGGCGTCCGGAAGTCACAAGTACCATTCCTCCCCAATGGCTGCGGCGGCATCGGGAGGCCGCCAACGAAGTACGTCGCGGTGTCGGGGTCCGTATTGCCCCAGTAATGCCACGTTCCTGAACCGTCGGCCGTCCCCGTCACGAAAAAGACGGCATTCGAGGTGCCGCTCGCGAACGAATCCGGCATGCGGGAATAAGGGGGGCCAATCGGAAAGACAAGCGTATTGGCGAGGAAACTGGCCACGCCGGCGCCGTTGGGACCAGTGCCGTCGCCCGCGGTCGGGTCAAGCGGTGATAGGTACGGCTCAAAGGCGGCAGTGGTGTTGCCGGCGTTGTAGAGGGTGTTGCCTTCGATGTAGGGCAGGATGTGGAAGTAGACCGTGCCCTGCTTGCCCGTGGACGTGTCCGGAAACAGGCCCAAGTACGGGGGAAACGCCTTGTGAGTGTCGTGGGCGTTGTGGGTGGCGATAGCGAGTTGGCGGAGGGTGTTGTCGGTCGTGCATCGAGCTTGCACCGTGCGAAAATGCTGAACGGCGGGGATGACGAGGCCGATCAGGGTCGCAATGATCGTGAGGACCAGCCACAACTCAACCAGTGTGAAACCGTGACGTTTCCTGTGTCGGTCTACGGCCATGGGAACACCTCGCTGAAAAACGGAACAGATGAAAGCGCCCGCATCGATGGCTTGAAGCGATCACTTCAAGCGAGAGAAATCAGCACCGAGACGTAAGACGGGGAACACCCTGGAAAGTAAATCTCCTCCGGTCGCGTGTCAAGGACAAAGCCCTCGTCCGATATTGCATCAATCTTTATCTCCAAAATCTTTCAAGAGTCATCCGCGGCGCAAGCCCCGCCGGCCCTTGTGTCATTTCCGGCCGCGCTGCGTATAACCGTCAGTATCCCGACGAACTCCTGGTGTCCGCAACGTCCTTTCCCATCCGTGTGCGAGGTGCCTCATGAATCGCCGCCATTTCCTGCAGACCGGCGCCGCCGGCCTCGCCCTGTCCGCCGCCCACGTCCACGCCGCGGGCGATCCCAAACCGCCGCGCGTCGGCCTGATCGGCTGCGGCTGGTACGGCAAGTGCGATCTGTTCCGACTCATTCAGGTCGCCCCCGTCGAGGTTGTATCGCTGTGCGACGTTGATCGGCGACTGCTCGCCGAGGCCGCCGACATGGTCGCCGCCCGCCAGGTCTCCAAACGCCGGCCGCGGACCTACGGCGACTATCGCGAGATGCTAAGGCAGAAAAACCTCGATATCGTCCTCGTCGTCACCCCCGACCACTGGCACGCCTTGCCAACCATCGCCGCCATCGAGGCCGGCGCCGACGTCTGGGTGCAGAAGCCGATCAGCGTCGATATCGTCGAGGGCCAGGCGATGGTCGCCGCCGCCCGCAAGCACAAGCGCGTCGTGCAGGTCGGCACCCAAAGGCGCAGCACGCCGCACCTCATCGAGGCGCGCGATCGTGTCCTCAAGGAGGGGCTCCTCGGCCGCATCGCGCACGTCGAGATTTACTGCTACTATCACATGCGCGCCCGCGAGAACCCGCCGGACGCCAAGCCGCCCGATCACCTCGACTACGAGATGTGGACCGGCCCGGCACCGCTGCGGCCGTACAATTCGCTCGTCCATCCGCGGCGCTGGCGCGCGTTCATGGAGTACGGCAACGGCATCGTCGGCGATATGTGTATCCACATGTTGGACATGGTCCGCTGGATGATGGGCCTGGGCTGGCCGCGGCGGATCAGCTCGACGGGCGGCATCCTCGTCGATCGCAAGAGCCGGGCGAACATCACCGACACGCAAACGGCCACCTTCGATTTCGGCGACCTGTCGGTGGTGTGGACGCATCGCACCTGGGGACAGCCGCCCGACCCGAACTATCCTTGGGGAGCGACGTTTTACGGCGATCGCGGCACGCTGAAAGTAAGCGTTATGAGATACGATTTCACCCCAATGGGCAAAGGCAAGCCGATCCATCGCGATGTGACGTACGAACTGGAGAAGTATCCCGAGGACAAGACCGAGCGCGACCTGGAGCAGCACGTGGCGCCGGCGATTCGGCGGCACATGCAAGACTTCCTCACGGCGATCCGCACGCGCGGCCGGCCGGTCGCCGACATCGAGGAGGGCCACATCTCGACGGCGAGTTGTATCCTGGCGAACCTGTCGCAGCGGTTGAATCGGACGCTGGCGTGGGACGCGACCAGGCAGCGCGTCGTCGGCGATGACGAGGCGAACGGTCTGCTGCGCCGCCCCTATCGCAAACCGTGGGTTCATCCGGAAGCGTAGAGCGGACGGAGAACCCCTCCCCCCAACCCCCTCCCCGAAACGGAGAGGGGGAGCCAGCAGTCCGGTGTCTTTTCTTCTCCCCCTCTCCGCTTCGGGGAGGGGGTTGGGGGGAGGGGTTTCGCTCTTGCTCCCCCTCTCCGTTTCGGGGAGGGGTTGGGGGGAGGGGTTCTTCGCTTGCCCCTCCGTTGAGGAAAGACTTCGAGAGGTCATTTCGACTTGTGAGGAAAGCATGCGATGAGGAAAGATCGTACACCACCGGCGCGCAACATTGTCATTGGGGAGTACGTCGAGGACTCCAAATGGGTGCGGTCCAAAGAGCTACGCCGGGAGATGACCCCAGAAGAACGCCGCCTCTGGCAGTCCCTGCGCCGGAACGGTCTGGAAGGGCTACACTTCCGCCGGCAACAACCGATCGACGGCTTCATCGCCGATTTTTACTGCCACGCCACAGGCATTGTCGTCGAGGTGGATGGCCCAATCCACGAGGGTCAGGCAGAGTACGATGCTGAACGCGACCGAGTGTTCGCGGCCAGGAACCTCGCGGTGGTGCGGGTGAGCAACGCTGAAGTGACCAACGATCTCTCCGCCGTGCTGACACGGATCGCGCAAGCGTGCCGCGAACGCTTGGCTGGGGCCTAGCGGCGAAACCCCTCCCCCCAACCCCCTCCCCGAAACGGAGAGGGGGAGCAAGACCAAGGGCGTCTTCTCTTCTCCCCCTCTCCGCTTCGGGGAGGGGGTTGGGGGGAGGGGTCTTCTGTCCTGCTCCCCCTCTCCGCTTCGGGGAGGGGGTTGGGGGGAGGGGTTCTTCGCTTGCTCCCCCTCTCCCTTTGGGGGAGGGGGTTTGTGTCTTGCTCCCCCTCTCCGTTTCGGGGAGGGGGTTGGGGGGAGGGGTTCTTCGCTTGCTCCCCCTCTCCGCTTCGGGGAGGGGGTTGGGGGGAGGGGTTTTCCCGATCAAGCCGTTTCTTGCAATCGCACCCCCCTGCCCGTATAGTGCAATTTTGGTTGACGTCCGCGCTCGCCACCGCTGGCGCGTGCCACTCTCTCCCGGACAGAGACCCACTCCACGCACCCGGTACGCCCGGCTGCGGCAACAGCCCGCCCCTGGACCGGGCCACCCGTTACCCTAGCCGCCTTTTGGGATGGACCTCGAGGATGATTCTCATGGAACCTGTAAACCTGCGCCGTATTCGCTGCTCCGACCCCAAGGCCGTCGGGCAACTCGCTGCGCTTCGTAGCCAATTCGCCTCGCAGGCCGACGTCGTCTCGCCGCGCGGCCGGCAGCTCACCGAGGCCGTCTTCGGCGAACCGTTACCGCCGGCGCGGGTGGTCGAGCGCATCTGCGCCGACGTGCGCAGCCGCGGTCTCGAAGCGGTCCTGCACTACACCGAGCAGTTCGACAAGGTTCGCCTCGACCGCAAGACGTTGCGCGTCCGCTTGAAGGAACTGGCCGACGCCCACGCCGCCGCCGATCCCGCGTTTCTCGAAGCGATCCGCCGCGTCCGTCAAAACGTGCTGTCGTTCCAACTCGGCCTGCTGCACTCCGAGGCGTTCCTGAACGTCGCCGGCAGTCACGAGCTGCGCCTGCGCTATCGTCCGATGCGCCGCGTCGGCGTGTGCATTCCCGGCGGCGCCGCGGCCTATCCTTCGACGCTGCTCATGACCGTCTGTCCCGCCCAGGCCGCCGGGGTCAAGGAGGTAGCCGTCGTCATGCCGCCGACGCCGAACGGCGCCTACAATCACGACCTGCTCGCGACCTGTCACGAACTCGGCGTCGAGGAAGTCTATCGCGTCGGCGGCGCCCAGGGGGTCGCGGCGCTGGCCTACGGCGTCGATGGACTCGCCCCGGTGGACATGATTGTCGGGCCGGGAAACATCTTCGTGACGCTGGCCAAAAAGTATGTCTATGGTCAGGTCGCCATCGACTGCCTGGCCGGTCCGAGCGAGGTGATCGTCCTGGCCGACGATTCCGCGACGCCGGCCTACGTCGCCGCCGACCTGATCGCCCAGGCCGAGCACGACCCCGGCAGCAGCATCCTGATCACCTGGCACGAGCCGCTGCTGGAAGAGGTCGCCAGCGCCATCGAGCAGCAACTCGCCGTGCTGCCGCGCGCGGCGCAGGCGCGCCACAGTCTGGAGACCTTCGGCGCCCTGGTGCTGGCCCGCAACGCGGCCGAGGCGGTCGCCTGGGTCAATCGCCTCGGCCCCGAGCACCTGCATATCGCGACGCTGAACCCGGAGACTCTGCTGAGAAAAGTGGACAACGCGGGTGCAGTCTTCCTCGGCCATTACTCGCCGGTGGCGCTGGGCGATTACGTGGCCGGGCCGTCGCACGTGCTGCCGACCGGCGGCACCGCCCGTTTCACCGGCGGCCTGTCGGCGATCGATTTCCTCCGCCGCAGCAGTGTGCTGTCATTCACGCGGGCAGGGCTGGAGAGCCTGGCCAGGGACGTGCGGCTGCTCGCGGAGAAAGAGGGGCTGACCGGGCACGCGGCCAGCGTGGACGTGCGCCTACAGGAGCCGGAACGCGCCGCGGTTGGCACGCGCAACGGCGAGACCGGGGCGACGCACCCATTCGGCGTTGAACCTTGAGGAGTACGAAGTACGAAGAAAACCCCTCCCCCCAACCCCCTCCCCGAAACGGAGAGGGGGAGAAGAAGAAACACCGGACTGCTTGCTCCCCCTCTCCGTTTCGGGGAGGGGTTTTCTTCGTACTTCGTACTCTGCACGGTAGTAATCTCAAATGTCTCAATTCCTCCGACCCAACATCCGCGCCATGAGCGGCTACACGCCGGGCGAGCAACCGCGCGACGAGGTCTTCGTCAAGCTCAACACCAACGAGAACCCCTATCCGCCGTCGCCGCGCGTGCTAGAGGCACTGACCGCCACCCTCACTGGCGACCGGCTGCGCAAATATCCCGACCCGCTCGGCACCGCCTTCCGGCAGACGGCAGCCCGTCTCCACGGCGTCGAGCCAGACGGTATCCTCATCGGCAACGGCAGCGACGATATCCTGACCATTGTCACGCGCGCCTTCGTCCCCGAGGGCGGCCTGGTCGTCTCGCCGACGCCGAGCTATCTGCTCTACCGCACCCTCGCCGAACTCCAGGGCGCGCGCTTCCAGACGGTGCCGTTCACGCCGGATTGGCGACTGCCGCGCCCCTGGCCGGTGCGCGATGCCCACCTCACCTTCGTCGCCAATCCCAATTCGCCGTCGGGCACGCGCGTCGCGATCACCGACCTCGAACGGCTGGCCGACGAATTGTCGGGACCGCTGATCATCGACGAGGCGTATGTCGATTTCGCCGATGAGCACGCCCTGACCCTGGCGCGACTACCGAACGTCATCGTCACACGCACATTGAGCAAGTCGTACTCCCTCGCAGGAATTCGCTTCGGCTACGCCATCGCTCGCCCTGACCTGATTCGGGAATTGCTGAAGGTGAAAGATTCCTATAATTGCGATGTTTTAAGTCTCGCTGCGGCGGTCGCAGCCCTGCAGGACCAGGAGGGGTTCCGAACGACGCGGCAGAAAATCCTCACCACGCGCGACCGTTTGAGCCGGGCGCTGCGCGACCTGGGTTTCGAGGTGTGTCCGAGTCAGGCGAATTTTGTCTGGTGCCGGCGCACGGATCGGCCCGTCAAGCCGCTCTACGAGGAGTTGAAACGTCGCCGCATCCTCGTGCGTTACATGGTGTACGAGGGCTACGGCGACGGGCTGCGGATCAGCGTCGGCACGGACGCGGAGATTGATCGGCTGTTGCAGGAATTGCGTCAAATCCTATCCTGCTAAGAGGTTATTTGAAAACCCTGGAGCGCGGGCGTCCCGCCCGCATCCTGATGTCTTGGCAGCGGGCGGGACGCCCGCGCTCCAGGTGTTGAACTAAACCGCAAGCGGGAATGTGGGCAGCGCCGTCCGAGACGTTACTCGTCGGCGGGCAGTTGTCGTCCCTCTTTGCGCGCCGCGCGGTGGCGCTTCGCCTTGAGGCGTCTCTCCTTCGAGCCGCGTGATGGTCGCGAGCGCTTGCGCGGCTTGGGCACAATCGCCGCCTGGAGTAGCATCTCGCGCAACTTGTCGAGGCAATCGTGCCGGTTCTTTTCCTGATCGCGAAAGCGCTGCGAGTTGAGGACCAGGACGCCCTCTGTGGTAATGCGCCGGCGTTGCAGTGTGCGCAGACGCGCCTTGACCTCCTCGGGCACGCTCGGGCTGGCGGCGAGATCCCAGCGCAGCACCGCCTTGCTCGCGACCTTGTTGACGTTCTGCCCGCCCGGACCGCCGGAGCGCACAAAGCTCCAGTCGAATTCCTCCTCCGAAATGTGGATCTCATCGTTGACGTCGAACATGATTCGCCTGACCTTCCCTCACAGATTTCCCTTCGCGATTCTCGCAGGTTCACGGCGAGACCGCAAGCACGCCTGGCCGGCGAACCCGTGACGACTCTGGCGGGAAACCCCTCCCCCCAACCCCCTCCCCGCAACGGAGAGGGGGAGCAAGCCAAACCGCCCTTCTTCTTCTCCCCCTCTCCTTGTAGGGGAGGGGGTTGGGGGGAGGGGTTTGCGACACAACAACCCGCGACAGTTTTTCCTTCCACCGCGGCCGCCTCGCTGCTACGCTGACAAACTGACCCATCCTGGCAGCATGCAACCCTTCGGAGAATGCGGTCCCATGAATCGCAAAGACACGCGCTGGCCCTTCCTGGTTCTCTGCATCACGATCGCTTGCGGCGGATTGTCCCACGCACAGCAAGAGGAGAAAAAACCCCGACCGAACTTCACAGTCGGCAAGGAGACCACCTACGTCGATGGCCCGCTCACGAAGGATGGGTACATCGACTACGCCGCCGCTCTGAACAAGCGGCTGAGTGTGGGGGTGACGCCGGAGAACAACGCGAATGTCCTCTTGTGGAAGGCGTTCGGCCCGCATCCCAACGGCGAGACGATGCCTCCCGAATTCTTCAAATGGCTGGGCTACGAGCCGCCGGAGCGCGGCGAATATTTCACCGACCTGCACGGCTACCTGCGAACACACCTCAAGGTGGATCCAGAAAAGCAGCCAATGTCGATCGACGAAATCTTTGATCGGGTCAGCGAACGGCCCTGGATTGCAAGGCAATATCCCGAGGTCGCCGACTATCTGAAGGCCAACGCAAAGCCGCTGGCCCTGGTCGTCGAGGCAACGCGGCGCTCGCACTACTTCTCGCCGCTCGTGCCGACAGGAGACGCCGGACTCCTCAGCGCCCTGGTTCCTGGCGTCCAGAAGTGCCGGCAGCTTGCCCACGCCCTGACTGCGCGTGCGATGCTCCATCTGGGCGAAGGGCGGGACGACGAGGCCTGGCAGGATCTGCTGGCCTGTCATCGGCTCGGGCGGCTCGTTGGGCGTAGCGCTACCGCGATCGAGAGCCTGGTGGGCATCGCCATCGACACCATTGCCAATCACGCCGACCTCGTCTACCTGGAGCGCAGCAAGCTCAACGCGAAGCAGCTCGCAGAACGTCTCCGCGATCTCCAACGACTGCCGCCCATGCCCACGATGGCTGATCGGGTGGACCTCGGCGAACGCTTCGTGTTCCTGGATTGTGTCCTGTCGGTTGCCAGCGGTAGAGATGCCGTCCTTGGGGGCATTGCCGCCGGGCAGCGCAAAGCCCTGACCCCAAAGGACAAAGAGGCCCTGGCAAGCATCCATTGGGATCTGGCTCTCCGCAATGCCAACCGCTGGTATGACCGCGCTGCGGCCGCGATGCGCCTGCAAGACCGCGCCGCCAGAGAAGCCGCGTTGAAGGAGTTGGTTCAGGACGCGGACATTCGCGGTGTGCATGCGTCCAAGTTGAGGAAACAGATGATCGCCGACGCCCTTCTTGGCAAGGCACCGACACCGCAGGCGCTCGGCGAGAGCATCGGCGACGTACTGATAGGTCTGCTCATGCCTGCGGTCACCAAGTTGCAGCATGCGAGCGACCGCACCACCCAGCGAGCAGCCAACCTCCACGTCGCTTTCGCCCTGGCTGCGTATCAGCGCGACCACAAGCGCTACCCGATGAAGCTGGAAGCGCTGGCGCCCGCCTACCTGCCGCAGCTCCCGCAGGACATCTTCAGCGGCAAGGCGCTCGTCTATCGGCTGACCCCGAACGGCTACCTGATGTACAGCGTCGGCGTCAACGGCCAAGACGACCAGGGTCGCTCGGCCGACGATGAACCGCCGGGCGATGATCTAACGGTACGGATGCCGCTGCCGGAACCAAGGAAACGGTGATCCGGTGCCAAACCTTCCGTTCGTGGCCACAAGCAGCCCTGCGTGTGGCCACAGATATCACCGGCCCGCTTCGCCTCAAGCCCGTTCCTCGGCGCTCGTCACTTCGGCGACATCCTTGCCCAGGGCGGTCGCCAGATCGATCTGGTGCTCCTGCTCCTCGACCAGAATTTCGCGGATGTGCTCGGCCATCGCGTACTCGCCCAGCGCTTCGCACTGCCGCACCCGTTCGCGATAGTTCCGCACCGTCTCGTTCTCGTTGTCCAGGTCGAAGCGCAGCATGTCCTCCGCAGTCGCCGAAGTCCTGACCGGCTTCGGTGTCACCGTCGGCATACCGCCCAGGTAGTCGATCTGCTTGGCGATGATCAGCGCATGCTTGAGTTCTTCGCCGGCGTGCTTCTCCAGTTCCCCGGCGATGGTCATGTATTGCGCTCCCTTGAGCACCTGCGAATAGTTGACGTAGGCAATGATCGCCTGATACTCGCGGGAGAGATCCTCGTTCAGCAAGTTGATCAGCTCCTCACGGGCAATTTGCACGGCGCCGTTGCTCTGCGGTCTCTCCGCAGCCGCCGTGCCCCTGGCGCTCTGTCTCTCGGCCATTTCATCCTCCGGGAATGGGGTCGCATGTGCTCTGTCGGAACCCCTCCCCCCAACCCCCTCCCCGAAGCGGAGAGGGGGAGCAAGACAACACCCGCTTCTTCTTCTCCCCCTCTCCGCTTCGGGGAGGGGGTTGGGGGGAGGGGTTTCGACAGAGCAGATCGCATGGATTCACTGCCGCTTCAGAAAATGGGAGCAAATCGAATGCCATTCCCGCGGCGCAGGGCTCGCGCAAGTTCGCTCGCGGACGGCGTTCCTCCAACGAAGGGGGCACACGAGCAACGGAACTCGATAGCCCCCAAGGAACAAGAACGAGGCACTTTCACAGAGAGGTTAAGCCATGAGGAAGATTTATCTGAGCATCGCGGCGGTGGTTCTGGGTCTTGGCCTGACAGGTGCAGCGGCGAACGCCGCGGCTCCCCATCGTCCCGGCACGGTCGTCGTCCGCGGCGGGCCCGGTTACTACCGCGACCACAGCGTTCGCTTCAACGGCGGCTACTACTACCGCGGTCGCGATCATCACCACTGGGCCCGGCGCGTCTGGGATCCCGCCCACCGCCGCTATCAGTACTGGGATTCGGGCCTGAACACGTACTTCTACTGGTATGCCCCGGGCAATTGCTACTACCCGACCACTTACTGCCCGTAAGGCCCGCAAACTCCGCAATCCCCCCTGCACCGCCTGGCTTCGCAAGGAGCCGGGCGGTTTGCGTTTGGCGAACCTAAATCCAGGAAGAAGGAGTGTGTAGTTCGTAGTTCCGCCTTTAGGCGGCTTGACGTCAACCGCCTAAAGACGGAACTACAAACCAAAACCGCCTTGTTCCTGCACTCAGCGACGCAGCTGCCCATGATTTGCGTGCAGCTGAACACATTGAAATCTGAGGTTCGCATTCAGCTGCTCGATTCTGTGTGCAGCTGCACGCATTCCTGCAACCGCAGCTGTGAGATGGACGTCGTTGTGTCAGCTGCGCCGCGGGCTTGCTCGGCCGTGGACTGGCTTTTCTTCGCCGTATCGACACGGTTCGCGTGCAGCGCCACACATTTCCCGCGTGCAGCCGCACACCTTGCCTTCGTTTCCGCGTGCAACGGCACATGAGGACTGCGTGCGACCACACATCGCGCCCCCCTCAGTTTGCGTGCAACGGCACATGTCCTTCGCGTGCAGCGGCACACTCTTTTCCAGACCGTGTCGCACCAAACGGCATCAATACTGGGACTTGCGCGGCGCGACGAAGTGCGCTAACCCATTACAACAACAGTGAACCAGAACCCTCACACAACCCCGGCCGTGTGCCTTGCGCAACTTTCATTCCACACTACGCATGCCAGGCATTTCACCGCGCCTTCGTTTCCCCTCCGAATTCTCGTAAGTCCGGTTCTGTGTCCTGTAATGGTTCCGAATTCGGGTACGTTGGTTTCCGGACGCGAGAACAGGTGACGGAGCAATGGCCGAGAATGCTAATCTGGGGTCATCATCTCCGGGACTGAGATCAGACTTCGACAACCGCGGCAGCTTATGGCGACCAGGCAACACGAAACCGAGACGAGTTACCAGGACGGCCGGGATGAGCTGAACCTTGCAGACTTCCCGATTTCTGTCCTCCAGCGACAGCAACCGCTCGACGAACGCGGCGACAAGCTCGACACCGCCGTCTACGAGGCGAGCCGCTACGACCGCGAAGCGCGCCAGCGCACGCAGCAGCGTGTCGTTCTGGAAACGTCCTCGCGGCACGGTCTGCCGACGCCGGCGGACGAGAACGTGGTGCTGGCGCTGCTCTACATCGCCAAGCACACGCACAACTTCGCCGAGCCGGTGGTGCGGTTCGCGCCGCGGCAATTGTTCAAGATCATGGGCTGGGCGCCGAACAGTCGCAGTTACGATCGGCTGCGCGAGGTGCTGCGGCGTCTCAAGGCGC
>WNGB01013315.1_pt1 | contig 11085 bp, 6 predicted proteins | sample 5400681 | NCBI WGS metagenome assembly WNGB01 (sample SAMN13153367, study PRJNA577476) | soil metagenome | isolation source: 115 cm soil or saprolite under grassland replicate 2 | place: USA:California | collected 2016-06-15 | reverse complement strand
GTCGAGATGCCATCGACGGTGCCCTCCCGGAGTCGCTTCAGCCCGTTGCCGACGGTGCCGAACCAGAGGGTGCCGTGCCGATCGCGAAGGATATTTTTGACCTCGCCTCCACGAAAGACGTGCTGAAAGCAGCCGCCGGTCAGGTGATCGAGGCCCGCGTTGCTTCCGATCCAGAGGGAGCCGTCGCGGTCGGCGAAGAGACCTTCGAGGAAGTTGGAGGACAGCCCGTCGGCTGACGTGAAGCGCCTTATCCCTCCCGCGTCGACCCGCTCGAGGCCGGCGCCCCATGTGGACAGCCAGATGCTCCCGTCACCCGTCTCGGCAATCGAGATGTAATAGGTATCCGGCGGCGGAGCGACGCGAATAAAGCGGCCTGACTCATATCGAAACACCCCTCCCCTGCCAGCCGCCCAGACGACCCCCCGGGAGTCTTGGAAGAGAAACATGACCCCGCTCCCGCCGTTCGGGAGGCCTTCCCCTTCCGCGAGGGCGTTGAATCGGCCGTCCTTCAGCCGTGAGAGGCCGAGGTTCGTGGCAATCCAGAGGGTTCCGTCGCGGTCCGCGAGTAGTGCTTGAACCGAGCTGTGCTTCAAAGCTTGTGTGTTTCTCGCGTCGTAGACCGTGAACCGCGCGCCATCGAAGCGCACCACGCCTTCCTGTGTCCCGATCCAGAGATAGCCGTCCCGCGTCTGGGCGATGGCCTGAACGCTGTTCTCCGGGAGCCCCTGCTCGGTCTGCCAGACATCGCGGACATACTGCGTGATCGCCTTGCGGGGGTCGAGGGCCAGGCATGGCGCTGCCAGGAGGGCGGGAAGCAGAAAGGCCGGCGCTCGCCGGCAGAGGTCGGAAATCCTCAGCCGCGTCCTCCGTTGGGTGGTTAAGTCTAAATCCTACCTCACTCAACTTGTGATCCGGATGACATACCCAATATTGGGGACGCGGAGGGTCTAGCGTCAGCCCTACCTTTGACGCTTGGAAGAAGAATCCATGAGCAAACCCAAGTCTGCCGGAAGGCGATTCGACCCGCAGGGTCGGCGGAAACGAGTCGAGAATCCGTTTCTGGAAGCACGCTTGCGCGAACGTTTCGGTCTGACGCGCAGACAGGCGGAGGTCGCGGCGGCGCTTGCCGACGGCCTCTCTTACGCGGAGATCGCGGAGCGCCTCGGGGTCTCGTACCACACCGTCCACACGCACATCAAAGCGATCCATCAAAAGGCCGGGGTCTCGACCACCGGCCGACTAGCGGCACTCCTCTACGGCGCCCGGAAGAGCTCGAAATGACAGACCCAAAATTACCCAGTTCTGGCGATTGTGCAGGCAACGCGCCGGGACTAGAGTGGCGCACAACTCAAGAGACGGCCAAGACCCGCTTCGACTCGCCGAGACGTGTCAGCCATCGGAAAAGTGAGGGGAGCACGCGCACCGCGACCGGCACTGGTGACCCAGGCCTTGCGGAAGGCCCGCGCGAGCAAACGTCTCAAGAGCGTTCGAGCGAAGCGCCGCTGAAAACACCCTTATCCCCGAAATCGTTTGACGCTCGGCGAGGCCAAGGAAATGGAGAACTTATGAAGAAGTCTGTCCGGAGACGCGGCGTAATCTCGATCCTACCTTTTGTTTTTGCTTCTCTTCTCATTCTGCTTTCCGCCGGGCAATCTCTCGGCCAGGGCCAGCCGGGCACCCTGGACACAAGCTTCAACGGCACGGGGCAAGTTCTCACTGACTTTTCCTCCCTTAGCGGCAGCGTCAATTCCGCAGCTCAAGCCGTGGCCATTCAAGCGGACGGCAAGATCGTGGCCGCGGGCTATTCGTACCCTGACTTAGCCCTGTCCCGCTACAACACCGACGGAAGCTTGGACACGACCTTCAACGGAACGGGGCGGACGGTGACCGCCTATGCTCCCGGCTGCTGCGCTAGCGCGCAAGCGGTCGCCATTCAGGGCGACGGCAAGATTGTCACGGCGGGCTCTCCTAACTTTGCCCTGGGCCGCTACAACACCGACGGAAGCTTGGACACGACCTTCAATGGAACAGGGCAGGTTAGCGCGATCCTGACAGCCATGGCCATCCAAGCGGATGGAAAGATCGTCACGGCCGGTTATGGAGGCGGGTATTTTGTGCTGGCCCGCTTTAATACCGACGGGACTCTGGATACGAGCTTCAACGCAACGGGCCAGGTGTGGACCGCTTTCTCGGGCGCTGCCTTCGCCAGCGCGCAAGCAGTCGCCGTCCAGGGCGATGGAAGGATCCTGGCGGCGGGGGGTGTGAACATCTCCGGAACCTACTACTCCAGCCTTGTTCGCTACAACGCGGACGGAACCCTTGACACGACCTTCAACGGCACGGGCCAGGTGTTGACGAATTTCTCCGATGGTACCGTAAGCTACTCCGTCACCATCCAAGCAGATAGCAAGATCGTTACGGCGGGCGGTACCACCGTTTCGGGAACCGGCGAATTTTGGTTGGCCCGGTACAACACGGACGGGACGCTCGACACGGGTTTTAACGGCACAGGCCAGGTGGCGACCCCGTTCTCCAGCGGTGCCACCGACACTAGCGCGCGGGCCGTCGCAATTCTGGCAGACGGAAAGATCGTAGCGGCAGGCTATTCGAGCTCCGGATACTATCAGGACTATCAGGTCGCCTTGGCGCAGTACAACACCAATGGAACCTTGGACACGAACTTCAACGGCACGGGCCAGGTTCTGACCTCCTTCCCTGGATATGCCGACAATCTCGCGCTGTCCGAAGCCATCCAAGCGGATGGAAAGATTGTCACGGCCGGTTACGTTTTCGGTAGCGGCCTCGGCCAAGTCTTCTTTGCTCTGGATCGCTACAATGGCGGCTGCACACCGCCCATTGTCGCGAGCACGAGCGGGCCCAGCGGTCCGATCGCCCTCGGCGGCTCGGCAAGCGTCGCCGCCACCTTTACGGACGCGAGCACTACGGAGACGCATACCTGCAGCATCGCTTGGGGTGACAGCACCTCGAACGCGGGAACGGTCTCCGAGTCCAACGGCAGCGGAACGTGCACGGGGTCCCACCAGTACGCCGCGGCAGGCGTCTATGAGGTGACGTTCACCATCACGGGCAGCTGCAGCGCGAGCGGCACCGGCGTCTTTCAGTTCGACGTCATCTACGATGCCAACGGCGGCTTCGTGACCGGCGGCGGCTGGATCAACTCGCCTGCCGGAGCTTACGCAGCCAACACGAGCTTGACCGGCAAGGCAACATTCGGTTTCGTGTCGAAGTACGTGCACGGCAGCACGGTTCCGACGGGCAACACGGAGTTCGATTTCCACACGGCGAGCTTCGACTTCAAGAGTGCCTCGTACAACTGGTTAGTGATTTCAGGCGCCAAGGCGCGGTACCACGGCACCGGCCAGGTTAACGGCACGGGGAGCTTCGGATTCGAGCTCACCGCCTGGGACGGCTACGTCTCCGGTGGCGGCGGGGTGGACAAGTTCCGGCTCAAGGTCTGGGACCAGAATCAGGGCAACGCGGTCGTCTACGACAACCAGATGAACGCTTCAGACGGTTCCGATCCCACGACGGCTCTCGGGGGCGGCGACATTGTGATCCACAAGTAGTCGGGCCAAGATCAATGGTATGCCGCTCGGCGAGGGCGAGGAAATGGAGGATTTGTGAAGAAGTCAATCCGGCGGTCAGGTGTAATCTCGATTCCAACTCTTGTTCTCGCTTCACTTCTCATTCTGCTTTCGGCCGGGCAATCTCGCCGCCAGGGCTCTCGCCCCGAAGGACACACAAATTGATGCAATCGCATCATTGCGCCAGCAGACTCCAGCCCGGGAGCATCCCGCCAAGGCAATACATGACCGAGCCGCGTCTCCCTGAGACGGACTGGCCGGATGAGTATCTTCTCTCCGCGATCGAGGTTCCTGCGTCCTGTACGGAAGTCGCGCAGCGCGACTCGCTGAGACGTATCAGCCATCGGAAAGTGAGGGGAAGCATGCGCACCGGGAACGGCACTGGTGATCCAGGCCTTCCGGAAGGCCTGCGCGAGCGAACGTCTCAAGAGCGTTCGAGCGAAGCGCCGCTGAAAACGCCCTATCTCCGAAATCGTTTGCCGCTCGGCGGGGCTGAGAAACTGGAGGATTTGTGAAGAAGTCCATCGGCCGTTCCAAGCCCAGCTCAGCTGCCTCGGATCTCCACGCCATCCAATTTCACCGGTTCAGCCGACTCCGAGAGGCCGTCAGAAGAGCACGAGTCGGACCGTCAGCCTTGCTGCTCGCCCTCGTCGGCTTAATGCTGACGGTTGCGGCCGCCGGTCAGACTCAGGACGTAACCCCGCCTGTGTTGGTTGGGTTCAGTTTCAGCCCTACTTCGATTGACGTCAGCTCAGGTAGTCAGAACGTAACGGTTACGATGCACGTCACGGACGACTTGTCGGGCGTATCTTCCGCATGCGCTTATTTTTTCAGTCCGTCTGGACAGCAGCAAGAAGCAACCTGCAGCTTCTCACGAACCTCGGGGAGCGCCTTGGACGGCATCTAGCAGGGTACCATCTCTTTTCCACAATACGGCGAAGCGGGCACTTGGAAGGTCTACCAGGCCCGAGTTGGCGACGCTGTCGGCAACTACAAGTATCTCTACACCAACGATCTCACGGCCCTGGGGTTTGGAACCAGCCTGGACGTTGCCTGCACCGCGCTGCCGAATCCAACAATTACGCTCGCGGCCGGCGCAAACCCGAGCTGTGCCGGGCAGACGGTAATGCTGGACGCGGGATCGGGCTACGCTAGCTATTCCTGGTCCACCGGCGCCTCGACGCGCACGATCGTCGTTTCTCCCACGGTGGCAACAACCTACTCGGTAACCGTGACAGCCGGATGCGGGAGCGCCTCGACCAGCTACACGCAAAACGTCAATTCTCTACCGACCGCTTCCGCGGGAGGCTCTGCCACGATTTGCGCTGGCGGTACGACTCCGCTTTCAGGCTCGGGCGGTACTTCCTGCGTCTGGAGTCCTGCGACCGGCTTAAACAGCGCCTCGAGCTGCACACCGACGGCCAGCCCGGTGGCGACGACGACTTACTCGCTGACGGTCACCGATGGGAATGGCTGCGTGTCGACCAACACCGCACAGGTAACCGTGACCGTCAACCCGCCTCCGACGGCATCGGCCTCTGGTTCGGCGACGATTTGCTCCGGCAGTTCGACTCCGCTTTCCGGCTCGGGCGGTACTTCCTGCAGCTGGAGTCCATCGACCGGTCTGAACAACGCAAGCATCTGCGCGCCAACGGCGAGCCCGACCACGACGACGACCTACGCTCTCACGGTGACAGATTCGAATGGCTGTGTATCGGCGAACACCGCGCAGGTAACAGTAACCGTCAACTCGCATCCGACGGCGGTCGTGTCCGGCGATGCGACGATCTGTGCGGGCGGATCAACGACGATCCAGGCGGCCCTGACCGGTGCGGGACCGTGGAACCTGACCTGGTCCGATGGCGCCACCCAGAATGGCGTGACGGTCAGCCCGGCAACTCGGAGCGTGAGCCCGAGCTCGCCGACCGTGTACACGGTTACCGCCGTATCCGACGCGAACTGCCCGGGGACCTCATCCGGCAGCGCGACCGTGACCATCAACTCCCGGCCCACCGCTTCGGCCTCCGGCTCGGCCACGATCACCGCTTGTTCCTCGACGCCTCTGAGCGGCTCCGGAGGTGTGAGCTGCTCCTGGTCACCGGCCACGGGCCTGAGCAGCGCCAGCAGCTGCTCACCGGCAGCATCTCCCGCAAGCACCACGACCTACACGCTGACGGTTGCCGATGCCAATGCCTGTACATCCACGAACAACGCCTCCGTCACGGTGACGGTGACCGAAGTATCTGGCGGGCCAGGCCAGCCCGGCACCTTGGACACGAGCTTCAACAGCACGGGGCAGGTTCTGACTGACTTTTCCTCCCTTAGCGGCAGCGTCAATTCCCAAGGTCAAGCCGTGGCCATTCAGGCAGACGGCAAGATCGTGGCAGCGGGCTCCTCGTACCCTGACTTTGCCCTGGCCCGCTACAACACCGACGGAAGTTTGGACACGAGCTTCAACGGCACGGGGCGGACAGTGACCGCCTTTCCGAATGCTCCCAACTGCTGCGCCAGCGCGCAAGCGCTCATCATCCAGGGCGACGGCAGAATCGTGGCCGCAGGAGGCTCGACATACGGCGGCTTTGCGCTGGCCCGCTACAACACCGACGGGACTCTGGATACGAGTTTCAACGGAACGGGGCAGGTTGCGACAGGCGTCAACGCCAACCTGACATCCGCCGCCATCCAGCCGGACGGGAAGATCGTCGCGGTAGGTTATGCAAACGGGTATTTTGTGGTGGCCCGCTACAACACCGACGGAACGCTGGACACGAGCTTCAACGGAACGGGGCAGGAGTTGACCGCCTTCCCTGAGATCCCAACCCCCTACAGTGGCAACAACTTCGCCGCCGGGACAGCAGTCGCAGTCCAAGGCGATGGAAGAATCCTGGCGGCGGGGGCGGTGGTCGTTTCCGGAATCTACTACTCCGGCCTTGTTCGCTACAACATCGGCGGAACCCTGGACACGAGCTTCAACGGCACAGGCCACGTGTTGACGACTTTCCCCGGCAGTACCGCCACCTACTCAAACGCCGTCACCATCCAAGCAGACGGCAAGATCGTCGCGGCGGGCAGTTCAACCGTTTCGGGGAGCGATGACTTTTGGTCGGCTCGGTACAACACGGACGGGACGATCGACACGAGTTTCAACGGCACGGGCCAGATCGTGACGCCTTTCTCCTGCGGTCTCGCCAGCAGCAGCGCGCGAGCCGTCGCCATTCAGGGAGACGGCAAAATCGTCGCGGTGGGCTATTCGAATCTCGGAAACTACCAAGTCGCCCTGGCCCGCTACAACACCAATGGAACCTTGGACGCGAGCTTCAATGGCACGGGCCAGGCGTTGACCTCCTTCCCTGGATATACCGACAATCTCGCAATATCCGAAGCCATCCAGGCGGACGGAAAGATCGTCACGGCCGGTTACGTGTTCGGTAACGGCCTCGGCCAAACCTTCTTTGCTCTGGCTCGCTACATGGCCGGGCCGCTTTCCGTGGCCATCTCTTCCGCCGGGCCGACGACATTCTGCTCCGGCGGAAACGTACTCCTGACGGCGACTCCCTCCGGCGGAAGCGGAACGTACACCGGCTACCAGTGGTACAACGGTGCCTCTCCCATTGGAGGCGCGACAAGCGCGACCTACTCCGCGGCGACCAGCGGCAGCTACAGCGTTACGGTGACAGACAACACACCGACGACGAGCCCGAACAGCGCACCGGTTTCCATCACCGTCAACGCGCTTCTGACAGCAGTGGCTTCTGGCACGGCTTCGATTTGCGCGGGTGGCTCGACTGGCCTAACCGGCTCCGGAGGAACATCGTGCAGCTGGAGCCCGTCGACCGGCTTGAACAACCCTTCGAGCTGCTCGCCCAGCGCCAGCCCTTCAGCGACCACCACCTACACGTTGTCGGTGACTGGTGCAAACGGCTGTGCCTCGGCCAACAACCCGACCGTCACGGTGACGGTGAACCCGCTTCCGACGGCGACCGTTTCCGGCACGGCGGCGGTCTGCAAGGGGTCCTCGACGACCATTCGGGCGGCGCTCACGGGGATCGGCCCCTGGAATCTCACATGGTCTGACGGCTTCACTCAGACCGCCGTAGCCACAAGCCCAGCGACGCGAACCGTAGCCCCGACGGCGACAACGGCTTATACGGTGACAGCGGTCTCGGACACAAAGTGTGCCGGCACGTCGTCGGGCAGCGCCGTCGTCACCGTGGAGTTTCCTCCAAAGGCGGCGGTCAGCGGAGGTGCCACCATCTGCGCAGGCTCCTCTGCGACGATCCAGGCGGCGCTCACCGGGATAGCGCCATTTATCCTGACCTGGTCGGATGGATTCACCCAGACGGTCGCGGCGAGTCCGGCGACCCGTACGGTCAGCCCGGCCGTTACCACGACTTATTCCGTGACGGCCGTGTCCGATGCCGCTTGCGCGGGGACGGCGTCCGGCTCGGCGACCATCAAGGTCAATCCGCTTCCGTCCGCCGTTATCACCGAAGCGCCATCGCCAATCTGCGCCGGCGCTACAGGCTCCGCATCGGTACCCAACGGCGGCGTGGGAGCAACGTACAACTGGTCCGTTTCGAACGGCGCGATCGTCTCGGGCGCGGGAACGCCGAAGATCACCTTCACGGCCGGCGCGTCGGGATCAGTGAACATCAGCGTGACGGTCACGAGTCCCGCCGGCTGCACCTCACCGCCCGGCTCGGTCAGCATTCCCATCAATCCCCTGCCGTCGTCCACGATTACCGCGCCCGCGAGTATCTGCCGCAACTCTTCACCGCCGGGCGGCAACAAGGCCTCGGTGCCCGACGCAGGGGCCGGCGCAACCTATTCATGGACGATCATGAATGGATCGATCGTTGGCCCGACCAACGGCACCAGCGTCGTCTTTAAGCCCGGCAGCAAGACCACCGTCACGCTGAAGGTCACCGTCACGAGTCCCAACGGCTGTGCGTCGAGTAGCTCCGTGACGATTACCGTCAACCAGGGATGCTGAGGGCAAGTCAGGAGCATGAGAAGGAGGTTCCTAACGGAAGAGCGGGGTCGATCGTGCGTCGGTGAGCTACGCGTCGGGGCGGCCTAACACCTCGTGTACAGGTCGGGAGGACAGTAAGAGTACCGCCCTCGAACCAGAAGGAGGCAACCAATGACTCAACCGGTTCGTGTCCCATTGGGTGATGTGCCCGGGTTTCTTACGGGCGGCAGATTCCGGCTCCTTTCCCTGATCGCGGTTGTCCTGCTCGGCTCGCGCCCCGTGATGGCAGACGGCCCGCCGGAGCTCGCAGGCCTCGACGCGCTGTACCCGTCGTTGGACGCGCTTTACATCGATCTTCACAAGAATCCGGAGCTCTCACTCCACGAGGAAAAGACCGCCCAAAAAATGGCGGCTCGGCTGCGAGAACTCGGGTTCGAGGTGACGGAGCACGTCGGTGGGCACGGCGTCGTCGGCGTTCTCAAGAATGGCGCAGGCCCGACCGTCCTGGTCCGCACCGACATGGACGCTCTCCCGATCAAGGAGCTGACCGGACTGACTTACGCCAGTATTACCTCAACCAAGAACGATGCCGGCGAAACCGTGTCCGTGATGCATGCCTGCGGTCACGACATTCATATGGCGTCGTGGGTAGGTGCAGCCACGCTGCTGGCGCGGGCTAAGGAGCGGTGGCACGGAACACTGGCGTTCGTCGGCCAGCCCGCCGAAGAGGTGCTTCAGGGCGCCGAGCTCATGTCAAGGATGGGCTGCTGACGCGCTTCCCGAAGCCGGACTTCGTGCTTGGTGTGCACGACACCAACTTTATCCCTTCCGGTCAGATCGGCGTGGTCGCAGGACCGGCATCCGCCGCCTCCAATGCCGTGGACATCACGTTCTACGGCAAGGGCGGGCATGGGGCCCAACCGCATCGTACGATCGATCCACTGCTGATCGCAGCGCGGACGGTTGTGACGTTGCAGACTATCGTCTCGCGCGAGGTCAACCCGTTCGACCCGGCGGTGGTCACTGTCGGCACCTTCCGAGCGGGCAGCAAACGCAACGTCATTCCCGACGAAGCGAAGCTGGAGCTGACCGTGCGCTCCTACAAGCCCGAGGTACAGAAGCAACTCCTGGCGGCGATCGAACGCATTGCCAAGGCCGAGGCGGCTGCCGCACGTGCCCCCCGCGAGCCCGCAGTGGTGGTCGACGCGCGGGAGGCATCCGAGGTGGTATTCAACGATCCGGCCCTGGCGGCCAGGCTGACAACGGCGCTCCGCCGCGGGCTCGGGGATGCGAACGTGGTGCCCATCGATCCCACGACCAGCTCCGAGGACTTCGGCGTCTTCGGTCGCGTCGCCGGCGTGCCGTCAATCCAGCTCCGCGTGGGCGCCGTCGAGCCGGGCGGGTTCGCGAAGGCGAAGGCCGAAGGAAAGCTCGTACCGGGCCCTCATAGCCCGTTGTTCGCGCCCGACCGCGAGCGCACCATCCGCACAGGGGTCGCGGCCTTCACACTTTCGGTCCTGGAGTTGTTCAGTCGCCCAGCCGGAGCGCCGTAACTTCAGTACGTCGCGAGGACTTCGCCGATCGCGGCCCACTGGTCCGCCTTGAGCTCGACGCGCTGACCGATCACCTCGAGCGCCTTGGTCATCGGCCTCTGCGCACCCACGAGCTTGTCGACTCTCGGAAGAATGCCTCGACTTCCGCGCGGTGCGAGACATCGCAGAAGAAACGCCCCGTCCACGGCACCACGCCTCATCTCCCGGAGGAGCTTCGCCACCAGCGCATCGAAATTGGCCTTGAAGAACTGCCGCGAGACCTCGCGCGTGGCACGCTCGTCCAGAGTCGACCAGAGGATTCCGATGGACTCGGGAATGTCGAACTCATATCAACATCCCGCCTGGCGCGGGGTGTTTGCCTGGATCGTCTTGTATCCCTTCCACGGCTCCGCGCAGAGAAGAAACGCCTTTCCGAGCGGAAGGAAGACCTCCTCAGAAAAGCGGTCGTCACCCTTCAACGAATAGTAGCCTTCGGCGTCGCGGTACACGGGGATTCTCACGTCCCTCTTGAAGCCGGCAAAATCGTGGGCGTGCTCGAGCTTCTCGATCTCGATCTCGGTGACAGGAAGGCCCTTCTCCTTCACGAGAGCGAAGAGCGCGGCCTTCCTCTTCTCTATCTCGGACTCATCGGAGAAATCGAATCCTTCCTGGGCCCAGTAGTACTTGCCAACCGAAAGGGAAGCGCTCAACCGGAACTGATGGAAGCCGAGATCACGGAAGAGCCGCTCGTAGTGCCGGAAAAGTGTCGAGGCGTAACCCGACCTCTGCGCCGTCAGGCGGATGTGCTCGATGTGGACGATTTTGAGCCTCGCGCCCGAAAAGTAGGCGAGCATCGGGAGCTTCGGATTCCTCACGGACTCGAAGCTCAACGTAAGCTCCCCGACGTCCTCATTCCCCTCGAAGATCTGAGTGTCGTAGAGGATCCGGCCCATGCCGAAGAGGAGGAGGTTCTCCC
>WNGB01013314.1_pt1 | contig 11086 bp, 10 predicted proteins | sample 5400681 | NCBI WGS metagenome assembly WNGB01 (sample SAMN13153367, study PRJNA577476) | soil metagenome | isolation source: 115 cm soil or saprolite under grassland replicate 2 | place: USA:California | collected 2016-06-15 | reverse complement strand
AGCACTACACGGCGGGATCGACACCACCCACACAGTAGGCCCAGCACTCCCACTCGCGCGCTGAGCCGCAAGGTACGCCCAGGACTCCCGAGGTGGCCCGAACCGACAAGTGGCGGGCCAAGAGACATCGGTCAGGTGATGATCCAGGGGGCTACAGACCCCTTCGGGTCTCCAGTTACCGGTGGAGTGGTCCAGGCGTAGTCGCACGCGTACTCAGTCGGGTGTCCGCTCGAGCATCCCGCCGCGAACGGGTTCACCGCGGTCAGGCCGATGACGTGGCCGTCGGGCAGGGCGATCGTCATGACGCCGCCGTTGTACGGGGCGGAGCCCTTGTCTGCCCAGCTCTGCGCCGTGTAGTCCCACATCCAGATCTGTAGGTCCACCTGCTCGTTCGAACGGTTGAGCACACCGACAGCGCTGGGTCCGCGCACCGGGGTAGCAGGCACTGCCAGCGTGATCTCGACCTCCGAGCCGGGGTCGACCATCGTTCCCGCATCAGGGACCTGCGATGCGACCACGAGCTTTTGGTGTTCAGGCTCCCCAGTCGTGTTGATGACCTTGGGCTTGAGACCAACGGCGTGAATCTCATGCTCGGCCACGTCGCCGATGCTGCCGACCACGGCGGGAACGCGGACCTTGGGCGGCGGAGGCGGGGGCGGGTCCGCGATTCGAACGAGGGTTCCGGAGATGATGATGCCCTGATGGGGTGCCTTCCCCCCGATGGCCGGGCTGGCCTCCGTTCCGATCCGCAGGTGGGAATCTGCCTGCAGTGCGATCGCGGTCAGATCCCACGGCTCCCAGATGCGGGAGGGGTTGAAGTGGAACTGCCACAGGTGCCCGTTCTCTCCTTGAGCGAACACGCCTCCCGGACCGACTGCCGGGTCTCCGACGATGCCGGGCCCCTTCGCCAGCGCGCTGATGTCCCAGGCCTCCCAGGACCCAGCTCCGGCGGGGTTGAAGTAGTACTGCCACAGGTGTCCGTCGTCGCCGCGTGCGAACACGGTGCCTGGCTCGGCGACCGGGTTGCCGGCAATCCCTGGGCCGTTCGACAGGGCGGTGACGTCCCAGGGCTCCCAACTACCGGCCGGGTTGAAGTAGAACTGCCACAGGTGGCCGTCCTCGCCGCGTGCGTACACGCCCTTGGGCACGGTCGCCGGTCTGCCGGCGATGTCCGGGCCACTTGCCAGCGCGCTGATGTCCCAGGGCTCCCAGGACCCAGCCCCGGCGGCGTTGAAGTAGAACTGCCACAGGTGCCCGTCCTCGCCGCGGGCGTACACGCTGCCCGCGGTGGGTGTCGGCAGCCCGATGATCCCCGGTCCGTTCGCCAGGGCGCTGATGTCGTACAGGGCGCCGGCAGAGACTTGGACCAGATGACCGTTATGTGCGAGCCGGGTGTAGATGCTTCCATCGACAGCGACAGCCGGTCCTGTGCTGGACATGCTGGCTGTGGAAACTCGCTCGCAGACCCATGTTCCGCCTGTGCTGATACGGAAAAGAAGAAAGCCGCTCATATTCCCCCGGGTCGGGTTGCTCCACTCAGACGCGCCTAGTACGACAGCCGTAGTTCGTGATCACTGTGCCTCCCGTCGCCTGTAGTGACTGGCTCGGGCCCGGGCTTGGTGTTGTCGGCGCCATCGTGACCAGCGCAGGAGCGTGTCGATCGTGTGGGTGGTGGCGAGTAGCAGCGCGGTGAACAGTCGCCGGAACTCGGCGACGGTGAGTTCGATGAGCCCGGCGGGGGCGGGCGAGTGGTCGCGTTCGCTGGCCGTTGCGATCGTCAGGAACGCGTGCGCGAACATCGCCAGGGTGGTCCAGCGGTGCCAGGAGGTCCAGCGGCGGACCTGGTGTTGGTCGAGCCCGACGAGGGTCTTGGCGGCCTGGAAGGACTCCTCGATACGCCAACGTTGTCCGGCGACGGCGACGAGCATCTTCAACGGCACGGGCCATGGCGAGTAGCAGCGGTGGTAGGCCAGTTCGCCGGTGGTGTCGTTGCGGCGGATCAGCACGTGGTGCTGGCCGGTGGTGACGGCGTCACCGTCGTCAGAGGTGTCGTCGGGCAGCAGCGCGATCCAGGCCCAGGAGTAGAACCGGTGTCCCTTGCTGCCTGCTCCCGCCGAGTGCTTCTTCCACGCCCGGGTCGGTAGTAGCGCGGGGAGCGCGTCAACGCGCACCGGCCCCGCGTCGGTGAGCACGCGGCGATTGGATGCGATCTGCATGACGTAGCCCAGGCCGAGGCCACCGATGGTGGCTCTCAGGTTCGGGTCGGCTCCGTAGACCTCGTCACCGGCCACCCAGGCGGCCGGGACCCCAGCCTCGACCGCTCGGGTGATCATGTCGGCAGCCAGTGCCGGCTTGGTCGCGAACTCCACCTCGACCGGCACCCCGGCTTCGGTTCGGCGCTCAGTGTCGGTGGTCCAGGACCTTGGCAGGTACAGGGCGCGATCGATGAACGCGTGGCCGCGGGGGGCGGCGTAGGTCAGGTAGACCGCGATCTGGGCGTTCTCGATCCGGCCCGCGGTGCCGGTGTACTGGCGTTGCACCCCGACGGTGTGGGCGCCCTTCTTCAGATCACCGGTCTCATCGACCACCAAGATCGCTTCTGGATCACCGAGGTGGTCGACGACGTAGTCGCGGAGGTCGTCGCGGACCGTGTCGGCGTCCCACCTGGCACGGCCGAGCAGATGCTGCAGCGCGTGCGGGCTGGCGTGGCCGCGGTGCTCAGCGATCGTCCAGCAGTTCTTCCGGTCAAGCCCCGAGAGCATTCCCTGCATCAGCCCGGCCGCGTGACGCAACGGTTCGTAGCGAGCGAACCGCGATGCGATCCGGTCGATCACCTCACCGAATGCGTCCTGCCACCGGTCAACGTCTACGCTGTATTCCGCGGCCACCGCCGCGGCTTCCTTGTTCCACACAAGCACGGAATGCTGACGCGGTGGCCGCTTCCCACGTCCGCCGACACACCCCCGCGAGGCGTGGCGCTGACCACATCAGCAAGCCAGGTAACGATCTACGGCTGTCGTACTAGCAGCGTGCGACCAGCGTTCCCCACAAAGGCCGGAGCCAACAGACACGGAAGGGCCATCTCGCCACGGGCCTTCACCTGGGGGGTCAGGATCCACTCGGGGGCTGGTGGCCCACCGTCAAGAAACGATCCACTTACGGGACGTCCGGCATGCCGATGGTCGGACGTCCCTTGCCATGGTCACCTGGACGACGAGGCCTGGGATGCAGCGCGCAGCGTAGATCGAGTCACGGGACTCGATCGTGGGGACTCTTTCATGGCCACGACAGAGTGGCGCCGCAGTGACGCGCCGGACACGCCAGAGGTCGGTGGTTGACTGGTTCGATGCCGACGAGCACGCGTGAGCCGCACGGCGAGGCCGCGCTCGGCAAGGCACGGGAGCGGCGCTGGTGGCTGAGCGGGCGCCGGGTACGGTCGATCGCCCGTGCAGCGGCGTTCGTCAACGATGTGGGCTTCGCGCTGCTCTTCCGGTCCGAGCGCGTGCTCGTCCCGTCATTGTGGGAGGCAGTGGCCGGTGAGGACGCCGAGCCCTTCGCGACGGGGATGGAGGCAGACGAGCAGCGCGTGTGGGCGTGGAAGGACGAGCTCCCACGCCGCCGCCTCGCCTGGTACGGCAATTTCGTCGCCGGCCGCGTCTCGTTTCTGTCGCCGTCACTCCTGCGGTGGCTCTATCCGGGGTACGGCCGGACGGACGACCACGCGGACCTCGAGCTGTCACCTGCGGCCCACGAGATCGCGAGCGCTCTCGCCGATGGACCGCTGCCGAGTGCGACTCTTCGCGCCCTGCTGGGCGACCGCAGCCGCTACCAGCGTGCTGCGGTCGAGTTGCAACGCCAGCTGCTGGTCACCACCGCCGGGGTACAGGAACGGGCCTCCGGATGGCCGTCAACTGTCCTTGATCTGACGTGTCGAAGGTTCGATGTCGGCGGAGGACAGGACCACCTGACCGCTGCGGAGCTATTCATCGGCGTGGTGCTCGATGCCACTGCCCGCGACCTGGCCCGGACGTTCCGATGGCCGGTCGGCAAGGCACGCGAACACCTCGACGCGCTCGTCGACTCTGATCGGGCCGTGCCATCCGGCAACCGCTATCTGGCTCCCTCAATCGCTGCTCAGTTCCGCTAGACCAAAGGCCAGAGGTTCGCGCTGATGAGTGAGCGGCCGCGTGGCTCCAGTAAGGCTGACCCCACGGCGGGGGCGCGGGGGCTACTCGCCCTACCAGGGTCATAGACCGTCCCTGCCCGCTCTGCTGGTGAAGGGCCGACCACGGCGACAACGAGACAGCCGTCGGCAGAGCGCCTCCCGCGCGCGTCGCCGGTCATCCCCTAACGACCGGACATGCCGCGACCCGCGCGTCCGCTCATGCCCATGAGCGTGCGTCCGCCAGCTCGTCGTTATGCGGCTCTTGCCAACGACGGCGGTGATCAGGTCCACGAAGCTGGTTGAAGGTCCTGCAGCCGCCGCTCTGCCTCCGAGTCGAAGCCGGGCCGGCAGTGCTGGAACACCCTGCGGCAATCCTCGCCGCGCGAGATGACGACGCTGAACACAGCCCGAACCGTCCCGGCACCGTCGGCACTCCCTACATGGTCGACAGCCGTTCGTCGGGTCGGGCTCCCGCACGGTGCGGTGGCTGTCGCCACGGTTCCAAACCGGTGCGGAACCGGCGCAACCGGTCGGTTCCGGTCGCCACCCGGACCGCTGCAGCGCCGTCGCCGCGGTGCCGGAGCGGTGCGGTATGCACGTTCGGCTCACCCTTTTGAAGATGGACGGTAGCGAGGCCGGCGAGCGGCACCGCGCGCTGCATCGCACGGCCAAGAGACTCTCACCAGCGCTGTAGCCCGCCGCTGTGGGACGTTTGACGGGTCCGACGGAGGGGGCTAGCGTTGAAAGGAATCCCTCACCGGCACCGTCCTTTGCTTGTCTACGCAGAGGTTTGGTGGGCTGCTTGGACGGTCCCGATCCACCTGGAACGGGGGGAAGACATGACCGCATCACTTTCGCGGCGCGTGCTCGCTGAGTTTCTCGGCACGGCATTGTTGGTCCTCTTCGGCGCCGGTTCGGTGGTGGCCGCGCTCGAGGTCGGCGGCGGTCGCCTCGACTACGCCGGACTCGGCATCGTGGCGCTGGCGTTCGGCCTGGTTGTCGCGCTGGTCATTTACTGTCTCGGGACGACGTCGGGCGCCCACATCAACCCGGCCGTGACCCTCTCCCTCGCGGCCGCCCGCCGGTTCAGCTGGGTCGAGGTGCCCGCGTACGTCGTCGCGCAACTCGCCGGGGCGCTCGTCGGCGCGCTGCTCATCGTCGCCTTTGTCGGCGACAGGGCCACCGACCTCGGCGGAGTCGGGCTCACCGCGCTCGCCAGCGGGGTGACTGTCGCCCAGGGCATGGTGGCCGAGGCGCTCGGCACCTTCCTGCTGGTGTTCACGATCATGGCAGTGGCCGTCGACAAGCGGGCTCCGGCTGGCTGGGCCGGCTTCCTCATCGGGCTGGCGGTTGCTGTTCAGATCATGGTCATCGGCCCGTTCACCGGCGGCTCGGTCAACCCGGCTCGCTCATTCGGTCCCTACCTGGCCAATGCGCTGTTCGGCGGGTCGACTCCGTGGGCCGACTCCTGGGTGTACGTCATCGGGCCGGTGTTCGGCGGGGCTCTGGCAGCGATCAGCTACGACCTGCTCGCTCGTCCCGAGGCAGAGGTACCGCCGGTCGGGGAGCCGGCCGAGACCGCTACTCGCAGCGGCGTCCTGGCCGCCGACACGCCGAGCAAGCCGGTCACCCCCACTGAGACGACCCCCAAGCCGGGTCGGGGATCGTGAGGAGGTGGTGCCGCTGACTTGTATGGCGTCACAGAGGGCAATCGCATGCCTCCACGTCCATCATCGAGGAGATTTCTGGAGAGGGAGCACAACTCATGCCAGGCAACAAGGCAGTCATCTACAAGGGGAAGGGCAGTGTAGCGGTCGAGTCGATCGACTACCCGACCCTGGAACTCAAGGACGGTCCAGGGGTGAACCCCGCCAACGTGGGACGCCAGTGCCCACACGGCGTCATCCTCAAGGTCGTCGCAAGCAACATCTGCGGCAGCGACCAGCACATGGTCCGCGGCCGTACGACGGCACCGACGGGACTCGCTCTCGGCCACGAGATCACCGGCGAGGTCGCAGAGATAGGCCGGGACGTCGAGTTCATCAAGGTCGGAGACCTGGTGTCGGTCCCGTTCAACATCGCATGTGGGAGATGCGCAAACTGCAAGGAGGGCAAGACGGGCGTCTGCCTCAATGTCAACCCTGACCGGCCGGGATCGGCCTACGGGTACGTCGACATGGGCGGCTGGGTCGGCGGCCAGGCAGAGTACGTACTGGTGCCGTACGCCGACTGGAACGTGCTGAAGTTCCCCGAAAGGACCAGGCGCTCGCGAAGATCCGCGACCTGGCCATGTTGTCGGACATCTTCCCCACCGGGTTCCACGGCGCAGTCACCGCCGGTGCCGAGCCGGGCTCCACCGTCTACATCGCCGGCGCCGGACCTGTCGGTCTCGCTGCAGCAACGTCGGCGTTCCTGCTCGGCGCTGCGGTCGTCATCGTCGCCGACCTGCAGAAGGAAAGGCTGGAGCAGGCACGCAGCTTCGGCTGCGAGACGATCGACGTGGCCCAGGGCGACCCACGGGACCAGATCGAACAGATCCTTGGAGTGCCGGAGGTCGACTGTGCCGTTGACGCGGTCGGTTTCGAGGCCCATGGCCACGGTGCCGACGCCCAGGCCGAGCGTCCAGCCACCGTGCTCAACACGGTGATGGATGTCACCCACGCCGGTGGCGCCGTCGGCATCCCAGGGCTCTACGTCACCGGCGACCCCGGAGCAACTGACGACGCCGCCAAGGTCGGGTCTCTGTCCATCCGGCTGGGCCTCGGCTGGGCCAAGTCGCTGTCGTTCACGACCGGGCAATGCCCCGTCATGCGCTACAACCGCAAGCTCATGATGGCGATCCTGCACGACCGCACGCAGATCGCGAAGAACGTGAACGCCACGGTCCTCCCGCTCGACCGGGCACCAGAGGGATACGCCGAGTTCGACAAGGGTGCGGCCCGCAAGTACGTGCTCGACCCGCACGGACTGATCAAGTAACCGCACAGAGCAGCTGACGGGAGCCCGGGCCACGAGCCCGCTCCCGCAGTCTGCGGAGGGTCGTGAAGTGGCCCGAAGGTAATTCTGGTGCAATGCGTCCGTAACAACCTGCTTGTCATACTGGGGGTGCCCCCGCCCTCTGGAGACCGACCTGATGAGCAGCGACGACCGGCTCGACCTCGAGTTCGCGTACACGACCTACCAGGACTCCTGCCGCGACATCTACTCGCCGCACTACTACTGTCGGCGACCGGTAGGCCACGACGACGTACACGCCGCGGGCTTCGGCCCGGACCGGTTGCGCTGGGATCATCAGCGCGACCACCTGCCTCACAAAGTAGTCGAGCAGCAATCCTGATGCGCTTGAGGAACTGACCACGAATCGGCAGCCGATAACCCGCCCCCGAACGCACTCACATGCCGCGGTCAGTGCGGACACCGCCCGCAGACGGATGTAAGCAGGCCCGGGTCATGCCCTCCGAGCGGCCCTCGGATCGACTTCGATCGGTAGCGGGACACGTCGGTTCGCGCCGCACAGCGTCACGGGGCGACCCCGACCCCTTGGGGTCCGGCACCCTGAGGTTCGAAATCGAGACTTCGGGGTCGGACCAGGGCTGCACCCGATGGCCCCGACTGCCCCGAACGGCGCACAGTGGAGGTGTCAGGGGAGACGTCCTGGACACCGCCGTGAAGGAAGTGCACCGACCATGAATGACATCCAGCAGAGCTTCGCCCAGTACGGCCTGATCCGACCTCGGGAAGGACGCATCCTGGGTGGCGTGTGTGCCGGCCTCGGCCGACGCTTCGGCATCGCACCATGGACCTCGCGCATCCTCTTCGTCCTGCTGCTTATGGTGATCCCCGGCAGCCAGATCCTCATCTACCCGATCCTGTGGATCCTCATGCCGTCGGAGGAGACGGCCAGCGTCCAGCCGCCGACGCCGCCCGCCCCCACAGCCTGACCTGCAGGAGGGCGATGCGTCGCACGGGTCTCGGTCCGTCCGCGGCGAGGGTTCGGTTGGGCGTGCTTCTGGTGCGCCGAGGTATTCGCCGAACCCGCCGAACGTCGTCTATGCCGCGTCCGCTTCGGGCGGCATAGCGTTTCCGCTCATGCCGCTGTCAGCGAGGCTCATGGCTCCGTCGAGGTGAGCTGGTCATACAACGCCCCTCCATCAGCCAGCACGAACGCTTCGACGAGCCTGCCCGAGCGGAGGCGGAACCAATCGCATCCGGTCCAAGCGACATGACGCCCCGTCGGTGCAACGTCGGCGAACGTGCCGCGGTGAGTGCCTCGCGCCGTCCAGCGGAGCACCACGCGATCACCGTCGCTGATCAGGTCGTCGACCTCGAAGCGCAGGTCGGGGAACGCGGTCCGTAGCCAAGTCGCGGCTTCTTTGATGCCATCCGGACCTCTTAGCGTGTCATCGCCGAGGTGATGAAGATGATCAGCGGCAACGAGTTCATCGGCAACACTGAGCTGTCCCTCGCTCCACACCTCCTCCATGAAGCGACGCACAACCGCTTCGTTCTCCGGAACCATGGAGCCCTCTATCTCGATTCGAGTTCCAAGGGTCTCACCGACCAAGCGATAGGGGAACCCAGCACACGCACGCTCATGCCGCGGTCCGCGCTCGTGCCGAGATGAGCGCGCTCGGTCAGCGAGCGCCTCGCAGGCCGCTTCCTGCGCACCATTGGGTTCGAAAACGCCCCCGCGATCAGGCCGCTACTCACCGACCCGCCCTGACGGATGCCCGAGATCATGGCACCGGTTGCATCAGATGACCGATCGATTCATCATCACGGCAAACATGCAGGTCAACGGCCTGACGCTGGCTTGTGACTCAGGCTCGAGATCGGCGCCGTGGGCGACGTGAGCCTGCGACGAGCACGGCACTCTCATGCGGCGATTCCGCAGGTCACCAGCCACTTGGCGGCCCTCAAGGGGGAGTGGGCCAGAGCGCAAGCCGAGGGTGATCCCCTGCTCCTCGATCCGCCCCACGTCGTGCTCCCGGAGACGGACCTCGACCGCCGAGGGCGCTCCGCTCCCTCAGCGCACTGCCGGCGTGGTGTGTGCGGTGGTCGACGGCCTGCGCAACGAACTCGCCGCGGCGGAGCCGATTTCGCATACAACCTTCCGCGCGGCCCGCGCGTCACCGGGGTATGGAGCGCGATCATGGACCGGGTGGAGGCGCGATGACGCGACCCCCGGCGACACGCGCGGCGAGCGATGACCGGGACGACGAGGCGTTCAGCAACTTCGTCGCGGCCCGGTTGCCGCACCTGCTCAAGCTCGGCCGGGCCCTGGCCGGTGACGAGCAGCACGGCGCCGACCTGGTGCAGGACGCCCTGGAGAGGACGCTGCTGCGGTGGCAGCGGATCGAGGACCCGGACGCGTTCGTCCGCCGCTGCATGGTCAACCGCAGCGTGTCGGTCTGGCGCAAGGTGCGACGCGAGCACCCGCTCACCGACCTGCCCGAACCGACCCGGTCCGACCGGCCCCGCGACCACGAGCTGCTCGCCGCGGTGCGGACCCTTCCGCCACGGCAGCGTGCGGTGATCGCACTCCGCTACTACGAGGACCTCACCGAAGCGCAGACCGCGGAGGCGCTCGGCTGCTCGGTCGGCACCGTGAAGAGCCAGGCCAACCGGGCGATGGCGGCCCTCCGCGTCCAACTCCCCCGCTTCGCCGACCTGGAGGGACAGTCATGACCAGGCTCGAGGACGCACTGCGCGACGCGTTCACCACCGAGGTCGACGCCAGCACTCAGCAGATGATCAACGACGTACGACGCGGCGCACGTCGCCGCCGCAACCGCCGTAAGGCCGCAACCGCGGTGGCCGCTGTCTCTGTGCTCGTCGCAGGTGTCGCCGTGGGCGGCAGCCTGCTCCGCGACCGCGACCCTGCACCTGAGCCAGCGCCACGCCCGACCGAGACGGCCTCCGACCCGAACGCCAAGGCGCCCACCGGTGCGGCGTACGCCGTCGACGCCGGCGGCGACCGGGTGCTTGCAACGATCCAGGGAGCCGAGGGTTGCCGCTGCACCGAACTCTGGCGCCTCGACGACTCAGGCCTCGACGACTCAGGCTGGGAGAAGGTCCACGAGTTCCCCGAGGAGTTCGTGGAACGGCTCGAGTTGGCACAGGACGGCAAGCTCGGTTTCGCCGCAGCTCCAGGCGGCGACCTCTGGATCACCCGCGACGGCGGCGAGTCATGGGAGCAGGCGGCGCCCGAGGGCGGAAGTAGCATCGAGCACAGCTACCTCTTCACCACGACCGGCGACGACACGTGGCCCGCGTGGGCGGTCGACGCCATGGGCCACACGCTGTGGCGGTTCAACGGTGACTACTTCGAGCACGCGTCGTACGACGAGTTCGGTGCCGTGCAGAACGTGTGGGGGCTCGGCGGCCCCATCGTCGTACAGACCTCGCCGCAGGGTGAGGGCTCGGTCGACTCCGATGTGTTCGCCAGCGTCGACAACGGCCGCACGTGGAATGAGATCGGTTCGCCCTGTGGCGGTGAGAACAAGCCGGTCGCCGGCCCCTCGTCGTTGTGGATGTTGTGTGCGTCGGGCCAGGACCGAGCCACGGTGTACCGCTTCGCTGAGACCTGGGAAGAGTTCGGCTCCGTGCAGGGAGCCGTGACCGAGCAGGTCGCGCTCACCGACGACACGCTGCTAGTACTCGGCGCACAGGACGTGTTGGTGACCGGCGATGGCAACATGCCGGTCGACACCGGGCTCGACGGTGATGAGATGGTCTGGGGCGGCACAGTGCTGGGCGAGCCGGGATTCCTGAGGTATTGCGAGCAGAAGCCGTGCGACCCCGATCATCCCGATGCGAGCGACCCGGCGTACCTGGCGACCACAGCGGGCCTGCTGGTCTCCGAGGACGGCGGCCGCACCTGGCACGCGGTCGCCGGCACGCCCGACCGCTAGCGGCGCC
>WNGB01013308.1_pt1 | contig 11089 bp, 10 predicted proteins | sample 5400681 | NCBI WGS metagenome assembly WNGB01 (sample SAMN13153367, study PRJNA577476) | soil metagenome | isolation source: 115 cm soil or saprolite under grassland replicate 2 | place: USA:California | collected 2016-06-15 | reverse complement strand
TGGGCCACGCGCACACCGTTTTACACATTGGACCTGCCATACCTCTGGGGACGCGTGACCGCAGACGGGTGTGCAGTGATTGGTGGAGGGACCACCGGACGTGGGAACGTGGACAATGCCCGGGTGGACGCTCCTGATGCTGTGCGTCTTTTCGAGAGCCTGGGACACCGCATTCGTGGTCTACACCCGGCGCTGGGCAACGTGCGTGTCACCCATCACTGGATGGGGCCTCTGTGTGCGGCGAACGATAGTAAGCCCATCATTACTAGCATAGACGAGGACAGCCGCGTGCTCTTGGCAACGGGCTATCGCGGGCACGGTGTGGCCCTCTCCGTGCGCGTGGGCAAGCTGCTGGCAGAGGTGCTCGCAGGCTACGGCAAACTGCCAGCGTGGAGTTATCGGCCGCAGTGGGGCAAGGGGTAAGCAAACCCCTCACCCCGCGCTAAAACCCTCTCCCCGAGGGAGAGGAAGTGGAGCGGAGAGGCGCCGACTACGCGTTGTTCGGCGTCACCGCCAGGGTGCGAATCTCCCCGAACTCTTTCTTCAGTTTCTGCCAGGATTCCCCGCCGTCTGTACTCACATAGACGTAGCCATAGAGGCTCGCCGCAGCAACTACGTTGGGCTGCTCCGGGTGTGTGGCGAACCAGTAGACGACCGAGTTCGGCTCCACAGGTAACCGAATGGGCGCCCACGACTGCCCACCATCCTTGGAGCGTTGGATGGTACCGGTGATCCCTGGAATGGCGTCACCGTTACCCACAAAGATGACATTGGGATCATCGGCCTTCAGCATGACGCCCCGACAGTACGAGCGGTTATCAGCCTCGTGGAATTTGGGGAAATGGTGATACTCCCAGTTCTCTCCCTCATCCGTGCTGGTGGCGATGCCAAACGGTGTGGTGGCATAGACCGCCGTGGTTGCCCCTGTACGCAGGGCCAGTCCATGAATATCACCCTGGAAGGGGTCGGGCCCGAGGGCTGGCAGATGCACCCAGTTGTCGCCACCATCGCGACTCTGGTACACACCATCTACTTCAATACCGGCCCACACGATACGGTGGTCGCGTGGATCCACGATCATGTTGGTCGTACGCGGGATACCGATTGGGCAGGGGAGGGTCACGCCTAATGACAACGCTTCCCAGCTCTTGCCACCGTCATGCGAACGGAAGGCGTCAGGTCTGGTGCCGACAAAAATCGTCTCAGGGTCGGCCGCATCGACGGTCACCGACCAGATCTGGATGCCGTCCATGGGTGATTCTATCTTTTCCCACGTACCCCCGGAATCCTCACTACGGTAGAGTCCCACATCGGTACCGGCCAGGAGGCGCTGGGGATTATCGGGGTACACCGCCAGAGTTCTGACGTTGCACTCCGAGGGGATGGGGTTCCTGATACGGTTCCACGTCATACCCCCATCCGGGCTGCATGACAGGCCGCCGCCAACCGTCCCGACGCAGAGCGTGTAATCCTGTGCCATGGCTACTTCTCCTCTCCAGTCAAAATGTCCGTAGCACCTTTTTCATAGCAGTATAATAAGCCAAGTCGGCGGCCATAGCTAGAGGCAGTTCATGGCGGTGTACAACCTGTGTTAGAATGAAGCGTCAAGAAGCTATCCACTGACCAACGCCAGAGCGCTCGAAAGGGAGGACATGGCAGAGGCCCAACACGCGTGTAATCTGATCATCCTCGGTGGAGGTCCAGGAGGATACGTGGCGGCGATTCGGGCGGCCCAGCTCGGCATGCAGGTGGCGCTGGTGGAGCGCGATGCCCTGGGGGGGATCTGCCTGAACTGGGGTTGTATCCCAACCAAAGCGCTGCTGCGCAATGCGGAAATCTATCACCTCATGCAACACGGCGCCGACTTTGGCCTCTACTGCGACAATCTGCGGTTTGACTTCAGCAAGGTGATTGCGCGTAGCCGGCACGTGGCTGAACGCCTCTCCCAGGGTATTGCTTTTTTGATGCGTAAAAATAAAATCCAAGTGTTCCATGGTACGGGACGCCTGGCTGGGGCCGGTGTCGTCACTGTGCACAATGATCAGGGGGCACTCTCTACGACGCTGCGGGCTCCCCATGTAATTCTCGCGACAGGTGCACGCCCGCGCGCCTTGCCGGGCCTGCCGTTCGATGCTCAGTACGTGCTGAGTAGCACGGAGGCCATGCTATTGCAGGAGGTCCCAGAAGCGCTGGTGATCATCGGGGCCGGGGCGATCGGCGTGGAGTTCGCGTATTTCTATAACACCTTCGGCAGTAAGGTCACCCTGGTCGAGATGCTGCCGCAGATTTTGCCCGTCGAGGACAACGAGATTGCTGGCGTGTTGCAGAAAGCGCTGGAAAAGCAGGGCATCGCAATCCACGTGGGCAGCCGGGTGGAACGCGCTGAGATCACGACCAATGGGGCCCAGGTGCAGGTGCAGATGCAGACCCCCGAGGGAGCGCGTATCGTGCAGGGCACCAAAGTGCTGGTGGCCATCGGGGTGCAGGGGAACATTGAGAGCCTGGGGCTGGAGACGGCGGGCGTACGCAGTGAGCGTGGGTTTATCCCCGTTGATGCGCACTGTCGTACGAATGTGCCGGGCATCTACGCTATTGGTGATGTCAATGGTCCGCCTTGTCTGGCTCACAAGGCTTCAGCCGAAGGCATTGCGACCGTCGAAGCCATTGTTGGGATCGACAATCCCGGTGTGCCCTACCACAATATCCCTGGCTGCACCTACTGCCAGCCGCAGGTCGCGAGTGTGGGAATGACCGAACAGGCGGCACGCCAGGCGGGACGGACGATTCGTGTCGGCCGTTTTCCTTTTAGCGCCAGTGGCAAAGCATTGGCCGTTGGCAGTAGTGAGGGGCTCGTCAAAGTGATTTTTGATGCGGACACGGATGAACTCCTGGGAGCCCACATCCTGGGAGCGGAGGCGAGTGATTTGATTGCGGAGGTGGGCATTGCTCGGACGCTGGAAACCACCCATTATGAAGTGTTAAAAACGGTGCATGCGCATCCGACATTGTCGGAGGCCATCATGGAGGCAGTGGGCAATGCCTATGGCGAGGCCATTCACATCTGAGGACGTATGTTTACAGGTATCGTAGAATACGTAGGAACCGTCGTGGCCGTAAGCCCGCGTGGCAAAGTGGTACAGATCGCCATTGACTGCGGTCCCATAGTGGAAGGCGTACGTCTAGGGGACAGTATTGCCATCAATGGCACCGATCTCACGGTCACCACGCTGGCAGGTACCACCCTGCGCTTCGAGATGGTGCAGGAAACCGCCAGCATCACCAATCTCGGTCTGCTCCGTCCGGGGAGCCGGGTAAACCTCGAGCGCGCCATGCGGGCCGAGGGCCGGTATGATGGCCACGTGGTCCAGGGTCATGTGGACGGGACCGGTACCATTCACGAGTGGCGCCGTCTGCAGGAAGATGTGCGTCTGTTTGTCTCGTGTGGCCCTGAGCTGATGAGTGGCATGGTCCCCAAAGGCTCGATCACGGTGGATGGCGTGAGTCTGACCCTGGTCGATGTCGGAGCTGATTTTTTTAGCGTTGCGCTCATTCCCTATACCCTGTCACACACGACACTGGGTGAGCGGCGTGTGGGTGATCGGGTGAATTTGGAGATCGACTTACTCGGGAAGTATGTACGCAAATACTTACAACAGATCTTCGGCGACCCCTCTGACGCGCCTGCGGGGACAGGGTTGAGTGTGGCACGCCTCCGAGAATTAGGTTTTTAATGTCAGAGATATACATGGATGAAGGAGACAGCAATGGCAGAAGTATTTGGCTATGAACTGGTGGCGCAGGCTCTGAAAAATGAGGGCGCTGACACGATGTTTTTCATTATGGGTGGCACGATGCTGGGGGCGCAAGACGCCTGCCGGAAGCTCGGCATCCGCATGATTGATGTGCGCCATGAGCAGGCCGCAGCGATGATGGCGAACGCCTATGCGCGCCTTACTGGGAAAGCCGGGCTGTGCTCGACGGCCTCGGGCCCAGCCGCGACCAATTTGCTGACGGGCCTCGCCCATGCCCTCACGGATGCGGCCCCCATCATTGCCCTTGGCGGCGCCAGTCCAATTCATCATTTTCACACTGAGGCCTTTCAGGAAGTCGATCAGCTCAATATGATGCGTCCTGCCTCGAAATGGGCCGGGCAGGCAATTAACGCGAAGCGTCTCCCAGAGTATATTAATATTGCCTATCGGCAGGCGATGACCGGCCGGATGGGCCCGGCGTATCTCGACCTGCCAGGGGATGTCTTATACGCCCGGGTAAATGAAGACGACGTGGTCTGGCCGCCACCGGCGCAAACGCATCACCGTGTGCAGGGCGACCCGGGCCTGGTGCAGGAAGCTGTCACCATGCTGGCCCGGGCGCAACGGCCGGTCATCGTGTCTGGCAGCGGGATTCTGTGGTCGGACGCCTCGGCAGAACTTGAACAGTTGGTCAATGAGACCGGTATACCCTTCTTTACCACGCCACAGGGACGGGGGGTGGTGCCAGAGGACCATCCACGCTGCTTCCTGAGCGCCCGCAATATGGCCTTCCGTGAAGCCGACGCCCTGCTCTTCATCGGCACCCGTTTTAACTACGTCATCTCGCATGGCCAGGCCCCACGTTTCAACCCGGAAGCCAAGGTGATCCAGGTCAATATCGACCCCACAGAAATTGGCCGCAATCGCCCCGTCGATGTCGGCATCGTGGGCGACGCCAAGGCCGTATTGGCGCAGATGTTAAGCCTGGTGCGGGGCAAGTTTGAGCCCACCACGGAGACGCCATGGATCGACGCACTCCGCGAACAAGATCTGAAGGGCCAGGCGCGCCTTGAACCCTTCATGCACTCGGACGCAGTGCCCATCCATCCCCTGCGTCTGTGTAAAGAAGTGCGGGATTTTTTACCGCGTGACGCCGTGCTCGTCGTCGACGGGCAGGAAACGCTGAATTATGGCCGTCAATCCATCCCGACGTATACGCCAGGACATCGCCTCAATTCGGGCCCCTTTGGCACCATGGGGGTGGGCGTCCCCTTTGGGGTTGGTGCCAAGGCTGCCAGGCCGGATAAGCCCGTGCTCGTGCTCCACGGGGACGGGTCGTTCGGCATGAATGCGATGGAGATGGACACCGCCGTGCGGCATAATCTTCCCATTGTGACGGTTATCAGTCTCAACGGTGGCTGGACCGCGGATCCGGAAGGCGGCAAGATCGGGCGTCAGTTGGGTTATCAGCGCTATGAGAAACTCATGGATGCCTTCGGTGGTCATGGCGAATATGTCGAGCAACCCGCCGACATCCGCCCTGCCCTGGAACGTGCCTTTGCGTCGGGCAAAGCGGCTATCGTGAATGTCAAAACAGATTTTCGGGCGCGGGCCACAACGATGCGCTTCACAGACTACACGACATAGGCCTGGTTCTCTATTGGCTGCCGTAGTGCTTGCGGAGAGGGTGTCTGCCAGAGGTGTGAGCGACAGGCTCTCTCCGTGCCATCATCTCAAGTGAGGAGACGTATTATGCGACACCAGAATCCCCGCCGGATCGTGCTGGTGGGGGTACTGCTTTCAGTCGCTCTCAACGCTGCTGGACAGATTCTCTTCAAAGCGGCACGTGCGGCTCAGCCAGAGGCGTCAGTGCTGGCGCTGTTTTTGCACCCGGACACCTGGGGAGGTCTGCTCATTTATGGGCTGTCGGCGGTATGCTGGCTCTGGGTCTTAGCCCGCGCCCAATTGTCCCTCGCCTATCCGATCCTCTCTCTGACCTTCCCTATCGTGCTGGGCTTGTCTGCTGTCCTCTTTGCGGAAACGATCACTCCCCTGCGCTGGGCCGGTGTGGGTGTGATTGTCGCTGGCGTTTCCCTCCTCGCGAGGACATGACACGATGCACATGCAATCCTATGGGCTACTCCTCCTGGCGATTATCATAGGAGTTGTTGGGCAACTCCTGCTCAAGCATGGGATGTCGCGTCAGCCTGGCTTTCGCTTGGGCGACATCGCCATTTTGATGCATAATCTCCCTGTGGTGAGCGGTTTTGGTTGTTATGGGCTCTCAACGGTGCTCTATCTCAGTGTACTCGCACGCTTAGAGTTATCTCTGGCCTATCCGACGGTGAGTCTGGGCTATGTTCTCGTCATCATCATGTCGAGAGTGATCTTCAAAGAGCCGGTGAGCCCAACGCGCTGGCTCGCCGCCGGGATCATCTGCCTGGGTGTTGTCCTGGTAGGCATTGGCTCATCTTGATCTATGGAGCGCTCTAGAGACGTGACACCTCTACAGGATAGCCAGACATTTCAGTCCAAGTGCAGCGCTGTTATAAGAGCTGTAGCCTCTACCCCCGGTCTGGCCTGGTGTCCATCGTTTTATCGAGATAAAGCGTTCTTGGTGGCGCTGCTGGCTGGTGGAGGCTTCTGGCTGGGGCTATGGCTATGGCTTCCCATCCATCCCATCACCCTGGCGCAGGTACTGTCCCAAGCATTTCTTTTCAGAGCCATCTTATATCCAGCATTAGAAGAGCTGATCTTTCGGGGCTACCTCCAGGGCCAATTACGCCAGCAGTCCTGGGGACAGCAGGGCTGGGGTGGTCTCACCCTGGCGAATTGCTTCACCTCTCTCTTCTTTGTGGCAGGACACTGGTGGTCTCACCCACCGCTGTGGGCTGCAGCAGTACTGTTGCCCTCCCTCATCTTTGGGTATTGCCGAGACCGGTATATCAGTATCTATCCCTGCATAGTGCTCCATGCGTTCTATAATGCGGGCTATTTTGGCCTTACTGGCCTACCGTAGTCATATTTGCCCCCTTGGGAGATGGCATACAGCGCTAGGCACACGGGTCTGTGGCAACAAGAGGGGTGCAAAATCCAGGAGCGGCATGATATGATCAGAGGAGGTTTTCGTCCGTACGAGATTGTGGACATGCGTCCCAATATGTCCGAGCATAAGGAGATCGCAAAGAGGAGTCGCCTGGTGTGATTACCGTCTCTGACCTCTGTATGCACTATGGCCCGGTGGTGGCCTTGCACAAAGCCACGTTTAACGTCGAGCGTGGTGAAGTAGTCGGCTTACTCGGTCCCAATGGCGCCGGTAAATCGACCACGATGAAGCTGCTCACCACGTATCTGTACCCAACCTTCGGCCACGCGACGGTCGGTGGCAAAAGCATTCGCAACGAGGCGTACGAGGTGCGCAAGCTCATCGGCTACCTGCCGGAGGTCTTGCCGCTCTACCCGGATATGGACGTGCGGGCCTATCTCGACTTTGTCGGGCGGGCGCGCGGCTTGCGCGGCGGCGGGTTGCAGCAACGCACCACCTGGGTAGTCGAGCACTGTGGGCTGCGGCCGATGTATCGCAAGCTCATCCGCGAATTGTCCAAGGGCTATCGGCAGCGGGTGGCGCTGGCCCAAGCGCTAATCCATGACCCGCAAGTGGTGATCCTCGACGAACCGACCTCTGGGCTCGACCCGCACCAGATCCAGGAGATCCGTCACCTCATCCGCCAACTGGCCCGCGACAAAACCGTGCTGTTATCCACCCATATTCTGCAAGAGGTAGAAGTGGTAGCCGATCGCCTGGTGATTATCAACGCGGGGCGTATCGTTGGTGATGGCACTCTGCCAGAGTTACAACAGAAAACGCAGCGCTACGCCCGGGCCCTGTTCGCCGTAGCGGCACCGCGTGCGGAAGTCGAAGTCGCCCTCAAAGAACTGCGGGGGGTACGGCGTCTGCGCTTGACGAGCGCTACAGAGAGCTTGACACGTTTCGAACTGCAGGCGGCGCAGGGGGTCAATGTGTTGCCTGAGCTCGGGGCGCTGGCCCAGGCCCGAGGCTGGCAAGTGGGTGAGTTGCAGGCGCAACCACCAACCCTGGAAGAGGTGTTTCTGGCTTTAACTGAACCGCAAGAAAGCAAGTCGGAGACGGGGGCCTAGATGCAGAACCTGTGGACCATCTTTCGACGTGAACTCGCCGCCTACTATACGTCGGCCATCGGCTACATCTTCCTCATGGTGTTTCTAAGTCTGAGCGTGGGGTTGTTTATGACCCCATTCTTCACGTTTCTGACTGCCGACATGCGGGCATTTTTTACGACCGTGCCCATTTTGATGTGTATCTTTCTGCCGGCTGTGACCATGCGGCTGTGGGCCGAGGAGCGTAAACAAAACACCTGGGAAATGCTGTTAACGTTTCCGATGCAGCCCCATGAGCTGGTGCTGGGTAAGTTTGCGGCCAGTTTAACGTTTTTTCTCAGTGCCCTAGCCGGAACCCTCACGGTCCCCTTGATGCTCGCCATCCTGGGTACGCCTGATCCGGGTCCCATCCTTGGGGCATATTGTGGCGCGCTCTTGCTCGGGGCCTTTTTTTTGTCCTTCGGCTTGTTCATCTCGGCCCTCTGCCGGGATCAGATTGTGGCCTTTGTGGTGACCTTGCTGGGATGCTTTGGCGTCTTCCTCCTGGGTATGGAGTTCATCGCCGCCTACATGGATAGCGCCTGGCCGGGTCTGGGGACGTTTTTAGCGCATGTGGTGGGAGTGACGGAGCACTATGCCACGTTTACCAAAGGCGTCCTGGTCGTTGGCGATGTGTTGTACTTCCTCATCTGGACGGCGGTGTTTTTGTTTCTCAATGGACTCTTTCTGGACATTCGCAGCCGTCCTGCGGCGCGTAACACTTTTCTGGTGGCGGTTGCCTTGTGTGTCGGGATTGGCCTGATCGCCAACTGGCTCCTCGCCGGGCAGAACTTGGGCCGTTTTGATCTGACAAAAGATAAAATTTACACGCTGTCCGACGCCTCCGTCAAAATTCTGAAGAACCTGAAGGCACCGGTGCATGTCAATCTCTACATCACGCCCAAAGAGAAAATGCCCACGGAAATGCAGCGGCTCGAACAGGACATTCTCGACAAACTCGACGAGATGCGCTTGGCCAGCAAGGGGCAACTGCTCCCCAAAGCGATTCATATGGAGGCCGCGTCCGTCCTGCAGCCGCCTGGCAAGGAGGCGACTGAGGGGGGTGGTGAGTCTGAGGGCCTGGAGAAGCGTTTACTGGACAAGGGTGTGCGCCCTTTTTCGGTGCAGGCGCTGCGCGAAGACGAGGTGGTCAACAAACTGGTCTATGCGGCCCTGGGCCTGGCCTACAAGGACAAAGACGAGGAAATTATCCCGCGCATGTTGCCGGATGATCTTGATACCTTGGAATACCGCATCATCAACACCCTCTATAAGTTGAGTCGTGATGCCCCGCCAGTTGTCGCCCTGGTAGCTCCCAAAGACCCGCTCAACATTCCGCCATACATGCGACAGCTCTATGCGCAGATGGGGCGTCCCCTGCCGCAGACGGAAGACCCGTATGAAACCCTGGAGCGCTTGTTGCGTCTCGAGAAATACGATGTGCGTCGGGTGGAGCTGGCGCCAAGCGCCGGGCTCCCTGCCGGGACAACTACCGTGCTGGTGGTCAATCCACAAAATCTTTCCGACCGGCAACGCTGGGAGTTGAATCGCGCGCTGTATGAGGGCAAGTCGGTCTTCCTGGCGCTGCAGCAGTATCGCTGGAATTATAACGTGGTGCGACAGGCGATCTCAGTCAGTAAGGACGACCAGAAGCCCGACGTGAATCCCTGGCTGAGCCAGTATGGTCTGGAACTCGACCCGGCGATTCTGATGGATGTGAATCACCAGTCGCTGACCGTGCGTGAGGCGGACAATCTGATGTCGGCCCTCACGGGGGGTGGCGTGACCCTAAATCTGCCACTGCACATCATGATTTCGCAGGACACGATGAACCGCAAGATGTCCATCACCAGCAACCTGTCCCCGCTGTTCTATCTATGGGGTAGTGCGCTGAAGCTGCAACCAGACGTCTTAGAGCGCCACCAGTTGGAGCATAGCGTGCTGTTTTCGACCAGCCCACGGGCATGGACCATCGTGCCTGATGCCCAACTCACCGCTAATGACTTGCAACCCCCAGCCCGCGGTCAGCAACGGTCGCTGGCCGTGCTGGTGCGTGGCCAATTTCCTGACGTGTATGCCGGGCAAGAACGTCCGGACTGGCCAGCGCCAGCACCGCAACCTGGCATGCCACCCACGCCACCACCCCCGCAAGATGAGGCACCAGCCACGGCGCCCACGCCGGCACCTGGGAAACTCCTGGTGGTGGGGGACGCCCAGATGCTCCATCGCAACTTCCTGGCAGGGGGTAATTTAGATTTCTTCCTCAATAGTGTAGACGCGTTAACGCTCGGGGATGACATTATCAACGTGCGCAGTAAAAAGCAGATTAATCGCACCATCAGCAAACCGAGCGCTGGGGCGCGGCAGTTCTGGAAATTCGTCAATCTCGGCCTGGTGAATCTGCTCATCGCGGCGCTGGGCATTGGCGGTGCCCTGCTGCGGCGGCGTACCCGTGCCGCCTACGCTCTGGCCCCAAGCGCCTGAATAGCGTCGTCACACAAGGGGAGTAATAGCGAGCACTATGAGTCCCAAACGTCTCCTCCCTCTGCTTGCCATTTTGATTATGTTGGGTGTTCTGGCGGTGCTGCTGAAACGTTCACCAGCACCGCCGCAGTTGGCCCAAGAGGTTGGCCTGGAACGCCTGGTGCCACAGACACTGCGCGACGATAGCATGAGCGGGTTTGATCTCTATCATGGAGCCAAGCCCCAGGAGATCGTCCGTCTGCGCAAACGCGATGGCGCCTGGGTGGTCGCCAGTCATTTTGACACGCCGGCGAATACTACGAAAATGCAGCAGTTTTTAACTCAACTCAGTACCTTGCAAGGCGAACTACGGGCCGATTCCACCGCCTTGCTGGGCGACTTTCAACTCACGGACGAGCAAGCCCTGCATCTCAAGGTGTATACTGATGCGCCTGACAAACCAGCCTTATATCTGCTGGCTGGGAAGGGGAGCGGCACCAACGGCTTCATGCGGCGTGCCGGTGAGGGGCGGATCTACAGTGTGAATCTGTACCTCCAGAGCACTGCCGGTCTGACCAGCAGCACGCCAGACCAGGCCCCCAGCGCCAAACCCTGGCTCGACCTGCGCATCCAGAACGTGCCCAAAGAGCAGGTCACCGCAGTCGAACTACACTCTCCTGCACGGGCTCTGCAGTTTA
>WNGB01013307.1_pt1 | contig 11089 bp, 8 predicted proteins | sample 5400681 | NCBI WGS metagenome assembly WNGB01 (sample SAMN13153367, study PRJNA577476) | soil metagenome | isolation source: 115 cm soil or saprolite under grassland replicate 2 | place: USA:California | collected 2016-06-15 | reverse complement strand
CGACGAGGTCGTCATCGCCATGGTGATGGACCGGCTGGCCTCACCTGACTGCGAGCCGGGGTTCCTGCTCGACGGCTTCCCGCGCACGGTCGCCCAGGCGGAGGCCCTGGACCGGAGGCTCGCGGCCATGGACACCCCGCTGCACGCGGTGCTGTGCTTCGAGGCCGACGAGGACGAGCTGTTCCGCCGCCTTGCCGGGCGCTCGGCCGAGCTTGGCCGCTCCGACGACGGCAAGGAGACCATCCGCCACCGGCTCGAGGTCTACGCCACCAAGACCCGGCCGCTGGTCGACTACTACATGCACCGTGGGCTGCTCGGCCTGGTCGACGCGGTCGGCCACGTCGGGGAGATCACCACGCGCATCCTCGAGGCGCTGCGTGTCGCCACCCACCGCCGCAACGGCGGCAGCTCGACGAACGGCAACGCGGCCCGGGCGGTCCCGCGACCCGCGACTCCGGCCCCCAGAGCCGCCCGCTGACACCGTCCGCAGGGCGCACCGCTCCGTCCCACACCCACCCACCCCACCCCGCAGGCCCCTTGCCCCGGAGGCCCCGCGGGTCCCGCAGCCCGGGTGGCCGGGCACGACGCGCTGGGACGCGGCGGTGTGGCTCGGGTCGTGCGGCTATCCGGGCCTTCTAGTCGATCGCGCGCCTGACGAAGCCGCGGATGCCGGTGAAGATCAGCAGCAGCGTGGCTACGACCAGCATGGTCGCAGCGATCCAGGGTCGCATGTGCGGGACCTGGGGCACCATCGAGGAGCGGACGCCCTCGCTCATGTAGGTGAGCGGGTTCAGCAGGGTCAGGTCCTGGAACCACGGCAGTCGGGAGAGGGAAGGCCACGGATACTGGCTGCAGCCGGTGAACAGCAGTGGGGTCAGGACCACCGCGAACACGATGCTGATGCTCTTCGGCTTGACCGCGGTGCCGAGCGTCAGCCCGAGGCCGGCGCCCATGACGGCGCCGAGCAGCAGGAAGGCCGCCAGCACCCAGACTCGGCCACCATGGATCGGCAGGATGCCGAGCACCAGCCGGCCGATGGGAAGCATCACCACCCCGGCGAGCAGCGCCCGCAGCGTGCCGAACAGGATCTTCTCCAGCGCGACGAGGCTGACCGGGAGCGGGGCGAGCAGGCGGTCCTCGATCTCCTTGGTGAAGCTGAACTCGATCACCAGCGGGAGGGCGGTGCCCTGGATGGCGGTCATCACCACGGTCAGCGCGACAATTCCGGGCAGCAGCAGCTCCGCGTAGTCGGCGCGCGCGAAGCCGAGCTCGGTGAGCACCTTGCCGAAGACGAACACCAGGAAGAACGGCTGCAGGATGACCTGGAGCAGGAAGGTCGGCAGCTCGCGGCCGGTGACGAACAGGTCGCGACCGAGGATGGACAGGAAGGCGTGCAGGACCTCCGCGCGCCGGCGCGCGCCGGCCAGCGGCGGGGCGGGGGCTGTGGTGGCGCTCATCCGCGCAGTCCCCTGCCGGTGAGGTGGATGAAGACGTCCTCGAGGCTCGGCCGGCCGAGCCGCACGTCGGCCAGGGCGGCCCCATGCTCGCCGATGGTCTGCACCACCGGCGCCACCAGACCGGCCGCCTCGCCCTCGCAGTAGAGCCGCAGGCGGGTGCCGGCGCCGTTGGCCGCCATGCCGGGCGACCCCGCCATACCGGGCGGCAGCCCACCCGGAAGCCCGCCCGGAAGCCCGCCCACCGGCCGGCCCGGCCCATCGGCCCCACCAGGCCCCCCAGCCCTACCGGGCCCACCGGGCCCACCCCCCCCGCCGTGCCCGCGGCGGACCTGCTCGACCCGCTCCACCCCTGGCAGGGCGCCGAGGGCCGTGACCAGGCCAGCGAGCCCCTCGGGCCCGGCGGCGTCGGGCTGGATGCCGATCTCCAGCGTGCTCTGCCCGGGGACCAGGCTCGTCAGCTCGTCCGGGGTGTCGAGCGCGAGAAGCGTGCCGTGGTCCATGATCCCCACCCGGTCGGCCAGCTCCGCGGCCTCGTCCATGTCGTGGGTGGTGAGCAGCACCGTGACCCCCCGCGCGCGCTGCTCGCGGACGCGGTCCCAGACGAACAGGCGGGCCTGCGGGTCCAGTCCGGTGGTGGGCTCGTCCATGAACAGCACCTGAGGGTCGTGCATCAGCGCGCGGGCGATCATCAGACGCTGCGCCTGACCGCCCGAGAAACGGTCGACCTTGTCGTCGGCGCGGTCCGCCAGGCCGAACTCCTCCAGGAGGCGCTCGGCGCGGGCCAGCCGCTCCGCCTCGGGAATGCCGAAGTAGGCGGCGTGGAACAGCAGGTTCCGCTTGGCCGACAGCGATCGGTCGAGGTTGTTGAGCTGCGGTACCACGGCGAGCGCGCGCTTGGCCCCGACCGGGTCCCTGGCCACGTCGATCCCGACCACCAGAGCGCGTCCCGCCGTCGGCCGGACCCGCGTGGTGAGCACCCCGATGGTGGTGGTCTTCCCGGCGCCGTTCGGGCCGAGCAGGCCGAACACCTCGCCCCGGCGCACGCTGAACGAGACCCCGTCCACCGCGTTGAAGGGAAGCTTGGGGTAGCGCTTGACGAGCTGCTCGACCACCACGATGCCGTCGGCGGCGGCGAGCCGCGGCGACGGCGACGGTGCTGGGGCGGTACTGCTCATCGTTCCTCCGGAGTCATGACCTGGGTTCCGCGCCCGCCATAGTCTGGAAGCCGCGCTCGGCGCGCAACCAGCTTTCCACAGGCCCGCCACCAGCCCGGGCGGAGCCAGGATCGCCCGCCGGGGCCTGCCCGGGCCCGCCGGGGCCCGCCGGGCCCTGACCAGGGCCTACCCGGCACGCCCGGGGCCCGCCGCGCCTGTTCCAGCCGCTGTGACTCGCTCGTTTGATCTAATTCATTTGGGTAAGCACCGATATTTGCGACGGAGACACCGCTAGGCTAGATTCTCCCGCCTGGTTGGTTTAGCCCGCTGGTATGGGCTGGTGCGGTTGTGGTCCTCGCCGCGCCGATGGGGGGGGTGGATCGGTGTTCCGTAACATGCAGATCCGGTCGAAGCTCGTGGCGATCCTGGTCCTGCCCCTGCTGGGCCTGACCGTCTTCGCCGGCTCGCAAGTGCTGACGAGCGTCTCCACAAGTGTGGACGCCGACCGGCTGAACCGCGCGGCCCAGCTCGCCTCCGGGCTCACCGCCGTGGTGGACGCCCTGCAGCGCGAGCGGGCCGTCTCCAGCGGCTACGCGGCAAGCGCCGAGCACGCGGGTGACGAGACCATGGCCGCCGACCGGGTCCTGGCCGACACCGCGCTGCGATCGTTCCGCCGCGGCGTGCGCGCGCTCGACAGCCACGGCTTCTCCAGCCGGCTCCGGCATGACCTGGCCGGCGCCAGCGCGCGGCTCGACCAGCTCAGCGCCTTCCGCGCCACCCTGGACCACGGCCCGGTCGCGCCCGAGCGGGTGGCCCAGTTCTACGGTGGGCTGCTGGAGTCCCTCCTGGTCGTGGTCGGCGACATCAGCGCGGAGCAGGGCAGCAGCCGCCTCGGCGGCAACGTGGCCGCGCTCGTGGCGGTCGCGCGCGCCAAGGAGGCGGCATCGCAGGGGCAGGGCCTGCTGCTGGCGGCGCTCACCGCCAGCAGCTTCACATCAGCCGACTACCAGCGGTTCGCCGCCCTGGCTGGCGCCGAGCAGGCCTGGCTCGACCAGTTCCGCATCGCCGCCACCCCGGCGCAGCGCGCCGCGTACGCCCACACGGTGGCGGGGTCGGACGTCCGCAGGGCGGAGTCGATGCGACAGGCGGCGCTCAGCGCGCCCGAAGCGTCCCGCGACCTCGCGCCCGCCAGCTGGTTCTCCGCCAGCTCCGCCAAGCTCGACCTGCTGCACAGGGTCGAGCTGCGCATCGCCGGCGACGTGACCGCGGCCAGCGCCGCGGCCAAGTCGGCCGCATCCCGCCGGGCCTGGATCGACAGCGCGGTGATGCTGCTGGTCGTCGGGCTCGCGGTGGGCTCCTCGCTGGCGCTGGCCAGGTTCATGGCGCGGCCGTTGCTGCTGCTCGAGCGCGCGGTGCGCCAGGTGGCCGAGCGGCAGCTCCCCGGTGTGGTCGAGCGGCTGCAGCAGGCGGACGAGGCGGTCGACCTCGCGGCGATCGCCGAGGACGCGGCCACGGCGGTGACGATCAGTTCGAGGGACGAGATCGGCCGCCTGGCGAACGCCTTCAACTCTGTCCACCGGGTGGCGGTGCGGGTGGCGGCCGAGCAGGCGGTGCTGCGCAGGAGCATCGGCGACATGTTCGTCAACCTCGCACGGCGCAGCCAGACCCTGATCGACCGGCAGCTCAACCTGATCGAGGAGCTGGAGCGCCGGTCAGAGGACCCCGACCACCTCGACGAGCTGTTCCGGCTCGACCACCTGGCCACCCGCATGCGCCGCAACGCCGAGAACCTGCTCGTGCTGGCGAGCGCCGAGCCGGCCGGGCGCTGGGGCGAGCCCGTCGCGCTGGCCGACGTCATGCGTGCGGCCAGCTCGGAGGTCGAGCAGTTCACCCGGGTGGAGATGCTCAGCGCCGACGACGTGCGGCTGGTCGGCTACGCCAGCAGCGACCTGGTCCACCTGCTGGCGGAGCTGATCGACAACGCCGTGGCCTTCTCGCCGCCCTCCTCGCCGGTGCGCGTCTCCGCGCAGGCCGCCGCGGGCGGCTACCTGGTGGAGATCGAGGACCGCGGCTGCGGCATGAGCGAGGAGGAGCTGGCGACCGCCAACGACCGTCTGGCGATCCCTCCGGAGATCGACTTCGCGCTCTCGCGCAAGCTGGGGTTCTTCGTGGTCGGCCGGCTGGCGGAGCGCCACGGCATCAGGGTGCAGCTGCGACATTCCTGGTACGGCGGGGTGACCGCGCTGGCGCTCGTCCCCTCGGTGCTGCTGCTCCCTGTGGAGACGCGCGCCCGCCCGGCCCCAGCCGCGGCCGCGGCGCTGCTGCCACCGCCGCAGGAGCCAGCGGGCTTCGAGCCCGCCGACCGCCGGCCCACGGCCTTCCAGCACCCGACCTTCCAGCCATCGGTCTTCGAGCCAGACCAGCCGCGGGCCGTGCGCTCCGGGCTGTTCCCGGACGATGGCCGTGACCTGCTCGCCAACTACCAGACCGGCATGGTGCATGGCAGGGTCACCCCGGCATCCCAGCACCTGTCAGCGACCCCGCCCGCCGAGCCACCGGCCGACAGCCCCCAAGCCCCGTAACCGCGCCCGAGCGGCCCGCGGGCCGCGGGCACTAGGAGGACCGGCGATGCCAACCCTCCACGTCGATGGCTCCGACCCGGCCAACGGTCCGAGCCGGCTCCTGCGCGCCTACGCTGTCACCGGCGGGCGCACCCGGTCCCGGCACATCGACCTCGAGATCGAGTCGCTGGTCGCCACCACCGCGCTCGGCCAGAGCCGCAGCGTCACGCTCAGCCTGGAGCGGCGCGCCATCGCGGGCCTGTGCCGCGAGGTGCTCTCCGTCGCCGAGGTATCCGCACATCTCGACCTGCCGCTCGGGGTGACCAGGGTGCTGGTCGGCGACATGGCCCACGAGGGGCTGGTCTCGGTTCACGGCCCGGTGAACCCCGCCGCCCAGCCCGACCGCGCCCTGCTCGAACGCGTCCTGGCGGGGCTGCGGGCCGTCTAGTCGAGGGGCCTCGCTACCATAGGGACATGCGCAACGGTCCCGACGACCTGCATCTGGCAGCCTGGCGCTCCCTGCTGGAGGCCCACGCCGCCGTGACCGACCTGCTCGAGCGGGAGCTCGACCAGGAGCTCGGCCTGGCGCTCAGCAAGTTCGAGGTGCTGCTCAAGCTGGCCGACGCGCCCGGCGGCCGGATGCGCATGCTCGAGCTGGCCGACTCCGTGCTGCTGTCCAAGAGCGGGCTGTCACGCCTCGTCGACCGCATGGAGGAGTCCGGTCTGGTGCGTCGCGAGGGCTGCCCGCCCGACCGCCGCGGCAAATTCGCCGTCCTCACCGACGAGGGCAGGCGGGTCCTGCGCCGTGCCGCCCCCGTGCACCTGCGGGGCATCCAGGAGCATTTCGCCAGCCACCTGGACGGCGATGAGGTCCGCGTGCTGGCCGGACTGCTGGGCAAGGTCAACGCGGCTGCCCGCGCCAGCGGCGGCGGGCGCGAGTGCCCGAGCGAGACGCTCCAGAGCGCCGCCGGTCCCGGCGATGCCGCGGGCGAGGGCAGGCTCGCCGGGAGCCGGGCGAGGACGAGCTGAGGGCCGGCCGGCGCGGCCGTCTGTCCTCCAGATACCCCACAGGGTGATCGCCCGGTTGGGCCTTCCACGCTACCCAGACGAGGCGTTTTTCCAAGGAGAAGCGCTTCAATCGGTCAGCTATCTCAAAGTCGACTGTTGCAGGGACAGAGTGCCCAGGTAACATCCGCGCCGCAGAAGCCGCGTGTCGCTCGGTCCGGGCGATACTTACGATTGGTTGGGGGGGCGCCATGCCGGCGTTCGATGTTGTGCGTACCTGGAAGAGGCGCGTCGTGGTGGACTGTGACGGCCATCAGATCGGCGTGGTGCTCGAGGTCTACTACGACGCCGAGGCCGACGAGCCCGGATGGGCGCTGCTCGACCTCTCCGGGACCGGTGGGGACACCAGCTTCGTCCCGGTCGTCGAGGCCCGCGAGGAGGGCGACGCCATCCGGGTGCCGTACGACCGGTCGAGGGTGCTGCGGGCTCCGGGCATGCCTCCGACCGGCCGGCTCTGGCCGCAGGACGAGGCCGCGCTGTACCGCTACTACGGCCTCGCCTACACCGGCGCGTCACTGGTGGACCTGGACGAGCTGGAGGACGCGGAGCAGGGCGGCGCAGCCTCCCCGCACGAGGACGCCGTGAGGGTCGGTGCGACCGTGCACTGGCTCCTCGACGACGAGCGCGAGTCCGGCTGAGCAGCCACCATCCCGCCTGCCTGGCCGGGGTGCCGGAACGGCCGGGCAGGCGGGTCAGACCACCAGGTTCACCATGCGGTCGCGGACGGCGACGACGCGGCGGGGGGTGCGGCCGGCGAGCAGCTCGGTGATGTGGGGCAGGGCGAGAGCCTGGCGCTCGAGCTCGTCTGGCGGCGTGCCGGCAGGGACCTCCAGGGTGGCGCGGCGCTTGCCGTTCAGGGCCACCGGGACGGTGATCACCGTGGCCGCGGCCAGCATGGGGTCATGCTCCGGCCAGCCGGCGTCGTGGACCGAGCCCGGCTCGCCGATCCGCTCCCACAGCTCCTCCGTCAGGTGCGGGGCAAAGGGGGCGAGCAGCTTCAGCAGGGTCACGGCGTCGCTGCGGCGGGCGCAGCCGGCGGCGGTGTCCTGGTCCAGCTCGCGCGCGAAGGTCATCAGCAGGGCGATGGCGGTGTTGTAGCCGAGCTGGCCGATGCGCTCGCCGACCGCCGCGATCAGCCGGTGCCTGCGGCGCTCGCGCTCCAGCTCGGCCGCCACGTCCGACCCCTGCCACGGTCCGGTCTCCCCGGCCTCCCTGGCGGGCGCCGCGCGCTGCACGGCTCGCCAGACCCGCTGGACGAAGCGGGTGATGCCGGCGATGCCCTCGTCGCGGAAATCGCCGCCCTCGGTGTACGGGCCCATGAACATCAGGTACAGCCGCAGCGTGTCCGCCCCGTAGAGCTCCACGTAGCGGTCCGGGTCGACCACGTTGCCGCGGCTCTTGGACATCTTGGTGCCGTTGCGGACGATCACGCCGTGGGCGCGGAAGCGCCGGAAGGGCTCGGGGTCGGGGACCAGGCCGAGGTCGTGCAGGGCGCGGGTGATGAAGCGCGCGTACAGCAGGTGGCCCACCGCGTGCTCGTTGCCGCCGATGTAGGAGTCCACCGGCAGCCAGGTCCAGGTGCGATCGCGGTCGAACGGCCGGTCGTGGAACTCGCTGGACGGATAGCGCAGGAAGTACCAGGCGGAGTCGAGGAAGTTGTCCGAGACATCGGTCTCCCTACGGGCCGTGCGGCCGCAGCGCGGGCAGGGCGTGACGGTCCAGCCCTGTGCGCTGGCGAGCGGCGAGACACCCGTGCCGAGCGGCCGGAAGTCCTCGACGTGGGGCAGCAGTACCGGCAGGTCGCGCTCCGGAACCGGCACGACCCCGTCCCCCGGGCAGTACACCACGGGGATCGGCGGCCCCCAGTAGCGCTGGCGCGAGATCAGCCAGTCGCGCAGCCGGTACTGCACGCTGCGCTCGCCCCGCCCGAGCCGCTCCAGCCGCTCGGTCACCGCCTCGATGGCACGCTCGCTGCGGCCGGTGACGACCTGCATGACGCGCAGCCCGTGCGCGCTGGCGAAGGCGTGGTCGCGCTCGTCGTGGGCGGGCACGGCCATGACCACCCCGGTCGAGTAGCTGCCCGCCACGTACGGCGCCGCCCAGACCGGCAGGCGCTCGCCGCTGAGCGGATGGACCGCCACGGAGCCCAGCTCGATGCCGAGGCCGGGGTCTGCGCGCCCCGGCGTGGTCCGCACCGGAAGCTTGGCGCGCCACTGGGACACCGCGGCGCGCCGCTCCCGCGCGACGAATTCCTCGAGCTGGGGATGATCGGCGCCGACCACCAGGAAGGTGGCCCCGTAGACGGTGTCGGCCCGGGTGGTGAACGTCACCGCCTCGCGACGCTGGCAGCCGTCCAGCACGAAGCGGACCAGGGTGCCGCTGGAGCGTCCGATCCAGTTGCGCTGCGCCGTCCTGGTCCGCTCCGACCAGTCCAGCTCGTCGAGCCCGTCCAGCAGCTCCTGCGCGTACCTGGTGATCTTGAGGAACCACTGCAGCAGCACCCGCTGCTCCACGCGCGCGTCGCAGCGCTCGCAGTGGCCCTCGAGGACCTGCTCGTCCGCCAGCACCGTGCGGCACGACGGGCACCAGTTGGCGGGCCCTTCGCGCTGCTCGGCGAGGCCGGCGTGGTACAGCTTGAGGAACAGCCACTGGGTCCAGCCGTAGTAGGCAGGGTCGGTGGTGTTGATCTCGTGGCTCCAGTCGCAGATGGTGCCGAGCCGCTGCAGCTGGCGCTTGAAGTGGGCCACGTTGCGCGGCACCAGGCGGCTGGGGTGCTCGCCGACGTGCAGCGCGTGGTTCTCGCTGTGGATGCCGAAGGCGTCGAAGCCGATCGGCTGGAAGACGGTGTCGCCCTGCAGCCGTCGCCAGCGGCCGTGCACGTCAGCCCCGGTGTAGGCGTAGACGTTCCCGACGTGCAGCCCCTCGGCCGAGGGGTACGGGAACATCAACAGGTTGTAGAAGGGCCGTTCGGGTGCGTCGAGCGGCGTGATGTAGGCGCCGGACGCCTCCCAGCGGCGGCGCCACTTCGCCTCGACCGCGCGGTGGTCGTAGGCGTCCGGGGAGGCCGGCTCCGGTGGGGACGGACGCGAGCGCATCATTGCGGAGCAGAGCATATCGGGCGAGGGCGGGCGTCCAGAAGGGCCAGCACATCGGGCTCAGCGGTGCGGGTCGACGCCCGGTGCGGCGTGTGCGTCCTGTGGGAGGCGCTGCGGTCAGAACTCGCGCACGCGCGAGTTGAACGGAGCGCTCACCCGCTGGCGCTGGCGCGCCACCTTCTGCCAGTCGTTCGGCTTGGTGACGGCGCTGAAGACCGCGGCGGGCAGCGAGTTGCCGATGCGCAGCAGGCGCAGCTCGACCGCGAAGAAGCGCACGTCGTCGTCGCTGTGGGCGTTGAGCCAGTCGAGCACCGCGCGATGCTCCTCGCTGACCCTTGTGGTGATCCAGATCACCGCCGACAGGTCGAGCCCCGCCGCGAAGGTGACAACCTGGCCGAGGTGCACGTGGTCGCTCGCCTCGAGCTGGTTGGTGATCGCGACCCGCCGACCCTTGTCGGTCTGGGCGAGGATGTCAACGGTGAAGGAACCGACTCCGATGTCGTGGCCCACGTCGCGCAGGCCGCTGATGCCGAGCTCCCTGGCCAGCCTGTCGAGGTTGCCGGCCAGCCAGCCCGCGAAGCCGTCGCCGTCCTGCTGGAAGACCGCGCGGACGTCGACTTCCTCGAGCTCGGCCAGCTGGATCGAGCCGCTGCTGAGATGGCGTGCAGGCCGCTCGAGGTCGACCTGCGACCGGCTGTTGCCAGCGTGGGAGATGGCGGACCGCGTGCTCGAGACTCCCTCCGAGCTGGCGGACGCGCTGACGTCTGGCTGGGTCACGCTGGATCCTTTCCCTGGATCGACAACCGCAGCAGCCTCTCCAAGATCGCACGCACGAGTCAAATCGTATCCAGTCGAAGTGCCCGGAAAGGTGAAGAACCGGCCGGCTCGGCGCGTGTGCCTGCCGATCGACCGCGCGCACAGGTGTGGCGGAGGAGGCGCGCGGCGCCGCGCTTCACTAGGATCATGGCGCCCGTACAGGGGGGACCGACCTGGTGCATGACACATGCTCCTCACCTCGGCGCTGGTCAGGAAGTTCAAGAGCATCGACGACTCCGGTGTCGTCCGCTTCGAGCCGGACGTGACCTGCCTGGTCGGCAGGAACGAGAGCGGCAAGACGGCGTTCCTGGAGGCGCTCGCCCGCGCCAACCCGATGGCGGGCGACCCGCGGCGCTTCGACGAGCTGCGCGACTACCCGCGCGGCCTGCGCGCCAGCGAGCACGCGCAGGTGCCAGACACCGTTGCGATCTCCACCAGCTTCGAGCTCTGCGATGCGGACGTGGAGGCGCTGCGGGCCGAGTTCGGCCCCGGGGTGGTGAGCTCTCGCGAGGTCCGCCTCGAACGCTGCTACTCGGGTCGGCGCCGGCTCACCGTGCAGCAGGACGACGCCGCCCGCGCCGCGGGGGCGGGTGGGGAGCTGGTCGCCTTCCTGATGCGGCGCCTGCCGCGCTCGCTCTACTTCAGTCACTACAGCGTGCTGCCTGGCCGGGTGTCGATCCCGCGACTGCAGCGCCTGCCGTCCAGCCAGCTCACCCCGGGGGAGCGCACCGCCCGCTCGCTGCTGCGCGTGGCCGGCGTGGCCGCCGAGGACTTCGCGGACTCCGCCTACGAATCGCGCAAGGCCGCCCTGGAGGCCGCGGCCCATCGCGTCAGCGAGGAGGTGCTCCACTACTGGACCCAGAACCGCGAGCTCTCCGTCGAGCTGGACGTGGACTTCCGCACCGGCCCGGGCGGCGGCGAGCTCGGCCCGTTCCTCGACA
>WNGB01013304.1_pt1 | contig 11092 bp, 10 predicted proteins | sample 5400681 | NCBI WGS metagenome assembly WNGB01 (sample SAMN13153367, study PRJNA577476) | soil metagenome | isolation source: 115 cm soil or saprolite under grassland replicate 2 | place: USA:California | collected 2016-06-15 | reverse complement strand
AGTGGTGCTCGGGTACAATGACCGACCACTTGCAGTAAGGAGCGCAAATGCCGCCATTGACCCCGCTGGACATTCAACATAAAGAGTTCACCAAGGCCATGCGCGGTTACGCCATGCACGAGGTGGACACCTTCCTCGACCAGATCACCGAGGAGTTCACCCGGCTGCAGGACGAGATCGCGCGGCTTCGGGAGCAGGCAGCCAACGCCCAGGTCGGTGGCCCGGCCGTCGTCATGGCGCCTCCCCAGGCCCCGCCGCCCCCGCCGCAGCACCAGCCGGCATCCCAGACCGGCTCCGGCGAGGAGGCGATCGCCCGCGCCCTGGTGATGGCCCAGCGGATGGCCGACCAGACGGTCGAAGAGGCCAAGGTCAAGGCCAAGTCGATGGTCGCCGAGAGCGAGGCTCGCTCCAAGAGCTTGACCGAGCAGTCGCAGATGCGGGCCAGGGAACTGACCGAGGCCGCGCAGATGCGCGCCCGCGAGCTGACCGAGGCCGCGCAGATGCGCGCCCGTGAGGTCACCGAGGCGGCACAGGCCCGCGCCCGCGAGCTGACCGAGGGCCTCGAGACCCGCTACAAGGAGCGCATCCAGTCGGCCGAGGCGCGCGCCCGCGTCGCCGAGGAGCAGTCGCGGATGCAGATCGCCCAGGTCACCGAGCAGGTCGCCCGCCGCAGGCAGGAGCTGGAGAGTTCCATCGAGGCGCTGCGCGCCTTCGAGCGCGACTACCGCGCCCGCCTCCGCGGCTTCGTCGAGGGGCAGCTCAAGGCGCTCGAGGACGCGGCGCCCTCGGGCCCGGTCGCGCCGCCGCAGCCGCCAGGTCTCGGCGCCGGCAACTCGCGGCCGCTGCCCGGCTCCGACGACCTGCCGGCCCTGTCGACCGGAGCTCGCCAGGTGAACAACTCCTACTCGGCGCTCCGCGATCCGACCACCGACCAGCTCGGCAACGGTCGCGACCGGGTGGACCGCCTGCGCCACGACGACTGAAGGGGTTTGTCGAGGTAGGGATGGACCCGTGGTCGCAGGCGCACTGCTGGCGTTGATCGCCGCCGTCGGGCTGCTCGCGGCCTCGCTGTTCACGACCCAGGGGCTCCTGCTGGCCTGGCTGTCGGTCGGGGCGGACGCGCTCGCCGCGGTGCTCCTGGGCGGTGCGCTTCGCCGCCGGCGCCCCCATCGGCCGCCGCTCACCTAGGCCGGCCGCTCACCTGCGCCGCTTACCCCCTGACGCGCCGCCCTCCTGGCCGGCCGGTCCACGAGCCGTACCACGAAGCGCAGCGCCGTCCAGACCTGGTCGATCGCGCAGATCTTGTTGTCGACCAGCCCGCTTTCCAGCCCGAGCCGCTGGATCCGGTCGAAGTCCAGGTCGGTCGGGATCTTCGAGGACTTCTTCGGCCAGGCGACCCACAGCCCGCCGTCGCTGTCGAGCGCCTCCACCGCCTGTCCGAACCGCCCCTCCAGCGCCACCCTTCTGGCGGCGAACAGCAGGATGACGTCGAGCCGTCCCTGCGCCCGGCGCCGGAGCGCGACCCCGTCGGGCAGCGGCGCCAGCAGCTCCTCGATCCCTGGCGGCGCCGCCAGCAGCCCGACGACCGCGTGCGGCCTGATCCCGAGCTTGCGCGCCAGCGGCGTCCCCGAATACCCGGCGGTGGCCCTCATGCCAAGGCCCTCCGCGGCATCCCCTGGACTCACCGGGACACCCCCTTGGGGTTCCCCGGGCCCCTCCCGTTCACCGGGAGCTTCCAGCGGAGCCGTCGAGCACCCGCAGGGCGAACCGCTCGGCGGCCCGCTCGAACGGGTTGCGGCGGTAGCCGGCCAGGCTGCTGACCAGGTAGGCGGGGTAGAACAGGGGGCCCCAGCGCTCGTGCTGGGCGACGTGAGCCAGCTCGTGGGCGAGCAGGTGGTCGTCCAGCGGCTGGTTGGCCACGATCACGTGCCCGAGCGTGATCGCGGTGAACCCGCGCCAGGCCAGGAAACGCGCCAGCCCGCCCCGGCTCCCCTCGATCAGCAGCACCCCCCGGCAGCGCACCGGTCGGCGCGCCGTGGTCAGCGCCCCGGCGAGCCCGACCAGGCTGTTCGGCGCCGCCCACAGGTAGCCCAACAGCGGCCGCCTGGACGGCAGGTGGTCGCCGAGCCCGTCAGCCCGCATCGACGGGACGCAGCCACAGCCGCACCGGCGTGCCGTCCAGCTCGACGGTGGCGTCGAAGCCGCCCGCCGGCGGCGAGCGGTGCAGCGCCACGGCCAGCGTCTCGGCCTGGAGGTAGTCGCGGTGCGCCCGCACCGCCTCGGCCACCTCACCGTCAGCTTCCACCGCCAGTTCGATGCGGTCGGAAACCTTGAGCCCGGCCTCCTTGCGGAGGTCCTGCACGGCGCGCACCAGCTCGCGCGCCAGCCCCTCCAGCCGCAGCTCCGGGGTGACGGTGAGGTCGAGCGCGACGCTGGCGCCGCCCTCGCGGACGACCCGCCAGCCGGTGACCGGCTGCTCGACCACGTCGACCTCCTCCGGGCCCAGCTCGATCCGCCCGAGCCCGGGCACCTCCACGGCGACCCGCTCGCCCCGCTGCAGCCGTGGCGCCAGCTCGCTGGGGTCAGCCGCCCGGATGGCGGCCGCCACCGTCGGCGCCTGCCTGCCGAAGCGCGGGCCGATCGCCCGGAAACCGGGGACCAGGCGGTAGGAGACGAGCCCGTCCTCCCCGGAGGCGAACGCCACCTGCTTGACGTTCAGCTCGGCGGCGACCAGGTCGAGCAGGCCGGCGACGGCCTCGCGCCGCTGGGCCGGCACGGTCACCAGCGCCCTGGCCAGCGGCTGGCGCACCTTCACCCTGGCCTCGGTACGGGCCTGCCGGCCGAGGCCGACCAGCCGGCGCACCTCGGCCATGGCGGCGCGCAGCTCCTCGTCGGCCGCCGCCTGGTCTGCCACCGGCCAGTCGGCCAGGTGGACCGAGTCCGGCGCCCCGGGTTCGACCGCCACCGCCAGCCCCTGCCACATCTGCTCGGCCACGAACGGCGTGTAGGGGGCCAGCAGCAGCGCCAGCGTCCTCAGGCAGGTCCACAGCGTACGGAAGGCGGCCTCGGAGTCCTCGCCGGCGCCGCGCCAGAAGCGGCGCCGCGACAGCCGCACATACCAGTTGGAGAGGTCCTCCACGAAGGTGGTCAGGCGCCGCCCGGCGATCGCGGGGTCGTAGGCCTCCAGGCGCTGGGTCACCTGGGTCACCGTGTCGGCCAGCTCCGCCAGCACCCAGCGGTCCAGCGCCGTCGGCCGCGCCGTGGCCGGGGCGGTCGGGTCGAACCCGGCGAGCCCCGCGTAGAGCATGAAGAACCCGTAGGTGTTCCAGAGCGTCAGGAAGAACGAGCGGGTGACCTCCTCGAGCACCTCGGGCGAGAGGCGGCGCGACACCCACGGCGAGCCGCCCGCCAGCATGAACCAGCGCAGCGGGTCGGCGCCGTAGCGTTCGAGCAACTCGAACGGGTCGAGCGCGTTGCCGAGGCTCTTGGACATCTTGCGGCCGTCGCGGTCGACGATGTGCCCCAGGCACACCACGTTGCGGTAGGGCGACTGGTCGAACAGCAGCGTATTGGCGGCCAGCAGCGAGTAGAACCAGCCCCGGGTCTGGTCGATCGCCTCGGAGATGAAGTCGGCGGGGAACGCCCGCTGGAAGGCCTCCCGCCCCTGGTGCGGGTAGCCCCATTGCGCGAAGGGCATCGAGCCCGAGTCGAACCAGGCGTCCAGCACGTCGGGCACCCGGCGCGCCTCGGCGTCGCACTCCGGGCACGCGAAGCTCACCTCGTCGACGAACGGACGGTGCGGGTCGAGCGCGGACAGGTCGCGGCCCGCCCGCTCCGACAGGTCGGCGAGGCTGGACACCGCCGTCACGTGGCCCCGCGGGCAGCGCCACAGTGGCAGCGGGGTTCCCCAGTAGCGCGCCCGCGACAGCGCCCAGTCGACGTTGTGGGCGAGCCAGTCGCCGAAGCGCCCGTCGCGGATGTGCTCCGGCTGCCAGCCGATCTCGGCGTTCTCCTCGAGCATCCGCTGCTTGACCGCGGTGGTGCGCGCGTACCAGGAGGTCAGCGCGTAGTAGAGCAGGCCGGTGCCACAGCGCCAGCAGTGCGGATAGGAGTGGCGGTGCGGCTCGGCGCGCCACAGCAGCCCGCGGTGGCGAAGGTCCTCGACGATCTCGCCGTCGGCCTCTTTCACGAACTTGCCGGCCAGCCAGCCGGTCTCGGGGCCGAAGCGGCCGTCCGCCTGGACCGGGTGCAGGATCGGCGTGCCGTGCTGCTGGCCGACCGCGAGGTCCTCGGCGCCGTAGGCGGGGGAGGTCTGCACCAGCCCCGACCCGTCGGTGGTGGTGACGTAGTCGTCGGCCACCACCCGCCAGCCGCGGGCGGCCTCCTCCTCGGTGACCGGGACCATGTCGAAGGCGCGCTGGTAGCGGGTGCCGACCAGCTCTTCCAGCGGCACCGGGCGCAGCACCCGGGCGCTGCGCCCGACGGCCTGCTCGACCAGGTCCCTGGCCACCACCAGCTTCCGGGTGGTGCCATCGCGCTCCACCTCGACCAGGACGTAGGGGATCCGCGGGCCGACCACCACCGACACGTTCGGTACCAGCGTCCACGGCTGGGTGGTCCACACCAGCAGCGCGGCGCCCTCCTCCGCCAGCCTCCCCGAGGTGGCCGGGAGCGCCACGTAGGCGGTCAGGTCCTCGATCTCCTGGTAGCCCATGGCGACCTCGGCGTCCGAGAGCGCGGTCTCGCAGCGAGGGCAGTAGGGCACCACCTTGTAGTCCTCGACCAGCAGCCCGCGCCGGTGCAGCTGGGCGAGTGCCCACCACACCGACTCGACGTAGGAGGTGTCCATCGTCCGGTAGGCCTGGCTGGTGTCGATCCAGAAGCCGATCCGCTCGGTGAGCGATTCGAAGGCGTCGACGTAGCGCTCGACCGACTCGCGGCAGCGCGCGTTGAACCGCTCCACCCCGTAGGCCTCGATGTCCCGCTTGGTGGCCAGGCCCAGTTCCTTCTCGACCTCCAGCTCGACCGGCAGGCCGTGGCAGTCCCACCCGCCCTTGCGGTCGACCCGGTAGCCGCGCATGGTCTTGAAGCGGGGGAACAGGTCCTTGACCACGCGGGCCTCGACGTGGTGCACGCCCGGCGCGCCGTTGGCGGTCGGGGGGCCCTCGTAGAACACGAACGGCTCGGCGTCGATCCGCCGCACCAGTGAGCGCTCGAACACCTTGCGATCACGCCACAGCTCGAGGACCCTCCGGTCGAGGGCTGGGAGGTCGAGGCCGGGGTCGGCCTCCGGGAACTGCCCCATCTCGCCTGTCTCCTTCGCACGTCTCCCAACGGCCGTCTGCGAAGGGACGAGGCCGGCGGCCCCGCGGTACCACCCTCCTTGCCGGCGCCTTGCGGACGCCGGCCACTCGCGGCCACCTGGCCCGGAGCGGGCCGCTGATGACCTGCCGCTGTAACGGGCGGACCCGGCTGCGTCTACTGGGCGGAGCGGGAGGCCAGGACAACCCCGGCCCTGGATCACTCCAGCCGTTCGGGCAGCGGCTCGGGGAGGATCTTCGAGGCGGTCGTGCCGACCGGGCTTCCACCGCCCCCGGCTCGCTAGCGACCGTGCCGTCCCTACTCGTTCCCGTCGTCGCCTTTCGCTGCAAGCTTACCCTGCCCGCGCCAGCCGCCAAAGCCGATATCGCCTCGTCACGCACCGCCGGTACAATGCCCCACCAGTATGCAAACCCAGCGCCGCGGCAGACGGATGCGGAATACGTCGCACTCCACCCGCTCCACTCGTTCGCCGCGACCCGGTCCACCGTCCGCTAGGTCGATGGACGCGGAGGACTGCCGATGGCAACCAAGAAGACTCAAGGCACCCGAACCTCCCACTCCAGGTCGTCGGCTGCGTCCCGGACCGGTCCGGGCGCCGGCAAGCGGATCACCGCCCGCGACCTCAAGAGCTTCCGCAGGCGGCTCGAGGACGAGCTGACCGTGCTCACCGGCCGCTACGCGGGCCTGGAGGCCGCCAGCGCGTCCAGCCAGGAGACGGCCGGCGCGAGCTACGGCGAGGAGGCCTCGGACGCCGGTTCCTTCACCTCGGAGCGCGAGCGGGACCTGTCGCTGGTCGGCAACCTGCGCGACCTGATCTCGAAGATCCGGGGCGCGCTCGGGCGCCTCGACGACGGCAGCTACGGCAGCTGCGAGGCCTGCGGCCAGCCGATCGAGGCGGAGCGGCTCGACGCGCTGCCCTACACCACACTCTGCCTGGCGGACGCCCGCCGCCGCGCCCGGGCCCGCTGACCATGCGTTCATCGGTCCGGCGCCTGGCGGTCCTCTACGGAACCGCCGCCGTGGTGGTCGCCGCCGACCAGCTCATCAAGTACCTGGTCGTGCGCCACCTCGCAGGACGGCCGCCAGTCCGGCTGATCGGCGATTTCCTCCAGTTCCGCTACGCCACCAACTCCGGGGGAGCGTTCTCGCTGCTCACCGGGGCGCCCGTGTTCTTCGCGCTGATGGCGATCGTGGTGATCGGCGGCATCCTGTACGCCGGCGGCCGGGCTCGCGGCCTGCCGGTCGCGGTCGCGCTCGGCCTGCTGCTCGGCGGCGCCGTCGGTAACCTGCTCGACCGGCTGCTGCGCGGCGACCTGCCACTGCGCGGCGAGGTCGTCGACTTCATCAAGGTGGGCCCCTGGCCGGTGTTCAACCTGGCCGATTCCTGCATCGTGGTCGGCGGCATCCTGCTGGCCCTGCTGCTCGGGCGGCCTGAGCGGACCGCCGGCGCCGAAGGCGAGCGATCCGGGCCGCCCACCGGCGACAGCCGGACCACCCGTCCCAGCGACGCCGAGCAGGGCAGCGGTACACAGACCGGCTCGCGGCAGAGTTGAGCGATCCGGGGCAGGGCCGGAGCGGAGCCCTCGCCGCGGGCACCGGGTCGCCGGGCAGCCAGCCGGGAGAGGCGCTGGTCCCCGCCGAGGGCGCCGGTCAGCGCCTGGACCAGGTGGTCACCGAGCTCGCCGGCGTCTCCCGCGCGGCCGCCGCCCGCTGGATCGAGGCCGGCCGGGTGCTCGTCGACGGGAGCGCGCGCCCCAAGTCGCATCGGCTCGAAGGTGGCGAGCGGGTGCGCTGGGAGCCGATCGGGGCGCCGGTGTCGGCGGCGCTCGTGCCGGAGCGGCTGCCGCTGGAGGTCCGCTTCGAGGACGAGCACCTGCTGGTCGTCGCCAAGCCCGCCGGCCTGGTGGTCCACCCGGCGGCGGGCCATCCGACCGGGACCCTGGTCAACGCCCTGCTCGGCAGGGACGACCCCACCCTGTCGGCGACCGGCGGCGGGGTGCGGCCGGGGATCGTCCACCGGCTGGACAAGGACACCTCTGGGCTGCTGCTGGTCGCCAAGGGCGACCAGGCTCACGCGGCGCTCGCCAGAGACCTGGCCGCCCGCCGCATCGAGCGGCGCTACCTGGCGCTGGTGCAAGGGCACCTGGAGCCGGACGGCACCGTGGACGCGCCGATCGGCCGGCACCCGCGCGACCGCAAGCGCATGGCGGTGGTGCCGGGGGGCCGCCGCGCGGTGACCCACTGGCGGGTGCTGGAGCGCCTGGAGGGGGTGGACCTGGTGGAGGTCCGGCTGGAGACGGGCCGGACCCACCAGATCCGGGTCCACCTGTCGTCGATCGGCCACCCGGTGGTGGGGGACCGCACCTACGGGGCCGATCCCGGGCTGGCGCGGCGGGTCGGCCTGGACCGGACGTTCCTGCACGCGTGGCGGCTGGCGTTCCAGCACCCGGTGTCAGGAGAGCGCGTGGAGGTCTCCGAGGACCTGCCCGCTGACCTCCAGGCCGCCCTCGCGCGGGCCAGGGGCGCCTTGTAGCCGGCGGGCCGGCCCTAGGCCGGAGGCGAGTCGATCGCCTCGGGGGACCGGCTCGCGACCGCCCCCAGCACCCGGTCCAGGGTGAGGCTTGCTCGCCGCAGGTCAGCCTCCCCGATCTCCGCGCCCAGGGCGTCGGCCCATGCCCGCTGGGCCGCCTGGATGGCGCGCAGCGCGGCACGTCCCGGCGGCGTGAGCCCCAGCAGCTTGGCGCGGCGGTGGGCGGGGTTCTCCTGGTAGGCCGCGAACCCCTCCCGCTCCAGGACGTCCGCCACGCGCTGCACGCTCTGCCGCGCGAGGTGGAGCGTGCGGGCGATCTGCGCCACGGTCGCGGGCGCGTCCTGGACCGCCTCGAGGACCAGCCAGCGCGCGAGCGTCTGGCCGGCGGGCCTGGCCAGCGCCTCCCCGGCGGAGGTGAGGTCCCGGATGAGCCGGACGACCTGCATGACCAGGGTGGTGAAGGCGTCTCCCGCTGGTGTGCGAGGGGCGGGTTCGGGGGCGGGTTCGACAGCATGCTGTCGTCTTGGTACAGTGGACATGACAGCATTCTGTCAAATTCTCCGCTCGCTCGCCAGCCACGGACCAGGAGAGGAGCCGCTGCGAATGACGATCACCGAGCACGCCGACGAGGAGGTCCACCCGTTCCGCATCGAGATCCCGCAAGCCGACCTCGACGACCTGCGAGACCGCCTGGGCCGTACCCGGTGGCCTGACGAGCTGCCCGGCGCCGGCTGGTCGCGCGGGGTGCCGCTCGGCTACCTCGAAGAGCTGGCCGAGTACTGGCGCAGCCGCTACGACTGGCGCGCGCAGGAGGCCCGGCTCAACCGGTTTCCCCAGTTCACCGTCACGATCGACGGCGCGTCCGTCCACTTCCTGCACGTCCGGTCGCCCGAGCCCGACGCCCTGCCGCTGATCCTCACGCATGGCTGGCCCGGCTCGATCGTGGAGTTCCTCGAGGTCATCGGCCCGCTGGCCGACCCGCGCGGTCACGGCGGCGACCCGGCCAGCGCCTTCCATCTGGTGATCCCTTCGATGCCCGGTCATGGCTTCTCGGGGCCGACCCGCGAGGCCGGATGGACCACCGGTCGCGTCGCACGCGCCTGGGCCACCCTGATGGCCCGCCTCGGCTACGAACGCTACGGCGCCCAGGGTGGCGACTGGGGTGCCTTCGTCTCGCCGGAGCTGGGCCGCATCGACCCGGACCACGTGGTCGGGGTGCACGTCAACGCGGCCACCATGGGGTTCATCCCGTTCGGTCCTGTCGACCCCGATGAGCTGGCCACCTTCAGCGGTGCCGAGAAGGCTCGGCTGGAGCGCCTCGAGACGACCACGGCAGGGCCCGGCAACGGCTACTTCGATCTCCAGGCCACCCGCCCGCAGACGCTGGCGTACGGGCTCACCGACTCACCGGTCGGGCAGCTGGCCTGGATCGTGGAGAAGTTCAAGGAGTGGACCCACGCCGCGGACGTCCCCGAGGACGCCATCGACCGCGACCAGCTGCTCACCAACGTGATGCTCTACTGGCTCACGGGCACGGCGAACTCCTCTGCCCGCCTGTACTACGAGAACCTGCATGCCGGCTCCCGGGGCCAGCAGCCCGGCACCACGCCGACCGGCGTGGCGGTGTTCGCCGAGGACTACGCCATCCGCCGCTACGCCGAGCGCGCCAACAACATCGTCCACTGGTCCGAGTTCGACCGCGGCGGCCACTTCGCCGCCATGGAGGCCCCCGACCTCTTCGTCGCCGACGTCCGCACCTTCTTCCGCGCCCTCCGCGCGGACGGCCGCTCGAATTCGCTTGGTTGCTGAGCTGGGGGTTCTGGTTGGATCCCTTGTGGCGCAAGGGATCCACCACCCCGGCGTGGGGCGCGATCTTCGTTGATCGGGTCGGCGATCCGGGCTACCCTGACAGGCGACTTACACGGGTGTAATTCTGTCCACAGCCTGTGGAAACATGGTCCACAGCCTGTGGACGGCGGGGCCCATGGCCACCCGTGAGCGGGACTTCGAGGGATTGAGCAGACGGGGGACGGCGTGCCGGACAGCTTCGTACATCTCCACGTCCACACCGAGTACTCGATGCTGGACGGGGCCGCGCGCGTCGACGACCTGTTCGCCGAGGCGGCCCGGATGGGGATGCCGGCGCTGGCCATGACCGACCACGGCTACCTGTTCGGCGCGGTCGACTTCTACCAGGCCGGCAGGAAGCACGGGGTCAAGCCCATCATGGGCATCGAGGCCTACCTGGCCCCCGGCTCCAGGTACGAGAAGCAGCGGCGCGACACCGCCGAGCCCTACAGCCACCTCACCCTGCTCGCCGAGAACCGGACCGGCTACGCCAACCTGCTCAGGCTGGTCTCGCTGGCCTCGCTCGAGGGCTTCTTCTACAAGCCCCGAATGGACCGCGAGCTGTTCGAGCGCTACCACGAGGGGATCATCGCCACCACGGGCTGCCTGGGCGGCGAGGTGAACCAGGCGATCCTCAAGGACGACCTGGAACGCGCCAGGAGCACCGCCGCGGAGCTGCGCGACCTGTTCGGCCCCGACAACTACTTCGTCGAGCTGCACGACCACGGCATCAAGGACCAGCAGCGCGCCAACCAGGAGCTGGTCCCGCTGGCCAAGAAGCTCGGCATCCCGCTGCTGGCCGCCAACGACCTGCACTACACGCACAAGCGGGACGCGCGCCCGCACGAGGTGCTGCTGTGCATCCAGACCGGGGCGACCCTGGCGGACCCCAAGCGCTTCAAGCTGGACGCCGAGGAGTTCTACCTCAAGTCCCCGGCGGAGATGCGCTCGCTGTTCCCGCGCGACGAGTTCCCCGGGGCCTGTGACAACACCCTGCTGGTGGCCGACCGCTGCAACGTCGAGCTCGAGTTCGGCAACAACAAGCTGCCGCGCTTCGACGTGCCCGAGGGCCACGACCTCGAGTCCTGGCTGCGGCACGAGGTCTACCGCGGGGCCGCCGAGCGCTACGGCGACCCGCTCCCCGACGACGCCCGCCAGCGGATCGACTACGAGCTGTCGGTGATCGACCAGCTCGGCTTCGCCGGCTACTTCCTGATCGTGGCGGACCTGTGCCGCCACGCCCGCGAGCACGGCATCCGGGTCGGCCCCGGCCGCGGCAGCGCCGCCGGATCGTGCGTGTCCTACTGCCTGCGGATCACCGACCTCGACCCGATCGCCTACGGGCTGATGTTCGAGCGCTTCCTGAACCCCGAGCGCCGCGAGATGCCCGAC
>WNGB01013302.1_pt1 | contig 11093 bp, 6 predicted proteins | sample 5400681 | NCBI WGS metagenome assembly WNGB01 (sample SAMN13153367, study PRJNA577476) | soil metagenome | isolation source: 115 cm soil or saprolite under grassland replicate 2 | place: USA:California | collected 2016-06-15 | reverse complement strand
AGCTGTTCTCCGTCCTGTGCCGACAACTGGAACCACCTGACCGCGCTGCCCATGTCTCCTCCTTCCGAGGCTGTCATCTTCACTGTGACGCGGCGACGGGGCTTGCGGTCAAGGGGGAGGATCGTGCGATGATGGTATGGGAGAAAGCTGAGAACCTACCTGGGCTCTCTGCCTTGTTGGCCTTCACGTCGGCGTTACGGTTCGGGCTTGGTACTCCTATTCTCTCCATCGGATGACGGGTTATCCCCCGACGCCCCCGTTCGCTTCGGAGCAACCGATCGGTCCATTTCGAGATTCGCGGCTTGAGTGCCACTCGCAGGAACCGGTCGCCCGGCGAGACCGCAGCGGGAAGACTTGCGGAAGTCTGTCGGAGCGGGTGTCGTGTTGGTAAGAAAATGGGCGCTAAGAAGTTGGGTCTGCACCCAGCGCCCAGACTGGTCGTGGGGAACTGAGCGCCGGTCTGAGCGCCACGCTCAGGTCAGGCGGAAGTCGACGATCTCCTCGCCCTCGAGGCCCGGCTCGGAGCCGTTGCCGCGGGCCAGGGCCCGGTACACACCGGGCGCAAGGCCGTCGTGGAGGGGAAGCGCCCAGGGCCCCGACTCGTGGAATGTGGTCCGGAGCCACAGCGGGCTATTGCAGGGGCGTGGAACCAGGGCGTCCCTCCGTGCGCTCCACCACCGGCACCCCTCGGGGGTGAGCCTCTGAAGCGCGGCGTCTACCCGTCGGAGCACCTCCAGGGCCCCGGACCCCTCGCCCCGGATCCTGCCGAGGCTTCCGGCCGGAAACGTCTGGCCGTGGTCCGGGTGGGTGATGCGCACCACGAACGCCGGATCGACCACGGTCGTGAGCTCGCAGCCGGACGCGCCGCCGTCGCAGATGTCGTTGCCCTCGCCCCCGTCCAGGGTGTCGTCCCCCCGCTCCCCCAGCAGGTAGTCGTCCCCGGCCAGGCCAGCGATCACGTCGTCGCCGTCCCAGCCGATGAGGTCGTTGGCCGCGGCATCGCCATCCAGGAGGTCCCCGAAGGCCGACCCCATGGCGTCCTCGACCCCGACCACCGTGTCGGTGCCCTGCCCGCTGGCGGTGCCCGCGGTCAGGTCCACGTGGACGCTGCCCCGGGCCATCCGGAACCCGGCCGCATCTCTGGAGCCGTCACCGCCGTCCAGGCCATCGTCGCCTAGGCCCCCGACCAGGAGGTCGTCACCACCCATGCCCAGGAGCATGTCGTCGCCGCCCTCGCCCTCCAGCCGGTTGTCCCCGTCGGTACCGATGATCAGGTCTCCGAACGGGGAGCCCACGACGCTTCCCACGCCGAACAGGCCGTCCTGTCCCTCCCCGGTGGCCGTGCCGATCGACAGGTCCGCGGTCACGCCCCGGGAGGCGAACAGGAAGGACGCCGTCCCGCCGTCCGTGCCGCCGTCGACGATGTCGCCGCCGCCGCCACCTATGAGTGGGCTATCGAAGCCCGCGCCGGCGCGGAGGATGTCCGCCCCGCCGCCCCCGAACAGGGCGTCCGCTGCATCGCCCCCGACCAGGAGGTCCACGCCCCGCCCGCCCACGAGATCGTCGGCATCGCCCCCTGCGAACAGCTCGTCCTTCCCCCGCTCGCCGTGGAGCACGTCGGCCCCCAGCCCCCCATGGACTTCGTCGGCGCCGGCGCCCGCGCAGACCACGTCGTCTCCCCGGGGCGCGTCGACGTGGTCGTCGCCTCCCCCGGCTGCGATGACGTCGTCTCCCGGCGTGCCCTCGATGCGGTCGTGCCCCGGCGTGCCGATGATCGAGGCCTGAAGGCCCAAGCACCTTGTCGGTGCGGCAGCGGAGACGGGACCCGGCCAGCCGGTGAGCGCCAGGATGAGCGCGGGCAACAGGGCGAGCCGGGTCGAGATCGTCATGCCGCGCGAGGGCATCATAGGCCGGGCGCGGGACGCGAGTCGAGATCACGCAAGTTCATCGAGGAGGGGGTTCGCCAGCCCGGCGAGGGGGGTTTCTCAGATTTTGGGTGTGCACCACTACACGCCCAACGACGACACGCGCGCCGTACCTGTGCCCACAGGCGGTTCTCGTCCCCTGACACTTGCGGGGCGCTAGCCTCCCCTCCTGACAGCTATTCCATCATTTCACGAGCAACAGCGAGGGCTTCGGCCTACGGCCACGGTTCACGCGAAGTCGGCGTGCGACCCCAGATGAGTGTCCTCATGCGAGCCATCGCCGCCTCGGCGTCAGGGTGGTGCAAAGTGGGTATTAGGCGTCGTCGCTGAATCATGTACGCAGCGAGATCTGCAATTTGCACACCGGGGCTGGCATGCGAACGCGCGAAGTGGAGCGAGTTGATAACCGATACAAGAGGCTTGCTCGGCACTTCCCCGACGCCCCACTGCTGCGTGTCTGCGATCATGTCGATGGCCCTGAGCTGTTGCTCGCGTGCCTCGTCCGCGACGAGCACCTTTCGCGCCGACCCGATGTTCTTGTCGACTTTCTCGAGAACGAACTGCAACGCAAGCCGATAGGCGTTGGCATCATGCGCGCCCTCGCACCTCGTATGTAGTGCCGCCTTGTCGATGCAGGCGTGCACGATGAAGCTGTCGCAGGTGTTCAGAATGCCTAGCGCCTCTTCGTACCCGTCTCTCTCCCGTGAAGGAACGGGACACGACGCGAAACGATGGGTAGCCCTGAGACCGAAACGTGCACCTCAGGGCAGTGCATCTCCGTGACCAGCACGTTTGGAGCGGGCCCTTGATCCGCAGGTTCCGGGGTTCGAATCCCCGGGGACCACCACCCATCGCCCTCCGCTACCCGGACATCCCCATGCGGTCGGGAGAGCATCTCGGGATGCTCCGAATCCTCGCGGCCACGCGAGACGGCCTGCGCGCGTTCGACGAACGCGGGCACGAGGAGGCCGCACAGCATGCCGGTCGGGACGTGACCGCGGTCGTCCGCGACGGGCCACAGCTCTGGGCGATCGTGGACCGTGTGGAAGTCTGGTACGCGCCAGAAGAGGAATGGCGTCACGTCGCGACGCTCGAGGGCGAGGAGGGCACCTGCCTCGCCATGACAGATGCGATTCACGTCGGCTCGTCCCGGGCTCGCCTGTTCCTTCTCACCGATGGCACGCTTGAGCCAGTCCCGGCGTTCGACGCCGCCGACGGACGTGAAACGTGGTACACGCCGTGGGGTGGACCTCCCGAAACGCGGTCCATTTCCGAGTGGGCGAACGACGTTTACGTCAGCGTCCACGTAGGCGGCATCCTCCACACAGCCGACAGCGGAGCGAGCTGGAACCCGACGATCGACATCGATGCCGACGTGCACCAGGTCGCGACGGCCAAGGGCCTCGTCCTCGCGGCCGGCGCCCGGGGCCTCTCGACCAGCATCGACAAGGGCGCGACCTGGACCTTGCGCACCGATGGACTCGAGGCCCGTTATTCGCGCGCGGTGGTGGTGTGCGGGGATCGGGTTCTGGTCTCGACCTCCGACGGACCTTGGGACGGTCGCGCCGGCATCTATCGAGCGAATCTCGTGAGCGGCGCGTTCGAGCGGTGCCGTGCCGGACTCCCGGAATGGTTCGACGACAACATCGACACCTACTGCCTCGACGCGTTGAACGACGGCTCGTACGCCGCGTTCGGCACCGCCGACGGGCGCGTCTACGGCTCGGACGACGGCGGCCTGACGTGGCTCGAGCTCGTCACCGGGCTGCCGCCCCTCCAGCACCTGCTCGTCGTGCCCGACTGAGGACGCTCACCTGGCCTTCACGTACACGACGGCGGCACGACTGGCGATCGGAGGCTCGAAGCTCACCGGACCGCACTCGTCGGCGGTAACGCCGTCCCGCCTCCACGGTCCCGCGGCCGTCGATGCCGAACGACACCACAGCGTACCTGCGCGGCTCCAGCGTCATCGTGAACGCCGCGCCCGGTTCGGGATGGACCGCGAGGTACTCCTTGCCCCGATTGGCCAGCAGGCAGCCGGTCGAGCAGAGATTCTCCCGAGGCTCCATCTCGATCAGCCCGATCCGTTCGGCGAAGCGCACCTGTCGCCCATCGCGAACCGGGCCGGCTCGAAGGCTGTAGGGGTCGGAAACGCCGTTTCTAGCATGCGGCGGCCGCGTGGTACTCGTGAATGAGTCGCTGAGATGACCGTGAAGCGCGTGGCGCCGTGCGTCCTGCTCCCGGGGACCCGGATCGCGGGAACGACGATCCAGCTCTCTGAGGGCTGCCGCCCGAGTGGCATCAGCGCTGGTTAGGAGCGGGATCGGGCCGCCTGACAACAGCGTCGGCGAACGTCGAGATCTCGGTCGCATTCACCCACATCCCCGTGACCCACGGGCGCAACCACAATAGGGAGTCGTTGTACGCGATCGGCACTACGGCCGCTTTCTCGCCGATCCAGATCCGCTCGAACTCGCGGTAGGTGCGGAGGCGCTCGTCCTGGTCGCGGAGCGAGGCCGCTCGGGCCAGCAGCTCCTCGAGCTCCCCGTCGAGAGAGAGCGACCGGTTCGTGCCGAGCATAGGATCGAGAAAGCCGCGGCCCGTATCGGGGTACTCGCCGCCCCAGGCCCAGAGGAAGGCGTGGGCGCCCTCCTGGATCGCGGCCTCAAGGTCGGGATCGGAGGCCGCGATGAGAAGTCGAACTCGAACGCCGATCCCCGCGAGCTGGGCGGCCAATTCGGACGCCGCGTCCTCCCACAGATCGAGACACCCAAGCACGATCTCGCCGAGGGCACGTCCGTCCGAATAGCCCGCCTCGCTGAGGAGGGCGCGGGCACGATCGGGGTCGAATGGCGGAGCGACGCGGTGCGAGTGGCCCGGAATCGTCGGCGGAACCAACCCGCCCGTCGCCGCCGCAGCACCTCGTAGAGCCTGCGCCGGCCCGAGCCGGTCGACCGCGTGCGCGAGGGCACGGCGGACACGGGTGTCATCCAGCGGCGCCCGCCTCGCGTTGAAGCCGAGATACCACGTCGACGTCCCCGGGGAGCGCTGCACGACCGTCTCGTCGTCGGCGACGGCGAGCAAGGTGAGCACGTGGTGGAGGACATCGTACTCGCCGCGTCCCCAGCGGTCGCCGGCGACCGCCGACGAGCCCTCGAGCTCGATCGTCACCTCGCCGACGTTGCCGCGCGCCCCATGCCAGCTCGGGGCGGCCGCGATCACGGCGCGATTCTCGTCCCGGCTGATGAGGACGAACGGCCCGTTGCCGACGAGCGGGATCGAACGGTGCCAGTCTCGTCCCTCCCGTTCGTAGACGTGCCGCGGCCAGGCGAAGAACGGCGGCTGGGCGAGGGCGAACAGGAAGTCGTTTCGCGGTTCGCGAAGTCGAATCTCGAGCGTGCGCTCGTCGACCGCGCCCGCGCTCACCCCGTCCAGCCAGGAGGCGGTGGCCACGCCGTCATCGACCATCTGGTCGAAAGTGAACACGAAATCGTCTGCGGTCACGGGCACGCCGTCGCTCCAGACGGCGTCGGAGCGAAGGGTGAACCGGTACGACCGCCCATCATCAGACACGGTGAACCGCTCGGCGAGATCGGGCTCGACGTTGAAGTTGCGTCCGATCGAGACGAGCCCGCGAAAGAGATTGCGCGCGACCCCGATCGCGATGTCGCTCGAGCTGTAGCCCGGTGCCGCCGCTCTGTCCCAGGCCGCCGGCACGGCCCAGGTTATCCGCTCGCTCGGCTCCAGTCGTCGGAGAGCGGGCGCAGGCCGAGCGAACGCCTCGCGGAAGGCCTCGTTCGCGGCGCCGTAGTCGAACGCGAGGTGGTGGGTGAGCGCGAGCTTGAGCAGCGTCTCGCGGGCCTGCGCCCCGTCTCCGGTCCGCTCCATGAACCCGAGCGCACGGCGGTACAGCTCGATAGCCTCATCCTCTGCATAGACCGCCCGAGCTGCGTCGCCCGCCTTCAGCAGGTACTCGACGGCGCGCTCGGGCTCGTCCGCCTCGGCGAAGTGGCGAGCGAGAGGCGCGTAGACCTCGGCCGGCGAGTCGCGATGGAGCTCCACAAGTGCCTCGCCCACCCGCAGGTGGAGCGCGCGACGGCGAGCCTCAAGCAGAGTGCCGTATGCAGCCTCCTGCACGAGGCCGTGGCGGAAGCGGTACTCGGGCACCGGCAGCCTCCGCTCCTCGACCACGAGCTCGAGCCACTGGAGTTCGGAGAGGGTCGGCAACAGCCGCGCCCGGGGGAGGAGACGCTCGAGCAGGGGCAGACCAAAGGAGCGCCCGATCACGGCCGCGGTCGTGATCAGCTCGCGCGCCCCCGCGTCAAGCCGATCGAGACGCGCCTGCAGGGCCTCTTGGACAGCGGCCGGGATCGAGGCCTCGCCGACGAGCGTGAGTCGGCCGTTCTGTCGCTCGAGCGCGCCGCGCTCGCGCAGATCTCGAACAGCCTCCGAGACGAAGTATGGGTTGCCTCCGGCCCGCTCGGCAAGGAGCCGAGCGAGCTCCTCCGGCAGATCCCCTCCGGCGTCCGCCTCCGCGAGCGCGCGCGCGTCCACGGCGGGAAGAGGCTTCAGCTCGAGTTCGAAGAACAGGCGCCGGTACCGCCTGCGGGCGCGGTCGACGAGGTGCCAGGCGGGGTGATCGGGGTCGCTTCGATGGACGATCAGGAACCCGACGGCGGTCTGCTCGGTCGCGGGAAGCAGCTCCTTGAGCAGCGAGAGCGTGGCCTCGTCGGACCAGTGGAGATCCTCGAGCACCAGGCACAGAGGCCGTTCTCGCGCCAGGGCGAGGACGAGTTGGTCGAGCCAGTCGAACGTCTCTTGCCGGACGGCGTCGGGGGCGAAGTCGCGCATCCGCTGCTCCTGCTCCGGCTCGAGCACCACGCCGAGCAGGGTGGCGAGGAAGGGATAGGCCTTGTCTGCCTCCTCAGCGAGCGTGCGGGCGAGCTCCACTCGGAGCTCCAGGCGGACGCGAGCTTCGGGCTCGGAGACGCCGAGGCCGAGCCAGGCGCGAAGCAGCTCGCGCACAGGCCAGTAGGGAATGGTCTCTGCGTAGGACACGGCGTGACCGGCGAGGAAGCGGACGCGGCCGTGGAAGCGCCTCTCCACCTCGGCGATAAGGCGCGACTTGCCAATCCCCGGCTCGCCTGTGATGGAGACGATCAGGCCCCTTCCATTGAGGAGCTCGTCAAGGGCTTCGGTCAGCGCCGCGAGCTCGTCCTTCCGGCCGACGAGCGGCGATTCGAGGCCAGCCGGAGGTCGTTCGCGGACGCCCACCACTCGGAAGGCTCTGACCGGCTCGCTCTTTCCCTTCAGCTCGACCGCTCCAAGGTCCTGCAGCTCGAACGAGTCCCTGACGAGGTGCCCCGTGCGCGGCCCCACGACCAGGTCGCCGAGCGCCTGCAGGCGTGCCGCCACGTTGACCGTGTCGCCGAGCGCGTTGTAGAGCACGTTCGGGGGTGCGTCACGCTCGGGGACGACCACCGGGCCCGTGTTGACCGCCACTCGGGCTACGAGCTCCATCCCGTAGGCGGGCGCGACCTCGGCCGCGTAGCTGGCGAGCGACTCGCGGAGCGCGAGCGCCGCCCGGACCGCCCTGATCGCGTCGTCCTCGTGCGCCGTGGGAGCGCCGAACAGCGCCAAAACACCGTCTCCGGTCAGCTGCGCGACCGTGCCGCCGAAGCGCTCGACCTCCTCGCGCATCAGCCGCACGACCTCATCGAACAGGAACTTCGACCGCTCCGGGCCGAGCTCCTCGCCGATCGCAGTCGAGTCGGCAACGTCAGCGATCAGCGCGGACACGACCCGCCGCTCACCAGCGGTCACCACCATGGGGAAGTTCTACGGCGGGGCCGGGCCGGGCGCAACGTGCTTGGAACCCTAGGTTGTCCTGTCACCGGGATTGGCGACGCATCTGCTCTAGCGAGACCACATCTTCACCTTGCCGATGACCTCTTCGGGGGTCCGGCTCTTCGTCCATCGTCCCGTGTGCGCGCGGTCGGTCTTCTAGCAGTTCAGGTAGCGGTCTCGCTCGCGTTGTCGCTTATCACCTTCTTTAGGGACCAGCCTCTGGCGGCGAGGTCTGAGGCGACCCCGATGGGCCAGCTCGGAGGTCCACTCGGGCCGAGGGGTTGCGGCGGGTGAGGTGCGGCTCCGCCCAGCAGTACGCACTGGCCACGTCGATCGCCGTGTACTGCCACACGGCCTGCGGGGTGCATATATTCGGTCAAAGCTCGTGAGCAGGGCATTTGGACAGGTCCATAAGCAGGGCGCGGCCAGTCCGTGGAAGCAGCCAAGTTTCCCCGACCGCACGGCGTCAGAGATACAGGGTCACCACAAAGAGGTTAAGACCTGCCGCGCCAAGGCGATGACGCCCAGAATGACGCCTTCGATCGCCACCCATTTGCCCGGAGCCCCCGCTTTGGCTCTCCGCCTGCCATCCAACCCGAACCGAAATCGCTAGGGCTCCGAGCCACAAAGCGATGAAGCACCAACGTGAATGGCGGTTCGTCGCATTCGCGGGCCCGCATCAGCTCGGACAGGCAGACAGCGATCGGATTCCTGCTGACCCATGGCTAGGGGCAACGCGCGGCCCAGATTGCGTCGAAGAGCGCCCGACCGTCCCGCATTCGTCCCGCGCCGGTCCCGCGAAAGACCGGGAAACGACCCAAAGTAGTGGGAGTTCAAGAGACGCGAACGCTCAGCTCAGGGTTCTAATCGAGCGGTTCGGGCAGGTGGGCGAAGCGAGCCGCAGCGGTTTCCTAAACCGCGTGTCGCAGGTTCGATTCCTGCCGGGGGCCCGAACCTGCGCAAGCCCCCCTTCGGTCAGCGACCGCCCCGTCGTTTGAGCTCGATTCTGGGTCCTTCGATAAGCACATCCCGGTTCGGATTCTGTACCGCTGGGCCTACGCAGGTCAGACGCTGTGAACCGCTGTCGACGTTCGATCCAATCGGCTGGATATCGGACAGCATCACGGTGGCCCTAGGATCTTGGGCACGCGCCGCCTGATGGCTTCGGTGGTCAGCCCCATCTCCCTGGCCGTCACCGAGTAGCCGTACTCCCTCGCTAGCCGAGCCCACCGCTCCTCGGCCTTGTCGATGGCCTCTAGGGCCGCCTGGAGGCGCTTGCACTCGGTGGCGGTGGCTAAATTCCTTCGGGCGGAGCTGCCGGTAGCTCCACTTTCGTTCCTCCTTCTGGATCGAACCGTTCGATCAGCGCGGGGGACTAAGCTCATCCCGCCTTACAGGGGCCGACCCGATCCCCTACGCTCACCGTCGGTTCCTACGGGCTTACGACTGGGTTCACGAACACGGTCAGAGCGCAGTTCTGTATGTTCGCGCCGTCGCCGTGCGAGATGAACGCTCCTCGCTGGGGGAACAGGGCGGCGAGCCCCTGCACGGTATACGTGCCAGGTGCGACGTTGTCGAACGTCCACATGATGGTCCCGCTGTCGTGAACCGGACCGTTACTGACGTCGAAGCTTGGGCTGAGTCTGGAGCCGTTCTCGTTGACGACCTCTATCCAGAGGACGAGCGTCGAGTCGGACCCGAAGCCGGACCACATGCCCCCGAGATAGGTCACGAGATGGGACTGCTGCCCCACCGTCACGCTCGTCGGCAGCAACTCCAGCTGCTGAGTACCGATCTTGTCTCCTCCCTTCTGGCACACGTCTGGGTCCGTCGCCGTGTACACGTCGGTGGGCGTGCCACCATGGCTCGTCGATGACAGGGCGAACGCGACTCCAGCTACGGTCAACACGAACACGGTGCTGAAAATCAACAAGATTGCCCTTCTCACCGTTCCACCTCCACTTCACACTCGGTCACTTTGTCTTGCTCATCGACGTAGCAGAGATCCCGGCCATCACCCCCTCTCTCGTGTCGGTCGAGCGGTCGGTGGCCTCGTGATCCTGAACTGTTGCCCTGCCTTCATGCCCTTCCTCCTCCAGTGGTTCCGAGCGAGGGCACCGTCCGAATGATGCCCCACCCGCAGCCGCCGGGCTAGTCGCGATCGCCGATGGCGATCCCGATGATGAGAACGATCGCACCGACGACAAGGTCGAAAACCCACGAGGGAATCTCAGCGAGCATCCTTTCCTTCTGTCGTCAACACCGGGAACGGCTCAGGTTACCCTGAGCCGACCGGCCGCCGCGCCGAGGCTCAGGGAGGCTCCCATGACCAAAGTCGTCATCGACATGTCGATGTCGCTCGACGGGTTCGTCGCCGGCCCCGAGGACGGGAAAGCCGACCCGCTCGGCCGGCATGGAGGCCCGCACATCTTCGACTGGTACTTCTCGGGGCAGGAGGAGTACGGCGATCCGCTGTTTCGGCCGGAGCCCGGCGCCAACCGCGACGAGGTCGAGCGTATGTTCGCCGAGAGCGGCGCCTACATCTTCGGTCGGCGGACCTACGAGATCGTCGACGGGTGGGGCGGCCGTCACCCGGTGAACGGTGCTCCGGTCTTCGTGCTCACGCACGATCCGCCGGCCGACTATCCGCGCGGGCCCTCGAACCTCACCTTCGTCACGGACGGGATCGAGAGCGCGATCGGGCAGGCTCGCGCCGTGGCGGGCGACAAGGACATCAAGCTCGGCGGTGCCTCCCCCGGCAAGCAAGCGCTCGCCGCCGGGCTGTGCGATGAGATCCTGATCCACCTGGCCCCGTATCTCCTCGGCGGCGGCGTGCTGCTGTTCGATCCCCTGCCGGACGGGGTCCGACTCGAGAAGCTGTCGGTCAGCGACGGCCCGTTCGCGACCCACCTTCGCTACCGGGTGATCCGGGACGCTCAACCGAGGTGACACGAAGCGAGGCTTCGGAATCGATCAACCGATGGTTAGCCAACAAGCGCGAGTAGCGTCCGCGGACGTGGTTTACGAACGCCCCTCTGAAGGTCGTTGAATGAGAAGACCCCGCGACGTCCTCAGCGAATCCTGCGGAACTCAGAGAATAGCCAGCACGGTAGTCGATTACCGGCTCGCGGAGGATCGATCCGCGGGGGGATCGCCGACGTCATACATCTCGCCGTGCGCGGCGTGGAGTACGCCGGGGGTGGTTGTAGCCCCCCGACGCCCGCTGATCCCGTATCTATCTCGCATGACGTCGAAAACCGAGGGGTAGCGACCGGAATCGACCACGAACTGAATCAGCAGGCGAGCGGCCCTTTTCGGGTT
>WNGB01032451.1_pt1 | contig 11094 bp, 12 predicted proteins | sample 5400681 | NCBI WGS metagenome assembly WNGB01 (sample SAMN13153367, study PRJNA577476) | soil metagenome | isolation source: 115 cm soil or saprolite under grassland replicate 2 | place: USA:California | collected 2016-06-15 | reverse complement strand
CACACGGGATATGCAGGCCGAGCCGGACCCAAGCCGTAGGCTCGAGATGTTCGCCCGTGTCATCCGGCTGATCCAGGAACGCTTGGCGCCCTTATTCGATGTGCTGCGTGAGGGTGCGCGCACCGATTCTGATCTGAAGGCGTATTTAGACGAATTGAACGAGCGCCATGCTGGGAACATGCGCGCCTTTGCCGCCCACTTGGCAGCCCAGGGGGGACTGCGTAACGACCTTTCGATCGAACTGGCCGGGGACGTGATCTGGGTTATGACCTCGGTTGAGTTTTTTCTGCTGTGCGTCCGAGACCGCGGCTGGAGTTCCGACTTCTTTGAGCACTTGTTCGCCGATGCCTTAAAACGCCTGCTCTTGCCCGGAGAAGTGTAGCCCCCGAACGGCGCCAAGTCACCCGAGCTAGCCTCCACCGGGCGCGAGGGCATCGAAGGTGATGGGAGCGTCTACGACCTCGGCCTCGCTTTATGCCGTTTATTGATGGTTCCATTTGCTAGGACGAGTATTCAGGAGCGCTTCGCCAGATAAAGGTTGGACACACCTCAAAGGACTGAACTCTGAGCTATCGAATCGGCATTCGGAAAGCAATTCTACGTGCTTGGCGTCCAGGCCAGGGCCGCGCTCACCGTGCGAGCAAACAACTCTGGTGCTGCCCAATGTGCGCCGTGCCCCTGGCCTTCCAACATCATCATACAGCTGTGGGGAAGTGCGGCTTGGAGTTCCTCGGCCCATCGCCGCACGATTGGGCTGCTGGTGCTCCCGAGCAGGAGCACTGTCGGTGTGGTGAAGTCGCGAAACTCGGTCGGGTCGAATCGGTACGTCGCATAGGAATCCACTTCCGCAGGGATGCTCCGCGCGTTGCGCAGGGCTGCTGACCAGATTGGAGCTTGTCGCATTCCCGCCAGCATCTGTGCGCGCGCCTGCGGCGAGAGAGTGGGATTCGTGCTTGCCTCCACGACGTCGATCAGGAAGGTGGCGACGATGGTGTCGAGATCGCCAGCGGCCAGGCTAGCGTGCAGCTGAGCACGCACCGCAGCGGTGACGCCTTCAAAACGGGGCGGCTCATACAATACCAGTTGCCGCACTTGGGGCGTACGGCGCGCGGTATGCAGTGCGAGCAATGCACCGGATGAATGCCCGAGTACGGCGACGGGCACGCCGACGGCCGCGACCAGCGCGAGCACGTCCTCATATTCTCGCTCGATCGTGTGATCAGCCCGATAGGGATCGCTGCGGCCGTGCCCGCGGCGGTCCATCGCATAGATCGTGAACTGCTGCGCCAGCAGTGGCAACGATGGACCCCAGAAGGTACGATCTACTAAGCCTCCGTGCACCATGATCAGGGGTGGGCCGCTCCCGTGCCGCTCGTAGAGGATGTGGGTCCCATCTTGCGATGTGATTGTGCTCTCAGTCATGTGCGCCAATCCCCCTGGTTTTGCGAGTATTGTATCACGGCACGATGCAGCTGCGGTGGAATTATCGGTTCAATGAATGCCCATTGTGCAAAGGCCAGCTTTGTGGCGGTCGCGCCCGTGGCGCAGCAGCGCTGCTGGCATTGTGTGCGCTGAGGAAGTGCTGGCATATCGGCCCGATTACCGCTCTGGGCGCACGTGGTCGGCTGTATGGGGTGCGGGACACGGCTCAACGCCAACGTAGGGGCTCGGTTCCGGAATGGTGATCGGCGTGGCACAGCCACTATCGACGAGCACCACCCGCTGCCGGTTGGGGGCGGAGTGGACGGCCCACTGCCCACGGTAGCACAGGTGGGGGCGAGGGTGAAACGGAAGGCAGACTGACGTGCGGCAACCCCATGTACAACTCTCGACGCGCTCGCTCGCCCCCAGTCTTGGGGGCAATCGCAACCGAGCACATCTCGGTTTCCCCCCCGGCTACGATGGCCGTCGTGGACACTTCTAGACATCGGTCGCCTGGCTATGTATTTGGGTCGCTGCCGCCTGCGATCGGGATCGCGACCTGCGCTGTTCGTCGTCGGCTACCAACACCTCGGCTCCATCGATGGGCTCAATGCCAAGGAGGTACTGCCATGCGAATGAAGCGGTTTGTCATCTACGTGATAGGACTCTTGCTCCTGCTGTTCATTAGCGTGGCGTTCGCGCGTGCCGGACCACCGAGCGCTACCGTGGCCCAGGGCGACGAGGCAAGCGCAGGTCGTACGGCCTCCAGCGATCCGATCGTCGACAACACGCAGGCCATGATCACGGCGGGGAGGCAAACCTTCCGCTTCGATACGTTCGGCGATGAGGCATTCTGGGGCGATCAGCTGCAACTGCACCGCGCGATCGAAGGTGGCCAGCTCGGCGGTGTTGGGCCGGGGCTGAGCCCACGGGCTGCGCTCGCCCTTGGTCTGAAAGTCGATGTGGATGCGCTCCCGCCAGCCTTGATCGATCAACTGCGCGCTGGCCAGGTCAACCTCGACGATCCCGCGACCACACTGGCCTTGCTCAAGCTCAACGCGGTAGTGGGGCTGACGGGATTCTTTAACCAACAAGGCACGCTACGGGCGGTCGGCATTCAATGTGCCGTGTGTCACTCAACCGTCGACAACTCACTGACTCCGGGTATTGGCCATCGGCTGGATGGCTGGGCCAACCGCGATCTCAACGTTGGGGCGATCATTGCGCTCGCCCCGAACCTGAAGCCGCTGGCCGACCTCCTCGGCACCAATCAGAATACGGTGCGCAAGGTGCTCAACAGTTGGGGACCGGGGAAATTCGACGCCGAACTGATTCTGGACGGCAAAGCGTTTCGCCCGGATGGCACATCGGCGGCCACCCTGATCCCGCCTGCGTTCGGTCTCGCTGGCGTGAACTTGCACACCTGGACCGGCTGGGGCTCGGTCACGCACTGGAACGCGTTTGTCGCCAATCTCGAAATGCACGGGCAGGGCACGTTCTACGATCCACGCCTGAATGATGCCGCACAATTTCCGATCGCCGCGCGCGCGGGGTTTGGCAATGTCCGTAACACGCCGGATCTGATCACTCCGAAACTGGCGGCGCTGCACTTCTATCAGCTGGCCATCCTCGCACCCGCACCACCGCCGGGGAGCTTCGACAGCGCGGCTGCCGATCGGGGAGCGATCATCTTCAACGGCAAGGCACGCTGCGCGAGCTGCCATGTGCCGCCGCTCTACACCGAGCCGGGCTGGAACATGCATACGCCCTCCGAGATCGGGATCGATGCCTTCCAGGCCAACCGCGCGCCCGACCATCGCTATCGCACCTCGCCGCTCAAAGGGCTCTGGACGCACCAGACGGGCGGTTTCTACCACGATGGTCGCTTTGCCACACTGCGGGATGTGGTCAATCACTACAACACGTTCTTCGGCTTAGGGCTGACCGACAGGGAGATAGGCGATCTCATCGAATACCTGAAATCGCTGTAGCGTGGCGATCGGGCTTGCTTGCCGGTCGAGCGCATCGCCAATCACGCGGGAAGCGATCGGAGACACGCCGACATCGGCGTTGGCGCCGAGCGGTTCGTCACAATGGCGTGGCGAACCGCTCGGCGCCGTAGGCCTGGCCGCTAGCATCGGCGACAGTCTTATCGGCCATGCCGAACTCGATCGGCATGAAGGCCGGGGCAGGCCGGCCCTGGCACAGATAGATCAGCGGCTGTAGTTCGTCGTCCACCGCCGCGCCAAGCGCCTCGGACAGCAACGCGACTAACTCGTGGCGCGACGAGGTCGCCTCGAGGGTGTCGAACGGGCCGGTCAGGCATTTCCCCAAAATGATGGCGTTCCGGTTCATTGATAAACAGATCGCCAGAGTGGGCTAAAAAGTCTTGCACCACGCTCGGGAACTCGACAATTGCCGGCATAGCGCCCCCGTTTGATAGCCGATGCACCTAGCGCCGATCGGCTATCGTACTACAATACGCGCCCTCGCTCAACTATGGAAACCTCCTGTGGTGCGGTTGGTGTGAATCGCTTACGCCGGATCACGCGCTAGAGGATAATAGGCGCATGAGTGTGGAAGCTGATGATATGGACTCCGCTCTTCGCTGCCTCGTAGTCTTGCGGGTATGACGACCATGGAGACAGATCGACTCATCTTGCGGCCATGGCACAACGATGACCAGGTGGAACTCGAGCGCCTGTGGAGTGACGTGGCCGTCAAGGGCGAGCGAAACTTGCCACCAGAGCGCATCGCGGCGATCTCCGAAAGCAGCCTGCGACAGTGGCGCGTACGGCTAACCAGCCGCTGCAGGAGGCTGCGCGCCGTGTTGCTTGCCACCTTCAACTCCTACCCTACCGTACGACGGGGTAACCGTCATTCAACTTTGCAAAACTCCAGATTATTGAATGAACTTCGTCTGTGGCCAGGCCTGCTCGATAGGCACTTTGAGTCCACGGCAGAGGAAGATTGGAAGGTCATTTTCGTAAGGCATACAATACTGGCATTTGGTGACCGCCACCTGCTGAACATCGGCAAATCCCTGCTTCAGGTCATCTCTGTTGGTCCGACCCAAGTAGATGAGCACTGCGCCGGTGCAGCTCCCCGGGCCCCACAAATAGTAGGTATTATGTCCGCTGATGACCGGCGGCAGATCGTACTTGGAACGATAGAACTGCAATGCGCCCGCTTCCCCATAGTTGCTGGTGAAAATGCAAGCCTTCGCCCGATCTTGAGCCGGTAAGGAATGATAAACATCGGACATGGTGACAGCCAGCTCTTCCCAGCCAAAGCGGTCGGCGAAATTCTGCGGGAGGATACCGCTATCGGCATTTTCGGATTTTATATTCGTGCCGCCCATCACGCGCACAAACGGGACCAGGGCGTTCAATGGCAACATTGGGATGGTCAGTGGTGTGAGGAGCATCCCACCGATAACCAGGAAGGGAATGTAATTGGTCCGCAGCCATCCCAGCCAGTGCCAGCCACGGGAGCTTGCGAACTGCTGCATGGCAATCGTCCCGGAGGCAAACAGGAGCGGATAAAAGGGGGCCAGGAAGTAATCCTTGGCGTGCTGGAGCATGAAGATGACGAACAAGGTGAGATACATCCAGCCGAACAGGCGGTATTGTTTTCCCCTTTGCGTGAACAGGAAAACCAGGCCACTCAACCACAATGGCAGACTAATGGGATGCATGATGGCAATCTGCTGGAGCAGGAACACTGGCGGGGAGGCTTGGTATACCTTATTCCCGTAGTTGCGCCAGAACTCGAGCGTCGGCCAGCCGTTGGCGGCATTCCAGATCACGTACGGCAGCAGAAATGCCAGGGCGATCAATCCGCCCAGGTAGAGGTAGAGGTTGGAGAAATATTTGCGATAGGGCGTCAATGCCAAGGCGATGAGCAGCGCCAGGCCGAAGTAGAGGGGCGTGACCTTGATGGTCAGGCCGATGCCCATGAGTAGGCCGAAGAGCAGCCAGAGCTTCGGGCGGTCCTCCTTGAGGATGAGGATCAGCACATAGAGCCCCGCCGCCCAGACGAGCATATCAAACGAATCCATCGTCAAAAGGGCATTGGTCCCCAGATACACCGGAGCGACCAACACGGCCAGGGCTGCCAGCACCTGCCCAAACAGGTCCGCACCCAATTGGCGGGCCATCAGCGCGGTCAATACGATAACCCCTGCGCCTGCCAGCGCCGGGAAGAAATGCAGCGCCAGGAGCGAGTCGCCAAGTGTGAAGCGTATAAAAGCGGTGAGCAGGGCAATAAACGGTGGGAAGTCCACGTAGCCGAAGGCCAGGTGCTGACTGGCGGCAATATAATACAGCTCATCACGGAAATACCCGTAAGTGGAGCTGGTCAGCACATGAATGAGCAGCTTAAGCAGCGCCAACCCGGCGATGATCGCCAGGGCGAGGTTCTCTTTGCGGCTGAACAGCGTACGAAGTAAACGTTTCATTTCAGGCTCATGTCCAGTAGGTGTGCAACAATGATGTACTTTCCCTGAAAACAAACAGCCCCGCACGCTGATTGGACATGGGTCCCAAATGGGGCTCATGTCCAATAAGCAAGCGGCATCTGTTTGGCATTGACCAACGCCTCATAGGTCGCGACGTACAGATGGAGGTAGGCTTTATGCACGCCGCGAAACGGGCGCAGGAACGAGCGCAATGCGGCACCCGCCCCTTCGCAGCTATTGCAGTGGACCTCGCGCACACCGTCGCCATCGTCATCACGTGCCCATTCGTGCTCTCCATGATTGACCGTGCGTGCGCAAGCTCCAGTCCATGATAGCTGCGGTACTCGTCAGAGTAGACGATCGTCCCATCGCGCACCACAGCTTCGGCAAGAATGCCCTGGCAGGTCGCCTTGTCGCTATGCCCGACCACCCAGCAGCGCTCTTCGCCGCTGTCGCGACTGATGATATGGATGATCGGTGGCCGGTCGTTGTCATAGGTGCCATGCCCCCGCTGTTTATTGGCGCGCCGGCGCGGCCGATCGTCCGGGTCGCGATGGGGCGTACTTTTTTTCCCCCGCGTTCTGGTAGATCTCATCTACCTCGAAGGTCTGCCCATCCATCACGCCGGTTGGGGCACTCTCGTTCAGATTGGTTTGGAGCCGTTGCCGCAACGTATGGACAGTTTGGCGCGAAAGGTGCAGTTCGCGCGCCAGGCGCGCCGTCGGTTCACCCTTGGCGATGCCGCGGAGCAACAGCACCAGCGTGGCCGGTCGTTGGCGAGAGCCTTCAAAGGCCGTACCGCTCAACAGCGTATAGTAGCCGTCACACTCTCGACAGCGATAGGCATCGTAGTGGCCCTGCAGGCGGAACCGACGGCGGTTGGCGCTCCCGCACTGCGGGCAGACGAAGCCCTGTGGGTGCAGGTGCCGCTCTAGCCACACCAGGCACAGGCTATCGTCAAACAGATCCGTGATCGAAAAATCGATCATGCCATCCTCCTACCTACGCACGTGGGCGGTCGGAGGCAGTATACCATCTCGGCACGGCTACTGGACATGAGCCACCTGATACAGTCTCGTGGCCATGGCGAGCGAAGGCGACGCCCGCAAGCGCTTGCCCTGGCACATACCTTGCTGGACCGTACCTATCCTGACAGCGAAGGAAGGGAATACCATGACGAGTCAAAGCCAGCTGCACACGGTTCCCGTACGCGTGTATACGACGGATAGTCGGATCATGATCGCCGCGCCGATGCCGGGATTGGAGCCAGACGATGTCTCTGTGACCGTTGCTGACAGCCACGTGACGATTCGCGGCCAAGAGCGCGGGCCGCGCCAGCACGAGCGCGAGCTGCTGCTGGCCGAGTGGACGGTCGGGCCGTATGAGCGCCAGATCGATCTGCCCCAGCCGGTGAACGGTGCCCTCGCCAACGCGACCTACGGCAACGGGGTGTTGGTGCTGGCCCTGCCGATCATGGCGTCGGGGCAGCCCAGCATCCGCTCGGAGTTCGTCCTCGAGGTCATCGCGGCGACGCGCGGCGAGCGTGTCGGGCATCGTGGCCGCGACCTGCGTCCCACCACCACCCAGGAGCGGCGGCAGAAGATGGCGCGTCCGGCCCACACCGCGCAGCCGGCAGAGGATTAGCGCACACATCCCTCAGTGAAGGCCGATTTCACATCGCCGTGTGTAATATGAACCAGAACGAATGTGAGCGGCGAGCGATGATAAAGGGGAAGAGTTAGTGGCATCGCATGTTCCGTCAAGAAAAACATCCCTGAAAAACATGACGAAGCTTTTCGCGGCAAGCGCCTTGACGTTTGTCTTGATGATGGGCATTGTCAATCTCTTTGCCGACATGACCTATGAAGGCGCAAGCAGCATCAATGGACCTTTCTTGGGGATGCTCGGTGCAAGCGCTGTCGCCATTGGTATCATTGCCGGTGTCGGTGAATTCTTGGGGTATTGTCTGCGTTTTCCCGCCGGATATATCAGTGACAAGACCGGGAAATATTGGCCCGTCACATTCGTCGGCTATGCCATCAATCTTTTAGCTGTGCCAGCCCTAGCATTAGCCGGAACATGGCAGCTGGCCGGCGCGCTTGTGATTGCCGAGCGCATTGGACGCGCCATCCGCAAACCATCTGTTGAGGCGATGCTTTCCTACACCACCAGCGAGCATGGGAAAGGGTGGGTTTATAGTGTCAATAACGCGCTGGATCAAACCGGCGCGACGCTTGGACCGCTCTTGATGGCGTTGGTTTTACTGCGGACGGGAAATTACAGGGCGGGCTACGCGGTTCTGCTGGTCTCCGCTGTCTTAGCGCTGGCAACAGTGGCGGTCGCGCGCATGAGTTTTCCAAATCCTACACGTTTGGAGACAGAGCCCGCAGCAACACGCGAAAGATTCACCACATCCTACTGGCTATTCATGCTGGCAGGCGCATGTATTGCAGCAGGCTTGGTGAGCTTTGAACTCATCTCGTATCACTTTTCGACAACAACAATCGTCACCGGGCAGTGGATTCCGATCTTTTTCGCGGTGGCAATGGCAACGAATGCAATTGCTAGTCTGTTTCTCGGCAGAACTTTTGATCGCTTCGGAATACCTGTGCGGATCCCCTATATCAACGCCGAACTCGTCAGCCGGGAGGAGATCCGCGCCGGGATCGAGCGGATGCAGGGTCTGTGGGACTACTTCGTGCAAACCGTGCACCCAGGCACGATCCAGCTTGAGGGCGACACCGCGGTCGGCCGTGTATACATCTCAGAGTTCGGGCGCATGCGCGACGGCAGGTCGGAGCTGAACTATGCCATATACCACGACCGCTACCAGCGCACCCCCGACGGCTGGAAGTTCGCGGAGCGCACCTACGAGGTCAGATACCTCGACACCACTCCGCTGTCGGGCTCGGCGCCCCACGCGGCGGGGGCACCCGCTAACCCGCCGACCGAGAACACGTCTTCGACGAAAGGAAGGCGGTGACCATGGCTTCACCGAAGTCAGGCGTGATGCGCGTTGATTATCGCCCACGCTAAGCAGGAGGTATGACAATGCAAAACACCACACAGGAAGCGCAGAGTTTTGTTCTGGGACTTTGGGGCGTTCGCTATCAAGTCAAAGATGTGCAGCGCTCCGTCGCATTCTACACCCAGCAACTTGGGTTGAAGTTGGATGCGCAGAATCTGCCGGCTTTCGCTCAAGTCTCGATTGGAAATCTCAAACTGATACTCAGTGGTCCCGGGGCTTCGGGTTCGCGTCCAATGCCCGACGGTCACCACCAAGAGCCGGGAGGATGGAACCGGGTGGTCCTTCAAGTGGCCGATCTCCCTGGCCGGATTCAGCAGTTGCAGAAGACCGGGGTCCATTTTCGCAATCAGATGGAGGTCGGCCCTGGCGGCAAGCAAATCCAGTTGGAAGATCCAGACGGCAATCCGATTGAGCTATTCGAGCCGGCTCGATAGGGAAATGTGCTGACAGCTGGTACCGGCTCACAGTGGAGAGCGCCTTGTTGGGCTCTTGTAGACGCTGCACATATTACGATCGCGGCGCGCCGCCTGAAGAGAACTCTGCGCTGTTCGCCCAGGTCCTGCAGCAGGGCGGCAACACGCATTACACCTTCCGCTTCTTCCCGGGCGCCGATCATGCTGTGCATCAGAGCCCTGACGGCGGGCTGACGAGGCTATCGTCACTCGCCCCCGGCTACGCCGAGGTGGTTGGCACTTGGGTCGGCGACGTGACGAGCGGATGGCTGCCAGATGCCGACGCTCCCACACCAGCGCAACAGGGCTGGCGGAGCGTGGCCGTGCTACCGTCGGCCTGGTGGGAATCGGCCTGGATACAGCTTGCTGCGTTCACGCTGTTCATGGTAGCGTTCGCCGGATACCTGCTGGTGGAGCTGCTGCGGAGGGTGCGTGGTCGCTCCGTCCTGGCTCCGGGCGGTAGGCCAGCACGACTGCTGGCCGGTACGGGAGCCACGGCGGTACTGGGTTTCTTCGTGTACGTGTTGTATTTGCTGATGAGCAGCGAGAAGGTTGCGGCGCCAGGTCCAGTCCTGGCGGGCAGGCCGCTGCCGTGGCTGCTGCTGCAGGCGCTAGCTCTGGCGAGCATCGGCGCGTCGGTCGCGGTGGTGCTAGCCTGGCGCCGGGAAGGTAGCTCGGTGAGCCGCGGAGAGCGCCTACGGCTGAGCCTCTTACTGGCCGGTGGTATCGTGTTCGTGTCCTGGGCACTCGACTGGGGCCTGCTCATGCTCTAATGTCCGGCACTGCATAGGCCACGGCTCGTCAGTGTGCTTTCAACCGTGAGGATGAGCGCCCCACCTCGGCTCGCGGCGCAGCCCCTACTCTAGGGACGCTCACGGCAACGCCTAGAGAACCAACTATGTTTCGGAACACCAAACTGAAACAATTGCCCGGCAAGAACCTGGTCATCTACGGGAGCGCTAACCTCGTGCAAGATTTTTCGCAACTCGGCTTGATTGACGAATATCAGCTTCTAGTCCACCCGATCGTTTTAGGGGGCGGCAAACCGCTGTTCAAAGGCATCGTCGAGCCGATCACCTTGAAGTTGCTGCGGACAGCGACCTATAATAATGGCGTAGTCGTGTTGTACTACGAACGAGAAAGCAGGTGATGGCTCATGTCCAATAGGAGTTGCTAAGCGCATGGCCCGATGTATTCCGTCCGTATAAGTATAGTTCCCTACCTTCTCGATAACGTAGCACACAACAATCCAATCGGAAACAAGGTAAGGCCCAGAATGGCACTGGATATATCCAGGTAATGACCGACGCTATCCGGTTGTCCCCAACCCATCCAAGGCAACAGGTTCAGTGCTTCGCAGATATGGGTAAGTGCAACCATTACCAGAAACCCAGCACCAAGGAGCTGCACGAACGACCACTTGGTTCTTCCTTGAACGAATGCGGCACCCGCCCAGAAAAGCAGTACGCATACCACTATCAGCGCGACAAGCGCCTTCAGTAATGTGATGTTCATTCCCGTATCCTTTGACATCCGTACAAGTCAGACATGATCTCTTTTCGTTAAATCGAGTAAGGAATATCCGGCTTTTCGGTTCGCCCTGCGTCACGATTGTCGAATGCGAGGACTTTGTAGTGTTGTGAGAGAGCACGAATAACACGCTCATTGTCTGTGATATCGTTCGCCAGCCCATTGATGAGCACAAGTGGCTCGCCTGCTCCATGCATTTCGTA
>WNGB01027609.1_pt1 | contig 11094 bp, 9 predicted proteins | sample 5400681 | NCBI WGS metagenome assembly WNGB01 (sample SAMN13153367, study PRJNA577476) | soil metagenome | isolation source: 115 cm soil or saprolite under grassland replicate 2 | place: USA:California | collected 2016-06-15 | reverse complement strand
TGGCGAGGTCGACCAGGCGGTCCCGGACCGGGCGTGCTCCGGTGATGCCGGTGAGGTCGGCCTGCTCCCGCATGACCACGAACAGCCGCTCACCGTGCAGGCCGGGGTGCCCCAGGGTCAGGTGTACCGCGAGACCCGCCAGCGCCACGGCGGCGGTGACGAACGCCACGGATCGGGTGCTCGGCACCGCGGCGGGCAGCCGCAGCGCGTACCCCGAACCGATGAGCAGCCCGACGGTGAGCGAGCCGAACGCGGCGATCAGGGTCCAGAAGGCGATGTCGCGCAGGCCGAGCAGGAGCGAGGTCTCCTCGGGATCCACGAAGGCGAGCGGGCCGAACGCGGCCACGCCGACCAGCGCGCCCCGCCCCCGGCGCCCGAGCGCCGCGGCGGCCAGGCCCAGCGGGGGAAGCACGAGCATCTCGGTCAGGTGCACCCCGCTGCCGCCGAGGCCGGCCGCGATCGGCACCAGGGCGACCGCGAGGGCGAGGGCGGTGACCACCAGCGGGCGGCCGTACTGTCCACTGAGGACGCTCGCGGCCAGGGCGCCGACCGCGAGCGCGGCCAGGGCGGCGAGAACGGTCTCGGTGAGGCCGCCGAGCGAGCCGAGCCACAGCCAGGGCAGCAGCGTGGCCAGGCCCGCCGCGAGACCGAGCCAGAGCCGGTCCCGCGGTGCGCCGGCGTGACCGAGGCGCCGGCGCGCCCAGGTCGCGAGGATCGCCGCCAGCACGGCGAGGACGGCCAGCGTGAGCTCGTTGTGGACGACCGGTACGGCCCGGTCGAGGCCGACGACGGCCAGTGCCGCGGCCGCGGCGGTCCAGAGCCGGCCGATCGCACGTACCGTCGGTGATTTGGGCAGTACGGCGAGCAGGATCGCCGGCAGGAGTGCCAGGAATGCGTTGGCGAGGTTGACGGCCGGCCACAACCAGAACGGCGTGCCCAGCTCGGCCTCGATCAGGATCTCGGCCACCAGCCAGCCGAGGCCCTGCAGGACGGCGGTGACCAGCACGATCCACGCGCCGGTCAGCGTCGCGGCGAGGATCGCCGGCCAGCGTGGCGGTTGCGTGCGTACCACCGAGGGCTGCATACCGCGAACCGTAGCTGGGAGCAGGTTACCGTGGAGGCGTGCGTCCTGACCCGAGCGTGTCCCGTTTCACGGCCGGACGGCTTTCCCCGCAGCGGCGGGCGGCAGACCTGGCGCGGTTGTCGAGCGAGCGGTTCGATGTGCTGGTCATCGGCGGCGGAGTCACCGGAGCCGGTGCGGCCCTGGATGCCGCCTCGCGCGGGCTGTCGGTCGCGCTGGTCGAGGCGCGGGACCTGTCGTCCGGTACGTCCAGCCGGTCGTCCAAGCTGATCCATGGCGGGCTGCGTTACCTGGAGCAGCTTGAGTTCGGGCTGGTGCACGAGGCGTTGCAGGAGCGCGGGCTGCTCACCACCCGGCTCGCCCCACACCTGGTGCGGCCGGTGCCGTTCCTGGTGCCGCTGGTCGTGCCGCAGGGTCCGGCCGCGCCGCTGCTGCGGGCGTGGCAGCGGGCGTACTACGGGGCCGGCGTCGCGGTCTACGACGCGTTCGCCGGCCTGGTCGTGCACGGCCGGGGCATGCCGGTGCACCAGCACCTGACCCGGACCGGCGCGCGGCGGCTCTTCCCGTCGCTGCGCGAAGACGCGCTCACTGGCGCCATCCGCTACTACGACGGTCAGGTGGACGACGCGCGTTTCGTGGTGACGCTCGCGCGTACCGCCGCGAGCCTGGGTGCCGCGGTGGTGACCAGCGCCCGCGTCGTCGGGCTGCTGCGGCACGCACGCGAGGTGACCGGGGTTCGGGTACGGGACCTGGAAAGCCGGCGCGAGCTCGAGGTGCGCGCGCGTACCGTCATCGCGGCGACCGGCGTGTGGAGCAACGACGTCTCGGCGTTGCTCGGCGAGCAGGACCTGCCGGGTCTGTCGGTACGGGCCAGCAAAGGCGTGCACCTCGTGGTGCCCCGCTCGCGGATCACCGGCGAAGCCGGGCTCATCCTGCGTACGCCGAAATCGGTGCTCTTCGTCATCCCGTGGGGCGGGCACTGGATTATCGGTACCACCGACACCGACTGGGCGCTGGACCGCAGCCACCCGGCCGCGTCGGCGCGCGACATCGAGTACCTGCTGGGCGAGCTGAACAAGGTCCTCGACCGACCACTGTCCACATCGGACATCGAAGGGGTGTACGCCGGGCTGCGCCCCCTGCTGACCGCCGAGGCGAAGGGGCGCCGGGCACCGCACAGTGTCGACGAGCAGACCTCAGCGCTGTCGCGTACCCACGCCGTGGTCGAGCCGATGCTGGGCCTGATGATGGTGGCCGGCGGCAAGTACACGACGTACCGGGTGATGGCCGCCGACGTGGTCGACCGGGCGGCCCGGCGGCTGGGCGGGCTGCGCCGGCACGGCGGTCTGGTGGCCGGCTCGCGTACCGAGGACCTGCCCCTGCTCGGTGCCGACGGGTACCGTCCAATGTGGACGAACAGGGCGGACCTCGCGCGCCGGCACGGGGTCTCGGTCGGCGTGGTCGAGCACCTCCTGGAGCGGTACGGCACGCTGACCCCGCAGCTGCTGGAGATGCTGAAGGACGATCCGGCGCTGGGCAGACCGGTCGACGGCGCCCCGGAGTACCTGGCCGCCGAGATCGCCTACGCGGCGCAGGCGGAGGGCGCGCTGCACCTTGACGACGTGCTGACCCGGCGCACCCGCATCTCCATCGAGACCGACCACCGGGGCGCGGAGAGCGCCGGCCACGCCGCCCGGGTGATGGGCGCGATGCTGGGCTGGGACGCCGCGATGCGCCGCCGCGAGGTCGACCACTACCTCGCGCGGGTCGATGCCGAGCGGCAGTCGCAGCTCATGCCCGACGACACCACGGCCGACGCGGCGCGGCTGGGCGTGCCGGACGTGCGCGGCCTGGCCGCCGACCGCGCAGCCTGACCGCCGACCGCGCAGCCTAGCTGGTCATCTCACAGCACCTTGCCGGGGTTGAGGATGCCCGCCGGGTCCAGGGCGTCCTTGATGGCGCGGTGGACGCGCATCCCCACCGGCCCGAGCTCGCGCGCCAGCCATTCACGTTTGAGCAGACCCACGCCGTGCTCGCCGGTACAGGTACCGCCCAGACGCAAGCCGAGCGCCATGATCGCGTCGAACGCCCGGCCACCACGCTCCACACTGGACGGATCGGAGCGGTCGACCACGATGTTCGGGTGCAGGTTGCCGTCGCCGGCGTGCCCGACCACGCCGATGGTGACGCCGTACTCGGCCGCCACCGCGCCGATACCGTCGATCATCTCCACTAGATGCCGCCGGGGTACCGCCACATCGTCGATGATCACGCCGCCGTTGCCGCCGGGGAACATCGCCGCCGCGAACCGCTCCATCGACGGGTGGGCCAGCCGGCGCGCCTGCAGCAGCGCGTGCGCCTCGGCCGGGTCACCGGCGACGTAGACCTCTGCCGCGCCGGCGTTCCGGCACAGCGTCGCCATCAGGTCGAGCTCGGCCGGTGCGGCGACTCCGGCATCGGAGGCGGCGAGCAGCAGGGCCTGTGCCGAGGTGTCCAGCCCCATCCGGCCGTACGCCTCGATGGCCCGCAGGAAGGTCTGGTCGATCAGCTCGAGCAGGCTGGGCGTACTCCCGGACGCCGTGATCGCGGCGACCGCCGCCCCGGCGGCCGCGGTGGTCGGGAAGACCGCGACCAGGGTGAGGGGCTCGGTCGCGGCTGGCCGTAGCCGCAGCGTGAGCTCGGTGATCACGCCGAGCGTGCCCTCGGAGCCGACGAAGAGCCGGGTCAGGTCGTAGCCGGCGACGCCCTTGGCGGTACGCCGTCCGCAGCGCATGATCTCGCCGCCGGCCAGCACGACCTCCAGGCCGAGGACGTACTCGGCGGTCACGCCGTACTTGACGCAGCACATGCCGCCCGCGTTGGTGGCGACGTTGCCGCCGATCGTGGAGGACTCCCAGGAGCCGGGGTCCGGCGGGTAGTACAGGCCGTGCTTGGCGGCCGCCTGGCGCAGGTCGGCGTTGACCACCCCGGGCTGGACCACGGCGACTCGCTCGGCCGCGTCGATCTCGACGATCTCGTTCATTCCGATAAGCGAGAGGATGATGGCGCCGTCGACGGCGTTGGCCGCGCCGGCCAGCCCGGTCCGGGCGCCTTGCGGCACGACAGGTACGCGGTGAGCCGCCGCGAGCCGCAGGACGGCCGCCACATCGGCGGTGTGCCGGGGCCGGACCACCGCCAGCGGCGTGCCGTGCCCGCACAGGTCGGCCTCATCGTGTTCGTACGTGCGCAGCAGGTCCCGATCGGTCAGCACGGCGTCGCCCGGCACCGCCTGGCGCAGCTCGTCGAGCAAGCCGCTCATGATTCCACGCTACGGTTGCCCGATGGTGCTGGTCGACCCGCCGCGCTGGCCCGGCCGCTCCGGTCGCAGTCGCGGCCGACTCTGGTCGCACCTGGTCAGCGACGTCTCGTACGCCGAGCTGCATGCGTTCGCCGAGATCCTGGGCGTCCCACGGCGCGGCTTCGAACGCGACCACTACGACATCCCGGCCGAGTGGTTCCCGGTGGCGGTGTGGCTGGGCGCCGTGCCGGTGCCGAGCCGGGAGCTGGTCGCCCGCCTGGTCGCGGCCGGCCTACGGCGCCGGCGGACGGCGGCCGCGGTGCTCTAGGTATTCTGCGGTGCTCTAGGTATACCTAGTCGCCGCAACGGTCGCCTAGGTATGTCCGAGGCGCCAAGATACGTAACCGCTCCCGATGGAACCGGCTCCTTACGCGCGCAGGATGGTGTCAGACCTGAAAAGTACGCGAGAGGCAAGGAGCCGATCATGTTTCCGCACCCGGAGCTGATGAGAGAACTGATCCGCCAGCACGAGCTCGAGCTGGTGGAGGAGGCCGCCCGGTACCGCCGGATGCCGCGTGGCCGGGACCGCAGGCACGCGCTGCATACCGTGCTCCACGGGCGTTCCAGCGGCCCGGAGGATCACTGATCCATCGGTAGGCTGGTGATGTGCGAGTCGGCCGCAGCGGGGTGAGCCCAGTGATGGTGGGCCGCGACGACGAGCTCGATCGGCTGCGCGAGCTCGTCAGCGGTCCACAGTCCCGGGTGGCCGTGGTAGCGGGCGAGCCCGGAGTCGGCAAGAGCAGGCTGGTCCAGGAGCTCCTGGCCGGCCTGCCGCCGGTAACGACCGTGCTGGTGGGCCAGGCCGACCCCGGCGCCCTCGGCCGCCCGTTCGAGCTGCTGCTCGACGCCGTTGCCGAGCGCGAAGGGGCCGCTGCGGAGCGGCTCGGCCAGCTCACCGATCCGAGCCACAGCCTGGTCGAACGGCTGCACATCGGCCTGGAGATCGTGCGGTCGCTCACCGACCAGGGACGGGCCGTGCTGGTCTTCGAAGACCTGCATTGGGCCGACTCGGAAAGCATCGCCCTGTTCGAGCGGATCGCCGACCTGCCGGGCGGGTCCCGGGTACTGATCGGCACGTACCGCCCGGAGGAGCTGACCCGCCGCAACCCGGTCGCCGAGCTGCTCGGCCGGCTGGAGCGCCGGCACAGCATCAGCCACCTTCGGCTGGAGCGGTTCACGCTCGCCGACACTTCGGCGTTTCTCACCGCGGCGACCGGGAGCACGCCGTCGTACCGGGCGGCGGTCGCCTTGCACAAGCGCACCGGCGGGAACCCGTTCTTCCTCGAAGAGCTGCTCAAGGCCGGGGGAGACGATCTCGACCTGGACAAGCTCTGGCAGAGCCCGCTGCCGTGGAGCCTGGCCGAGGCGCTGCGCCAGCAGGTCGACGACCTCGACCCAGCGCTGCGCAGGATCGTCGAAGCCGCCGCCGTACTCGGCCGGAAGGTCCCCTTCGACCTGCTCGCCGCGGTGACCCGCGTACCGGAGGACGACCTCATCGCGGTGCTGCGCGAGCTTGTCGAGCGCGGCCTGCTCATCGAGCTGGGCGAGGACGAGTTCGGGTTCCGGCACGCGCTGACCCGCGAGGCGATCGCCGACCAGATGCTGGGGCGCCAGCGGCGCCGGCTGCACGAGCTGGCGCTGGAGAACCTGCTCGCATCCGGCAGCACCGACATGGCGCTGGTGGCGCACCACGCGAAGGGCGCCGGTCGCTATGACGACCTCGTCGCGGCGGCGCGCCGCGGCTGCGAGTCGTACCTGGCGATCGGCTCGGCGTACCAGGCGCTGGTGCTCGCCGAGGACGGGCTGTGCGAGGTGCCTGAGGACCTGGAGCTGCTGGCGGGCGCAGCGCGCGGGGCGTGGCTGGCCGGCCTGACCGACGACGCCACCCGGTACGCCCAGCGCTGGCGCGCCGCCGCGCGTACCCCCGACGAGCGCGCCGCGGCGCTGCAGATGCTGATCCGGCTGGCGTGGGAGGACCGCCGGCGTACCGAGATGGACGCGCTGACCGACGAGATCCGCCAGGTGATCGACGAGCTGCCGCACGGACCGCACCGGGCGCGGGCCATGGCGACCGTCGCGCAGGCATACATGCTGCGGATGCGTACCGCGGACGCGGTCGCCTGGGCCGACAAGACCGCCGCGATCGCCGAGGAGCTGGGCCTTTCCGAGGTACGGCTGGCCGCCAAGGTGGAAAAGGGGTCGGCGCTGGCGATCGCCCCGGGTGGTGCGCCAGAGGCGCGGGCGTTGCTTACCGAGGCGGCGGTTCGGCGAGCTGCTGGAGCGCATGCGCGACGCGGCGGAGAAGGCGGGGTTCGAGGCGCTGGGGGTCGCCGCGTACTTCCAGGGCCGGGCGCGCCTGGCCATGCAGGAGGGCGACTTGGCGGCGGCGATCACCGCGCTCGAGGAGGGGCGCCGGCGCGACCGCGGCATGCTGCGCACCAGCCGGGGCGGGGACTACCACGGCTACTTCCTGTCCGGCCTGCTGCTGGAGGCCGTTGACCTGGACCGAGCCGAGCCGATCATCGCCGGGCTGACCTCGGAGAGCCCGACCGGCCTGCTGTCCGTGGTCGGTCTGGAGCTCCACCTCGCCTGCCGGCGCCGCGACGCCGAACAGGCCCCGGTCCAGCTGGGCCGGCTGCTGGACATCATGGCGACGGTCCGGCGGGCGTCCGGTGACCACCTGCACGACCTGGTCTCGGCCGGGCTGAACGCCTCGCTGCCCATACCGGACCTGCGCAGGCTGGTCGAGCTGGCTGGGGAGCCGGCGCCGGACGACCCCTGGCACCGGCTGGTCGTCGCCCAGCTCGACGAGGCCGGCACGGCGGACGCGGGCGCGGCCGGCGACGCCCTCTCTGGCTACCTCGCCGCGGCGGAGGCCGCTGAGCTTCCACCGGCCGCGCGCGGCACGGCCCACGCCGGAGCGGCCCGCTGTCTGATCGCGCTCGGCCGGCTGGAGGAGGCCCGGACGCACGTGACGGCCGCCGCGCAGGCGCTGGCCCGCTGGTCGGGTTGGCGGGTGGCCGAGGTCGAGGCGTTGCGGGGGCGGGTCGGCCTGCCGGCGCGGGGCGTGGCGGCCCAGGCGGATGGCGCCGCCGCGTTGACGCCGCGCGAACGCGAGGTGGCGATGCTGCTCGCCGAGGGGCTGACCAACGCTGAGCTGGCTCGCCAGCTGTACATCTCGCCGAAGACCGCGGCCGTGCACGTGTCGAACATCCTCGCCAAGCTGGGCCTGTCCTCGCGCACGCAGGTGGCGGCGTGGGCCCGGCGGCGGGCTACAGAGCAGCAAGTTCGCGGGTGAGGTTGGCCCGGGCGCGGGCCTCCCACTCCGCTTTCTCGGGCACGATCCGGTACAGCGCCGGCGCGTCGTTCAGGCGGCGCAGGACCGCGGCCCGCCCTTCGCGGAACTCCCGGTCCGGGACGTGGGAGTACTCCCGGCGGACCGCGGCCGCATACCGGTCGTACGCGGCCGGCTCGGCGGCCAGGATCGCCAGGTCGGCATCGGTGAGCAGGGCGCCGTTACGGTCACCGGGCTCGGGGTCATGGGTCGCGGTGAGGCGTACCAGCCGGGCCACTTCGGCGATGACGTCGGCCGGCAGCTCGAGCGCGTTCAGCGCGGCCTCGGCGAGCCGGGCGCTCGCCTCCTCGTTGTCGTCACGCCTTGGGTCGTAGACCGCGTCGTGGAACCAGGCGGCCAGCGCCACCGGACCAGTGATGTCCACTATGGACAGCACGGCGGCGAGGTGGTCGAGCGTGTGGTAGTGCCGGTGCGGCTCGGACCATCGGGCCAGCAGGTCGGCGCGTACCTCGTCGGCTCGGCGGGCATCCACGGCGGGGGGCAGGGCGGCACGAAAGCGGCCGGGTAGCTCGTCGACCGATACGGGCACATTGCCACCATAGTGCCGCCGATAGTGCCGCCGGTGCTTGCCAGACCTGCGGGCGGTGCGGTAGGACGTGCCGTAGTAGACCGGCTGCTTCGGCAGTTGCCGACTCCCCCTGGAGCACGGATGCAGGTCCCAGCGCAGTTCACGTACGAGCGGGCGACCAGCGTCGAACACGCCCTCGCCTTGCTTTCCCAGCTCGGACCCGAGGCCCGGATCATCGCGGGCGGGCACAGCCTGATCCCGATGATGAAGCTGCGCCTGGCACAGCCCGAGGTCCTGGTCGACATCAACGACCTGAGCGAGCTGGCGTTCATTCGCATCGACGGCGATGAGCTGCGCCTCGGCGCGCTCGTCCGCCACGCGGAGCTGCTCGCCTCGCCGCTGGTGCGCGAGCACTTTCCGATCCTGTGTGACGCCGAGCGGGTGATCGCCGACCCGATCGTCCGGAACCGCGGCACGGTCGGCGGGTCGATCTGCCAGGCCGACCCGTCCGAGGACCTGTCGGCCGCGTTCGCCGCGCTGGGCGCGACGGTCGTGATCGCCGGGCCGGGCGGCAGCCGTACCGTCGCGATCAGGCGGTTCCACGTCGGGCCGTACGAGACCGTGGTCGGCGCGGGCGAGCTGCTGACCGAGATCCGGGTGCCGATCCGGCCGGGTGGCGGCAGCGCGTACGAGAAGGTCGAGCGGCGCGTCGGCGACTGGCCGATCGCGGCGGCCGGCGCGGCCGTGTGGTTCTCGGACGGCACGCTCGCCGACATCGGCATCGGCCTGACCGCGGTCGGCGCGGAGCAGTTCGCCGCGCCCGAGGCCGAGGCGTACCTGCGCGGCAAGGCGGCCACCGAGGAAGCCCTTGTCGAAGCCGGCCGGATCGCCGCCGAGCATTGCAACCCGGTCACCGACCAGCGCGGGCCGGCCGACTACAAGCGCCATCTCGCCGCCGAGCTCACCACCCGCGCGCTGCGCCGGGCCGCCCGGCGGGCTGGCGGTCACCGGCAGGAGGGCTGACATGCGCATCACCGTCACGGTCAACGGCCAGCCCTACAGCGGCGACGTCGAGCCGCGGCTGCTGCTGGTCCATTTCCTGCGCGACGAGCTGGGCCTGACCGGTACCCACTGGGGCTGCGACACGTCCAACTGCGGCGCCTGCGTCGTGTGGCTCGACGGTACCCCGGTCAAGTCGTGCACGGTGCTCGCCGTGATGGCCGACGGGCACGAGGTGCGTACCGTCGAAGGGCTGGAGCGCGACGGCCAGCTCGACCCGGTGCAGCAGGGCTTCATCCAGTGCCACGGCCTGCAGTGCGGCTTCTGCACGCCCGGCATGATGCTCACCGCCCGCTGGCTGCTGGACCACAACCCCGACCCGTCACCGGCCGAGATCCGCGAGGCCATCTCCGGCCAGCTGTGCCGGTGTACCGGCTACGAGAACATCGTGCGGGCCGTCCGCTGGGCGGCCGAGCACCCAGCCGCGGAGGTGTCCGCATGACTGCGGTGGAAGAGACCACCCCGATGGGCTTCGGCCGGATGACCCGCAAGGAGGACGCGCGCTTCGTCCGCGGCCGGGGCACCTACGTCGACGATGTGCGCCTGCCCGGCATGCTGCACGGCGCGATCCTGCACAGCCCGTACGCCCATGCCCGGATCGTGTCCATCGACACCAGCGCAGCCGAGGCACACCCGAAGGTGAAGGCGGTCATCACCGGAGCGACGCTGGCCGGTCTCAACCTGGCCTGGGTGCCCACGCTGTCGTACGACACCCAGGCGGTGCTGGCCACCGACAAGGTCCGGTTCCAGGGCCAGGAGGTGGCCTTCGTGGTCGCCGAAGACCGCTACGCGGCGCGGGACGCGCTCGAGCTGATCGAAGTCGAGTACGAGCCGCTGCCGCCGGTCATCGACGCCCGCCGCGCCCTCGAACCACAAGCGCCGGTGATCCGCGACGACAAGGAAGGCAAGGCCGACAACCACATCTTCGACTGGGAGGCCGGTGATAGATCCAAGACTGACCAGGTCTTCTCGGAGGCCGAGGTAGTCGTAGCGCAACAAATGTTGTATCCGCGGGTCCACCCGGCGCCGCTGGAGACCGACGGGGCGGTCGCGGACTTCGACAAGGTCACCGGGAAGCTCACCATCTGGTGCACCACCCAGGCCCCGCACGCGCACCGCACGATCTACGCGCTCGTGGCGGGCCTGCCCGAGCACAAGATCCGCGTGATCTCGCCGGACATCGGCGGCGGCTTCGGCGGCAAGGTGGGCATCTACCCGGGGTACGTGTGCGCGATCGTCGGCTCGATCGTGACCGGCAGGCCGGTGAAGTGGGTCGAGGACCGCTCGGAAAACCTGATGACCGCCGCCTTCGCCCGCGACTACCATATGCACGGCGAGATCGCGGCGACCCGCGACGGCAAGATCCTTGCCTTGCGTACCAACGTGATCGCCGACCATGGCGCATTCAACGCCACGGCGCAGCCGACCAACTTCCCGGCCGGCTTCTTCCACGTCTTCACCGGCTCGTACGACCTGCAGGCGGCGCATTGCAAGGTCACCGGCGTCTACACCAACAAGGCCCCGGGCGGGGTGGCCTACGCGTGCTCGTTCCGGATCACCGAGGCGGTGTATCTCGTCGAGCGCATGGTCGACGCGCTGGCCCGCGAGCTCGGCATGGACCCGGCCGACCTGCGCATGCGCAACCTGCTGCGGCCGGAACAGTTCCCGTACACGTGCGCCACCGGGTGGGAGTACGACTCCGGCGACTACCCGCGGGCGCTGCGGCTGGCCATGGAGCTGGCCGGCTACGACGA
>WNGB01015975.1_pt1 | contig 11094 bp, 11 predicted proteins | sample 5400681 | NCBI WGS metagenome assembly WNGB01 (sample SAMN13153367, study PRJNA577476) | soil metagenome | isolation source: 115 cm soil or saprolite under grassland replicate 2 | place: USA:California | collected 2016-06-15 | reverse complement strand
GGTGAGAGGTCACGCTCACTGGCGATAAAGTGAGCAGCCTGGTCAGACACCCGCAATGCCTGGGTGAGCTGGCCGCGGTGCAAGGACAGCACCGACAGCCGGCTCAGCGTACAGAGCGTCATCTGGAGGGCCTCGGCCACCGGGAGGGTTGCCACTTCCGTCAGTAACTGGCGGGCGGTGGTATCGTCAGCATGATCGAGCGCGGCGACGCCGAGCACATAGGTGCCGAGCGCGTGCAAGGCGAGGTTATCCGGCGCAATCTGCCTTACCGCGCGCTGAGCAAGCTCCAGGGCGCGGACCGGGTCGCCGCGCCAGCGGGCAATCATCACGCGGAGCAGGTCTGCCTCGGTGACGGTATCTTGGCTCGGCGCCGCAATGTTCCCGCTCAGCGCCTGCTCGAGCAGCTGCTCAGCCGCGTCGAGTTGACCCATCAGCCCAAGAATCCAGGCGTTGATGAGCGCCAACCGTGGATGATTGGGTATCACAGAAGGCGGTAGCTGCGCGAGCCAGCCCTGCACCGTCAGCGCCTCGCCGCGTCTTACAAGCGCCGGCGCGTGCTACTGACTTGCCCGGCGATGGAGAGTCGCCACGGTGTGAGGCGGCACACTGCTCGCCAGCCGCTGGCGCAGCGCGTCGCGGAACAGCTGATGGTAGCGATACCAGACCCGCTGCTCGTCCAGTGGCACCAGGAACAGGTTCCGCCGTTCCAGCTCCTCCAAGGTGAGGCTTGAGGCTTGAGGTTTGAGGCTTGTGTCGACAGTCTCCTCAAGTCTCAAGTCTCTAGCCTCTAGCCCCACGACGGCGTCGCACAGTGGGCCACACAACTGATCGAGAATGGCTGTCTGGAGCACGAACGCCTGCAGGTGCGCTGGGAGGCGAGTAATGACCTCCTCCATCAAGTAGTCAACCACGAAGCGATGACTGCCGGTGAAGCTGGCGAGAAAACTGTCGCGGTCGACTTGATCGCGCATGGCCAGCGCCGCCAGCTGTAGACCGGCGATCCATCCTTCCGTGCGCGCCGTCAGTGCCGCGACATCGCTGGGCGAGAGTACAAGCCCCATGATATCTGCGAGGAACACAGCGGCTTCATCGGAAGTCAAGCGGAGATCGTCGGCCCGGATCTCGACCAGCTGCCCATGTGCTCGCAGGCGCGCTAACGGCAAGGGCAGGTCCTCGCGTGTGGCGATAACTAGTACAGCTCCGCGGAAATCCGTAACCAGTTCAAGCGACTAATGGTCGCCCAGTATAGGTCCAGCGGAATGGCTTGGCGGTCTGATTGAAGTAGGCAATAAAGGCCAAGATGCGCCTGCGCAAATCCTCCACGGAGGTGAAGCTGCCCCGTTTGAGCAGCCGCCGTACTAAGATGCTGAACCAGATCTCGATCTGATTGAGCCACGATGTATGTTTGGGTACATACACAAACGAAATCCGATGTGTGGGATCGCTAAGAAAGCCCGCCCGACTGGTCATGGATTGCAGGATGCCACTTTCGCCTTTCAGGCCCAGTCCCGCACTGATACCGCACAGATCCGCTACCAGCTGGACCAGGCCTTCCGACTGATGGATGTTCAGTTGATCGGTCACGAACAGCCACACCGCGTGCGGATCAGTGGCGACCGTCTGGGCAATATGGGCCGTAAAATCGGCTTCGGTGCGCCTCAGCCCAATCGAGGGCGCGATCACCTGCCCACTCACGATATCCAAGTTGACGATCGGAGAGAGCGTGCCATGCCGAATGTACTCAAACTCGTGACGGGCTGGCCGGCCCGGTCGCATGGGTTGCGAGGGTGCAATTCGTTCCAGGGCTTGCACCCCGGTGATCTCATCGGTGCTGACGATATGGCCGCCCAACGCCGCCAGCAAGGGCGCATAGGCATACAGCGTACAGATCAACTCGACCTGGGCAGCAAACAGCAGTGGATCACGCTCTTTCGTGTTGAGCCAATAGCGACTTTGGTGCGGCTTGAGCGCGGCCTGATTTTAAAAAGCGCTCGATCGAGCGCGGCGAAATGCTGGACACAATGCCTTGTTTGACCGCTTCGTCGGCCAGTTCACGCGGGGTCCAGGCTTCGACTGGACGGCCTGCGTCGGCAGGGAGCGTGCAAGCGAGTGCAACGATATGGACCAGTTGCTCGGCCGTAAAGGTGTCAGGACGACCGGGCCGGGGCGCATCAGCGAGGATGGTTTCAATCTGGAGGCCCAAGCCTGCCGGGTCGGGTTCGGCGCATGCCAATTGGGCTTCGGCTGCCGCCCATCGGGTGCGCCAAGTACGGATGGTTTTGCGACTACAGCCGATTTGGCGCGCCAGGACATCATTCTGCTCGCCGCTGGCCGCCGCCAGAATGATTTGGGCACGGCGAACCAGCGCCTGCGGGCTGGAGTGCCGTCGCACGATCTGTTGGAGCGCGGCCTGTTGCGGCGGGGTCACGGTAATGGACTGAGCAGCGGGACCCGACATGATCGAGGACTCCTTGCAAGAGCAGCTGAATACAGGCTGATCATCATACCATAACTGGGTCAAGATTTCCGCGAGGCTGTACTAGATGTAGCTGGGTCGGCAAGTCGTCGATCAGCAACTGCAGCGCCTGATGGATCGCCGGAGTGGTGATCACCTGATAGTCATCGAGCACCAAGAGGCTCGGCTGTGCGAGGGCAGCGAGATCGTTGATCAGCATGGTCATCAGGGATTCCAGCGGCGGCGGTTGCGGCGAGGCGAGCAGCGCGAGCGTGGTCGTGCCGATCGTTGGTGCCAGGTTCTTGAGTGCGGCGATCAGGTAGCGCAGCCAGCGACCTGGATCGTTATCTTCCGTGTCGAGCGTCACCCAGGCAAAGGCGAGATCAGCCTGCTGGAGCCAAAGCGCCAGGCTGGTGGTCTTGCCAAACCCGGCACCCGCCGCGATCAGCGTGAGCGGCGCGGTCAGCCCAGCAGCAAGTCGCGCGATCAAGAGAGGACGTGGCACTACCTTGGAATGCACCCGAGGCTCAGCCAGTTTGGCGGTCTGAAGAGGCTCAGCCAGTTTGGCGGTCTGAAGTGGCGCTGCTGACGCAGGAATCGGGTGTGGGGATGACGGGGTGAACGAGAGCAGTGGTTGCTGGTTAGGTACCTGTGTGCTCGGTTGAGCGAGCCGCGCCGCCGCCATCGTGAGTCGCTCGCGCGTGAGCGCCGCCGACTTCCCGAGGTAGGCGCTGACGAGCTTCCCCTGCACGCGACGGTACGCTGTCCAGTAGGCGCCACCACGCTGCCGCTGCTCTTTGCGTGCGGTAAAGCTGCCGACAGCGTCGTGGAACGCAAACGAGCGGGTCGTGGGGTCATCTAACCAGCTCCACCAGGCTGGGGTGTCCAGGGCCACAGCAGGCAGATCAGGGCGATCGGGACGATGGAGCACGCCTGCGGCTACATAAGGAATACGTCGGGTCATAGCTACTCGCAAGTCACTGTGTTAGGCAACGGGAAAAAAGTAATATATGTTGCCTAACTTGTCAAATCTCTGATCCCCTGAAACTTAAATTTGTTTGGCGTTCCGTAGCGCCATTAAGACTACGCATCTCACATGCATCGGCACAAACGTCCCAGCCGAAAACGCTCGCTTCTGTCTCGTCCCCAGCCATAGCGGGGCGTACTGGCTTTCTGCTGTTATTGCTCAGCGGTTCCCCTGGCCAAACGGCTGGACTAGCCGCAGCATACCAGGCCGACGCCACCGCATCAAAAGAACTCACTTTCGAAAACAACCGCCCCCTACGAGCTGCTCCGGTTGTTCCCGAAATTGACGCTACGCGTTTTGACCCTGCGCTTGCCGGCCTGGCCTGTGAGCGGCTGTACCAGCCGATTATTGACCAGGAGAAACCGACTATGAACATGTACGTCGAAATCCAGATCCAGTTACCCGCCAATACCGGACGGAACGTTTAGACTCGTAGATGAAGTTACAATCGGCTAAAGATGCAAGACGCGCGATAAAGTATAAAGTGTTCATAGTGTCGAGATTCTGCTCGTATTTGTAGACGTTCCAGCGTGTCAGCTACCTTTTATTTTGTTCGGAATTGTCCCTGGACTCATCATGGCGGGGCACAGCACGCCCATCGTGCAACAGTGTGGAGTTTCTGGCCGTCGTAGTGACGACACGCGGCCGAACCGTCTCGAACCACGGGACTGACGCGCGATATACTCCACGGAGAGGAGGATACACGATGACCACACCGCGCAATACGCACGAGGAGCAACAGGCCCTCTGGCAGTCACCCGAGGCGGCAGAAGCGTGGCGGCGTACTGCTGCCACGCGCATGCAACTCCTGGGGCCGGCCACCGAGCGGATGCTCGTGCTGGCGAACATCGGCGAAGGATGCGAGGTACTTGATATTGCCGCAGGAACGGGCGATCAGACGATCCTGGCGGCCCAACGCGTCGGACCCGGTGGGCGGGTCGTTGCCACGGATATTTCGTCGGACATGCTGGCGATTGCCGCCGAACAAGCCCGGCAGGCCGGGCTGACCAATGTCACCACACAGGTTCTCGACGCGCAACATCTCGATTTTCCTGCCGAGACCTTCGATGCGGTGATCTCGCGACAAGGCCTGATGTTCATCCCCAATCTGCCGCAGGTCCTGAGCCGTATGTGGCAGGTCTTGAAAGCTGGTGGGATCCTGGCTGCGACAGTCTGGTCCACGCCGGAGCGCAATCCTGTCTTTGTATTGCCCTTTGCAATCGCACGGCGCTATGCCGGATCACCGGAAGGGGCAGCCGGCGAGCCTGGCCTGTTCGCGCTGAGCACACCAGAGCTTCTGACCGACGCATTACACGCGGCCGGCTTCCAGAACATCACGGTTGAGGCGATCCCACTCCACTATGAGTATCCGTCCGCAGCAGCGTTTATGGATGCGCGCAAGGAGACGGCTGGGCCGCTGCTTACAATTATCGAGCGGCTATCGCCGGCAGATCGCGAGCAGGTGTGGACAGAGATTGCCGCAGCTCTCCGGCAGTTCGAAGGGCCGCAAGGATTTGCAGCACCAGGCGAGATCCTGCTGGTGCGAGGCTTGAAGGAACTTGCGCTTGGCAGCGAGTGAGTCGCTCTGCACTCAGCTGATAGCAGCATTGGCGCGGCGCCGGTCACAGGCAAGAACGTGACCGGCGCCCACGTTTGCCCAGTAGCTCCGGTGTGTGTTCAAGAAAGTATCAATGGTCCGTGGCATGGGCGCCGTGATCGGAAATCTGCGCTGCGAACCAATGATGGAGCGCCATAGTGAGCGCGGGATCGCTGGTGGTGTAGCGGATCTGGCCACCATCTGGTAAGGCGGTGTACTGCACATCGATCTTTGTCGCCCCAGCTTTCAGGTCAGCCAGCCCCAGCATATCCTGCCCGTGAATCGTGGCTGGATCGCCGAAATCGCCACGGGGGAACTTGACAGCCTCCTCCTGCAGATGCGCCTGGATCAACGCGATCTGCTCCGTATTCGCCGGATCGTTGGCCGTCACGGTCTGCAGCCCGCCGTCTGGCAGCTGCTGGAACACATGGGTGGTCTGCTCGAGGCCGAAGGGCATCACCTGCGCGCCGCGCGCCGCGACCTCAGCCTGGCGACTACGCGTCGCGAGCATCCCCGAGCGGTATAGGATGCCAATCGTGACGATGACAGCGAGCACGACCGCCAGTGCAATCAGTAGTGCTGTTTTAGGCAGGGTCTTCGAAGGAGTATTAGTGGTGTTCACGCATCGCCTCCACCAGGATAGTCAACGACTCGAGAACGTTGGCGCGCTGCTCCTCGGGGATGGCGGCGAGGATGCGCGCGAATTTGGCGCGGCGGGCCTCGGCAAGCTCGCGGGTAAGTGTACGACCGGCCTCGGTCAGGTGGAGCTGTGCCATCCGTCCGTCAAGCGGACTGCGGCTCCGCACGATCCAGCCACGCTGTTCCATCTGATGGACCAGCCGGCTCACGGTGCTCTTCTCCAGACGCAGCCGCGCGACCAGGTCGTTTTGTGAGAGCGGCTCCGCGCGTGCTAGCTCCATCAGAGCGTGCGCTTCCGCAACAGCGATCGGTTGCCCACAAGGAGTCTGATCCGGCCTGTGCAAGCCAAAGGCGCGAATGAGCGCGATCATCTGCTCTTGCAGATCCAGATCTGTGATTGTTTGATGAGCCATCAAGGATATAGTTCGATCTTACAACTGATTTGGTTCGATTATACAACTATTTTTCATGAAGTCAATAGCGCTCTGGGAACATTTAGGGCTCTTCAAGAGGAGTGAGAGACTGATTGCAATTGTCTACAACCCTGCAACTACGGCTGCGACAGCATACGCTGCTTGCGCTGCTTCCGTCGCTCGTACGCGGTCATGCCCCGCGGCTTGTACACATTCAGCACCAGGATCGCGAGCAATACCACGATCTTGAGGTCTTCTTCTTGTCCCGTCACCGAGTAGCGCCCGTTGACTGGCGCTCACGCTGGCTGCCTTGCAGTTGTGCGAGCGTGCCTGCGCCGCCACAGCCAGACCCCCACCGCCTGCGCGACGAAGACCGCGATGACGCTGAGGAGCAGCAGCAGTGTAAAGGGGGATGTCGTCCGCAACAGCGCACCGTAGAAGAACGCGTGCGCGATGACTAGCGCGAACAAGGCGTAGTTCAGGCGCTGGAGCCACTTCCAGGGCCCAGCTTTCAGTTTCCGCAGCGCGAGGTCGCTGGAAAGCGCGAGCAACCCCATTACGGTAACAGTGGCGGCAAGCCCGGTCCAGTTCCCCAATCCAAAACTATTGGCCAGCACCCTGCCGTCGGGCGCGAAGAAGTAGGTGAGGAAATTGCGCAGCTCGTCATGTACCTGAAGTCCGAAGAACACGTGGACGACGCTGAAGATGGCCGTCCACATCCCCACGTCACGACGCAGATAGTTCGAGACGGGATTGCGCCTGCGCAGCAGGAGGTTGGCCGGCCCGATCAGCAGCGTGAGCGCGAGGAGGATAGTGGCGAGGTAACCCGTAGCAACGGTGAACCGCTGGGTGAATGAGCGGCTTGCCAAGAGGCGCTGCGGGTCTCTCATCTCCTGCATCTCGCCTGGACCGATTGATCCGCTCTGGCCCGCGTCGTGACCCATCGATCCGGTTTGGCCGCTATTGTGATCCGTCGATCCGGTTTGGCCCCTGCTGTGATCCGTCGATCCGGTTTGGCCCCTGCTGTGATCCATCGGTCCGGTCTGGCCCCCGCCCTGTTCAATCGGCTCGGTTTGGCCCGCGCTTCGCTGCTGGGGGAACGCACCACTGGTAAGGTCCACATGGCCGCCAACGTCGCGAACGTCGAAGAGCGGAAGTGTCATGAACAGAAGAAGAACGAGGGCACTCGCAAGGGCGAGCGGCACATGGAAGCGAAGAACGCGATGACGCCAGCCGCCGCTGCTGCCGCCAAGCGGTTGATTCGAAGATCGGGTGGTTGGTTGCATTCTCAATACTCCACTGATTTGGATCGCGACAGCTGTCGCTCCTCCTGCTGCTTACGCCATCCGTATGGGGTCAGGCCCCGCGGCTTGTATACATTGAGCACCTCGATCACGAGCAGTACCAGCAGGCCGACACCGGGGTGGAGAAGGTCGCCCCCAAGCCCGGCGAGGTCGGCAGCGTCCGCCGCTCGCGCCACCTCTGCAATAGTGCTCACGTCCGGCATGTGCAGCAGCAAGATTGTGGTGGCAAAGACGGTTAGCACGAGTGTGATCAGGACCCAATAGTGCTGGAACAAACCCCACTTGGTGCCCAGTGACATGACAAGCCCACTTAGCAGTGAGGCGAGGGCTAACGGGACGATCACATACCAGCCGGTCAACTCCATTGCGATCCAGGCAGCACGCACCGTCTGCGCCTCCTGGGTGGTCATAGCGGCGACGCCGAGCGCCAGGTACGCAATGACCGCACCGATCCAGCCGACCGAGACCATAAGATGCACGGTGAGCGCAAACTTGCGGAGGCCGGGTGGCATGATCATGGCTGTTGTCCGCCGTATTCGATGGACGGTGTGTGGTCCAGTGGACCATCGAGTTGCACCGCTTGTTCGATGCGCACTGTGCCGCCACCAGCGTCACCGGACGGTATGTGGCGACTGGAGCCGTGACCACCAGGGCCACCGGGCGTGTGGAGACCAAGCGCCGTGGCTACCAAGAGCACGACGACGACCAGCAGGACCAGGCCGATGACGATGATCCCAGACACCTTCACCCAGCGTGGCATGCCGGGGTATGCGTGGTTGGGCTCCACGCCGGGGATTGGGTCAGCCGTGTGCGTGTCTTCCTCTGTCATATGTGTGTCCTCCTTTATTTTCAAATAAGTGATGCCTGGGCAAGTGCTGAGCGGCTCACGGACGACGACTAAAAGCCCACCTTCCGTAGAGCCTCCTGCGTTGACACCTCATAGTATAGGCAGCAGCAGTCCGCAGGACATGACCCCTAGAAGGCAGAGCAGAGAAGAAAAGGGCTATTTTTGCCAGACGGGAGGGAGTGTAAGAGGATGCTAACGAGGCCGCTTGGGGCGTGGCAGCCAGCCACGCGCGACACCATAGGCGGCTGCCTGGTGCCGGTTGCGCAGGTGCAGTTTGGAGAGAATGCTCTTCATGTGATTCTTGACGGTATGCTCACTGACCACCAGACGCTCGGCGATCTCGGCGTTGGAGCGACGCGCCGCCACCAGCTCCAGCACCTCCAGCTCTCGACCAGTCAGCTCTTCTTCAGGCCCGAAGGGCGCAGTTTGGCCGCGTAGCTCTTCCAGGATCCGAGCAGCCAGGCGGCGCGAGATCGCAGCCTCGCCGCGCGCCAGGCCGCGCAGCTGCTCCAGCAGCTCGCGCGAGCGCACGTTCTTGACGAGGTAGCCTTGCGCCCCGGCCTTGATCGCCTCGAACAGCGTCTGACTGTCGTCGCGCACCGTCAGCATCACGACAATGACGGCGGGCAGTTCCATCTTCAGCCGCCGGGTCGCGTGAACGCCGTCCTCTCCCGGCAGTTCGATATCCATCAGCACGATGTCCGGCTTAAGCGCACGCGCCTGAGTGAGGGCGCTCTCGGCGTCCTCAGCCTCTCCAACCACACTGAAATCGTCCTGGTAGGAGAGCAGTGAGATCAGTCCCTCGCGAAAGAGTGCATGGTCATCAACCAGGAGGAGTCGCAAGGGCTGCATGAGTGTTCTCCCTTCTCGTTCGCGGAATGGGGATGCTGGCACTCACGTGTGTGCCCGAACCGGGCTGGCTGGTCACCTGGAAGGTGCCGCCGAGGGCCTCGACCCGCTCGCGCATACTGGTCAGACCGAGGGGACGCGCCTTGCCATTGCTCTGGCTGCCAGGGATAAAGCCCTGGCCGTCATCGGCAATGACGACTGTGAGCTGATCTGGTCCATTGGATGTGAGCGTGACCGTGGCCTGGTGTGCGCCAGCGTGCTTGCGCACGTTGGTCAAGGCTTCCTGGATAAACCTGAACAGCTGGAGCGCTGCGAGCGGTGGGAGCTGGTCGGCCACATCGTCCGTTCGGAGGGTGGTGGCAATCTGGTGGCGCTCTTCAAACTGCTCCAGGTAGTCCTGGAGCGCGCGGACCAGCCCACGTTCCATCACGTTGCTGCGCAGTCCTGTAATAGACTCGCCGATATCCTGGTAGATTTCGTCGGCAACCCCATGCAGCCGCTCGAGCTCTGTCTCCGCCTCCTGTGGTCGGTTGGCCCCCACCAGGTCTTTGATAGTGTCCAGACGCACGAGCAGATCCGCGACGAGCTGGGCCACACCATCGTGGAGTTCCCTGCTCAGCCGCTCGCGTTCCTGCATCACGGCGTGCATGGTCTGGATGTCCTGCTCTCGGGCAACCGCCTCAGCCTGGAGTCTGCGGAGGACTCTGAACAGGGTCTCGACAAAGATATAGGTCAGCACCAGGCCCACCAATGCCACAGGCAGAATCGCTACGAGGGTGGGCAGGGCGTGTGTTCCACCGCCGCTGTGCTCGATCAGGCTGTGGCCCAGCGTGACCGTACCGACTGGGAGGAAGACCATGAGCCATTTGAACAGCAGCAGCTTGCGCTGCGTCATGTTCGCACGATGCGTTTGAAGCATGGCCTTCCTCCAGTCAGAGCTGTATCGGGCTGGCATCCGGTCGGTGGCTGATGCTGCTTGTTGTGAGGGGTGAGGTCTGGCAGCTGATCAGACGACCGCGGGAGAACCAGCGCTCACTGGCATCCGAGATGACCTGCCCGCGTCATCGATCCGTTCGGCGCAGAATCCACAGCCCCGAGTTCATGTCGCCGACAACACCCCGCGCTGCGATGGCTTCACCGGATTGTTCGCCGACGGCGGCACGAAGTAGGCCACCTCCCTCAGCGCGCGCGGGTTGCTCGCGTCCACCACCCGGATACCATCGGAGTACCACGACATATAGACATCGCTGCCGACAAGGAGCGCGTTGTGAATCGAGTAGTCGCCCGCCGCCTGGCTGTCGCTGCCCAGCGAGTTCGGCGTCCGATACTCGCCGATTTGGACTGGAGCAGCCAGGTTGGTGTAATCATAGACGCGCAGATAGCCCAGGCCCTTCTCGATCCCCGAGCCGGAGGTCTTGCAGAAGTCCTCGTCGGCGCTGAACAGCAGCTTGCGGGCATCGTCATAGGATGCGGAGTGGCCGTCGCCGTCGGCGTTGGTTGGGTAGGTCGTGCGGCCCTTGAAGACGGGCTGGGCCGGATTCGTCACATCCAGCGCGATGAACCCGCTGTCCCAGTAGGAGACAAACACCAGCTTGCCGTCCTCAGATGGCTCGGCGCCATGCCCGTAGTTCGAATCGGGGTCGCAGCCCTGGCCGGCGTAGAACGGCCCGCCGATGTCCTGGATGCCCCAGTCAGCGACCTGGACCGGATGGGCGGGGTCAGTGATGTCGATCAGGCGGAAATCGCCGTCGCCATTCGCGTCGCGATAGCCGCTTGGGGTGGTCGAGTCAGGGTAGCGGCTGGTCGGCACTGTCGCGTAGGCGAAGGTGCGATGCAGGTCGCTGCGGTGCTCGACCTCGAACTCGTGGACACCGCGGGTGCAGCAAGCCGTCTTGAGGTAGCCCACCTGGACCGGTGCTGCAGGATTGGCGACATCCCAGAGCATCAGCCCGCGCTCGGCGTT
>WNGB01030418.1_pt1 | contig 11095 bp, 11 predicted proteins | sample 5400681 | NCBI WGS metagenome assembly WNGB01 (sample SAMN13153367, study PRJNA577476) | soil metagenome | isolation source: 115 cm soil or saprolite under grassland replicate 2 | place: USA:California | collected 2016-06-15 | reverse complement strand
GTTAGCCCGCCGAAATAGTCATTGAAAGAGTCGTCAGCCCTGACCCTTGACCCCTGACCCCCTGACCCCTGACCCCCCGACTGATTACCATGTCTCGTACTTTATTTGAAAAACTTTGGGACGCTCACGTCGTGCAGGGGTGCGAAGGCCAGCCCACGCTTCTTTACATCGATCTACATCTCGTTCATGAAGTAACGTCGCCGCAGGCATTTGAAGGTCTGCGGGGCGCCAATCGTCGTGTGCGGCGACCGGATCTCACAGTTGCCACCGTAGACCACAATGTACCGACCACTGATCGCAGTTTACCAATAGCCGATCCTATTGGCGCCAAACAGATAAATACGCTCCGACAGAACTGTCTCGATTTCGGCATTGAGCTTTTCGATATCAATTCGGCTGAGCAGGGCATAGTGCATGTAATCGGACCTGAGTTAGGACTGACGCAGCCGGGTATGACGATCGTTTGCGGCGACAGTCATACGAGCACACACGGAGCTTTTGGCACACTCGCATTCGGTGTCGGTACCAGTGAAGTTGAGCACGTGCTCGCCACGCAATGCTTGCCGCAAAATAAGCCGCACACAATGCTCGTCGATGTGCGCGGCGGTTGCCCCAGGGAGTCACTGCAAAAGACCTTGCGTTAGGCATTATCGGCCAAATAGGAACTGATGGCGCGACTGGTCACGTACTCGAATATGCCGGTGACGCCGTGCGCCGGCTTTCGATGGAAGGACGCATGACCTTGTGCAATATGAGTATCGAGGCTGGCGCACGCGCCGGGATGATCGCGCCAGATGAGACTACGTTCGCTTATTTGCAGGACCGAAGATTTGCCCCGCGCGGTTCGGCCTGGAGCGAAGCGCTAACTCATTGGAAAAGCTTTTGTACTGACGATGATGCCGCGTTCGATTGCACGGTTGAGATCGATGCCTCTGCTCTCGAGCCCAACGTGACGTGGGGAACTAGTCCGGGAATGGTTGCACCTATCACCGGATGCGTTCCTGATCCAGCCGGCGCGAAAAGTGAGTTTGATCGCCGGGCCTCGGAACGAGCGTTGGAATACATGGCGCTGGCACCTCGCACGAGAATTCAGGACATTCAGATTGATCGTGTCTTTATCGGGTCATGCACCAATGCGCGGATTGAAGACCTGCGAGCAGCCGCTCGCATCGTCAAGGGATACCGGACCAACAGTTCAGTGAAGGCCATGGTCGTTCCCGGTTCGCGAGCCGTAAAGCGCGCCGCTGAAAGTGAAGGTCTTGATCGCATCTTTCGTGAATCCGGTTTCGAATGGCGCGAGGCAGGATGTTCGATGTGTCTGGGCATGAACGGCGACATCTTACAACCGGGTGAACGCTGCGCCTCAACGAGTAATCGCAACTTTGAAGGACGCCAGGGTCGCGGTGGACGCACGCATCTTGTCAGTCCGATGATGGCCGCGGCCGCTGCCATCACCGGACACTTCACCGACGTAAGAGAGTGGAAATTTAAGTAGGGAAGCCATGAAACCCTTTCGCACCCATACAGGCAAAGTTGCTCCTCTTGATCGTGTTAACGTCGACACCGATCAGATCATTCCGAAACAGTTTCTCAAACGCATTGAACGCACGGGCTTTGGCGAGTTCTTATTTTACGACTGGCGCTTTTTACCTGGAGGTGAGCCTGATGGGTCATTTGTCTTAAACGAAAAACGTTATCTTGGCGCCTCGATTCTGGTCGCCGGAAAAAACTTTGGCTGTGGCTCCTCACGCGAGCACGCACCCTGGGCGCTTGCCGACTATGGTTTTTGCGCCATCATTGCGCCTTCATTCGCCGACATCTTCGCTAATAATTGTAGGAAGAACGGCTTGCTGCCAGTGACGCTTGCGGAAGATGCGGTAGCCGCCCTCATTGAGAATGCACAAGCGATCGAGGACTACCAAATGACTGTCGATCTCGAACGCGGCACTGTGACGGACGGCCAACATTTCTCAGCGTCGTTTGCTATTGATGAGTTTCAGCGGCACTGTTTGATCGAAGGCCTCGACGACATTGATCTAACTCTGCTTCATGAAGCAGATATCGCCGCGTATGAACATAAGCGGTCCCTCATCGGTTAGAATCCAAACTCTCCTAACTCCTCGGTGACCTTCCCGCCCCGCATCGTTGCGATCTTGACTACGGTGGAAATAGTTTGACCGGGAGCTGTCCAAGCAACCTGGAGGTAGCGTCTTAGTTGGGGTCTCCTCTGTGCAACCTCAGTGTTCTCTGTGTCTCCGTGGTAAATAAATGCTCCACAATCACTCACCACAGAGTCACAGAGAGCACGGAGGTTGCACAGAGAAAGCGAAATTAAGGACACTGCTAAGCCAGACAAGAGATTGGAAACGGAAGGACATGACTAGTAAAATGTTTCAAACATCCGGATGGACGTTCAACCTTTCACCATAAACATTCCCCAATCCACGCTTGCCGATCTGCAACAGCGATTAGCACTGACACGTTGGCCCGACGAGATAGCCGGCTCCGGTTGGAGTCACGGCGCAGACTTAAACTACATGCGGGAAGTCGTGAGCTACTGGCAAACACAATTTGATTGGCGCCATCAGGAGAACGCGATTAATCGCTTTAGCCAGTTCCGCGCTGAAATTGAAGGTCTGTCTATCCACTTCATTCACGAGCGAGCCAATGGACCGCGGCCCATTCCGCTATTGATCACGCACGGCTGGCCAGGGTCGTTTGTAGAGATGCTGAAGATCATCCCTCGTTTGACGGACCCGGTTTCTTACGGCGGAAGCGCGGAGGACTGTTTCGATGCAATAGCTCCTTCAATGCCTGGTTACGGTTTTTCAGATCGGGTGACGCAGCGAGGGATGAACGCTTTCCGCATCGCTGAGCTTTGGGCGCAAATGATGGCCGGTCTTGGCTACAAGCGCTTTGCCGCGCAAGGCGGCGACTGGGGGGCGAGCGTCGCCACCTGTCTCGGACTTCGGTACTCAGAAAACGTAATTGGGTTGCACCTAAATTACATACCCGGCTCCTTCAAACCCTATCTCGGCTCGAAATCGCGCGGGTTGTCAGCGTCGGAGAAAGCATTTCTACAAGAGCAGGAAAGTTGGTTGCAGACTGAAGGCGGTTACGCTCATGTTCAGGGGACCAATCCGCAGACCCTGGCGTTTGGTTTGAACGATTCACCAGCGGGGTTGGCTGCCTGGATCATTGAAAAATTCCGCGACTGGAGCGATTGCGACGGCGCAGTAGAACGGCGTTTCACAAAAGACGAGTTGCTGACCAACGTTATGATTTACTGGGCGACGCAAACAATTCACTCCTCCATGCGACTATATTACGAAGGCCGGCGGCGACCATTACATTTTAAGGAAGACCAGTCAGTCCAGGTTCCGTGCGCAGTCGCGCGATTTCCAAAAGAGGAACCTTTTCCACCGAGAGAATGGATTGAACGTGGCTACAACGTTCAAAGGTGGACCGAGTTTACGAGTGGCGGTCATTTTGCGGCGATGGAAGAACCGGAGTTACTGGTTGAAGACATTAGAGCGTTCTTTCGGCCCTTCCGTCACTCCTGAGTAATGGCTCTTCGAGCGAGGCAAGAGTTGTCGGCACTCAAATCGTTCTCGTCCAAAAAAGTACCACTGAGTAAGGAGTGGATGATGTCGGACACTCAGAGCCAGGCGAAACGGCTACTATTGATCAGCAACTCCACGCTTCACGGCAGCGGGTACCTGGATCACGCGGAGGCGGAAATTCGAGACATTCTTGGTTCCAGCAAACGGGTCCTCTTCGTGCCTTTCGCCCTCTTCGATCGCAACGCGTACGCGGGGCAGGCTCGAAAGCGCTTCAACTTGATGGGTTATGAGCTTGATTCAATTCATGAAGCAGCGGACGCAAAAAGTGCGGTCTACGAAGCAGAAGCAATCTTCATTGGCGGCGGCAACACGTTCAGACTTCTCCGCAGTCTCTATCAGGCTGATTTGTTACTCTCGATACGCAGACGCGTTGAAGAAGGCATGCTTTACCTTGGCTCAAGCGCCGGTGCAGTTGTCGCCGCGCCCACAATCAAGACGACTAATGACATGCCGATAGTGCAACCCCCGTCCTTCGACGCCCTTGGACTCATACGGTTTCAGATCAATGCACACTATCTCGATCCGGATCCCAACTCGACCCACATGGGCGAGACGCGAGAGGAGCGAATCAATCAAGTTCTGGAAGAGAATGAAACACCGGTGGTGGGTCTACGCGAAGGATGCATGATTCGCGTCGAGCAGGGAGTTCACGTGTTGCAGGGCAAGACTAGCGCTCGTATCTTCCGTCGCGGTGTCGAGCCGGTGGAAGTCCAACCCGGATCTGCAATCGATGATCTAATTGCTTAAACTACACACAATAAATCCCCGGCGATTTTTGGTAAAAGTCTTTTCAACGCGTCAGGACCGAATGCAAACTTCTCTTTACGCAACGGTACCTGGTCGGAAGAAAATTCTATCTATGAGCCGGCCGCGCAAGCGTCACGATCGTCTTTATTAATTCGTTCCAGTTTACCGGCTTTGCTAACTGCGTTTGATAGCCGGCTCCCAGGGCTCGTTTACTTTCTTCCTCTCCAGCGTATCCGGTTATTGCAATTGCCGGCAATTCGCCGCATTCTTCCGGCGCCCGGGATCTCAGTTTCCTGATTAAGTCGTAACCGTCTTCTTCGGGCATTCCCAGGTCCGACACGAGCACTTGCGGTTTCCATCCATTGGCATTCAGGACCTGCACAGCTTCTCGCACCGAGCTAACTGACACCACTTCCGCCCCGCGCGCTCGAAGCACCATCTCGAGCATTTCCCGCGAATCGGCATCGTCCTCAACGGTTAATATGCGCAAACCGACCAATTCAGAATTACCATCAAGCGAGGCTTGGCGGGCCTGTCGCAGCATTAATTCGCTGCTGACGCCAACACAAGGAAGCGTCAAGGTAAACGTCGTACCCTTGCCCTCACCATCGCTATGCGCCTGAATCGCGCCGCCATGCAACTCAACCAGGCGATGCACGATCGCCAGACCCAGTCCCAGACCGCCATGTCGTCTCGTCTTTGAACTATCGGCTTGCCGAAAAGCATCGAACATGCGGGGCAGGAACTCTGGCCGGATGCCTTCGCCGTTATCGCTCACAACAATCTCATTGTGTGATGAGGTGCTCGTCAGCCGAACGTTAATTTGCCCGGCTGAGGGCGTAAATTTCACCGCGTTTGAAAGTATGTTCCAAACCATTTGCTGGAGGCGATCAGGATCGCCAGACACGGGACTTGTGTTTGGATCAATAGAGGCGAAGATTTCGATCTTCTTGGCATTGGCCGCGGGCCGCATTGAGTCAATTGCAGCCTTGATAACCTGATCGAGCTGGACCGGCCTCAGGTCGAGGCGAAGATTTCCCGAGACGATACGAGAAACATCGAGGAGATCTTCAATCAACTGCGCCTGCGCCCTGGCGTTGCGGTCTATGATTTCAATTGCGCGAGTTGAAACCGCCTCCTCGAGCTCGCCGCCGCGAAGCAGACTGGTCCAGCCCACTACGGCATTCAGCGGGGTGCGGAGTTCGTGCGAGACAATCGCGAGAAACTCGTCCTTAGCCCGGTTGGCTGCTTCCGCCTCGGCGCGTGCAGCGTGCTCGCGACTCAACAGTTGTTCGCGTTCTTCTTCCGCCCGCTTACGTACAATGAATTGTCCAATCTGATTGCCGACGCTACCAAACGACGCCAGCAGGGCATCGTCCGGCTTGCGAATCTCCGAACTGAAAAACTCCATTACACCGAGAAACGTTTCACCAAACATAATGGGAAATGCGAAGCCGGAGTGGAGTCCCTCGGCAATCGCAAACGGGCCGCGGGGAAACCTATCCTCCTTTGTGACATCAGGAATCCAAACGGGTTTCCGGCTGGCCCAGACACGACCCGGCAAACCATCGCCGCGCGCAAACGTCAACGCGTTGGTCATCAGTCTAGACTTTTCCACTTTTGCTGAGGAAGCGTGCCAGTTGTTTAGGCATCGCAGTACACCCGATCGCTCGTCAGGCATCCACATGGCGCCCACCTCCCAGCTGAGCGACTCGCCGATCGTTTTCAGAATACGCAGCGTTGCGTCGCCGAGGACTGGTGATTCGGCAAGTATTCGCGTGACGGCCAGATTGGCGGCCAGCCGGCGTTCACTTTCATGCAGTGTCGCCATCACCAATCGCCGCTCTTCGATTGTAGCTGCCAGAAACATGAACATAACCGCGTTGGAACCAAGGAACACTTGCAGTATTAATAGCGAATCGTTAGGGGTTCTGCCGACGAAAGGACCCACACCCTGAGCGGTGCCCCATATCGCAAACAACGACACTACGATTGTCGCCAGAGTTACTCCGCGTCGGCCCAGATGGAAGGCAGCCCAGAGGAAGAATGGCACCATGAGCCGAGCGAGCGGGTAAAACTTGAGGGGAATAGGCGAACCGAAGGTTGCCGTTGACGATACAGCCAACAGCGTCAGCAAGAGTGCTGCTTCAGCGTAACGTTTGGTTGGCCACGGGCGAGGTTCAGTACTCCAGGTCAGCAATAGCGGAGCTACGAGCAAAGCCCCCACAGTATCGCCGAGCCACCATGTCAACCAGAGAGAGCCGAAGTCTGGCCAGCTCGCTGTGTGACCCAGGCACAAACTAAGGGTTCCTACGCTGGCAGCCAGCATCGTGCAAAGAATCGCAGCGAGCGAAAACTTGAAGACGTCTCTGGCCCGATCAAAGGTCTTATGAAAGTCCTGGAAGCGTAGTAACAATCCGGCGGACAGCGCTTCAAGGGTGTTGCCGACGGCAATGCCAGCCGCCGTCGCGAGAGGCACCGGTGTAAACAAGTTCGCGAGAAATGCCCCCAGAAGAACTGCAGGCCAGATCCGATAGCCCAATAATAAAATGGCAGCTATCGCGACGCCCGTAGGCGGCCAAACAGGCGAGACGTTGGCGTGAATGAAAGCCAGCGAAAGCCCAAGTTTCGCGGCGGCAAAATAGAGAACGGTAACAACGGCCAACCTCAGGAAGTGAAGTAATTTGGAATTATCTGGCGTGGCGGGAAAAAACATAGAGCGGTCCCTCGTTCGCCTTGTTTCGTTACCAGTTGGTTTACCGATCGAACTCATGGCACACCCGCGAGTACGGAAGAGTCACCGACTTTGATTGAGAGACGGATCCAAGACGCCCGGGACTTTCTCGGCCTCGGCATTTTGGCTTAAGGGCAGCCAGGCTTTATATACACCTTATGCTCGTTAGCGGCAATGATTCCACGTTCGATCCGAGCACCGTAAATCACCGAAGGCGGCGGCGCACACGTACCATGGTTTCACTCAAGCCGATGAAAAGAGAAGACGTGTTCCAGGGTAACAGCTCTTTGGCTGTTGGATTTGCTCCAACTTCCTACGACGCGAGTGTGAGAGCGGTTTTGGCAGAATCCAGCCGCTTTGCCTCGACGCGGCTGCGTTGTTCCTCGGCGCGTTGTATCAAGCGCTCATAGTCAACCAGCCGTAAAGCGGGCGAATCTTTCGCGACGGCTGACAAAGCCAGCCACAGTGACCTTTTTCCTTCAATGCCAAGAGATAAAACTTCGAGTGATTCGAACAGGCGCAGGTCGCCGCCCGTTGGGTCGTCCAGACGCAGCTTAATTTCTGTAAACTTTTCTGTGAGCCACGCGGACGCCTTTCGTGGGCGGCTTTCGTCGATCTCCAGACGGTCCATAATACTCTGCAGTTCCTGACGATCCGCCGAGATGTCGGCGCGCAACCTGGAGAAGAACTCGGCTAGTGGTGTTCCGGAATGCGCGGCTTCCAGTTGCTCCAGCAGTTCAATGGCGACGACTGAACCCGCGAGATGATCGTTTAGGTAGGTTGCGAGTGCGCCATAATTTTACGTGCCCTCTTGCATGTTCACATGATCGCAATCAATTAATTGTGAACTTGATATCATTACTGCTTTCTGCCAGCTTTCGATCGGCACTGTTGTAGGCGTTAACTTGCCAACGGTAGGTGCCTTTGTCCAACGGCTTATCGATAGCGAAAGACGTTCCCTCGAGGCGCTCATTGACGTAGGGAGAACTGACACTCATCTCTTCAGGGTAAATGCTAAATTTGTAATAAGCCGCATCCGGATAAGGCTCCCATTTTAACTCCAGATTCTGCGCACTTACCTTTGCGCCGGCTTTGGGATTGAGCAGTTTCAAATCTCCCTTGAAAAGATTGGTCGGCGAAACGAACAAAGTTTTATCGGCGGTGATCTCGTACTTGTTTGAACTGATCCCAGCGATTCCCGTAGTGGCGAAGATAAAGGAATCGGTATCAAACACTCGAGCCAGCAGACCTTCATATACCTTTGGTTCCACGTCAGTAATTACGTACTCGCCATCCTTGTCCGTCCGTGCTGTGTAGGTTTTCCCGCTACAGCCGCCAAGATATTGGTTGAATGTTTCGCATAGCTTAACCTCGATATTCTCGGCGGGCTTGCTGTTGTAAAAAACTTTCCCCTGTACGTTACCTTTTCCCGGCGCCGGTTTGACTTTCTCAATCCCTGTTTCAATGTTTCCGGATTGAGCAGCAGAATCGTTTGTAGATCCGGTTGTCGCTGGGGAGTTCTTGTTTCCAGCTTTGCAATTCGTCAAAGAGATTGCTGCCACTACGCAGAAAAAACCAATCAACCATTTAGTAGACATCATACAATGAGCCTTTCCTCGTTTGGTCTTACTGAGTCAGTTTTTCCAGGTGATGCTGGAAATAGTCGCGCCAGCTATCGGATAGCGCTTCGAGCTTTACCACGCGCCGCAACATTTCCACATCGTTTTTCTCAAACGCATACAGCCGAGTGATTTCGGCTATTGCAATATTGTTCGCATCTTTGCTAAGTAGTTCCATCGAATCGCCGGCTTTAATCCAGCCCTCTTTCAGTACAGCAAAGTAAAATCCGGTGCGGCGACTCGCCAAAAACTTCTTGAGAATATCCGCGCGTCCGAATTTGATGCCCAGTTTGTAGCAGGGCATTCTCGGCTCGGTGACGATTAACTCTGCTTCGCCAACTCGAAAGCGATCCCCAACGTTAACCGTTTCTTCCGCCAATCCCTCGGTGGTGAAGTTTTCTCCAAACATGCCGTAAGGCAAGTGCATCTCCGGTAACTCGGCCTTCCAGTATTCATAGTGCTCGGCAGGATATGCATATACAGCTTTGCTTACGCCGCCATGTACCGACAAATCCGCCTGCCGGTCACCGTCGAGATTGAGGGTTCGCAGCATGACGGGACCACCAACTGGTTCTTTGAAGATGCCGGTCATAATACTTTTGTCGTGCCAATTCACTTCCCGTGGCATTCCGACATTGAGAGAAATTAGTTTCATTACAGTCACTCGTCATTTTCCTCAACATCAATCTGAGCCTCCACCCGGTGATTGGTGCCCAATGTCCATGATGGTGGGTCACTCGCAGGGAATGTTTCCTCCAGGTTCTCATCTATCTCTGCTTCAAGTTCGACCGCATCTGTTTGGGCGGCTATATCCGGTTCTTTACGCTTCTCATTTTCCGACATCGTATTGCTCCTCACTTTTTAAAGAAAACCTCACTCGGCGGGGTGATAAGGACTGCATCACCTCGGTTAGCGCGCTCTGTTGCCACAGCCCTCACGGCGATTCGGCGAGTGTGTACTCAAACTCGTAAGAGTGTTTCCCGTGCACCCGGCACAGCCGTAGTGACAGCGAGCATTTCGCCTTTGCTGGTTCCTTCGAGATCGCCGCGGAACTGTTTTTCCATTGAGAACCTGCTGACGGTTGTGCCCGCCGCTTTGTCGTCCGGTGACTCCGGCGTCAGTTTTACTTCAAACGTTCCGCTTGCATGAGTCGTCTTAATCACTCTCTTCTCCTTCTGCACTGTACCGGAGGATTGCGGCTGACCGCGGTTGTCTGCTCGCGCGATCGAGCCAATGCCAATGGAGGAGGTAGCGAGAATACAAATACCCACAATCAAATTAATTCTGATGTGAAGTCTCTCATTCATCTTCTCTCTGTCACTCCCTACCGCTTCAAGGTAGGAATCCATAGGGACTCCGCGGGCAGACCTGATTTTTTATCGCAATTGAAATTAGCATAAATTAGATTCAAGTTTGAAGTTCAACTGCATTTTCGGTCGGAAAGGTTGTGGAACTTCTGTCATTAACACCTGGTTTTAGCCAGGTGAACTGGGATACGCAGCTAATTCTGAAACCGTTAAACGGTTTCTCATAACTGCTTGGGCTGCGATCACCTGGCTAAAGCCAGGTGTTAATGGAACACGAGAGATCTGTTCTGCTTCTCGCTGGGATCAGAATAGTGACGTGCCAAAATGATTAGAACACCAGGGATTAGATTGATTCCAGATTGGCGAGAATTAGAGCGGCAACGTTCTCACTCCGCTGCCGCTCTCCAAGCACAGCTAAGAGCAAGCTCAATTAGCCATACCGGGGTGAGACATTCAGTCAATCACCCAATTGCCCGGCCTTATACTCCCGCGGCCTGTCAGACCTCAAGGCGATTTCCCCAATTACTCTTCCGAGCTTCTTGCTGATTTTTTTGCATCCTGCGCGCGCGTGATGCGCCAAACACCATAAGACAGCGGGGCCGGGTGAGAACGTCATCGCTTTTGTTTTCGGACAACAAATGCGGCCGGCTCGGTTTTCACAAGATGTGATCCTTGGGCCGCCGCTCCTTGTCCCAGGGATCGGGGAAATGAGGCTCGGCGCTATGATCGTGAGGATCTAAAGCCAACATTTTCTTAATCGCCGGCAAGTCACTTTTTTGAAATTCACTGACGCTGCCGGAAAACGCGATCTCCCCACGTTCGAGCACGATCACTTTCGTGCGCGGCAATTTGTCTATTGGGGCTTCGGTAATTGCAATTGTGCCATTAGTAGTCTCCGCTGCGTGATAGCTTGCCAGATAAGGAATCTCGTAAGGTTTCTTTGTCACATATATTGAAGATACCTTGTTGATATCACGCGCGCGTATGACTAAATCGAGGACCTGCACCGCGACGATCGGATCAAGACCCATTGTTGGTTCGTCAAAGAGCATGATCGAAGGCCAG
>WNGB01017690.1_pt1 | contig 11097 bp, 8 predicted proteins | sample 5400681 | NCBI WGS metagenome assembly WNGB01 (sample SAMN13153367, study PRJNA577476) | soil metagenome | isolation source: 115 cm soil or saprolite under grassland replicate 2 | place: USA:California | collected 2016-06-15 | reverse complement strand
CGATCAACGCCATCGCGTACCATCCGGTCCGCCACGACTGGCGCGATCCGTTCAAGGGGGTCGAGGACCTCGAGCGCAAGCTGATCCGCGCGGTGGGCGACCCGAACTGGCGGTTCCAGGAGGACTACCTGCGCATCCTGCGGGCGCTGCGCTTCAGCGCGCGGTTCGATTTCCGGATCCACGCTCCCACCCTGGAGGCGGCGAAAGCGAACGTCGCGGGGCTGTCGCAGCTCTCCGCCGAGCGGGTCCGGGACGAATGGTTCAAGGGCATCGCAACGGCCGGGCGCGTCTCGAAGCTGCTGGGCCTGTGGATGGAGGTGAGCGCGGCACGGATCTGGCTGCCGGAGATCCGGGAGCCGGGACGCGGGAGACGAGAGTGGGGCCGGGTGGACGCGCTGCCCCGCGACCCGGTTCTCATCACGTCCTATCTCGCGTCGGACCCCGCGTCTTTGCTCACGCGCCTCAAATGCTCGAACCGGGACATCGAGCGGGGCAGGGCGATCGGGCGGTGGCGGGACGACTATCCCGATCCGGAGCATCTTCCAGAGGTGCGAAAGTGGCTGTCCCGGGTGGGCGAGTACGCCGACGATCTGCTCGCCCTGCCGCCGGTGAGAGCCGCTCCCCTCGCCCTGCTCCCCAAGATCGTGCACGCGATTCGCTCGGCGAAAGACCCCCTGACGCTCCAGGACCTGGCGGTGAAGGGCGACGACCTGATCGCCGCCGGCGTCCGGCCGGGCCCCGAGGTGGGTGAGACGTTGCAGCGCCTGCTCGTGGAAGTGCTCGAGGACCCGTCGCGCAACACGAAACAGTACCTGCTGTCCCGTGTCTAGAGCGCTCGCCTACGCGCTGTTCGCGGCGCTGGGCAACCTGATCGGCGCGCTGGCGGTGACGCGGCACGCGGCGCGCAGCCTCTCCGTGATCGAGCACTGTGTCGCGTTCGGCGCGGGGTTCATGCTCGCCGTCGCGATCGTGGAAGTATTGCCCGAGGCGTTCGGCCGCTCGGGGGGCGCCGCGCCGGGGCTCGTCCTGGGGGGCTATCTCGCCGTGCATCTGAGCCAGCACACCCTGACGCCGCACTTCCACTTCGGCGAGGAGACCCATGCGGTGAAACCGGCTGCGGGCAGCTCGGCGCTGATCGGCCTCTTGGTCCACACCTTTTTCGACGGCGTCGCCATCGCCAGCGCCTTCCTCGTGCGCCCGGCGCTGGGCCTGATGGTCTTCATCGCGATCTTCCTGCACAAGCTGCCGGAGGGCGTCACGATCGCGAGCCTGTTCGTCGCGGTCGGGCGGTCGCGCGGGCAGGCGGTCGGGGCGGCCGCGCTGCTCGGCGTAGCCACGCTGGCAGGCGTCCTGGTGACGGATCAGGTAGCGTTCCTGGTGCGGCACGGGCTCGCGTTGTCCGCGGGTGTCACGATCTACGTGGCGGCGTCCAACCTGGTGCCCGAGTTCCAGGGGAAGAGAGGGTGGAAGCTGCCCGCCGCCTTCTTTGCCGGCGCGGCGGCGTTCTACGTGACGAAGCAGCTCCTGGATTCGGTTTCCTGATCGGGGAGCGAGACAGGTGTCTGACCCCACGCTGTTCCAGCGCTCCGCCGAGCCGCTCGCCGCCCGTATGCGCCCGCGCACGCTCGAGGAGTTCCTCGGCCAGGAGCACCTGCTCGGCCCCGGGAAGGCCCTCGGCGAGATCATCCGCCGCGGCGACGTGGGATCCTGCATCCTCTGGGGCCCGCCGGGCTCCGGCAAGACCACGCTCGCCCGGATCATCGCCGGCTACACCGACCGGCAGTTCGAGCCGTTCTCCGCCGTGACGGAGGGCGTCGGCCGCGTGCGCGAGATCATCAAACAGGCTGAGGAGCGGCTCAAGTACCCCGGCCGCGGGACGATTCTGTTCTGCGACGAGATCCACCGCTTCAACAAGGCGCAGCAGGACGCCTTCCTGCCGTGGGTGGAGAACGGCATCATCACGCTGATCGGCGCGACCACCCAGAACCCGAGCTTCGAGCTGACCGGCGCGCTGCTGTCGCGCTGCCGGGTGTTCGTGCTCGAGCCCCTCCGGGAAGAGCACGTCCGGGTGCTCGTGCGGCGTGCGCTGGAGGACGGCGCGCGGGGGCTGGGCGGGCTCGCGCTCGCCATCGACGAAGAGGCGCTGGCGCTACTCGCGCGCGAGGCCGACGGCGACGCGCGCCGGGCGCTCCAGGCCCTCGAAGCAGCCGCCGAGTTTGTCGTGGGGAAGCGAGGCCCCACCGCCGGTCCACCCCCGCCCGTCCGCCTGACCGCCGCCGTCATCGGCGACGCGCTACAGAAGCGCTTCGCGAAGTATGACAAGGGCGGTGAGGAGCACTACAACCTCATCTCCGCGCTGCACAAGGCGGTGCGCGGGTCGAGCGTCGAAGGATCGCTGTACTGGCTGGCGCGGATGCTCACGGGCGGCGAGGACCCGCTCTACATTGCGCGGCGATTGGTGCGCATCGCGGTGGAGGACGTGGGCCTCGCCGACCCGCGCGCGCTCTCGGTCGCCCTCGCCGCGAAGGACGCTTACCACTTCCTCGGCAGCCCCGAGGGCGAGCTCGCGCTCGCCCAGGCGACCGTCTATCTCGCTACCGCACCCAAGTCGAACCGGGTGTATGAGGCCTACGGCCGGGCGATGCAGGCGGCCGAGGAGCATCCGGCCGAAGCGGTGCCGCTGCACGTGCGCAACGCGCCGACGAAGCTAATGGAAGATCTGGGGTACGGCGCGGGGTACAAGTACGCGCACGCCTACGAGCACGCGTATGTGCCGCAGGAATACCTGCCGGACGTGCTACGCGGCGCGACGTGGTATGATCCGACCGAGTTCGGGTTCGAGAAAGACGTGAAGCAGCGGATGGAGTGGTGGGAGAAGCTAAAGCAAGCGGCGGTCGGGCGGACGGGCGGACAGGCGGACGGAGCGTGAGGCGCGTGTCTCCGACCGCCCGACCGCCCGTCCGTCAGACCGCCCTTCTGCTGCTGGTGATAGCGGGCGGCTGTGCGACGCTGGGCAAGCTCGTCTTCCAAGAGCCCGACGTTCAGCTCGAGCGGATCAACATCACCGGCCTCGGCCTGACCGGCGGCACGGTCGACCTGGTGTTCGACGTGTACAACCCCAACGACTACCGCATCCGCTCCACGCGCCTCGAAGTCGGACTCGACCTCGAGAACGCCCATTTCGGCGACGCGCTGCTCGAGCGGCCGCTGGATCTCTCACCGCAGAACCACAGCCGCGTGGTCGTGCCGCTGCGGTTCGCATGGACCGGCCTCGCCGCCGGCGCGAAGGCCATGCTCAGCCGGCAGAGCGTCGCGTACGGGCTGACCGGCCGGGTGATCGTCGACACGCCCCTCGGCGACAAGACGGTCACCCTGCGCGGGAAAGGGGACGTGCCGCTGGTGAAGTTGCGTCCCTGAAGGAAGCGCCAGGCAGGGGCGCCGCTGCCGCAAACCCGTTGTATCCCACCGACACAAAGCCCGCGAGCCCGGGGCGGGGGACAGCCGTCACAACGCGGCGTATCTCATTGCCACGTAGCAGCATGGCGGCGCCGGCCCGCAGGGGAACGAACCTTGCGACGCTCGCAGCCGAGGCGCAGGGCACCGGTGCAGACCGTCGTCGGGCCGTGAGCGCTTCAACGAGGGTCGACGTTGGCGGCCCGCTTGCTTCTAGAACCTGTGCGGAGTCCACCCATGTCGGTCTCTCATCGCCGGTCGCCGCGACCGGCTCGTCCAACGGTCGCGCTGGCCGGTACTGTTTCGACCCTGCTCGCCCTGCTCGCCTGTGGTGGTGCCACGGTCCGCACCGAGGCGCCGCCCCCGGTCGCCGCGGTCGTCGTGATTCCCCCCTCCCCGAAGGTCGAGGCGGGCCTCACGGTCCAGCTCACCGCGACGCCAGAGGACGCGAGCGGCCATCCGCTGCCCGGTCGGGCGGTGACATGGGCGAGCAGCGACGCCAACGTGGCGACGGTGAGCCCGAGCGGGCTCGTCGAGGGCAAGACGGCGGGCTGGGCCGCGATCACGGCGGCGAGCGAGGGGAGGAGCGGCACGGCGGCCATCACGGTCCTCGTGTCCACGCCGGCCTTCGAGCACGTGTTCATCGTGATCGAGGAAAACCGCAGCTACGAGCGCGTCATCGATAGCGCCGGGACGTCGTATCTCCAGAGCCTGGCCCACGAGTACGGTCTGGCGACCCAGTATTACGCGAACACGCACCCGTCGATCGGCAACTACTTCATGACGACTGCCGGGAAGGTCGTGTCGACCAACGACGGCTACGAAGCAACGGTGACCGAAGACAACATCGTGCGCCAGCTTTTAGCTGCGGGGAAGACGTGGAGATCGTACGCGGAAGATCTTCCCTCGGTCGGCTTCCTGGGCAGCGGGTTCGGGACGCTGTACGCGCGGCGGCACAACCCGCTCTCCTACTTCTCCGACGTCGTCAGCGACCCGGTCCAACGGCAGAACCTGGTGCCGTTCACGCAGTTCGCGATCGACTTGGCCGGCAACACCTTGCCGAACTACTCCTTCATCGTGCCGAACCTGTGTCACGACGCGCACGACTGCTCGGCCGCCAAGGCGGACGCCTGGCTACAGCAGAACATCGATCCCCTCATCCACAGCGCGGCGTTCCAGAAGGACGGCCTGCTCATCATCACGTTCGACGAATCCATCACCAGCGACACCGCCAAAGGAGGCGGCCACGTTGTCTGGGTGGCGGTCAGCTCGAAGTCGAAGCGGTCCTACCGATCGACCACCCTGTACCAGCACGAGAGCACGCTGCGGCTCACGGCGCGGGCGCTCCGCCTCACCGTGCTCCCGGGCGCCGCCGCGACCGCCCCCATCATGTCCGAGTTCTTCGAGCCTGACGACCAGGCGAGAGCCGCCCCCGGCACGTGGCCGGGAGCGGCTCTGTCGATCAGGGCGCCGTTGCTGCCGTTGCGCCGCTAGGTCGGGTAGAAGCGAACCTGTAGCAGCTTCAGCTGGTAGTTATCGTAGTTCCAGAAGAAATCCTGGACACAGGGATCGAACAGACTCACTTGCGTACCGGCGGGGATGGTCGTGAGGGTCCCGCTGGTACCGGTGGTGCAGACAATGTCCACGGTGAGCGTGATCATCGTCAGCGCGGCGGTCACGTTCGTGAAGGTCTGCTTCCCCTTGGTGCGGGTGGCCACGTGGCCGATTGAGCAGAGCACCTCGGTCGTGGTCAGAGGCAGGCCGGTGACCGGATCGAGGACGGGCTGGCCGGTCAGTGGATCGATGACGACGATAGTGACGGTCCCGCACAGGTTCTGCTGGGAACGCCCACCCGGCTTGCCGAGCGGTCGCACATAGACGTCGTACCCGCCGGCCGGGAGGGAGAAGGACGCCGTCCCGTCGGTCCCGTTCTTGTCCAGCACCCCGAACTCCCCCGGGCTGAGGAGAATCTTCGTGGTTGCCTTGGTGTCGCTCGACCCGAGCATCACGAAGATGACGTTGCCGCTCCCCTGATCCATGTTCGGATTCTTGTAGTGCGGGACGCCGATGATGTTGAGGTTGTAGTGGTACCCGCTGGGAGCGCCGTTCCCGGTGGTCGCCTTCTGCGCGGCGGCCACCGCCGCTGTACCGCAAGCGGCAGCCAAGGCCGCCGCCAAGCAAAATGTGCTGCGCATAACTCCCCCTTTCGCGGCGCGCCCGGGACGACGAGAGCCGCCCCGGCACGGGGCCGGGAGCGGCTCTGTCGGTCAGGGCGCCGCGGCTGCCGTTGCGCCGCTAGTTCAGGTAGAAGCGAATCTGCAGGAGCTTCAGCCCGTTGTTGTCGTACTGCCACAGGAAGTCCTGGAGGCAGGGGTCGAACAAGCTCACGGTGGTGCTGCCGCAGGCGATGGCCGCAGCGCTCCCGGCGAGCAGCTCGATCGTGGTAAGCGCGGTGGTCACGTTCCTGAAGCTGCTCTTACCCGTGCCGCGCACGAAGACCTCGTTCTGGGTCGAGCACAGGTCCGTGCTCACCCCGGTGAGGGGATCGACGAACGTTGCGCAGGTGGTGATCTTGGAGCTTCCACCCGGCTTGCCGAGCGCACGCGCCCACACGGTGTAGCCGCCGGGCGCCGGCAGGGAGAAGGAGGCCTCTCCATCGGTCCCGTTCTTGTCGAGGACCTGGAAGCTCCCGTCCGCGCTCTGACTGAGGAGGATCTTCGTGGTCACGGTCTCGAGGTTCGTCCCCAGGCCCACGAAGATGACGTTGCCGCTCCCCTGATCCATGTTCTGATTCTTGAATTTCGGGACGCCGATGATGTTCAGGTTGTAATGCGACCCGCTGGGCGCGCCGTTGCCGGTCTGCGCCTTCTGCGCCAGAGCCACGGCCGTCGTACATGTCGCGGCAGCAAAGACCGCCGCCAGGCAAAACTTGGTGCGCATAGAGCCCCCTGTTGGAGGTTGCGATGCCGCTGGCAGGCGCCGGAAAACAAGAAGGGCCCCCAGCGATTGGTTCGCTGGCGGCCCGGCGAGCAGTGGCGGGCATGGCCCGCGGTAGCCCCGTAGCTCTGCGTCACCGCCTTTCGGCGGATTTGCTCTTAGCAGCGTTCTCGGACGGCCTCGCAGCGGGAACGAAAGTCCCGATCAACGAGGTCGCCGTCTTGCCAAGCAAGTCACATGCCCCCAACATCGCTCCGGCCGCACTGCACGTCGCAAATGTGACTTCCGGCAACGTGTTGTCATCGGGGCCGTGCGATGTGCGAAACGCGTCGCGCGCCGCCCGTTCGAAATGCAGAACGCGCGTGTCGTGGCTTTTTGCCCCGGTCGACGGCCTCCGCGAGGGACGGAGCGGGTCGCATCGGCGGCCTCGGGGTGCACGAGGGCTCCGGGCGCATTAGTGTTAGAGCAAGTGACTCGTCCCAAGGAGATCCGCGAATCCGTCCGCTGATCGAAGTCGCACCACCGACCGAACGCGCCTTTCTGCTCGGCGCGCCGCGCAAGGGCAGCGCCGACGCCACGCAGGTCGAGGAGCACCTCGACGAGCTGAGCCGCCTGGCCGATACCGCCGGCGCCGAGATCGTCGGCCGGGCCTGCCAGCGGATCGAGGCCCCGACTCCCAGCCTGTACATCGGTCACGGGAAGGTCGAGGAGCTGAAGGGCGTGCTCCAGAAGGCGGGATCCACGCTCGTGCTCTTCGACGAGGAGCTGTCGCCCGTGCAGGGGACGAACCTCGAGCAGGCGCTCGCGGTCCGCGTGATGGACCGCACCGAAGTGATCCTCGACATCTTCGCCACGCGGGCGCGGAGCGCCGAGGCGAAGATGCAGGTCGAGCTCGCGCAGCTCGAGTATCTCCTGCCGCGGCTCACCCGGATGTGGACGCACCTGTCGCGCATCCGCGGCGGCATCGGGCTGCGGGGCCCCGGCGAGACCCAGCTCGAGACCGACCGCCGGGCGATCCGGCGTAAGATCTCCGTCCTCAAGAAGCGCCTCGAGGACGTCGCCGACCACCGGGCGAACCAGCGGCAGGGCCGGCGCGACCGGCCGGGCGCGGCGCTGGTCGGGTACACCAACGCGGGGAAGTCGAGCATTCTGCGGGCGCTCACCGGCGACGACATCTTCGTCGAGGACCGTCTGTTCGCGACGCTCGACACGCTCACCCGCGAGGTGGATCTGGGTGGCGGCTACCGGTTCCGCCTCACCGACACCGTAGGGTTCATTCGGAAGCTGCCGCACCACCTCGTAGCGTCCTTCCGGGCGACGCTCGAGGAGGCGCGCGCGTCGGACCTCCTGCTGCACGTCATCGATGCGTCGCATCCGTCGTGGGAGGAGCAGGCGGACGTCGTCGAGCGCGTGCTCGAGGAGATGGGGCTGTACGCAACGGGGAATGCGGACTCCGGAGCGCGGCATGACGACGCGGGTGTCGAGCGCAAGAGGGTGGTGTACGTGTTCAACAAAGCCGACCGCCTGCCCGATCCGGCGGCGTTTCTCGCCCAGATCCGGGAGCATTACCCGCACGCGGTCCTCACCTCGACGATCCCGCATGGCCCACTCCGCGCCGCGCATTCGGGTGGCGTCGAAGGGTTGCGGTCGATCCTCCGCACCTCCGCTCAGGCGCTCCGTCCCGTCGCCCGCATTCACGTGCCGCTGGCGGACGGCAAGCTGATCGCCGCGTTGCACCGCGACGCGGAAGTCATGAGCGAGGTGCAAGTGGACGGCGTCGTCGAAGTCACGGCGCGAGTCGAGGCGCGCCTGCTCGGGAAACTGCGGCAGCAGGGCGTCACGGTCGAGATCAGCGTGTAGCGACAGTGCCGGCGAGCTCGTTCGCGAGAGTCGTACCAACCTGCACCGGAGTGACGGTCGTCACGGTGTAAGGTGCCAGAGTTTTTGTAGAATGCCTGCCGCAGCAGCACGGCTCACGACCCACCGATGTATCGTAACGCTCGTCCTCAAGCGGACGTGACTCGCACTACCGGGCTACGGAACGGGAATTGCTCGTTTCGAGTCAACGGATGCGGTGAGCGTGGCTGACCGCGTCGCTAGGTTCGCAGGGCGACACAGCAGAAGAGCAATCGCTGCTCAGAGCAAAGCCGCCGAAAGGCGGTGACGCAGAGCCACGGGACTACAGCGGTTTCTTCGCCAGGTCCGCCGGGCCGCCAGCGCTTCGACACGGGTCGAAGGTTGGCGGCCCGTTCGTTTCTGGACTCTGGTGGAGGCGCCTGCCAATGTCGTTCAAACACAAGCTGTCCCGCCGTCTGGCCATGCTGTTCAGCTCCTCGGGCCTAGCGATGCTCGCGATGTACGCGTGCGAGCAGCCCGTCAGCCTCACACCGCCAGCGGCAGAACCCGACCGACTCATCGTCTCTCCGAAGACCTCCACCGTCGCCCCGAACCAGGACATCGCGTTCACGTCCGTCGCTCTCACCGCACAGGGTGATACCGCCGACGTGCACGTGACGTGGAGCGCGACGGGTGGCAACGTCAGCGACACGAGCACCAACGGCCACCGCCATTACAGCCACTGGAAGGCCGGTGGCTGCGGCGCCTTCGGGGTCGCGGCAACGGCCCACCCCGGCGGCAAATCCGACACGGCCAGCGTGAGCGTGGTCTGCACGGTGCCGGTGGGGTCGGTGACCGTGACGCCCCCGTCGCCCACCATTCCGCAGGGCCAGACGGTCCAGCTCGGGGCCACGGTCATGGACACGAGCGGCAACCCGCTGTCGAGCCAGGTGACGTGGGCGAGCGGCAACAGCGCCGTCGCCACCGTGAGCTCGAGCGAGCTCGGGGCCACGGTCATGGACACGAGCGGCAACCCGCTGTCGAGCCAGGTGACGTGGGCGAGCGGCAACAGCGCCGTCGCCACCGTGAGCTCGAGCGGCCTCGTCACGGGCGTGACGGCGGGCTCGGCCACGATCACCGCCACGAGCGGAGGCCAGACCGGCAGCGCGACCGTCACGGTCACGCCGGTGTCGGTGGCCTCGGTCGCCGTGAGTCCCGCCACGGCCAGCGTCCCAGTCGGGCAGACGGTCCCGCTGACCGCCGCCCCGAAGGACGCGAATGGCACGACCCTCTCAGGCCGGGCGGTGAGCTGGACGAGCAGCAACACCTCGGTCGCGACGGTGGATGCCAGCGGGCTCGTGACGGGCGTGGCGGTGGGCTCGGCCACGATCACGGCCACGAGTGAAGGCCAGAGCGGCAGCGCGGCCGTTACGGTCGCGGCGGCGCCCGTGCCGGTCGCCTCGGTGGCCGTCACTCCGGCCACGGCCAGCATTCAGGTCGGGCAGACGGTCCCGCTGACCGCCGCCCCGAAGGACGCGAATGGCACGACCCTGTCAGGCCGGGCGGTGAGCTGGACGAGCAGCAACACCTCGGTCGCGACGGTGGATGCCAGCGGGCTCGTGACGGGCGTGGCAGTGGGCTCGGCCACGATCACGGCCACGAGTGAAGGGAAGAGCGGCAGCGCGGCCGTCACGGTCACCCAGGTGCCCGTGGCGTCGGTCACCGTGAGTCCCGCCACGGCCACCATCCAGGTCGGGCAGACGGTGCAGCTCACCGCCACGCCGAAGGACGCGAGCGGCAATCCGCTCGCGGGGCGGGTGGTGACGTGGGCGAGCGGGAGCACCTCGATCGCGACGGTGAATGCGAGCGGCCTCGTCTCGGGCGTGACGCCGGGCTCGGCAACGATCACGGCCACGAGTGAAGGGAAGAGCGGGACCGCGGCGATCACCGTGACCGTGGTGATTGGCACGACCGCGGTGCTGGTGGGCGCGGGCGACATCGCCGACTGCGACGCTGAGCCCACGGCCGCCCTGCTGGACAATATCGCGGGGACCGTGTTCACCGCCGGGGACAACGCCTACTCGAGCGGCTCGACCTCGGACTACGCGAACTGCTACGACCCCTCCTGGGGCCGGCACAAGGCGCGCACGCGGCCCAGCCCGGGCAACCACGACTACAACACGAGCGGCGCGTCGGGCTACTACACCTACTTCGGCTCGCTGGCTGGTCCGTCGGGCCGGGGCTACTACAGCTACGACCTGGGCGATTGGCACATCATCTCGCTCAACAGCAACGTGAGCATGAGCGCCGGCTCGAGCCAGGAGCAGTGGCTGCGGGCGGATCTGGCGGCGAGCACGAAGCGCTGCGCCCTGGCGTACTGGCACTATCCGCGCTTCAGCTCGGGGAGCCACGGGAGCTACCCCGAGACGGAGCCGCTGTGGCAGGCGCTGTACGACTACAACGCGGACGTCGTGGTGGTGGGACATGATCACAACTACCAGCGGTTCGCGCCGCAGACGCCGAGCGGGCAGGCGGACGCCGCGCGCGGCATCCGGGAGTTCGTGGCGGGCACGGGTGGGGCGAGTCACTACTCCTTCAGCTCGCCGATCGCGAACACGGAAGCGTACAACACCGGCACCTACGGGGTGCTGAAGCTGACGTTGAACAGCGGTTCGTACACGTGGGAGTTCATCCCGGTGGCGGGCCAGTCGTACCGAGACGCGGGCAGCGCGAGCTGCCACTAGGCACGAGGAGACCAGAGCCATGACTTTCAAACACAAGCTGTCGCGCCGACTGGCTTTGCTGTTCGCCTCCGCGGCCCTGGCGACGCTGGCGATCTACGCCTGCGAATTGCCCCTCCCGCTCACGTCG
>WNGB01013293.1_pt1 | contig 11098 bp, 9 predicted proteins | sample 5400681 | NCBI WGS metagenome assembly WNGB01 (sample SAMN13153367, study PRJNA577476) | soil metagenome | isolation source: 115 cm soil or saprolite under grassland replicate 2 | place: USA:California | collected 2016-06-15 | reverse complement strand
AGGTTCCAGACCTTCAGCATCCCCCGGCGCTCCTGAATCATCACCGAGTGCAGGAAGGCGGTGGCCATGAGCCACGGGAGCAGGGCGATGTTCTCGACCGGATCCCAAGCCCAGTACCCGCCCCACCCAAGCACGCCGTACGACCACAGCGCACCGAGGAGCAGGCCGACCGTGAGGAATATCCACGCCGCGAGCGTCCACCGCCGGGTGATGCGGATCCAACGGTCCGAGATGGTTCCACTGATGAGCGCGGCCATGGCGAACGCGAACGGGACCGTGAGCCCGATGAAGCCCAGATAGAGGAACGGGGGATGGGCCGCCATCAGAGGGTGGTTCTGCAAGAGGGGCAGTGGCCCGCGTCCGTCCGGCGGTGCGGAGGCGAGCGTGGCGAACGGCCTGGTCGGGCCAAGCACCAGCACCAGGTAGAACGCCGACACCGCATACATCACCGCCATGGCCCAGGGGAAGGTCTCGGGCTTGCGCCGGCGAAACCGAAAGGCCACGGCGGCGATGTAGCCCGCGAGCACGAGGTTCCACAGGAGCAGCGAGCCCTCGTCGGCCGACCACAGGGACAGCACTTTGAAGAACGTCGGCGTTGCCCGGCTGGAGTTCTCTGCCACGTATTTGATGGCGAAGTCGTTGCTCAGGATTGCCGCGAGCATCGCCCCATTGGCCGCGGCGACGACCGCCAGCAACGAGAAAGCCGTGGTCCGGGCGCTCTCGACGAGCAGCGGGCGGTCCCGACGCACACCGAGCACCGATGCCACCAGGCCGTACACGGCAAGGACCAGCCCCAACAGGAGCGCGAAGGTCCCCAGCCGGGCCAGCGCCTAGCCTCCTCCCACGTTGGCCGAATGGGGCGTCTCGCCGGGCCTGGGGGGTGAGTATCGGTCGTTGTGCTTGACCAGGACCGTGTCTGCGTGAAAGGCGCCATCGGCCCCGTAGTACCCCTCGAGCACGACCCCCTTGCCCCCTCGAAAGAGCGCGGGCACGCCTTCGGAGTCGATCACGGTCATCCGGGTGGTCTCATCCGTGACCACGAAACGAACGGTTGTCCCGGCCCGCTCGACCGAGCCCGGCATGACCAGCCCCCCCAGCCGGACTCGTTCGCCAACCGCCGATCGGCCCTGATGGAGGATCTCCGTCGGGGTCCTGTAGTACACGAGATTCCCCCTGAGCCCCTTGTAGGCCACCCATCCGAGGCTCCCCGCGATCAGGACGGCCGCGATCAGCAGACGCCCGGGTTTCATCGGCCCGATCAGCGGGTCCGCTTGGCGGCGATGGCGGCCGCTCGGACCCGAGCGCGCCGGGCCCGCCACAGGAGGCTTCCCACGTAGCCCGCCAGGGCCACTCCGGTGACCGTGTATCCGGCCACGACGTAGCCGAGATTCGCTGTGGCGAGGTCAGCCACGGGCAGAGACCTCCTCGTCGCGCGGCACAGGTGGACACCCCGCCCTTTCGTCCTCCAACAGGGCCTCGACCGGCTCTCCCAGCCTGGGCGAGAGTACCTCCGCCACCAGGCGATCCTCGAGGCGCCCCACTCGCAGCCGAAGCGCCATGAGATACAGATAGACCAAGGTGAACGCCAGGAAGCCGATGCCGAGAGCCGCTCCCATGGAGGGCGCGATATCGGGAACGCCGATCAGACGAGCCGGAGCCTGGTGCAACGATCGCCACCATCGCACCGAGAGATGCACGATCGGGACGTCGGCGAATCCCACGACCCCAACCGCGGCTGCCCACCGAGCTCGCCGGGCCGGGCTGTCCGAGATCCGCCGAACGGCCAGGTACCCAACGTAGATCAACAGCATGATGGCCGTCGTGGTGAGCCGCGGATCCCACGTCCACCACGTCCCCCACACCGGCTTGGCCCAGATGGATCCCAACACGATGGTCAGGGCGGTGAACAGCACACCCACCTCTGCGGAGGCTGCGGCGAGCCGATCCCACCGCGTCCGCTTCGTCCTCAGGTACGCGATGCTCGCGATGAACACCACCCCGAAGGACAGATACGCGACCCACGCCGACGGGACGTGCACGTACATGAGCCGGATCAAGGTTCCCTGCTCGACGTCGGGTGGGGAGACGACGAGTGACGTCATGGCGCTGGCCACCAACGCCGCGACGGCCAGGACGGCGAGGGCGCGCTCGCCCGGGCGAGCCGTGATCTTGCCCATCGCCTTCTCTCCCACGCTCACCGCGGGCCCTCCGCTCGTTCCTCAGTCCTCGAGCAACTGGCCAAAGACGATCATCCCCACGGAAAGGAACACCACGTCGAACGCCACCAACAGGCCGAGCCACGACCCGGCCTCCCCCGCCCGCCCGGCCGAGGCCAGCTCGGTTGCCTTCACCCCGGCGACCAGCACCGGCGTGGACAGGGGAAGAACCAGCAGGGGAAAGATCGCCTCACGAGCGCGAGGCGATTCTGTGAACGCACCGAAAAGACTTCCGATCGCCGACAGGCCCAGCGTCCCCAGCAGGAAGGCACCGACGAGCACCGCCGGGGCCTTCCCCAACGAGAGACCGAACAGCGCAGCGACGAGGAGCACCACGACCGCCTCCAACACCACCAACTCCACAGCGACGGCCACGGCCTTGCCGATGAAGATGGCGGCTCGATCGAACGGCGACAGCAGGAGACCCTCCATCGCTCCGTCCTCGGATTCGATCTGGTAGGCCCGGCGGAAGGACAGGACCGAGGCGAACAGCATGGCCAGCCACAGCAAGCCCGGGGCAGTCTCTTCGAGCAGCGAGCGCCCGGGGCCCAGCGAGAGGCCGAACGCGACGAGCAGCGTGCCCGCGAACGGCAGGACCGCGCCGAGCCCGTAGCGGCTCCGGACCTGGACCCGGAGATCCTTGCCTGCCACAGCGGCAGCTTGGCCGACGAGCGTCATGTGGCCACCGCTTCGGCAACGTCCGATGTCGCCCTCTGCACCGGGGAGAGGATCCGGCCACGGTCCATGTGCACGGTACGCGAGGCCATCGACCCACGCGTTGGATCGTGGGTGGCCACCATCACCGTTCTCCCCTCTCGTTGGGCCTCCAGCACCGCCTGGTCCACCAGATCCTTCGCCTCCGCATCGAGACCCGCGTACGGCTCGTCCAGGAGCAGGAGTTCGGGCCGGCGCAGAAGCGCTCGCGCCACCGCCACCCGCTGCCGCATGCCCTGCGAGTACCCCCGAACCCGCTCGTCGGCAGCGTCCTCCAGCCCGACTCTTTCGAGGATCTCTGGGATCGTCGAGGCGTGCAGCCCGAACAGGACGCAGAAGAAGCCGAGATTCTCCCGTCCGGACAGGTCCTCGTACAGCCGGGTTCTGTGACCCAGCAATTCCACCCGCCGGCGTATCTCCTCCCGCCCCCCCGAGAGGTCGAACCCGAGGACCGCGCCCGAGCCGAACGTCGGCGAAATCGCCGTGGCGATGACTCGGAGCAGCGTCGTCTTCCCGGCTCCGTTCGGCCCGCGCACGAGGATGGTCTCGCCCCGATCCACCCGAAGGTTCACCCTGACCAGGGCAGGCAGCGCGCCGAAGACGCGGGTCACTGCAGACAGTTCAATGGCTGGGGACGCCGCTTGCCCCTGTTTCGGGCCGCGGTCGGTAAGCATCGCGTCTGGGTCCGTGAGGGAAGCCACGCGGACTCAAGGCTACCGCAGTCCCCCGGAGTCCGGGGCCTCAAGTAGCGAAGCGGTAGCCCCAGGGGAAAGGGCGGGGAACCCGGCTGTGGGCTCTACCGGCCGGAGCCGCCCGCGTGGCTTCCTTCGGTTGTTCGCGCAGGTCAGCCCGGGCAACGTGGCCTCGATGCGAGCATTCCTGGCCGCCGGCTACCGGCCGCTGTGCGCCGAAGTCCTGTTCCTCCGTTCTGTCGTCGCCTGAGAGGTGGTCGTGGCCACCTGGGCATGCTGCACCCTTCAGGGGCTCTGGCTGCCGGGTCCGCAATGGGTCAGGAAGTCCGACACGCCTGTCCCTTCCACGAGCCGGGTCGACCTGCCGGCCCGATCGAGGAGGCTCGCCGCCATCGAGGCGCGGTGGCCGGTTGCGCAGATCGCCCATACGTCCGTCTCCGTCGAGACCTCGCCGATCCGCCGGGGGAGATCCCCCACGAAGATGTGCTGGCTGCCCGGGATGTGCCCTTGATCCCACTCGGTCTGCTGCCGGACGTCGAGGATATCGCCGACGGTGCCGGCCCGGTACGCACGGCACAACTCCTCGAGGCCGGATACGCGGTAGGACGACACTGGTCGACCCTCGGCCTGCCAGGCATCGATGCCGCCTTCCAGGTATCCCTCGATGCGTTCGTACCCCACCCGAAGAAGCTGGGTCACAGACTCATCGAGCGATTCATCCACGGGCTGGGGCAGCACCAGGAGCAAGGGATCGCCGAACGGGACGACCCACCCCACATAGCTTCCGAACGTCTCATTCAGCTCGACGTTCAGAGAACCCGCGATGTGCGCGCGAGCGAACTGGACCCGCCATCTGGCGTCGACCACCCACACCCCCGAGCCCACGAGGACTGCGACCTCCTCGGGAGGGAGCCCTCGCGGGCGCGGGTAGTCCCGAAGGAGCCTCGGCCCGGACCGGTTGATCTGGGCCATGTACCGGTAATAGGTCGGGTAGGCCAACAGCCCGGAGAGCTGCTGGCGGACGAAGGCTTCCTCGTCGGGCGCTGCCAGGGCGCGGTTATGGATCCGCTCCAGCCCCATGGTGGAGGTTCGTTCCTTGGGGGCCGGTCCGGCCCCACAGAAGCTTCCCGCCCCGTGCGTGGGAAGCACCTGGACGTCGTCCGCCAAGGATGCCAGCCGGTGCAACGTTCGGAACTGGGCCCTGGTGAGCTCGTCCGTCAGCTCGGGCCCGAGCAGATCCGTGCGCCCGGCGCTGCCCACCATCAGGCTTCCACCGGTGAAGACCGCGACCGGCCGGCCGGATCCCGCCTCTTTCAGCAGATACGAAATGTGCTCGGGGGTGTGGCCGGGCGTCTCCATCGCCACCAACGCCAGCTCTCCCAGGGTGATCTCGTCGCCTTCCGCCATCGGCCGGTGCTCGAACCCATAACCGCCTCTGGCCGGGACGGCGATCTCCGCCCCGGTGGCCTCGCGGATCTCGAGCGCCCCGGAGACGTAATCGTTGTGGACATGGGTCTCCAGGACGTGCCGGATCTTCTCATCGCGCGATTCGGCGATCGCCAGCAGACGAGCCACGTCCCGCTGGGGGTCGATGACGGCGGCTTCGCCACCCGAGGCCACCAGGTAGCTGTTGTCCCCGAGGCCGGGCGTGACGAGGACATCGAGCTCCATGGCTCTCCCTGTGGACCCTTCGTGCCTCGGGTCCAGACTCACCAAGCTAGCTTGCACCCGCCCTCTTGCCATGGCAACTGACTACGAAGCCTACGGGCTCTCCCTTTGGTGGATGGCGCGCCACACGCGTTCGGGACTCAGGGGAAGATCGATGTGGCGAACTCCGAGATGGGAAAGCGCGTCGATGACAGCGTTTTGCACCGCGGGGGTCGAACCGATCGTTCCCGACTCCCCGATCCCTTTGACTCCGAGAGGATTGAGATTCGTTGGAGTCTCCGTCCGGTGCGCTTCGATGACGGGGATGTCCGGCGCAGAGGGCATCTGATACGTGAAGAGACTGCCTGTCAGCGGGTTGCCGTCGTCGTCGTAGAGGACCTCCTCGTAGATCGCCTGGGCGACTCCCTGGGCCACCCCGCCGTGGATCTGACCCTCGGCGAGGAGTGGATTCAGGATCCGGCCAGAGTCGTCGACGGTGACGTGTCGCAGCGGGGTGACCCGGCCGGTCTCGGTGTCGACCTCGACGACGGACACGTGCGCGCCGAACGGGAAAGTGTGTCGCTTGTTCATGTCGAAGTCGGCCTGCCCGATCAGCCCGGGCTCGACACCCGGCGGGACCAGCTCAGGATCCGTTGCCGCATTTGCCAGCTCGGCCCACGTCAACGTCTTCTCGGGAGCGCCGGTGATGCCCAGCCCACCCTCCTCGGACACGACGACGTCACCCGGGCTCGCCTCCAGGACATGGGCGGCGATTCGCCTCGCCTTCTCCAGGACCTGCCGGGCCGCCAGATGGATCGCGCTCCCTCCGAGCTGGAGCGACCGAGACCCCATCGTTCCCTCGCCCCTTGGAAGCCGCCGGGTGTCCGAGTGGACCACGTCGATCCGCTCCAGCGGAATGCCGAGCGATCCGGAGACGAGCTGGGTGAACGCCGTCTCGTGTCCCTGCCCCTGGGGCGAGGTCCCCGTCCTGACGGTGGCGGAGCCGTCGGGATGAACCTCCACCGAGCCAAACTCGGATCCCCACGCCGTGATCTCGGCGTAGACCGCCATGCCGATGCCAATCTGAACCGGGTCGTGCCGAGCTCGGCGCTCGGCCTGTTCTTTGCGGACTCGTTCGTACCCGGACAGTCGGACGACCTCCTCGAGTGCGCGTCCGTAGTCGCCCGTGTCGTAGGTCACGCCGGCCTTGCTCTCGTAGGGGAAAGCGTCGGCGGCGATGAGGTTCTGCCGCCGGATGCTCATGGGGTCGCGGTCGAGCTCGCGTGCCAGCATGTCAACGGCGCGCTCGAGCATCGTGGCCGCCTCCGGCCGCCCCGCACCCCTGAATTGCTCGATCGGTGTGGTGTTGGTGACGATGGACCGCGCCACGAAATCGATCCTGGGGATCCGGTACGGGCCCGAGGCCATCTGCCGGGTGAGGTCGGGGAGGTAGGTCCCTCGCGGGTACGCCCCCATGTTGGCGTGGACCACGGCACGCAGCCCGGTGATGGTCCCGTCCCGCCGCGCCCCCAGCTCAACCTCCTGCACCTGGGCCCGGCCGTGGAACATCGCCACGAGGTTCTCCGACCGGGACTCCACGAACCGAACGGGCCGGCGGACGCGATGAGCCAGCGCCGCTACCACGAGCTGCTCGGGGTAGACGAACGCCTTCGAGCCGAACGCGCCGCCGACCGCAGGCACGATGACATGCACCCGGTTTGCCTCCAGGCCGAGGTGGTCGGCGAGCTCGTCGCGAAAAAGGAATGGTGCCTGATGAGGAACCCAGATCCTGAGGTCGTCCCCGTCGGGAACGGCCAGGATGGCGTTGGTCTCGAGCGGAAGCGGGGCGAGCCTCTGGTTGACGAACCGGGCCCGGACGACGACCTCCGAATCTGCGAGGGCCGCATCATCCCGCGCTCGATGTTCCTCCAGGGCCAGGTTCGTCCCCACGCCGGGGAAAAGGAGCGGCGCGTCCGGGGTCAGCGCCTGAACCGGATCTGTGGTTACGGGGAGCGGTTCGTACTCAACGATGACGGCCTCGGCCGCGTCGACGGCCTGAGATCGTGTGGGTGCCAGGACGACGGCGACGGCCTCTCCGGCGAACCGGACCACACCGGTCGCCAGCACCGGCCGGGCGAACCCCTCGGGCACTCCGCTCTCCACGGTGAACGGCTGCAGGCTCAGATCCTCCGCCGTACAGACGCCAGTCACTCCGGGCATGGCCCGGGCCTCGTCTGTCCCGATCATCGTGATCTCGGCGTGGGCCACCGTGGACCTGACAAAGGCCGCCCAAAGGGCGCCCGGCGCGGGAAGGTCCTCTACGAACGAGGCCGTCCCAGTGAGCAGCGGGAAGTCTTCGATCCGTCGGACGGCCCGTCCCCAGAGCGATCCAGCCGTCATGGCGGGCAGGTTAGCAATCCCCTGCAAACCGAAGGACCGAGCGTTTGAGAGGTCGCCTCCAGTGGAGAGAAATGACCCAGAGCATCCCGATCCTTGCTTCCGTCGTTTGCGTTAGGGTGAGGAAGGCAAGTGCGCTCCCGGCCGAGACACTGTTGGGTGAGGTCCGCCGGGTTCCTGCTCGCTCTCGGCGCGAGCGCGTGCGGCGACACTTCACCCTCCACGCTGCACCCCGAAGGACCCGATGCGCATCGCATCGCTGGCCTGTGGTGGTTCATGTTCTGGGTATCGGCCCTCGTTGTGGCCGTGGTGACCGCGCTGATCCTCATCGGCGTGCTTCCGGGCAGGCGCAGGAGTACGACACGAGACAAGGGCACGCCACGCTGGGCCGGGCGCCTGGTCATCCTGGGCGGCGTGGTGGTTCCCGTAGCGGTCCTGGCCGTCCTGTGGGCGTTCACGCTCTCGGACATGTCAGCGCTGTCGCAGCCTCGCCGGTTGGTCGCCATGAAGGTCCAGGTCGTGGGGCATCAATGGTGGTGGGAGGTCCGCTATCCGCGGCAGGGGATCGTCACCGCCAACGACATCCACATCCCGGTCAGCCGGCCGGTCGAGGTCGAGCTCACGACGGACGACGTCATCCACAGCTTCTGGGTGCCACAGCTCACCGGCAAGACGGATCTCATCTCCGGCCGGACGAACAGGATGTGGATCCAGGCTGACCGGCCAGGCGTGTATCGCGGGCAGTGTGCGGAGTATTGCGGGCTTCAGCACGCCAACATGATCTTCTACGTGGTGGCCGACCCCCCGGACACGTTCCGCCAATGGCTGAGCCGGGAAGGCCAGCCCGCGGCTACCCCCACCGGCAGTGCAGCCACCCGCGGACGAGAGGTCTTCCTGTCATCGGCATGCGTCGGGTGCCACACGATCGGAGGCACCGAGGCCCAGGGGAAGGTAGGCCCCGACCTGACCCACGTGGGAGACCGGATCTCCATCGGGGCGGGGACCCTCTCGAACACGCCGTCGAACCTGGCCATCTGGATCAGCGACTCCCAGTCGGTCAAGCCGGGAAACCTGATGCCGCCGATCCCCCTTCGCCCGGACGAGCTGGAGGCAGTGATCGCTTTCCTCGAGGGGCTGAAGTAGCCGGCATGGCCATCTCCCTCGCGGCTCGACTGGAGCAGATCTGGGAAGAGAAGCCGGGGCTCGGTTCCTGGCTCGACACCGTGGACCACAAGCGGATCGGAAAGCGGTACTGCTACACGGCCTTCGTGTTCTTCCTCGCCGGTGGGATCGAGGCGATGTTGCTACGCGCCCAGCTCGCCCGGCCGGACGAGACCCTCATCGGGCCCAAGGCGTTCAACGAGCTCTTCTCCATGCACGGCATCACCATGATCTTCTTCTTCGTCACGCCGATGCTGTTCGGATTCGGCAACTACTTCGTGCCGCTCATGATCGGGGCCAGGGACATGGCCTTCCCCCGCCTGAACGCATTCGGCTATTGGATCTTCCTGTTCGCCGGCTTGTTCATGTACTCGAGCCTTCTCATCGGGGAAGCTCCCAACAACGGCTGGTTCAACTACGTGCCGTTCTCGGACAAGCACTTCACTCCCGGCCTGTCGCCGGACTACTACACGCTGGGGCTGATCTTCCTGGGCCTCTCCACGACGATCGGCTCGATCAACTTCATCGTCACGATCTTCAAGCTGCGGGCCCCTGGGATGTCGATCAGCCGGATGCCCCTTTACGTGTGGGCCATCCTGGCTACGTCCTTCGCCGTGATCTTCGCTCTTCCCTCACTGACCGCGGCGAACGTCCTCCTCGAGCTGGACCGCCGGTTCCAGTTCCATTTCTTCGACCCGTCGCACGGCGGCGACGTGGTCCTGTGGCAGCACCTGTTCTGGATCTTCGGGCACCCCGACGTGTACATCATCTTCCTGCCCGCCGTCGGCATCGTGTCGGCCATCATCCCGGTGTTCGCGCGGCGGTCGATCATCGGCTACGTCTTCCTGGCCCTGGCCACCATGGCCGTCGCCATCGTGGGGTTCGGCGTGTGGGTCCATCACATGTTCGCCGTCGGCCTGCCGAACGTGTCGATGAGTTTCTTCTCGGCCGCCAGCATGCTGATCACGATCCCCAGCGCGGTGCAGGTCTTCGCCTGGCTGGCCACGCTGATCGCGGGCAAGCCCATCCTCAGAACTCCCCTTCTGTTCATCCTGGGATTCCTGTTCATCTTCGTCATGGGCGGCGTGACCGGCGTCATGTTCGCGGCCGTGCCGTTCGACCAGCAGATCACCGACTCGTACTTCGTGGTGGCGCATTTCCACTACGTGCTGTTCGGCGGCGCGGTGTTCCCGATCTTCGCCGCCATCCATTACTGGGTCCCGAAGATGTACGGCCGGATGATGGACGAGGGGCTCGGGAAGCTCGCGTTCTGGCTGATGTTCGTCGGATTCAACCTCACGTTCTTCCCGATGCACATCTCCGGGCTCCTGGGGATGCCCAGGCGCATCTACACGTATCACCCCGGCCTCGGGTGGGACCTGTGGAACATGCTCTCGACGATCGGCGGCTTCGTCCTCGGTCTCGGGATCCTCGTGGTCATCGTCAACTTCATGAAGAGTCTCCACACGGGTACGGAGGCCGGTCCCGACCCCTGGGGCGGCGAGACGCTCGAATGGGCCACGACCTCCCCCCCGCCTCCCTATAACTTCCTCGAGATCCCCACCGTCCGCAGTGTCGAGCCCGTGTGGGACCAGCCGGAGATCCGCGATATGGGACACACCGTCCATGGCCGGCAGCCGATCCTCGTGGGGCACGAGACGCTCGGAACGAGCGTCGTGGACGCCGACGAGGAATCCGTCATCCTCATGCCCCACGGCTCGTACGTCCCCGTGGCCACCGCGTTCGGGCTGGCTTGGACCTTCGCCGGCCTGCTCACGGGGGTGGTCGCCGTCACGGTCATCGGCGTGGCGATCGCCGTCCTTGGGGCCCTGTTCTGGTTCAGGGTCAGGGAAGAAGAGGAGCCCGGGCCTCCCGTCGTGGCGGGTGTGGCCCCGTGAGCGCGGTCAGGGTCAGGACCCAGGCCGAACTGCCCATGCATCCCGCGGGAGTGGAAGGAGGCAAGGCGCCCGGCTGGTGGGGCATGGTCATCCTCGTCTTCACCGAGGCCACCCTGTTCGCCATCCTGTTGACCAGCTATTTCTTCATCCGCTTCCAGTCCGGACCGGTGTGGCCTCCCGGCGGGATCAAGAAGCCCGAGCTTACCCTGGTGGCGATCATGACGCCCATCCTGGTGCTCTCGAGCGGCCCGATGCACTGGGCCGACATGAGCATCCGCAAGGGCAAGGTTCGGTGGCTGAAGCTGGGCCTCCTGCTGACCTTCCTCATGGGCGCGACGTTCCTCACGCTCCAGGGCTTCGAGTACCACAAGAC
>WNGB01016255.1_pt1 | contig 11099 bp, 10 predicted proteins | sample 5400681 | NCBI WGS metagenome assembly WNGB01 (sample SAMN13153367, study PRJNA577476) | soil metagenome | isolation source: 115 cm soil or saprolite under grassland replicate 2 | place: USA:California | collected 2016-06-15 | reverse complement strand
GCGCGCGGTCGCCACGAGCACGTTTCGATTGTTCGGGAACGCCGCAATCGTGACCTCGTTCTGCGAACTCGACTCCGGATCGAGGGTCACCAGGACGTTCGGGTGCTCGACGCGGGTCAGGGGATGGGCGGCCTGCGCGAACGGGGGCATGCCGACGATCAACGCCAACGCCACGATCCCAATGAATGCAACGCGCGCGATGCGACTCATGCTCCACCCCGATCGATGCGTCCCCGCAATCGAGTCTAGGGTATAAAGGGCTGCGGGGGCCGGTGGGGAATCGCACCCCGAAGCGGGTGGGTCCGTCCGGACCCATGCCGATTCCGGTTTGGGTCTACATGCATTACGTCGAACGGGGCCGCACGGCGTGCCCAGACTAGCATCTCGCTCCCACCAGAGTGACACGAAACTGTGAATTGCGGCTGACAAGAAGGCTAAAGGCTTCGTCGCCATTGTCGCGTCAATCGCCTACGGCGGCGCGCTGCGCAGTGGCCGTCCTCTTTGGCCGGCAGCGCGCTAGAGACTGACACACGGCTCACCGGCGGTCCGCAAGCGACCGCGTGGGTTGGAACCCTTGAAAAGATTGACCGACTCGTTGGCCAAACGTTGATTACCGCGATGCCCCGTTCCATCGAAGACCGAGGAATGCACGTGGCGAAGAAGCACGGCCTCAGCGGTGTCGCCGAGGTCGTTGAGAAGTTCGAGGGCCAGCGGTATGTCGCGGACCGGCAGATCGGCATGGCCGTCTACTTGTCAAGTGAGCTCCACAAACCGCTCCTCGTCGAAGGCGAACCGGGCTGCGGGAAGACGGACATCGCACGGACGCTCGCCTCGGCGCTCGACACAAAACTCATTCGGCTCCAATGCTACGAGGGCCTCGATGCGAACGCGACCTTGTACGAATGGAACTACCCGAAGCAACTCCTGACCATCCGAATCGAGGAGAAGCGGAAGGACGCGAAGGAGCTCGAGAAGGAGATCTTCAGCGAGGCATTCCTCCTGAAACGGCCGCTTCTGGAAGCTCTCGTCCACGACGGCCCGCGTCCCGTGGTGCTTTTGATCGATGAAGTCGATCGCGCGGACGAGGAGTTCGAAGGCTTGTTGCTCGAATTCCTTTCCGACTTCCAAATCACGATCCCCGAAGCCGGGACGATCCGAGCGAAGAAAGTCCCCTACGTCGTGATCACGTCGAACCGGACTCGGGAGCTTTCCGACGCGCTGAAGCGGCGATGTCTCTACCTCCATATCGGCTATCCAAGCTTGGAGAAAGAAATCGCAATCCTCCGCCGCAAGGTCCCGAGCTTGGCCCCGCAGTTCGCGGGAGAAATCGCTGCGTTCGTCCAGCGGATGCGGGCGGAAGAGGACTTCGTGAAACGACCCGGGATTTCTGAGACGCTGGAATGGGCGGCAGCCCTCCTCGCGCTGGGAGAGACGAAGCTGACACGAGAGACCGTCCAAGAGACGCTCGGGTTCCTCGTGAAGGACGCGCAAGACCTGGAGGCGATGCGGGCGGGCCGTCTTGACGCCCTGCTGGGACCGGCATGATTCCGACGCAGACCGAGGGGCTTGACCCCGCCCGAAGACTGCTTCCTCGCCTCGCGGGATTCTTCGCGCTGTTGCGAAGCCGTGACGTCGCGGTCGGGGTTGGCGCGGAATTGGACCTGACCGAGGCGCTCACGTGCATCCCCTTGCTCGACCGAATTTCATTTCTCGACGCGAGCCGGACCACGTTGGCCAAGTCTACCCTTGATCTCCAACGGCTCGACGCGGCCTTCGAGGAATATTGGTCGTCCTCGTCAGTTCCGTCCGATCCTGCCGCAACTCGGTCCGCGGCGCCGACGACTCGACCGCCGCCGGATGGCGTGGCGACCTCGACCTATCCCGATTCATCCGGCGTTCCGGGACAGCCGATCGATGTCGTGCGATTCGGACTCTATAGCCCGGACGCGCCGTCCGCGGTCCATGTGGTCGCAATGCTAGATCGGAAACGCCGCGCGGCCATCGGAGCGGGGGCACGTCGCTTTCGGCGACAGGCGGCCACGCTGCCGGGCCGTCGTTATGAGCGGGCCCATCGAGGACGGATCGACTACCTATCGACCGCGCGAGCCAGCTTGCGCCATGGAGGGGAATGGGCGCAAGTTCGATTCCATCGGAAGAAGCGGCAGCGTGCCGAAATCGTGATCCTCTGGGATGTGAGCGGGTCGATGCGAGAGCACGACGGCGACCTGTTCGCCCTCGCCTACGCCCTACAGAGATCGGTCCGCCGATGTCGGGTCTTCGGATTCAGTACCCAGCTCCAAGACCTCACGACCGCGATCCGCGGACGCTCGTACGCACGCGCCTGTGCGGCCATCGCCCACTTGCTGCGCTCCACTGGAGGGGGTACCCGGATCGGCCGCTGCCTCGCGGATTTCGTGGACCGTCATGCGGATCTCGTGCACCCGAGGACGACGCTCATTGTCATGAGCGACGGGTGGGACCTCGGAGAGACGGCAGCGCTTGGGCGGGTCCTTGAGCGCCTCCATCGGCGCTGTCACATGCTCGTTTGGGTAAACCCGTATGCGGATGACCCGCGATTCGAGCCCGAGACAGCAGGGATGCAGGAGGCCCTTCCGCATGTAGACCTTTTCCTCGCGCCTTCAAACTTCGAGACGGCCCGGCCGTTCCGTACCCTCCACGTGCCGGCGGCCGCGTCCTGATCCCGTGACGCCCCTAGGGAAAAAGGCTTTATCGCCCACCCGCGATGGCGGCATGTTATTCCTCACAGGGGGTTGGAGGATGATTCCGCCGAAGTTTGAGTACTATGCTCCTGAATCAATCGAAGAAGCCGTGCGATTGCTCGATCGCTTTGAAGGCGAGGCGAAGGTCCTAGCGGGGGGTCAGAGCCTCCTGCCGGTCATGAAGCTCCGCCTTGCGGAACCGCGCGCCCTGATCGACATCAACAGGATTCTGGAGCTGGGCCGAATCCGCGAGGATGACAAGTTCCTTCGGATCGGGGCCACCGCTCGGACGAACGATCTCCTCGATTCGAAGGTGATTCACGAACGCTATCCGATCCTCACGGACGCTGCATTCGAGATCGCCGATCCGCTCGTCCGGAACATGGGAACGGTTGGCGGGAACGTGTCACACGGAGATCCGGCGAACGACCTACCGGCATGTATGATGGCCCTCGATGCCCGATACGTCATCAGGGGGCCGAAGGCCTCGCGGACGATCCCCGCCAGGGAGTTCTACATGGACACATTCGTCACCGCGCTCGAACCGAACGAGCTCCTCGTGGAGATTCACATCCCGAAGGCTCAGCCCGGGCAGGGAGCCGCGTATTTCAAACTCGAGAAGCGGGTCGGCGACTTCCCTATCGTCGGCGTCGCGGCAAACCTCGTCCTCGACTCGAGGCGACATATCGCGCATGCGGGAGTCGGCCTGACTGCGGTTGGACCCACTGCTCTGATCGCGACGGACGCGGAGAAATATCTCGTCGGGAAAGGGCCCGATGAGGCCGTCTTCAAGGAAGCGGCCCGGCTAGCGGAAGCGGCGGCGAAGCCGACGTCCGACTTGCGGGGTCCCGCGGAGTACAAGAAGGCCATGATCGGAGTCCTCACGAGGCGGGCCCTTCACCGCGCTTCCGAGCGCTCACGGGGCGGTGCGTGAGATGGCTCTCGCCGAGTCGCCCATGAGCGAAGCGGAAGGCGGAGAAGCGTTCCGCGTCCATCTGACCGTAAACGGCAAGGCAGCACAAGCCGACGTGGAGACCCGGACCCTCCTCGTTCACTTCCTCCGAGAAAACCTCGGGCTAACCGGCACGCATATCGGCTGCGATACAACGAATTGCGGCGCGTGCACAGTGCTGCTCGACGGGAAGGCGGTGAAGTCGTGCACCGTCCTCGCAGTGCAAGCGAACGGGCGGGCCGTGCAGACCGTCGAAGGACTCGAGACCGCAGGGAAGCTCCATCCGGTTCAGGAAGGGTTCATCGAAGAACACGGCCTGCAGTGCGGCTTCTGCACCCCGGGCATGATGATGACGTCCGCGGCGTTGCTCACGAAAAATCCGAATCCGACGGAAGAGCAAATCCGCCGGGCGATTTCCGGGAACCTCTGTCGATGCACCGGCTATGTGAACATCGTGAAGGCGGTGCAGCACGCATCGCGCAAGATGCACGCCGCCGACGGAGGTGAGAAGGAATGACGGTCCACGGTGGAATCGGACAGTCGGTAAAGCGAAAGGAGGACGCGCGCTTCGTTCGCGGCAAGGGGAACTATGTGGACGATGTGAAGCTCCCAGGGATGCTTTACCTGGATATCGTCCGGAGTCCGTACGCCCACGCCCGGATTCGCAACATCAACATCGAGCGGGCGATGAAGGTGCCCGGGGTCCTCGCGGTGATACGCGGGAAGGATCTCGAGGCCGCAAACCTCGCCTGGATGCCGACGCTGATGTCGGATAAGCAAATGGTCCTCCCCGTGGAACGCGTCATGTACCAGGCCCAGGAGGTCGCCGCAGTCGTCGCGGACAGCCGGTACGCCGCGGCGGACGGGGTTGCCGCGGTCGAGGTCGAGTACGAGCCGCTGCCGGTCGTGGTGGACCCGATGAAAGCGCTCGAACCGGACGCCCCGATCCTGCGACCCGACCGGAAGGAGCAGACGAACCGGATCTGGCATTGGGAGGTGGGCGACCGCGAAGGAACCGAGAAGGCGCTCAAGGCCTCCGACGTCGTCGTCCGACAACATCTCTACATCCCTCGCCTCAACGTGGCTTCAATTGAGACGTGTGGGTGCGTCGCGTCATTCGACGCGATGGGCAAGCTGACGCTCTGGATGACGACCCAGGCTCCTCACGCAATTCGAACGGTCTTCGCCCTCGTCACGGGACTGCCGGAGCAGAAGATCCGGATCATCTCGCCGGACATCGGCGGTGGGTTCGGCGGGAAAGTTCCTGTCTATCCCGGATACGTCATCGCGGTCGTCGCGGCCCTCAAGACGGGTCACCCGGTGAAGTGGATCGAGGACCGCTCCGAGAACATTCAGGCAGACTCCTTCGCCCGCGACTACCATATCGACGCCGAAATCAGTGCGACGAAAGACGGGAAGCTCAAAGCACTAAAGGTCAAGACGATAGCGGACCACGGGTACACGGATGCCGCCGCGAATCCGTCGAAGTTCCCCGCGGGGCTGTTCCACATCATCACGGGATCCTATCCGTTCGAGAAGGCGCACGTCGAAGTCGACGGCGTGTATACCAACAAGCCGCCCGGTGGGATCGCGTACCGCTGCTCGTTCCGCGTGACGGAGGCCGCGTTCACCATCGAACGGATGGTCGACATCCTCGCCCGCAAGCTCGGCATGGACCCAGCGGAGTTCCGAATGAAGAACTTCATCCCGCCGGAGGCGTTCCCCTTCAAGTCAGCCCTCGGCTGGACGTACGACAGCGGGAACTATTCCGGAGCCCTCCGGAAAGCAATGGACCTGATCGGCTACGACGCGCTCCGCAAGGAGCAGCAAGAGAAGCGGAAGAGCGGCGAGCTGATGGGGATTGGGATCTCGAGTTTCACGGAGATCGTCGGCGCCGGGCCTTCCCACACATTCGACATCCTCGGGCTCAAGATGTTCGACTCGTGCGAGATCCGGATCCATCCGACCGGGAAGGCCATCGCTCGGTTCGGGACGAAGTCGCAGGGGCAAGGCCACGAGACGACGTATGCGCAGATTCTTGCCGAGGAGCTCGGCATCTCCTCGGATGACATCGCAATCGAAGAGGGCGATACGGACACGGCGCCGTACGGCCTCGGCACGTATGCGAGCCGGAGCACGCCGACCGGGGGTGCCGCGGCGGCGATCGCCGCCCGCAAGATCCGAGACAAGGCGCAGAAGATCGCCGCGCATCTCCTCGAGGTGAGTCCCACCGACTTGGAGTGGAAGGATCACAAGTTCCAGGTCAAAGGCATGCCGGACAAGGCGAAGACGATGCAGGACGTCGCGTTCGCGGCGTACACGAATCTTCCGCCGGGCATGGAGGCGGGTCTCGAGGCCGTCGACTACTACGACCCGCCAAACATGACGTACCCGTTCGGGAGCTACATCTGCGCGGTCGACATCGACAAGGACACGGGGGAGGTCAAGATTCGTCGCTTCGTGGCCGTGGACGACTGTGGCACGATTATCAACCCGATGATCGTGGAAGGGCAGATCCATGGCGGTCTGACGATGGGACTGGCACCCGCGCTCCTCGAGGAGATCGAGTACGACGAGAACGGGAACATCCAGGGCGGATCGTTCATGGATTACCTTCTGCCCACGGCGGTCGAGACGCCGAAGTGGGAGACCGCCAAGACGACCACCCCGTCCCCCCACCATCCGCTCGGCGCGAAAGGCGTCGGCGAATCGGCGACCGTCGGTGCGCCCGCGGCAATCGTCAACGCGGTCGTGGACGCCTTGGCCCATCTGGGCGTGACGCACATCGACATCCCGATCACCCCCTGGAAGGTCTGGAAGATCCTCCACGAACGCGGAGCCACGTAGGAGGCGAGGGAGGTCCCGGATGCGCCTCGAAGGCACGTTCACGGTTCGGGCGCCTCACGAAAAGGTGTTCGCTTTCTTCCTCGATCCGAACACGCTGTCGAGTTGTATCGACGACCCGCACACGATCGAGACGATCGATGCAAACTCGTTCAAGGGGACAATCAAGGCGGGAGTCGCGTTCATTCGAGGCACGTTCAACTGGACGGCGGTCGTCACGGAACGAGTGCCGCCGACGCACGCCCGCATCGAGGCTCACGGATCCGGGATGGGGAGCGCGTTCGACATCAACGCGACGATCGACGTCATCGAGACGATGGGCCAGACGACGGTCGGATGGGCTGCCGACATTGTCCTCAACGGGACCATCGCGAGCGTGGGAGCGCGCCTTCTCCAGGGTACAATCGACAAGAAGACGAACGCGTTCTTCAACAACGCAAGACAGCGACTTGAGGGCTTCTGAGAGTCGTTACACGAGGAACGCGGCCGGCGACTTGAGAAAACGCGCGCGGCATCCTTCTGAACAAAAGAGATAGGTCCGACCGTCGTGCGTGACTCGCAGCGGTGTGGTCGGTTCGACCTCCATCCCGCACACGACATCTACGTTCGCCTCTTGCGTCGGTCCGGCTTGCGCCGCCTCAATCATCGGGACTTCCTGGGGCTCGGATGCCCTCCGGACGTGGGTGATTTCGGCCATGATGCTCAAGGCGATTTCTTCGGGCGTCTTCGCTCCGAAATCGAGTCCGGCGGGGCTTCGAATCCGGTTGACGGCAGATTCGGGCACAGCCGTTGCGCGGAGTTCATCCATCACAACCGCACTCCGTCGCTGGCTCGCGACGAGGCCGACGTAGATCGCCCGCGATGCCGCTAGGGACTGCAAAGCGGTCTCGTCGTACTTCCCCATCGTCGCAACCGCGACATAGGTGTCGGCATCGACGAGCTCGGGGAGCCGGCGGAGGTCCGCCTCGACCCGGTCCGCCCGAGGAAAGTCCTCCGCCGTGCTACCGGGAGCTACGACCACGACACGGTAGCCTAAGAGTTGACCGAGCGAGGTGAGGGCTTCAGCGATGGGCGAAGGCCCTACGACAATCAGCTGAGGCTTCGGCAGGTGAGGCTCGATGTAGATATCCATCGCACCACCGCTGTGGCATTCCATCACATACTCGACGACGCCTTCTTCCGAGCCGTTTGATACGGCCGTCTTCGAGAGCCGCACGAGACGGGGTCGTCCGTCGCGCAATGAAGCCAGGGATTCCCGCATTAGGACCGATTCGGTACAACTGCCACCGATCCATCCAACAACTTCGCGATCCCGACGGACAATCGCCTTGTAACCGACCTTTCCCGAGGTCGGCCGAGTCACCCGGACCACGGTCGCAAGGACGAACGGCTCGTTCCGGGCCTCCAAATCGAGCGCCACCTTGAGGACGTCGACGCGTTCTCCCATCCGAGCGGGTTCCGGCTTCGCGACGAGATCGGCGTGATGGTGAATCCGGGATGGATCCCCAACGAGGGATTCCAGCGGCCGATGCTGTACGGTGACCAGGCGCATCTGCTCCCTCTGTTCGGGCGTATCGAGATCAAACAGGATCCCCGGGTCATCGACTGCGACCTCGAGGATGTCTTCCTCATGGTGGCCAAAGATGGCGCGGCATCCGATGTCCCCGGTGATCTTCTCGACCTCGCCGGACAGTGCGCGATCCAGGAGGACCGGATTCCCGCGCTGACCCCGGAACGTCGGGACGACAATCTTCGACCTCTCCCGGCCTTTTGCCTCGATGAGGGCGTCGATCGTTTTCGGAGCCACGAATGGCTGGTCCCCGAGAACAATCAAGAAACCATCCGTCGCCGTATCGAAGGACTGAACCCCTGCTCGGATCGAACTGCTCATACCATCGGCGTAATGCCGGTTGACGACCACGGACGCGCCGTCCAACGGGACCTCTTTTAGAATGCGATCCGCATGGGCACCTAAGACCACGACGATTTGCCCAACCCGCGAACGGCGAACGTTACCAAGAACGTGGGCCAGGAGAGGCTGCCCATCGATCGGGATGAGGGATTTCGGCTCTCCCATGCGGGACGATGTGCCCGCCGCAAGGACGATTGCCGAAATCACGCCTCTCGCTCCGGAGGAAAGCGATCCAGCGCCGGCCTCCCCCGTCGCGGACGCTCCGTTCCCATGCTCACGAGCATCGCCGCGGGCTATATATGTTGGCACTCTCGCGGACGCCGAATCGAAACTCATCGCTAGGATCGGGTCCGATTCGACCGCCATCCCACGAGTCAGAGCGAGTCCTGCTTGGACGATTTGTGGGGAACATCGCGGCCGTACTTCGTCGCAACAACATCCGCCATGATCGCGAGCGCCAGCTCGGACGGCGTCTTCGCCCCGATGTCCAAGCCGATCGGGGCGTGCAGCTTTTGCAAGAATTCTCTCGGAACGCCTCGTCTTGCGAGTTCGTCCAGGTCCTTCTGGAGGCGCCGTCGGCTCGCGAGGAGCCCGACGAATCGCGCCTTCGTCTTCGACAAGCCTTCGAGAATGGCTACATCCCGCTCTCCCTTCGTCAGGACCACGACCGAGTCCCGCTCCCCGATGGGCACGGTGCTCGGGTTGATCGTCTCTGATTTCAGAAGTACATCGGGCGACTCGTGGAGGTCGGGCGTCGGATCCACGACGACGACCTCGAACCCCAAGACCTTTGCCTGGTGCACAATCGCGTCCTCGATGTCATCGCGGCCGCCCTGTCCAATCACGACCAACCGTTCCGTCGGCAGCATGGGTTCCACGAAGATCTCCAACGTCCCGCCACAATCCGTCTCCACATAAATCTCGTCTTCGCTCGACGCCGTCACAGTCCCGGCGACGGCTTCCTTCGCGTCGACAAGATGGACGCGGACGAGTCGCGGGTGCCCGTCCAGCATGGCCCGCGTCGCGATCTCGCAGATTGGGCCCTCGGGGCATCCACCGCCGAGCGACCCGCGGACAACCTCCCCGCGGCCGGAGATGAGAATCTTAAATCCGGGCTTCGCCAGCGTAGAGCCCTCAATCTTCGTGACCGTCGCGACGGCGAAGGCGTCCCGCCGAGATGCGAGCACCCCGATGCGTTCCGCGAAGTCCGCGGTCCTCATCGCTTCGTGACCGCGGGCGAAGGCAATCTACCTTTCGTCCGCTCCAACGGCGGCACCGGACAAGGGAAAGATCAGCTAAGCCCGCTTCCCCGAATCGTGCCTCGAAGGTGCGGGAAAATCCCACCCACGGTCAGCGCAATCCCCTTTGGCCTCGGGTTCACGAAGCTTCATAGGTGCCGCGAGGTCATCCGAACCGCTTTGATAAGAGCCGGGTGTCCGGTCGTCCACCTTCTGGACGCGAAATGAGTTTGAATCCGTTTGAGAGTCACTTAATACCCGCGATCGACAATCGTTCCGGATGGTTTCGCACGACTCGTGATCACGATTTTCCGTTCGGGGCACAATTCAGTAATTGTGCCGTTCCATTTCGAGTGCCGTTCCATTTCGAGTCGGATCTTCGTGAACCGTCGTGGAAATACTTTACGGACACGCGAGGGTATGGGTCCGTCCGGATTTGAACCGGAGTCGCCAGCACCCCAAGCTGGTAGGATTTCTTGCGGGCGGGCAGACCGTAAGGCCCCCGCGCCCGAACCAAGCTACCCCACGGACCCGCGGGCGTCTCGAAGGACTGCCGGACTAAAAACCCTTCCCCGCGACGGCCCCGGATCATCCGAACGGCAGGACCTCGTCGATCAGCTCCGCGTGGGACAGGATCATCCGGCGGCAGCAGTACCGTTTCAGCCCGAGCGTGTCGAGGACCTTGCCCGGCTCCTCTCCTCCGCGCGTCCGCTCGACGAACGGTTGGAAGGCGCTCCCGACGACCTTGCCGCACGTGAAACATCGGACGGGGATGATCATCCGTTCACCGGTACGACTTCTGCCGCTTCTGGCGCGCGCCGCGGCCCAGCGGATTCTTCGGCAGCTTGCGGCGGGTGTGCGGGACGATCAGGGTGCGGTCATATTCCCGGAACAGCGTCTCGAGATCCTGGTCGTTCAGGTACTGCACGAGGCCGCGGGCGATCGCCGTCCGGACCGCATCGGCCTGGCCCATCACGCCGCCGCCGTGCACGTTCACGTCGATGTCGATCGAGTCGACCTTCCGGCCGGCGAGCTTGAGCGGCTCGAGGATCTTCAACCGTCCGAGTTCGAACGGGTACATCTCGACGGGCACGCTGTTGATCCGCACGATGCCGCGGCCCTTGGTGAGCGTCGCCCGGGCGACCGCCGTCTTCCGCTTCCCGCTCGCGACGATCGCCTTCATGCGCGCGCCTCGAACTTCGATCCGAGCAGCTTGGAGACCTCGCCCAGGCTGATGAACGGCCCTTGCGACGGGCGCTTCGCGACCTCGATGATCTCGAGCGGCTTGTCCTTGAATTCGGCGGGCAGGGAGAGGTAGACCCGCAGCCGCTTCAGCGCCGTCCGTCCGCGCGGCTGCTGGTACGGCATCATGCGCGAGATCGAGCGGCGGAGGATCATGTCCGGCCGTCGCGGGTACGCGGGGCCGATGCCGC
>WNGB01013292.1_pt1 | contig 11099 bp, 8 predicted proteins | sample 5400681 | NCBI WGS metagenome assembly WNGB01 (sample SAMN13153367, study PRJNA577476) | soil metagenome | isolation source: 115 cm soil or saprolite under grassland replicate 2 | place: USA:California | collected 2016-06-15 | reverse complement strand
CCGACCGGTTCCGCAACGTGGTCGAGACCAACCTCTGCGGCCCCTATTACGCGATCCACTATGCCGCCCCGTTGATGAAGAAGGGGGGCGGCGGCTTCATCGTCAACATCGGATCGCTCGCCGCGGTCAACGCCTTCGCCGGCGGCGCCGCCTACAACGCCTCGAAGTTCGGCCTGCTCGGCCTCTCCGACGCCGCGATGCTCGACCTGCGCCATGACGGTATCCGGATCGCCCTGATCCTGCCGGGCTCGGTCGAGACGGAGTTTTCCCACTCCCATCGCTCGCGCGAGTCTTCCTGGATGCTCCGATCCGAGGACGTGGCACGGGCCGTCGCCGATCTAGTGCGCTATCCCGACCGCGCCATCCCGTCGCGCCTGGATCTGCGCCCGTCGCATCCGCCCAAGAAGTAGTCCGTAGTCCTTGGTCCGTAGTCCTTAGTCTCCGTAGTCCCAGTCTGGGTCGCCTGACCAGGGACCAAGGACTAAGGACCAAGGACTAGACTTCTCCGTCATGCACCCGTGGGCCGTCGCGCTGGCCGTTGTCCTGATTCTCGTCATCCTCTGGGATGCCTTCGAGACGATCATCCTGTCGCGGCGCGTCTCACGCAAGTTCAGGCTGACGCGCCTCTTCTACCGGCTCCTCTGGACTCCCTGGCGGGCCGCCGCGAAGCGAGTGCCGGAGGGCAACCGGCGCGAGAACGTCCTCATGGTATTCGGCCCGGCGTCGCTGATCCTCCTGCTCGTGGCCTGGGCGGTCGGCTTAATTGTCTCCTTTGCGCTCCTGCACTGGGGCCTGGGCTCTCAGCTTTCGGGGCCGGAAGGCCTCACGGGTTTTCGCGAAGACCTCTATGTGAGCGGCACGAACTTCTTCACGCTCGGTCTGGGAGACGTGACGCCGAAGACGACGGCCGCGCGCACGCTCACGGTCCTGGAATCCGGAATGGGATTCGCTTTTCTCGCCATCGTGATCGGCTATGTGCCGATGATCTCGCAGGCGTTCTCCCGCCGCGAAGTGAACATCTCCATGCTCGACGCTCGCGCCGGCTCGCCGCCGACCGCCGCGCAACTGCTGCGCCGGCACAGTTGCGAGGAAGAAGACCTTCACGACCTGTTTCGGGACTGGGAGCGCTGGTCGGCGGAGCTGCTTGAGAGCCACGTCTCCTTCCCGGTGCTCTCCTACTTCCGCTCGCAGCACGACAACCAGTCGTGGGTGGCGGCGTTGACAACGATCCTGGACACCTGCGCCCTGGCCGTCGCGCGGATCGAAGAGGGGCCCGAGCGGACGGCGCGGCTGACATTCGCGATGGCGAGCCACGCCGTGAAGGACCTGTGCGCCGTCTTTCACCTGACGCCGTCGTTCCCTCACTCCGACCGCCTTCCCGGCGAAGAGAGGAGACGTCTCGAGACTTTTCTGACGGCGTCGGGCTTCCGGCTCCGTGGCGACGAAAAGTCCCTGGCCAAGCTCTCGGCGATGCGCTCGATGTACGAGCCCTACGCGCACGCGCTCGCGGTCTTCCTGATGATGCCGCTGCCGGCCTGGATTCCCCCGGAGGACGCGAAGGACAACTGGCAGGGCACGGCGTGAGTCCCCTGCGATTGCTGCGCGAGAAACTCTTCTTTTTCCTCGGGTTCTTCGTGGGCGGCCTCTGGTTCCTCCTCTGCTCCGCCGCCGGAATCGTCTGGCTCCTTTTTTCTCCCCGCAACCGGCAGACGCTCTACGTCTACGGAAGAGTCTTTTGCCGCGGGCTGACCCGCATGATGGGATGGCGCGTCGAAGTGGAGAACCCGGATCGGCTCGAAGCCTTCCGTCCGTGCGTCATCGTCGGAAACCACCAGAGTTTCCTGGATGTCGTGACCTTCGGGTCCGTCTTCCCGCGGCGCACCGCCTCCGCCGGCAAGCGCGAGATCGGAAAGATCCCGATCTTCGGATGGTTCTACCGGCTCTCGGGCAACCTCATCATCGACCGCAGCGACGCCCGCCAGGCCCACGACTCCCTGCAGGCTGCAGCGCAGGCTATGCGGGAGGAGAAGATCGCCGTCTGGTTCATGCCTGAAGGCCACCGCAACACCAGCGCCGAGCTCCTGCCCTTCAAGAGCGGCGCCTTCCGCCTGGCCGTGGCGGCGCAGGCTCCGATCATTCCGATCGTCGCCGAGCCTCTCGCGGTCATCGCCGACACGGGGCGCCATCTGGCGCGCCGAGGACGACTGAGGGTCCGAGTCCTCGAGCCCGTGCCCACCGAAGGCCTGACGGTCAAGGACCTGCCGCCGCTCCTCTTCTCCGTTCGCGCCAGCATGCAAGCCGCGCTGGAGGGTCTGAGGAGCTCTCGGGGCGCGTAAGCTCTCCCATCCCCGAAATTCCGTCAGGATCGCCGTCAGTCGAAGCAGCCGGTATCAGTATTTCGCTCTCGGGTTGTTCCATTCGAGATCGACATCTGGGTCAGACCGATTAACCGCCCGTCGGGGTGAAGCGGCGTTGTGAGAGTCTCTTCCCCGGGCCCGGCTTCGGGCTAGACTCTCTCGGCCGCCACTCTTCTCCCTCTCCCGGCGGGAGAGGGTCGGGTGAGGGGCTTCGCGAAGCGAATGCCTGCGGCCGAAAGTTAAGGAGGTTGCGATGGTTCCTGTGATGTCGCTGTGGCTCCCGATCCTTCTCTCCGCGGTCATCGTGTTCGTCGCCAGCTCGGTCATCCATATGGTGCTCCCCTACCACCGCGGCGATTTCAAAAAGCTGCCAGACGAGGACAGCGTCATGGACGCCTTCCGGAAGTTCGCCGTCAGGCCGGGCGACTACCTGTTCCCGAAGCCCGACAGCCCGAAGGCGATGAAAGACCCCGCCTTTCTGGAGAAGTGGAGCAAGGGGCCCGTCGGCATGGTGACCATCATGAAGAGCGCGGCGAGGCCGTCCATGGGGAAGTCTCTCGCCTTGTGGTTCCTCTATTGCGTCGTTGTCGAGATCTTCGCCGCCTACATCGCGGGGCGGGCGCTGCAGCCCGGCGCGCCCTACCTCTCCGTCTTCCGGTTCGCCGGCGCCACCGCGTTCGTCGGTTACGCCCTCGGACTCTGGCAGAACACGATCTGGTACGGCAGGGCCTGGACCACCACCTTGAAAACCAACATCGACGGTCTCATCTACGCGCTCTTGAGCGGTGGAGTCTTCGGCTGGCTCTGGCCGAAATAGACTCCGGGGCCGTCCTGCGACAAATGCGACTTGAGATATACGATGGCGGGAAATTCACGGTTCACTCGGGGGACCAGCGGCCCTTACGAAAGGATGCTACCGTGAGAATGCGCACCGGCCTTCCTGGGATCGGGATCGTGCTTCTGGCTTTGTTCGGCGGGAGCTCTTCCGCTACCCTCTCCGGTCAGTCCATCCGCGAGGCCCCGGTCCCCACGGCCGGCAGCGGGCTTGGCGGCATTACCGCGGGGCCTGACGGCGCCCTCAGGTTCACCCAATTCGTTGGCAACAAGATCGGCCGGATCACCTCCGTCGGCGACGCGCCTGTCCTTACGATCTCCAAGAGCGCTCCTGCCTCCGTCGTCTCCGGCCAGAACCTCACTTACACGCTGACTTACGGCAACACCGGATCGGGCAACGCCACCGGAGTCGTCATCAGCGATACGCTGCCGGCCGGCACGAGCTTCGTTTCGGTCACCGGCGGCGGGGCTCTCTCCTTGGGCTCCGTGATGTGGAACATAGGAGATTTGAATGCTGGCGTGACCGCGCAGACTGTCTCCTTCACCGTCGCCGTGACCGCGACAACCGGGACGATCAGCAACAGCGACTGCTCGATCCAGGCGAGCGGAGTCTCACCGGTCTCCAGCTCGCCTGTGACGACAACCGTGATCCCGAGCGGCGCCCCGATGACCCTGGGCAACTCCGTCCAGAACCCGAACGCCTCCGACGCCTTCCTCTTCCCGACGCCCTATACCGACGTGGACCTTGTGAGTCCTGCTCTGTTCGCGGGCAGCCTGACGACCGCCACCTTCGGCTGGTCTATCCCGGGCTGCCTCTCAGCGCTGAAGATCAAGTTCTTCCGTCCTTCCGGCGAGAACCTCGTTTTTCTCACCGAGCGAGGTCCCTTCGAGAGCTCTCCGACGACCGTCACGCTGTCCCCCCCGGTGCCGATCCAGGCGGGGGATCTCATCGGGATCTCACACCTGACCAACTGCGGGAACCCGGTCGGCGCATTTCCCGGCGCTGCGGCCGGGTACATCGCCTTCGGCGGAGATGTTGCCTCGACGGTCGCGCGGTCGAGCGGGACGGCCGTCAGGAACTTCACCCTGGCGGTCCAGGCCTCGGGAGTCGCCACCGAGAGCACTCAAGGCATCGTGCCTGTCGTCGTCTCGATTCCGGGAGTGCCTCCCTCTTTCTTCAAGACCGGTTTTCAGATGCACAACTCAACGGCTTTGACTTTCGCGGGCCGCCTCGTTTTTCATCCGCAAGGAGCAGCCGGATCGGGGGCCGATCCCTCCTTCACCTTCTCTCTGGAGGCGGGCCAGACGCAGTCTTTCGACGACCTTCTTCCGGCGATGGGGCAGAACGGGCCGCGGATCGGAAGTCTCGACATCGTGATGCCGGCCGGGGCCCCCGCGCCCGTCGTCGCCGCCCGTGTCTTCAACGACGGCGGCGCCGCCGGAACCACGGGATTCACAATGACCGCGGCCTCTTCCGATTCCACACTCGGGGCCGGAGACCACGGAGTGCTCTTTAGTCCCGCGGACACAGAACGGTTCCGGATGAACATTGGCGTTCGCAGTGGCCCCTCCGGAGCCGCGATGACCGTGACCAGACGAAGCGCGGCCGGCAACGTCGTCCAGACGCTCACGAAGAGCTACCCTCCCAACTTCTTCGAACAGATCTCCGGCGTCGAGTTTCTGGCGGGCGCGCCCTTCGGCGCCAACGACTCCATCACGATCCAGGTGACCTCCGGTTCCGCGATCGTGTATGGGGCCTCGGCGGACAACACGACACAAGACCCCAGCATCCAGTTCGCCACCAGGGCGCCGTAGCGTTCTTGCAGCTCTCCGACTTCCGTCAGGTTGGTGCAGCGATCAGCAATCGGATCGTGAAGCTGGCCGAGACCGGCAACATCAAGATTGGTCAGGTCGCGAGGCGGGCGTTGGGGACTGTGCCTCCCGGAATCCCCAGACGCTGACCCTCGGGCTAACTCGGCATGCAGGCAATTCAGTCCAGGTAGCTGTTCACGAAATCCAGCACATTCTGTCTATCCATGCGGAAGACACCGCCGGTGCCCGCGCAATTGCCATTCAGACCAAAGGAGGTAACGCCGGCGACGACATTGCTGTCACCCAGGAAATTCGGGCCGCCTGAGTCGCCAAAGCAGGTACCGCCAGTGTGGGCGTTATTTGAGAGCAGGAGTGAAAAACCACCCGTAAAGCCGGGCACGTTTATTTGAATCAGATGCGGGTATGCGACATAGCGCGTCCTGGAATTGTGCGCCAAGAAGGACGCCGGATCCGGGAAGCTCTGCTGCAGCCCATACCCTACGGCGGTGAACGTCTGGTCCTGCAGGCCGCGTCTGGTTTTCAGGACGTCGAGTTGGTTCGGCGATGGAAGAACTCCGTACTCATTCAGGACCACGCCGGGTGCCTGCAGGATGACAACCCCAACATCGTGAAGGAAGAAGGGCCCCGTCTCGTACAGTGGATGAGCCGCCCACGAAACCGCTTCAACGGCGTTCGGGCCGGCGAATGGGTAGTTGTTGGTGATACCAATCCCAGCTTCCACATCGGATTCGGTGAAGACTCTCATCCCGGTGTACGGAGAGTCGGGGAAGTTACTCGTGCAGTGGCCAGCCGTCAGGAGCACGGTTGCGGACAGCAATGTGCCACTGCATCGGAACGCGGGTGTGCCACCCACCTCCATCAGAAGAAGGACGACGTGTGGATGGCCATTCCCGTCCAGAGTCCCATCGGTGACCGCTCCGGCGGGGCTCACGATGCCGAACGCGAACATCAAGACGATCAGAAGGACAAGCGGTAGTCTTTTCATCACGCTCCTTTGGACACTCCGGTCCGGGTGGACATGTTTCGTCGTAAACTGATTCCGACACTACCCCCCTTGCGGGGAGAGCGTCAAGATCGAAGAGGTGCCTTTTTTCATGGCGTTGGATCCTCCTCAACACCTGGGTCTATGACAAAAGTCTCAGGCTCCTCCTGAAAGAGATCTTCCGATAAGACAAGATCCACCCTACAGCCAGCTAATTCACCCGCGCCGGGACCGGGCGCGGACCCCTGCTGCCGCCATCCCCACGCTGGCCCGCCCACGCGTACCACTGGGGGATGGCGGAGGAGACGATTTGCGCGAGAATGCAGGCATGAGCGCTCGCGGATTTCGGTCGTTGGCGGTCCCCCTCCTTGCGACGGCCTCCGTCGGCTGCCGCGCTCCCGGGGATCGAAACGCGGGCATCTGCACGCCGGGCGGCTGCGCCTGCGCGTTCTGCGAGTAGCCGGGAAGCCCCCGTCATGCGAAGCGAGCTCCAGGGCGCCCGGCGGATCGTCGTGAAGATCGGCACGTCGAGCCTCCTCGACGCGCGCGGGCTCCTCGATCTGCCCGTCGTCGCGCGCCATCTGCGTGACCTCGTCGCGCTCCACCGCGCTGGCGTCCGCCCGGTGCTCGTCTCGTCGGGCGCGGTCGGCGTCGGGCGTGTGCGGCTCGGGTACGCGAAGCGGCCGACGACGATCCCGGAGCTGCAGGCCTGCGCCGCCGTCGGGCAGACACTCCTCATGGACACCTACGACCGGCTCCTCGCGCAGGAGGGCTACGCCGTCGCGCAGCTCCTGCTCACGCACGAGGACTTCCGCGACCGCCGTCGCTACTTGAACATCCGCAACCTCCTCGCGGCGCTCGAGGACAAGGCGGTCCTTCCGGTCGTCAACGAGAACGACACGGTCTCGGTGGACGAGATCCGCTTCGGCGACAACGACACGCTCGCCGCGCTCGTCGCCGGGCTCGTCGACGCCGAGGTTACGGTGCTCCTGACGGACGTCGACGGGTTTATCTTCGACGGACAGGTCATTTCCGAGATCGAGGAGATTTCTCCGCTGATACAGGCGGCGGCCGGGCCCGGCGGCGGATCGGGCGGCATGACGACGAAGCTCCGGGCTGCCCGAGCGGTCACGCGCGCGGGCGGGCACCTCGTCCTCGCGAACGGAAAGAGGGACTCGCTGACCGCGATCCTCGCGGGCGAGCCGATCGGGACACACTTCGTCGCGCGCGGGGAGCTCGCGTCGCGCAGTCGCTGGGTCGCGGGCATCGCCGAGGCGGGGCGTCTCGTCGTGGACGAGGGGGGCGAACGCGCGCTCAAGGGCGACGGCCGGAGTCTCCTCGCCGTCGGCATCACCGCGTGCGAGGGGGACTTCGACGCGGGCGACGTCGTCCTCGTCGTCGGCCCGGGCGGGCCGTTCGCGAAGGGTCTCTCGAACTATCCTGCCTCGAGTGTGCGGCGGATCCTCGGCAAGAAGACCTCCGAGATCGCGGACGTCCTCGGCACGAAAGAGTTCGACGAGGTGATCCACCGCGACAACCTGGTGATCCTGTGAGGGAGGTCGGCTTGCGCGCGCGGACGGCGGCTCGCGCGCTTCGCACGATGTCGACCGCGAAGAAGAACCGCACGTTACGCGAGATGGCGAAAGCGATCCTCGCGCATCGCGAGGAGATCGAGTCGGCGAACGTAGAGGACCTGGCCGCGGACCTCTCGGACGCGAAGAAGGACCGCCTGCGGATCGACGTGGACGCCGTCGCCCGTGGCCTGCGCGACGTCGCCGGGCTCCCGGATCCGGTCGGACGCGTCGAGAAGCGCCGGCCGAAGGGACACTTCCGGCTCTCGCGCGTGCGCGTGCCGATCGGCGTCGTCCTCTTCGTGTACGAGGCGCGGCCGAGCGTGACGGCGGAAGCGGCCGCGCTCTGTCTTAAGAGCGGGAACGCCGCGATCCTGAAGGGCGGCTCCGAGGCGAGCCGCACCAACGCGGCGCTCTTCGAGGCGATGAAGGGCGCGATCCCCGACGGCGCGATCCAGCTCGTCACCGGCGGGCACGACGAGGTCTCCGCGCTCCTCGCGATGGACGACTCGATCGACCTCGTCATCCCGCGCGGCGGCGAGGGCTTGATCCGCGCGGTCGCCGCGCAGACGAAGATCCCGGTCCTCAAGCACTTCCAGGGGAACTGCCACGTCTACGTGGACCGCCGCGCGGACCTCGACATGGCCTTCCGGGTCCTCGAGAACGCGAAGTGCCAGCGGCCCGCGACGTGCAACGCGGCGGAGAAGGTGATCGTGCATGCCGGCGTCGCCCCGGCCTTCGTCCCGCGCCTCGCGGCTCTCGGCGTCGAGCTTCGAGGTGACCCGCGCGCCCGGGCGCTTCTCCCGATGAAGCCGGCGACCAACGCCGACTGGGACGAGGAGTACCTCGACAGGATTCTGGCGGTGCGGATTGTGGACTCCCTCGACGAGGCGATCGCGCATGTCGAGCGGCATGGCTCGCACCACACCGACGCGATCGTGACGCGGGACCGCGCCGCCGCGCGCCGCTTCCTCGCCGAAGTGGACTCCGCGACGGTCCTCTGGAACGCCTCGACGCGCCTCGCCGACGGCGGCGTCTTCGGCCTCGGGGCCGAGGTCGGCATCTCCACCGACAAGCTCCACGCCCGCGGCCCGATGGGCCTCGAGGAGATGACGACCTACAAGTGGGTGGTCGAGGGCAACGGCGACCTGCGGGAGTAGCGCAATGAAGCGAGCGTCCTTGGTGCTTGCCACGGTCGCCAACCTCTAGTCAGGAAGGCTTTCCAGACGACGTCCCGCGGCGAGGGCCAGCAGACGTGCGAGCTGTCCGCACTTTATCTCGAGGGGATTACGTGTGGCGGGAATCACACCAAGCACCTCCAGCATGTCTGCCGTCACTATCAGCGGCGGCTTGTTCAATTCAAGAAACTCAGCCTTGGTCACGAGGAAGACTGGCCACCTCGCCACGCGCTGCCGGTAGGCCGCATCCCAAAGGCGAATTGTGCGAGCAGGCTCGCGCTCAGCCACCACCAGTTTTCTTATCTTCGGGGGAGGCCTCCGATTCGTGAATTCCAGAGGGATCGGGGGATTCCCCTCGACCAAACAGTTGCTGGGAACACTGTGCCCCTTGCTCCTGTACCAGGAAGCTGCGTCGCGATGATTCGGGAACCGTCGAATCACTCTCAGCATCGCCACGAAGCACCAGCCGGATTCGATGTTACCGAGGTACCTGCCCTTAACGGTGAGATAGGCGACCCTGTCGCCGACCCGCAAACGCGGCGCGAAGTTGCCCGCTCGGCAGATGGCAGTGATGGAGGGAAACGTTGACTCGAAGTCCGGCTCCCGACGGCATGAGCCGTCGAGAAATGGTGGAAGCCCACACACGCGGGCTGCCGCGCGTCCAGCCGGACTCACGGCGAGAGGCCGAAATGTCAAAAGGAAGCAGCGGCCAGGTCGCTTCTTCATCGCCGGTCACGGTTGCCTGAATCCCCTCGCGGGAGGGGCGGTCTCACTTCGCCATCTTCTTCGCCGCCGCTCTTGCCAAATGCGGTGAGGACTTCAAGCAGATTTGGGAATCCTGCCGCTCTCAGTTTTGGAAACCTCCTTGGAAACTGCCCTAAAGGTAAGGGTTGACGGAAAGCGGAGGCAATGGGGGAAGTCCCTCATTTCGAGGGTTCTCAACCTACCGAAGGCCTGACCAGAATCACCGGGTTGCCGGCCAAGCTCACAGATTGGAGGGACGAAATCGGGTTCACCTAGGAGACCCCGAGATCGTGCGTCGCGATCGATAGCGGAAGCTCACTGCCTGGTCAGGAAAACTTCTGTGTACTTTCGACACGAATCGGGGAGTAAGATTGTCGTTCTCCCGAACAAGGAGGGTCGATCATGAGGCGATCAACCAGGAATCTCCTCTATGCGACGCTTGGGGTTCTCTGCAGCGCGCTTCTGTTACAGGGCATCGGGCTACAGCTACCAGGAGTTCTGAAGATTCTGACCGCCGTCAAGGCTGTTGCTCTCCCCTCTCCGGTGGTGGTTCAGAGCAGGGCCGAGCCTTCCGGTGCCGCGGCGGCTGGCTACCTGACGGAGAGAGCGTGCACGGCCTCGAGTTCGATTGAAGCACGTTTCAACTCGACTCCGATCGCCGAGGGCAACTTCATCTGGTTCAACAGCGCCGTCCGCGTCAATAGGCTGGGTGCCGATGCGGCCACGATCTTCTTGAAAGACTCCAGGATAACCTTTGCCGCCAGCGGCTCCAATTACAGTCTGGCCGTTCCGGCCGCCACGATCACTTTCGATCCGGCGGCGACTTCGGCCACGACGAGCTTCGACAACCGGAACGATCGCTGGACCACCATCGTTCCCAGCGGGCTCTCCCGCAAAGCGTTCCTCTCCGGCCTCGCCTTTCCGGTTCCCGCTGGGGGCCTGCCGGGCGGAATCAGTTCGGTCACCTGGTCCGCAGCGTTCTCGACCGACACGCCCGGAGTGACCGTGCAGTGGGGGTGGGGAGCGGCGGGTTACACCACCTTCGCCACCGACTACAACGCCATTGGGGTCAAGCCGGTGGACGAGGGCCAGCTGAGCCAGGGCGCCAAGATGCTCACAGCCAAGATTGATCCCGAGAAGGGGGGGCGGATTGATTCCGCGGGCAAGCCGGCGAGTCTGGAAGCCTTCCTGATCGGAGGTGCGGGGGGCGACGGAGGCTCCAATTCCACGGGATCTTTCTGGGGGGTGAGCAACGTGACGCCCTGCGTGGCGGGGCTCTTCGCTCAGCCCAGGACAAACTCCCGGACGACAATAACTCTGGCCAACAGAGGCCATGCGGGAATTAACCAAAGCCTACCCGGCATGTCGCTGACCAAGACCTGTCCCATCATCACCGAGCCGCCGGGCGTCTCGTTCCAATGTACTTTCACAATTCAGAACAACGACTCGGAAAATACCGTCATCGACCTCGCCGTTACGAATACGGTTCCTTTTCCGGGCGGCACCCCCGTGCCTGTCCCCTGCGAATTTCCTCCCGGCACTCCTGTGACCACGCTCCAGCCTTTTGGCCAATTGGGGGATACCTGCAGTGGCACCATAG
>WNGB01013289.1_pt1 | contig 11101 bp, 7 predicted proteins | sample 5400681 | NCBI WGS metagenome assembly WNGB01 (sample SAMN13153367, study PRJNA577476) | soil metagenome | isolation source: 115 cm soil or saprolite under grassland replicate 2 | place: USA:California | collected 2016-06-15 | reverse complement strand
GCGGCTGCGCCGCGAACTCGGCCAGCGCCCGGTCCAGCGGGTAGCCGTCGGGGTCGGCGTGGTGTGCGTCGAGGTAGTGCCACCACGCCGTGGCCGGTTCGGTGCCGGCCACGATCGTGTGCCAGTCGTCGAGGTCGCGCGGGGCCTGCGCCCGCAGCCGGGCGGCGGTGCCGGCCAGGTCGAGCAGCCCGACGGGACCCCCGGCGCACCAGATCATGCCCGGGGTGTCCGGCATGGGCTGGGCAAGGACCAACAGTGCCGACTCGGTCGCATCGGGCTGGCGCCACAGCGGGAAATGGCCGCCGAGCAGGCCGGTGGGCAGCGCCACGTGCGGGCGCAGCCGCTCGATGAGATCGGCGACCACCAGCACGAAATGCCGCCTGACGTCCGGCGGCAGGCACACGATCATGGTGACCGGCTGCGGACCGGCCGGGTACGCCTCGCGCGAGGGCGGGCGGTGCTGCGGGTACAGCGCGTCAATCAGGGACACAGTGCTCCTCCTCCTCGGAGTGATTGGCGACCGTGCACGACGGTCGTGGGGCGCGGTGGGGCCGGCGGGTCGAAGACACACCGGCCGGGGGATGTGCGACGTCGACGGATGCGGACAGCTCGCGGATGAAGGCGCAGATGGGGCATGCCGGCTGGACCACGACCTGCGGCGGGCATGGGTGTGACCCGCCCCACGGATTGCGGGCGGGTCGCGTACCGGCGGTATCAGGTCAGGATCGGTTCAGGCCCGCTGGGCGAGACACCTCGTGGACGGGTACCGGGCGGCGGCTGGCGACCGCCGCGTCGGCGTAGTAGTCGTGCCGGCCGAACTCCGGCAGGTACAGCTCGGCGTACAGGTAGCCGAGCCGGTCGGCGTCGGCGTCGCGGGCGGCCACGGTCACGCCGACGGCGACCACGGCGTGGACGGAGAACTCGCCGTCGTACCCGGTCGGGCATACCTCGACCCGCTGCCGGTGGTCCGGGCGGGCGCGACCCAACTCCCGCCACGGCCGGTCGGCAACCACCACGGCGATGGCGGCCTCGTCGGCGGCCAGCAGCCGCCGGGCGATGTGGGCGGCGGTGGTGGCGGCGTCGGCGTCCACCATGACGTACACGTCAACGGTCAGGTCCAGGCGCCACGACAGGCGCAACGCGACGCTCAGCGCCCGACGCGGCAGGCTGACCGCCAACCACCGCAACTGCCGGCGCAGCCAGCGGCAGCGCCCACCCACGCGGGCGAGCAGTGGTACCTGCCAGGTCACATCGGCGGTCTGTCCGGTGCTCACAGTGATGGTGGTGATGGGCATGGAAGACCTCCACAGGGGTTGGAGTGGGATGCCACGTCCAACAATCGGGAAACGGCGCCTTCCTGAGCAGCGCCAGCCATTGACAGCAGCAGGCGACACCGGCCGCCGTTGGCGCGTGACGGCGGAACTATCCGGCGGGTGCCAGGAGGTTGGTCAGCCGCGGCGGGGCGCAGGGTGCCCGAGGCGGGCAGTGTGAGGTCGCCGACGAGCGTCGGCGCGGTGGGCAAGGTCCGCTGGGTGTGGTGCTTCGTCGGGGACGTCGAGTGTGTCGCGGCCGACCGGCCAGGTGGCGGGTGTGCTCTGCGGCTTCGGCGTGCCCGGTGTGCGCCTGGGCGGGCTTGCGGGTGGTGCGTGATGCAAAGAAAGGGGTGTGGGGTCGACCGTAGCCCCGGTCAGGGCTGTACGCCACGGCTCACCGCCGCGGCGACAGGCCCGTGACCTGCGCTGTTAGGTCGTGTTAGACGGTGTGAGGCCATGTAAGGGCGGTGTTGTCAACGGCGAACATGGCCACGTCTGCCTAAGTGACCATTCGGGTGGCCCGTTGTCCGCGCCGACGCGGCCTCAACGGGCTCGGCGTGTCTGGCGGTGGAGCGGCAGTCACCTGATACAGATACGACGTGGATCCTGGTCGTCTGCCGCCTGGCCTTCGCGTACCGGCCGGAGGAGATCCGACGAGTGTCACCTGGCGTGCCGATGTTGGAAGTGGCGCGCGGGTTGGCGATCTCGCTGATCTCCTACGGGACCTTGAAACGGCGATCGACATCGGCGAGCGCTGGGGTGTGACGTTCGCACGCTCGGCGGCCGAGTACCAACTGATGTACGAGGTCAGACCCTGCCACCCAGGGTGGACCCGATGCGCTGATCGAAGGGGCGACAGAGTTGGGATTCGCTCAGCCAGGTCTCTCCGACATCGAGCACTGGTTCTATGAAGGGCCGCAGTGGTGGGGCCGAAGACCTGGATGGCCGAACTGGCCGCGCTGGGATCTTGGCGATCTTGTTCGAATGCTTGCTGATGGGCGTACGCCAGACCTTCTGGGCTCACCGGTACAGGTAAACCGGATGGAGTACCGCAATCCGCTGGAGGTAGTCCTCGGTGGATCTGGCTCCTGATTCTCGGGGCTATTTACGTGCTGCGGCTGATCCGTGACCGGAGTAACGCGAGGCGTCAGGGCGCGGCAGCCGCGCGGGAAGCCGAGGCTATTGCCCGCCAACACTCAATCCGGGCGGACCTCCTGAGATGGCTGGTCGATGAGGCGAAGGTGGGACGCCACGACGCCACCACGTACCTCCGGGCGACCTGCTGAACAACGTCAGCACCTCTGACGGCGAAGCGCTACGCCGTCTTGCGGAGCACGATACGCACCTTCAGCTACCACCTGGCGTTGACCGTGCCGAACCCGATGAGTAGCGGCCCAAACTGGGGGCACCGCGCGCAGCCATGGGTTGAGCCGAGCCAAGTCCGTGAAGCGGCCCAGCCCGGCGCGGACGATCACGACCAGAAGTATCCGGCCAAACTGATCCGCTGCCGATCGACCGGTGCCTCCTGAGACATCTTCAAACGGTCCAGACAGTCGGTGTGGGTCGACGCAGAGCCTCCTCAACGCCGAGGAACACCTCTTCCATGAGTCGCTGGAGGTCACGAAGCGATACCCAATATTCGCCTGGGAGCACCCGCCTCTCTCCTCTGGTCGTATCGGTGTACCGAAAACCCTGCGCGTCCGGATCGATCGCCGCGAACGCCAACAGATCATCCCGAACGTCAGCGGCGATGTCGACGCCGATCCGGCGGCGCAGCAACTCCGCGAACTGCCCGATCAGCGGCTGCAAGTCATGGACCGGCCGAGGCTGTGGAAGGGCGGCTTTGAGGTACAACTCCAAGGCGTGGCGGTAGAGGTAGAAGATCGGATAGCTCAGCCGCCACGGCTCACCACTGGCCAGCGCCGAGTCGATGAGGTACCCCGCCGCGTCCCGGTATGCTCGGGCGAGCGCGATCCGGTCCGGTTCCGACGCCATCCCGCCGACGAGTACGCCGTCGATCCACATCTCGTCAACCTCGTCCGGGGGTTCGCGAAAGACGCGACCAGTCCGGGAACTCATAGCGTGACCCTACCGGTGGCGTCGCCTCCATCGACAGATCCGACCTGAGCGGTCAACGGCGCCTCACCGGGCCTGGACGGGCCGTGTGGCAGGCTGAGCGCCATGGGAGTCCGACTGACCGGGATTTCGCTGCCGTGGCTGGGTGTCCAGTGGGAGAAGACCGACGGTGATCGACAAATCGCGCGTCGGGTGATCACTTTTCTGGAAGATCGTCGAGTGCTGTTCGGGCAGCGTCACTACGAGGACGAACTGCACTGCATCAGATCGGCGATCGAGATCCGGTCGTATCTCACCCGCGAGATCGGCTGCACCAAGCCGGGCGGGAGCCTATCGGAGAGCTTGAAGGCGATGAGGGCGGCCTGCCGGCGCTTCATTGACGCTGGAGGGCCAGACGCCTGCTACTTCCGAGGTGGCCGATCCTCCCTGGAAGCGGATCATTTCAGTCTCGCGCTCGGCGATCTTCGCACGCTGATAGGAGTTCATGTCGCCCTGCTCGCGAAGAGCTACACAATCGAGGTCGAGGATTACCTCGCGAGCATCCTGCCGCCCGAGCCCATCGACGACGACGATCCATCGTGGATGCCGGGCTTTGGCGACTGATCCCGCGCGGCGAGTTCGATCTGATCGGAACGGTCTGGCGTCCCGTCTGGGGTTGGTTGCACTGTCCAGATCTACCTTGCAGACTGGCTGGTCCTACAGGTGACATCCCCACACGAACGGCGGCGGAGCCGGCTGCTGGGCGCAGATTAGGCAAGGCCGATCCAAGAGACTTCACGGCTCACCGTCCGGAGCCACATGCAGGGCCGCCAGGTCGCGTCTGGCGGCCACAACCTTCGGCGAAGGACCCGGCTGCGGCGACCCCTACAGGCCGACGAGGTCTACCCGTTGCCGGCGGGGTACGCCAAGGTAGTCGGTCCACACCAGCTCCACCCACGTGGCGATGCTCTGGTCCACGAGCAACACGAACGCAGAGATGCTGTGGCCGACGTCTAACACGGATTCCTCGTCGCCCTTGATGGTCACCGTTGGGTCGTTCGACGGCGGGCAGAAGCCCACCTTGCGGGCGGGTGCTGTGCCGACATTGCGCGCGACTACCTTGACTGCCCGGTCTGCCGGCTGCGCCTCGGCGACGAAGCGAGGCTGTGGCTGGTCGATCTCGACTGGGCTCCGCCACGGCGGTTCCCCATCCCGGGTACACGTGATCTCCAACCGGATCGGCTGATCGGCGTACTCCTGCCGCCACCAATCGGAGGTCGATACCCATGACGGCTGCAGGGTCGGCTCCATCTCCAGCAGGCGATACTCGCCGCGGGCCAATGGAAATGCGGGCAATTCTCGGCCAAGTTGGTCGGCACCGCCCACGCCCGGTACGAACCGGTACGGACCCCAGATCGTCGCGGCGATCTGCTCCTGCGTGGGGCCACCAGCGGTCACCGGGCTGCGGTCTTTGTCGTCGCGAACACGGACAGCGACCTGGTCAAGCCGGTCCAACCCAGCCGGGCCGTCAAGGCTCACGGTCAGGCGAACCCGGTCGCTGCCTGGCCCTCGGCAGGCAGCCTCGACGGACAGCCGTGGATTCAGCTCCTCGTGCCGACGCCGCTGCTCGATCGCGGTCAGGTCCTCGGCCGCTTGCGCCGACCGCTCCGCCGCGCCTGCCGACCGCTTGGCATCGCGTCGCGCGAGGACCGCGACGACGGCGCTGACAACCGCGACGGGCACACTGACCAGGGCGGCGATCCACGCGGCTTGCTCCAGGTTCACAGACGACAGGGTACGCACCTTGCCGCGACTCGCGATTCAGCGCCGCGCACCGCGCATGGGATCGCGGGACTGAGCGCGGGCTGGCCCTCAGCGCTTGCGGCCACGCCTGCGCTGCGCCGCCGCGGTGTCGGGGTCGGCTGGGTCGGCGAGCGTGGTGAGATCCACCAGCCGCCAGGGCGGGTCGCTGCGGCCGTGGACGAGCCAGATCGCGTCGGCCGGGCTGGCGCCCGGGTCGAGGCTGTCGCGGGCGGCGGTGGCCACCGGCACCCGCAGGTCGGTGTCGTCGAGTAGGCGGTGAAGGTGCCGTTCCCGGGCGGTGGTGGGTAGCCAGAACAGCACCGGCCAGGCCGGGCCGCCGTCGGTGACGAAGGTGCTGTAGCGGGTCAGTTTCTCGGCCAACACCCGCAGCTGCTCGCCGCCGACGTCGTGCTCGACGAAGAACCCCACGGTCTGCTGGCCGTCGGTGAAGATGCCGTGCCCGTCCGGGCGCACGGAGGCCAGTAGCGTCCCGCCCAGCGCTCCGGGGCGGGCGCATTGCTGCTGCGACCACCAGCGCAGCAGGGCGGCCGGCGGGTGGGTGCGGGCGTAGCCGGCCAGGTCGGTGAAGAACTGGTTGACACCCAGCCGGTGATCCAGCGTGCGGCTGGTGGCGATCCTGCGGCGTCGGGCGGTGACCTCGTCGCGGCGCGGTGGCCGCTCGTCGCGGCTGGCCGCGACCACTTCGGCGCCGAGTTGGTCGAGCACGTAGTGCCACGGGTAGGAGCCGCCGCCGGCCCGCAGCGGGCGGAACCGCTCCAGTAGCTCCAGCTGGTACAGGCGCAGCAAGCGGCGCTGGGCGACGGTCAGCGACGCGAACAGGGCGTGCGCGATCTGGAACGTGGTCAGTACCTGGTGGTCGTGCAGCCAGTCCAGCAGAAGCTTGTCCCGGTCGGTCAGCCGGCCCTGTACCCGCAGTACCCGATCCCCACTGCCCCTCATATCCTCATCACCCCCATGGGGAGGACCCCCGGGGGTCTTTCGGGGCAGCCCACCGGACCCGGTACACGACTGCTGCGCTGCGGCTTCGACTCGCCCCGGGGGTCGGTGTGGGTATTGGTCTCTAGACGACCGGTCACACCACCCCGCAGACCGTCAGCCAGACAGGCATCCACCGGTCCGGTCGCCCAGCGCCGGAGCGTGGCCACCACCGGCTTGCCGCCGGTGGTGGCCTGCTGACGGACGTGTCTGGTCACGTGGAGTCCGTCGGGGGTCGGCGGCCGGTGCGCCGGCCTCGGGTACGCCGGGCCGGTGGCTCCCCGTCGGCGGGCAGGCCGGCGCGGCGGGCGTTGGCGGTCTGCTGGCCGGGTCGGGCCGCCGCGGTCAGCTCGGCGCAGCGGCGGCGGATCGCGGTGGCCTCCCCCACCACCGGCGGGGGTGGGCTGGTGGCCAGGGTGAACGCGGGGGTTTCCTGGCCGTCGACGACCAGCCGGGCGGCGGCGACGTACCGGTCGAGGTGGGACAGGTCGTGGGCGTCGAGTTCGGGCAGGGTGTGGTCGGCCAGGTGGCGGGCGTCTTCCGGGGAGCAGGTGAAGTAGACCTTGTTGCGGCAGTTCGCGGAGATGGCCTCGGCGGTGTCGTGCGGCAGCTGGGCCAGGTCCTGATGCGCCAACACGAGGGAAAGGTGGTAGCCGCGGGCTTCGGCGCAGATCTCGTCGACCGAGCGGGGCAGGTTGAGGAAGTTGTGGCACTCGTCGATGACGAGCATGGCGTCGCGGCGGGTGTGTTCGGGGTGGGCGGCGCGGGCGGTGGCGGCCTGCCACACCGAGGCGACCAGGAACGAGCCGAGCAGCTTGACGGTGTCGTCGCCGAGCATGCCCTTGGGGAGGCGGGCCAGCAGGATGCCGCCGTCGAGGACGGTGGCCATGTCGAACGAGGAGTGCGGTTGGCCGACGACCTGGCGGACGAAGCCGCGCAGGAAGGCCCGCAGCCGCGACAGCACGGGGGCGATGGCCTGGGCGCGCAGGGCGGCGGGCATGTCTTCGTACTGGGTCCAGAAGCCGCCCAGCCCGGCCGGGTCGGACAGGTCGGCGGTCAGTTCGGCGCGCAGCTGCTTGTCGTTGAGCAGGGGCGTGACGAGGGTGAGCATCGGGTTGGCGTGGCGGGTCAGGGTGAGCAGGACCGAGCGCAGGATGTCGTCCATGCGCGGCCCCCAGTGCCTGGTGAAGATCTTGCTGAAGGCGGAGACGACGTTGTCCACCAACAGGTCGTCGTTGTCGCCGTCGAGCGGGTTGAACGCCGGGGGCGGGTGCTGGTCGGGGTCGAGCAGGACGAGCTTGTCGGCGTAGCCGGCGGGCAGCCGGTCGAGGATGTCGGTGACCAGGTCGCCGCGGGGGTCGATGACGACCACGCCACGGCCGGCTTTGATCGCGGACAGCACCAAGTGCAGCAGCAGGGTGGTCTTGCCGACGCCGGTGGAGCCCAGCACGTGCAGGTGGTGACGCGCGTCCGCGACCGGGAGCGCGACGGCGTGCCCGCCGACCTGGGCCCGGCCCAGCGGGATCGTGTGGTACCCGCCGAAGGGCACCTGCACCGGGGCGGGCACCGCCTTGGCACGGGCCCGGGCCAATCCGGGCACGGCGACGTCGAGCGGCAGGCCGGCCAGCGCCGCCAACTCCGGGGTGGACAGCAGAAAACCGCTGCGCAGCCGCCGCGCATCCAGGGCCTCAGCCGGGTGCGACAGCCTGAGCCGGCGCAGCCGGTTGGTGGCGGTGTAGACCGCGTACGCGGCGGCGATCCCGGCGGCGATCCCCGCCAGCCGGTCCTGCGGTCGGGAACCCTCGCGCGGGTTGGCGTCGGTGATGGCGTAGCGGATGGCGGTTTCCCAGTGCGGCCCGGCGGCGACCTTCTCGATCGCCGCCCGGATGTCGCGCTCGCGGGCCGGATCCGTCCTCACCGGTCCCATGCGTGGCGCCTGGGATCCCGCCCCGGAGGGGCCGGGGGTGATGAGATCGAGCATCCAGCGCAGCAGGGCCGCCGGGTCCAGGCCGCGGTGCGCGGACGGGTCGCGTAGCGCGGCGGGGGCCTGGCGCAGCCGCCGCAGCCGCCGTGGGGAGGCGGGCCGGGCCAGGAACTGTACGCAGGCGTGTTCGTGGTGGCGCAGGCCGGTCGCGGCGGCGATGACCTGGCGCAGCGGGTCGCTGTCATGCTCGACGCACAGCGGGTACGCCTCGGCCAGCACCGGCACCAGCGCACCCCCGGCCGCGGCGGCGGCAACGGGTATAGGCCGGGTCGGATCCGAGAGGGTCACGGTGGCGGCGGGCCACGCGGCCCGGGCGGCACCGGCCACTACGCTGGCGGGCACCCCGCCGGGTACCCAGATGGTGACGGTGAACTGGCGGCCGGCCCACCGGTACTCGTAGGCCAGGTGCGGCATCCCGTAGATGAGCCGCCGCCAGCCGGTGCGGTGCAGGCTGCCGTAGACGGTGGCCCAGAACTGGGCGGCGCCGGCCGGGTCCACTTCCGGCGGCGGCGCGATCGTCACCTGCTGGGCCAGGTGCTGCAGGCGGCGGTGCCGCCACTGCAGCAGCCACCGGTGGCCGGCCATCCACCCCAGCAGGACCAGCGCGGCCAGGCCGGCTAGCCACGGCCGGTGTGCCACCCACCCGGCCAGGTGTGACAGCGGCCGGAGCGGGTCGATCCGGGTCGGGACCGGTATCGGCCCACCCGGCCACGGCGACGGGGACGGTGGCGGGGAGGCCCGCAGACGGGACACCATGAGATCGACCTCCGGTCCGGGTTAGAAGACGTCGCTGTCGTCGGGCACCGGTGGCGGCGCTGCTGGTTCGGGATTGCTGAACTCCGGGCTTGTCACGGCCAGGGCGTACTCGTCGCGGTCGGCGACGACCTCGAAGCGCACCCGGTGGGACCCGGCGACCAGCAGAGCCTCGCCGCGGCGGGCGGACAGCAGCACATGCCGTTCCTCGGCGGTCAGGTCGAACGCGGCAGCGACCTGGTCGATGGCCTGCGGCGCCTGCCGCATCAGCACCTGGGTGGCGGCGTTGCTGACCACCGCCCGGCCCAGGTCGGTGCTGAGCACGTCGGCCGCGTCCTGGGTGACCACGGCCAGGCCGGCGTTGCGTTTCCTAGCGGCCTTGGCCATCTTGCGCATCCAGTCCGCGGCGGTCCCGTCGCGCAGCATCATCCACGCCTCGTCCACCACGACCAGGCGCCGCGGCGCGCGGGACATCCAGCGGGGGTCGCTGGTGGTTGGGCGGTCGATGCGCCGCCAGATGGCGTCCAGCGCCAGCAGGGTGCCGATGGTCTTGACCTCCTCGGCGAGGTGCCGCAGCGACCAGACGACCAGGTGGCCGTCCGGGCGGGAGGTGGTGGGCCCGTCGAACAGGTGCCGGAAGGTGCCCGTTACCCAGGGGGCCAGCCGGGCGGCGAGGGTCGTGGCCGCCGGGTCGCCGGCGGCGCGCAGGCTGGCGGCCAGGTCGCGCAGCAGCGGGGCGGGCTTGTCCCAGGTGGTCGGGTCGGCGCTGATCCCCGCAGCGTGGTAGGTGTCGGTGATCGCGGCGTCCAGGGCCGCGATCTCCTGCGGGCTCAGCGCGGCCTGGCCGCCGCCGAGGAGCACCGCCACCACGGTGTGCAGGAACATCTGCCGCCGGATCAGCGCGTCCGTCCGCCGGTCACCCGGTGGGATGTCCAGGGGGTTGAGGTGCACGCCCGGGGCGCCGAGCTGCACCACGGTGCCGCCGACGCGCTGCGCCAGCCGCTCGTACTCGGCTTCCGGGTCGACCACGTCCACGCCGACCAGCTGGTAGAGGTTGCGCAGCACCTCCAGCTTGACGAAGAACGACTTGCCGGCGCCGGAGCGGGCCAGCACCACCGAGTTGTGGTTGTCGCAGGCCCACCGGTCCCACACGACCACACCCGCGGAGCCGAGGTTGACCCCGTACAGGATGCCGCCGGCCGACGGTGGGTCGCCGGGCAGCGGGGCGGGCAGATCTGGGGAGGCGAACGGGAACGCGGCGGCGAGGGCGTGGCTGTCCAGGGTGCGCCACATGCGGATGCTGTCGTCGGCCAGGGGCAGGGTGGAGGTCCAGCCCTGCAGATGCCGATGGGTGACCGGTCGCAGGTCCAGCAGCAGCGCGGCGGCGGCGGCGCGGACCTGGGCGCACGCCTCGACGAGGGCGTCCTCGCCGGCGGCGTGCACGGTGACGTACACGCCCGTGCGGTGCAGTCTGGTCGCCCCCCGCGCGATCCGGTCGGCCAGGTCGGCGGCGTCCTCGGCGGCGGCCTCGACCTGCGGATCGGCGAGCTTGCCACGGTCGGCGTCGATGCGGCGGGACGACTCCAGCTTGGCCCGCTGGCGGCGAAGCTGCCCGGCGGCGGTCTCCGCTTCGATGGGGTGGATGTGGATGGCCACATCGAGGCGCCCCGGCCAGGACAGGATCGTCTCCAGCCACGGCGCCGCTAGCGCGGCCGGGTAGCCGGTGACCGCGAACGTGGCGCAGCAGGCATCGGCCAGCCGCAGCCGGCGCGGCCCGACCTCCACACAGTCCGGCCCCACCACCGCGGCCACCCCTCCGTCGGGTCCTCCGGACGGGAGGCCGCCACCGGCGCGGTCGCTGGTTCGGCTACGCGTGCGCTTGAGCCCGATCACCGGTCCGCCGTTCCTTGGATCCCGGCTGGAGGCCCGCCGATGACGGCGCTCGGGGTGGCCCGGCCGGTCCCGGCGTGCCGCCACGGGTCGCAGGCGGCGGCGAGCACGTCGGCCACCGCGCCCCCATCGAGGACCTGGGTCGGTGCGCCGAGGCCGGACAGGGCGCGGGCGGTCTGCTCGGCGTGCCGGCGGGCGACCGTCGCGTCGGCGTGCGCACCGACCCGGTGGGCGATCACCACCCGCCGGTCGAGGGGGTCGCGCTCCTCGCCGAGGCAGCGCAGGAACGCCGCGTACCCGGCGGCGG
>WNGB01016911.1_pt1 | contig 11102 bp, 5 predicted proteins | sample 5400681 | NCBI WGS metagenome assembly WNGB01 (sample SAMN13153367, study PRJNA577476) | soil metagenome | isolation source: 115 cm soil or saprolite under grassland replicate 2 | place: USA:California | collected 2016-06-15 | reverse complement strand
CAGGCAGCGAGGATCGTGCGGGGCGAAACGGCCGGTCCCCCTATCGCTGAGCTTGTCGGCTTTACTTTGACGCACATCGAGCCGGGGCGTGCGGTGATCGAGCTGGAGGCCGGCGAGCGGCACCACAACCCGATGGGCACCGTGCACGGGGGCGTGATCTGCGACATCGCCGACGCCGCGATGGGCATGGCCTACGCCGGCACGCTGGGCGAGGGCGAGACGTTCACGACGGTAGAGCTGAAGGTAAACTTCCTGAAGCAGGTGCGCAAGGGCAGGCTCCGCGCCGAGGGCCGCGTCGTAAACGCGGGCCGGACGCTGGGCCTGGTGGAGTGCGACGTGACGGACGAAGACGGGCGCCTGGTGGCTCGGGCGTCAAGCACCTGCATGACGCTGCGGGCGACGTAGCCTCTGGCCGCGGCCAGCCGAAGCGATCCCGGGCAATCGATCAGGCGGTTTTGGGGTTCAAGGCAGCGGGCCGTTGCCCCATGGCGAGCTGCTGGACTCGGAGTCCCTTCCAGAGCCCCCCAGTGTTGTGCCATTCGCCTATTGGTGATGCATTAGGCAGAAGCTAATCTTGCAGCCGTGAGATACGACGCCAACATCCATCATCGCCAATCGATTCGACTGCCTACATACGACTACGGGTCGGTTGGCGCGTATTTCGTTACGATTTGCAGTTACCGGCGGAAATGCATCTTCGATGACCCGGCATTGAAAGCGACCGCCGAAAATGCATGGCGAAAGGTAGCGGCGGCTAGCAAACCTGCCGACGAGTTCGTCGTGATGCCGAACCATGTTCACGGGATCATATGGATTCGCGAAGTCAAACGCGTAGGGGCGCAGCAACCACGGGACCAATCAAGGGCCGACATCAGCGACCGGGCAAGGTCGCATACGACGGGCGTGGTTGCTGCGCCCCTACAACCGTTCGCGCTGGCACAAAGACCTGTTGTGTCCGGATCCCTCGCGGCCATCGTGCGCGCCTTCAAATCCGCTACGGCCAAGCGCATCAATAACAGCCGCGGTACACCCGACACACACGTCTGGCAACGCAACTATTACGAGCGGGTGATCCGAACCGAGCGAGAGCTGCTCGGGATTCGGCAGTACATTTTGGACAATCCCCGCAATTGGGCGGAAGACCCCAACCATCCAGGAAATTTGCGCGAGATTGGCGAATGACGCGGTCAGTTGCGGCCGGCCGCATCGTGGGCCGCGACGGTGTGGCGGCTGCTAGATTCAGTTATACAGTTGACAGAGTTTGAAAGCGAATCACGACGACACCGGAGGGAGAAGACAATGTCAAGCGTGACGAAGGCGTTAATGGAGTTCGATGAAGAAGATGTCCGTCGACTGGACGAAGCCCTGGCGAAGTTCTGGGAACTGAGGGGAAGCAGAGGGTATCCCGACTACAGCCCCGGGGCGAACTTATACGCATCGGTGCTCAGCCTGGTTCTCCTACGGTCGCAGCTCAAGGTGGAGCGTTTTACGCTAGCGATATCGTCTTTAACGGTGATGCTTGTGATACTTACGGCGGTACTGCTAATTCGGCTGCTAATTCGGGACGGGTGACTCCGAGGGAAGCGCCTTCGGCGTCCCCAGCTAGTGCCAACTAGAGCATCCGCTCCGTCTCGGCCTTCTCTTTTTCCGTGGGGGCTCTGGCGAAGGGGCTGCCGCCCCAGGGCATTTCAGGGCGCTTGCCGTTGAGGAGGTCGAGGACGGTGATGATCTGGAGGCGGGGGTATTTGCGCTTCCAGAAGTCGCTCTCGTAGAAGCCGGAGGCGGCGGCTTCGGTGATCATGTCTTTGGTGGGCGGGTTCAGGGTGAGGAGGATCCCGATGGGCTCTTTCTCGCGGTCGAGGACGCCTTTGAGGTCGCGGATGGCGGCGACCCCGGCGTGCTCGCCGCCTTTGACGGAGACGATCGCGCGGCCGTATTCCGATTTCCCCGGAGCGTTACCGGCGAAGAAGGGGATGACGCCGTCGATGCCCTTATCGGAGCCTTTCTTTGCTGAGGCGGGCTGGGCGCCCAGCCTACCGAGAGCCCACAACTGGAAGTGCCATTTGTTCTGCTTTGCGAGTTCCCGTGCGCCGGCAAGGTCGACCGGTTCGCCGATGACGTTGAGCTGGAGTTCGGGAAAAGCACCCATCATCCGGTGTCGGATAAGGTTGATGGCGAGGGGCGTGATATCGATGCCGATCCAGTGGCGGCCAAGCCTCTGGGCGGCATGGACGGCAGTGCCGCAGCCGCAGAAGGGATCGAGGACGATTTCGCCGGGGTTGGAGGAGGCAAGGATGATGCGTTCTAGCAACTCCAAGGGCCTCTGCGTTGGGTAACCCAATCGCTCTTTGGTGCCCGGGCCCACCGGTCGAATATCATCCCAGATATCTTGTGCGAGCTGTCCGGGCATCTCGTCGAGGTAGCGTTTGTACTGCGGCATGCCACTGCGGCTGTATACAAGGCGCCCTTGCGCCTCGAATTCGGCCATCTTCTGCTTGGAGTACGCCCAGTAGCGACCTTTGTAGGGTTTGACGCCCTTCCATTCGTACAGAGTGTCGCCTCCAGGCTTAGCAGCGGTGAGATCGCCCAGTCGATAACGCCTGCCGGTCTGGTGTTCGACGTGCCGGTAGAATGAGTCCGTGTAGCTTTCATCATATGGGCCGTAGACCGGGGTCCAGGCACGCTGGGAAGATTTACCGTAGAAGAGAATCAAATCCTGGATGCGGCCAAAGTGCTTTGCACCCTGTGTTACATCACTGTGGGCGGAGGAGCGCTTCCAGACGATCTGATTAACGAAGTTCTTCGGCCCGAACACAGCGTCCATGATGACTTTGAGGTAGTGTCCTGCAGCGGGGTCGCAATGAAGATATATGGAGCCGCTTGGCTTTAGCACACGTTCGAGCTCAACGAGGCGGATCGCCATCATCGTAAGGTAAGCGGTTACCTCGTTGTGGCCAAGACCCTTCACCATCGCTTCGAGCATTCTTGCCACAGCCTGGTGCGAGCCCCGTATCACTTCGTCGTACGCCGCCGCCGTTGCGTCAGCCCAATGCCAGGTGTCTTCGAAGGCCTCGACCTGGGCGTGGCTGACTGCGCCGGACTCTTCGCGGAAGAGGACGTTATAGGAGCGGTTAGAGTTGAAGGGCGGGTCGAGGTAAATGAGGTCGATGGAGTCGTCGGGGATGTGATGTCGCAGGATGTCGAGGTTATCGCCGTAGTAGAGGACGCCTGTCCTGAGCTCGGTCGAAGGGTTGGTCTTCATCGGGGCTATGATAGCGTTTCCGCTCATCTGTTCGCTACGGGTGAGTGACATCTGCCCCTTTGAGATCGCTCTTTGTTTCGGTTAGGGTATGGGCGGAAGGAGGATGACGTGGCGGTGGCGGAGGAACGCAGCAGCAGAAGCGCAGACCCAGACCGCGGGACGGCGGATCAGCCACTACCGCGAAAACACCTTTTTGCAAAACGAACTCGGTGCTCAATGCTCGCCGTAACCACAAGGAGGATGATGAGGTGGCGGCGAAACAGCGGGAGGGCTACGCCAGCGTTGCTTCGGTGCCGTTGGTGAGGGACGATCTCGCGCCTGAGGGGCGGGCCGCTGTGCGGACGCCAGGAGGCAGCCGCTCTAGGGCGGGGCTGTGCGCCTCCTTACAGCAGGTCGAACAGGACCGGCGGCTGCTCCAGCATCGTGAGCAGCAAGAGCGGTCCGGCCAGCCAGCGGAACAAACGGAGGATCCATTCGAGAACCATCACCGTACGCCTCCTTTACCCGGCGGAGTCGCGCGCCTCTCCCCCGTCACAGTTAAGCGACGCGGGCACCGGTAGCGCCAGAGTCTTTTGGCGTTGTTTTGTGGAAAGCCGGCGGTGCGTTTGTGGAATCCTCGCTAGGTGCAGCCGGACGCTTCGACAAGCTCAGCACGAACGGATACGGGTCCGTTTGTGGAAGGCTCGCCAGAGGCCACCGGATGCTTCGACAAGCTCAGCACGAACGGATACGGGTCCGTTTGTGGAAGGCTCGCCAGAGGCCACCGGATCCTTCGGCGTGGTCGCTCCGCTCGGTCCTTTCGAGGGCCCAGGACGAGCGGAAGGGGGCGTCGTTCGACAGCGAGAAGCGGAGGAACCGCGGGCGGGCGCTGTTCACACCCCACCCCACCGCCAGATTCCTTCGCGGAGGGGCGGGATTTCCGCGCACGGGCACGGTCGGCGCTCAGAATGACAGAAGGAGGAGCCGCATTCGTCCCAGGCTCGCGGTGTTTGTTTACGCCAGGGCGGGTTCGGTGACGTTGGTGAGGACGATCTCGTCGTTCTGGACGTCGATCTTGATGGTGTCACCGGAGGCGAAGCGCTCTTCGAGGAGGGCCTCCGAGAGGCGGTCCTCGACCTCGTTCTGGATGACGCGACGCAGGGGGCGGGCACCGAAGACGACGTCGTAGCCCTTCTCGCCGATCCAGTCGAGCGCCTCCGGCGTCATTTCGAGGGTCACGCCCTTGGCGGTGAGCTGGCGCTCGATGTTCTTCATCTCGTTCTCGACGATCTCGCGGATGTGTTCCTTGGTCAGCGCGTGGAAGACGATGGTCGCGTCCAGCCGGTTGAGGAACTCGGGCCGGAAGACGTTCTTCATCGCGTTGAGGACTTTCTCCTTCATCTTATCGTGCTGCGCGGCCTCCGCCTTCGAGTCCTCCGTCTTGATGGAGAAGCCGAGGGCGGTCTCCTTGCGGATGAGGTCCGAGCCGACGTTTGACGTCATGATGAGGATGGTGTTGCGGAAGTCCACACGGCGGCCCTTGGCGTCGGTTAGGTGGCCATCGTCGAACACCTGGAGGAGCATGTTGAAGACCTCCGGGTGCGCCTTCTCGATCTCGTCGAGCAAGATGAGGCAGTAGGACTTGCGGCGCACGGTATCGGTGAGCTGGCCGGCGTCGTCGTAGCCGACGTAGCCGGGTGGGGCGCCGATGAGGCGGGAGACGTTGTGCTTCTCCATGAACTCGGACATGTCGAGCTTGATCATGTTCTCTTCTGAGCCGAACATGAACTCGGCGAGGATGCGGGCGAGGTAGGTCTTGCCGACGCCGGTGGGGCCGAGGAACATGAAGACGCCGATGGGGCGTCGCGGGTCCTTGAGTCCGGCGCGGGCGCGGCGGACGGCCTTGGCGATGTTGTGGATCGCCTCGTCCTGGCCGACGACCCTCTCGTGAAGGGCGTCTTCCATGTGCAGGAGGCGCTGGGACTCTTCTGAGGCGATGCGCGTGACGGGGATGCCCGTCCACATGGCGACGACCTCAGAGATGTCTTCGGCGTTAACTTCCGGCTTGTGCTCTTCGCGCTCCTCTTTCCAGTCTCCCTCCATGCCCTCGAGCTTGTCCTGGAGCTTGACCTCGCGGTCGCGTAGCTCGGCGGCGCGCTCGTACTGCTGGGCGGCGATCGCTTCTTCCTTCTCGCGGCGCAGGCTGTCGAGCCCCTTGCTGGCCTCCTGGTAAGAGGGGGGAGCGTAGGAGCGCTTGATGCGCACGCGGGAGGCGGCCTCGTCGACGAGGTCGATCGCCTTGTCGGGCAGGAAACGGTCGGGGACGTAGCGGGACGCGAGCTCGGCGGCCGCGTCGAGAGCGCCGTCGGATATCGTCAGGCCATGGTGCTCTTCGTAGCGAGCTCTGACGCCTTTGAGGATGAGGATCGTCTCTTCGACCGTGGGTTCGTTGACCATGATCGGCTGAAGACGGCGTTCGAGGGCGGCGTCCTTTTCGATGTGCTTGCGATAGTCGTCCAACGTGGTGGCGCCGACGCACTGTAGCTCGCCGCGCGCCAGGGATGGCTTGAGGATGTTAGCGGCGTCCACCGCGCCTTCAGCGGCCCCGGCGCCCACCAGCATATGCATCTCATCGATGAAGAGGATGCAGTTGCCGGCACCCTTGAGCTCTTCGATGACTTTCTTCAGGCGCTCCTCGAACTCACCGCGGTACTTGGTGCCCGCGACGAGTGAGCCGATGTCGAGCGTGACGAGGCGGCGGTTGAGGAGCATCTCCGGGACTTCGCTACGAATGATGCGCTGGGCAAGCGCCTCAACGATGGCAGTCTTGCCGACACCGGGTTCGCCGATAAGAACAGGGTTGTTCTTGGTGCGGCGGGAGAGGATCTGCACGACGCGCTCGATCTCCTTCTCGCGGCCGATGACGGGGTCGAGCTTGTTGGCGCGGGCGGCGGCTGTGAGGTCGATGCCGAGCTGGTCGACGGTTGGCGTGCGTGTGGCGGAACGGCCGCCCGGGGCGGCGCCCTGCGGCATGCTCTGAGAGAGGATACGCGTGACTTCGGCACGGACTTTGTCGAGGCTGACGCCCAGGCTCTCCAGGACGCCCGCAGCGATGCCTTCGCCTTCGCGGACGAGCCCGAGGAGCAGGTGCTCCGTGCCGATGTAGTGGTGGCCGAGGCGGCGGGCCTCATCTACGGCGAGCTCGATGACCTTCTTGGCGCGGGGGGTGAGGCCGATTTCGCCCATAACAGCGCGGTCTCCGCGGCCGATGATGAACTCGACGGCGGAGCGGACCTTGTTGAGTTCGACGCCCAGGTTGGCGAGGACTTTGGCGGCGACGCCTTCACCCTCGCGCACGAGGCCGAGGAGGAGGTGTTCAGTGCCTATGTAGTTGTGGTTGAAGCGGAGGGCTTCCTCCTGGGCAAGTGTCAGGACGCGCCGGGCTCTCTCGGTGAACTTGTCGAATCTGTCGGCCATCTCTCAGTTCCCGCCCTCTAGCCTGAATCCTCTGCTATTGTATTCAACGCTGCGGACGCTTCATCCGTTACACCGGAACCGGCGTTTTCAACATCGGTAACAGCATCTTCACCGACATCCGCTGATGCCTCTTCCACAGCCTCTCCTTCCGACTGTAACTCTATCTCATCTCCGGGTTCCGGCGCTGTGTTTGGTGTCACTTCTGTCTCGGCTTCCGCCGCCTCCACTTCTTCCTGGATGTCGCCTTCGGCTTCGGACACGGCTACTTCGGTTTCGACCTCGGCCGTGACCGCGGGTTCGGGCTCCTCGGCGATTGCGTCTGCTTCCGCCGCGCCTTCGGCTTCCGGTTGAGCTTCCGCCTCCACTATGGATTCGGATTCTGCCTCGGATCCGGATTCCTCCTCGGCCTCTGGGGCAAGCTCTTCCAGGGCTTCGGCCTCGAGCTCGGATTCAGACTCCGGCTCAGGCTCGGATTCGGGCTCAACTGCTGCTTCTTCTGCCGGCATCTCGATCTCGAGGGCGGATGCGTCTTCAGGCGCGGCCTCGGGGGCTTGCGCGCCGTCCTCGGAGGTGAAGGCGTCCGGCTCCGCCTCGGGCTCGGTCTCGCGCGTCGGCGGGGCGACGACGCCCAGCCGGTCCAGAGCATCCTGAGGAGCAGCGAGCACGTTGCCGGACTCGCTGAACGACCAGCCGTCCTCCTCGGCCTTATCGCGCGCCTGGCGGAGGCTGAGGCCGAGGCGGTGGCGGTCGTACTCGATGCGGACGATCTTGACGGGTACAACGTCGCCTTCGTCTACGACTTCTCGTGGGTGGTTTATGCGGCGGTCCACGAGCTCTGAGATGTGAATAAGGCCCTCAATCGGCCCTTCCAGGCGGACGAAGGCGCCGAACGGCGCCAGCTTGGTCACCTGGCCGGGGACGATCTGCCCTTCGCGGTAGTTGGCGACGATCTCTTCCCAGCGTTCGGGCTGGGCGCGGCGCACGCTGAGCGCGATCTTCTTGCTCTCGTTGTCGATTTTGAGGACGTAGACGGAGACTTCATCGCCGACCCGGAACAGCTCGTGCGGGGATTTGGGCGTGCGCTCCCACGATAGCTCGGAGAGATGCACGAGGCCATCGGCACCACCGATATCCACGAAGATGCCGAAGTCCCGGATGCTGGTAATGGTCCCGGCCTTGACATCGCCTTCTTCAAGCTCCAGAAGGAGCCGCTCTTTTTCGGCGGCGCGCCTCTCCTGCACGGCCGCGCGCTCTGAGAGAATGGCTCGATTGCGACGGCGGTTGAGTTCGATTACCTTGAGCGTGATCGTCTTGCCCACCCACTGGGAGAGAGCGTTCTGGGTGTTTTCCGGCGATCCACGATCGGGGCCGCTGACAAGCTGCGAGAGCGGCACGAAGGCGTTGACGCCTTCCACGTTGACGAGCAAGCCGCCCTTATTGCTGCCGGTAATGTAGGCCTCGAACGCCTCGTTGCGGTCCAGGTAGTCCTGAAGGACGCGCCAGCCACGCTCGCCGCGGGCCCGGTCCAGGGAAAGGATAATCTGCCCTTCAGGGGACTCAGGTTGGACTATGAAGACGAGAACGGTATCGCCGATGTGCAGCTTCGAGGAACCTTCTGGCTGAAGGCAGTGCATCTCATGGGGCGGGACAACGCCCTCAGACTTGGCTCCTATGTCAACGAGAATGCCGTCTCGATCGGTGCCGACGACCACCCCTTCGATGATCTCCCCGCGGCGCAGCTCGGGGTAAGCGGCGGTCTCTGCTTCCAGGAGGGCCGCCATGGAATTCTCTTCCCTGGGGGTCCCTGCCTGCGGCTCTTCAGATGTCAATAGATGATACCTCCGATCGAAATGGGCGTGAGGGCCTGCCAGCAGGCCGGGGCGCCTCGTGCTCATTATAGCAGACGGTGCGTGGGGAGAGGGGAAACTGAGGCTGGACGTCAGAGGCGCGAAGTGGGCGGTAAGAGGTGGAGGCTAGGAGGTAGGAGGTGAGAAGTTAGAGGTGCGGGGTCGCGAGGGCGAGGCAGAGGCCGCACGGTATCACGAGCCGGAGATCCATCGCCCCTCCAACCCGCTCGTCGCCCGCCGGCCTCGGCTCGGGATGACAAGACGAGATGGCCGGACGTTGGCTAGGGGGAAAGAGAAAAGCTCCCGGCAGCGGCCTATTTTCCACACCCGGTTACCCGGGCAGTATCGTGGGCGCTGAGGCGTTTCACTTCCGTGTTCGGGATGGGAACGGGTGGGTCCACCTCGCTCTGGCCACCAGGAGCGTTCTTTAGTTGTGAGTTGCGAGTTATGAGTTGTGAGTAGGGGCGGACGTACGTCCGCCCCTACTTTCAGGGTCTTGGTAGCGGGGGTGGGACTCGAACCCACGACCTCCGGGTTATGAGCCCGGCGAGCTGCCGCTGCTCCACCCCGCGGCGGGTAGCGGATAGAGAGTATACCTGAAAGAGAACGTTGTGGGGGTAATGGAATGGTGGTCAAGCCCTCGGTCATTAGTACGGCTCAGCTGAATCCGTTACCGGACTTACACATGCCGCCTATCAAGCGGGTAGTCTTCCCGCGACCTTACTCCTTGCGGATGGGAGACCTCATCTTGAGGAGGGTTTCGCGCTTAGATGCTTTCAGCGCTTATCCCGTCCGGACATAGCTACCGGGCTTTCTGCTCCTGGCGGAACAACCCGCACACCAGAGGTCCGTCCACCCCAGTCCTCTCGTACTAGGGGCAGCTCCTCGCAAGTCTCCTGCGCCCACTGCGGATAGAGACCGAACTGTCTCACGACGTTCTGAACCCAGCTCGCGTGCCGCTTTAATGGGCGAACAGCCCAACCCTTGGGACCTACTCCAGCCCCAGGATGCGACGAGCCGACATCGAGGTGCCAAACCTCCCCGTCGCTGTGAACGCTTGGGAGAGATCAGCCTGTTATCCCCGGGGTAGCTTTTATCCGTTAATCCACGGCCCTTCCACACGGAACCGTAGGGTCACTTTGCCCGACTTTCGTCCCTGTTCGGCTTGTAGGCCTCACAGTCAAGCCCCCTTATACCAATGCGCTCGACGGCTGATTTCCATCCAGCCTGAGGGGACCTTTGGGCGCCTCCGTTACCTTTTGGGAGGCGACCGCCCCAGTCAAACTGCCCACCAGGCGCTGTCTCCCGAATAATCGGGGTTAGGAGGAAGACTTGGGAAGAGTGGTATTTCAAGGTTGGCTCCCTCCGATCCAGAGACCGGAGTTCGCAGCCTCCCACCTATCCTACGCATCCCAGGCCCGCCTTCAACGCCAAGCTACAGTAAAGCTCCACGGGGTCTTTTTGTCCTGCAGCGGGTAACCAGCATCTTCACTGGTCCTGCAATTTCGCCGAGCCCCCCGTCGAGACAGTGCCCAACTCGTGACACCTTTCGTGCGGGTCGGAACTTACCCGACAAGGAATTTCGCTACCTTAGGACCGTTATAGTTACGGCCGCCGTTCACCGGGGCTTCGGTTTGGGCCTCATCAGCCCTCCCCTTAACCTTCCGGCACCGGGCAGGTGTCAGCCCCTATACCTCAGCTTTCGCTTTGGCAGAGACCTGTGTTTTTGTTAAACAGTCGTTTGGGCCGCTTCGCTGCGACCCCCGTCCGCTCCTGGAGCGAGTCCGCTCACGGACAGGGGCACCTCTTCTCCCGAAGTTACGAGGCCAAATTGCCGAGTTCCTTGACGGGGGGTCACTCGACCACCTGAGGGCGCTAACCCCAGCCTACCTGTGTCGGATTGCGGTACGGGCGTCCATGTAACTGGACGGCGAGGCTTTTCTGGCCAGCGTGGGCTTGGCTGAGTTGCTTTGACCGAAGTCTCTACTGCCCCTCGGTCCCTCAGCTTGACCCGGGAAGGGATTTGCCTCTTCCCGGACGCCTACAGACCAAGGACGGACCATGTCCAATGGGCCCGCTCAGCCTACCCTCCTGGGTCCCCCCTCCGTCTCGTAACGCCACACAGACGGGGACGGAATAATAACCGTCTGTCCATCGGCATCGGCTTTACGCCTTATCCTTAGGCCCGCCTAACCCTACGCGGACGATCCTTCCGTAGGAAACCTTAGGCATTCGGTGGGCGAGATTCTCACTCGCCTTTTGCTACTCATGCCGGCATTCTCACTTCCGTCCGCTCCACCTCGCCTTACGGCGGGACTTCACAGCTGGACGGAACGCTCCCCTACCCCCCGACTTGCGTCGGGGCCATGGCTTCGGTGGTGCGCTTGAGCCCCGTTAAATTTTCGGCGCGGGATGGCATCGACCAGTGAGCTGTTACGCACTCTTTAAAGGGTGGCTGCTTCTGAGCCAACCTCCTGGCTGTCTGGGCTGTCCCACATCCTTTCCCACTTAGCGCACACTTGGGGACCTTAGCCGGT
>WNGB01013287.1_pt1 | contig 11103 bp, 6 predicted proteins | sample 5400681 | NCBI WGS metagenome assembly WNGB01 (sample SAMN13153367, study PRJNA577476) | soil metagenome | isolation source: 115 cm soil or saprolite under grassland replicate 2 | place: USA:California | collected 2016-06-15 | reverse complement strand
AGGATAAAAGGCCACCCTCATCGGCAAAATATCGATAGGGGTAAATTGTCGGAATACGGAACTGCGCTGCCAGCGAGATAATCAGCTGACGATGCACCGAGGTGAAATTTTCCGGAATGACAATTAGGCCGCTTCCAGGCTGGCTGCCCAGTTTCGCTATGGTGCTTTCAATCTCGGCGGGGTTGCGCACTTGAGCTGTGATCGGCTGGACCTTGAATTCCCTGGCGGCACCAACGAGTGGAGACAAAAAGAATGAGCCCGCGTAATCCGCATTGTAGAGGACGGCTACGCGGGCGAGCTGCGGCATCATTTCTTTCAGCATCGATAGGTATTTGCCGGTAATGGTGGCCGGAAAGATCGTGAACCCAGTCATGTTGCCGCCAGGTCGTGCCATGCTCGCAACGAATCCGCTGCCGATTGGATCGGATACGGACACGAACACGATCGGAATTGTCCGGGTAGCTTGCATCAGCGCCCTCACGACTGGGGTGCTGTGGCCAAGAATGCAGTCGGGCTTAAGCTCGGCCAACTCTTTGGCGAATGCTTGCATAGTGTTGGAGTCGCCATCTGTAAAGCGATACTCGATCCATAGGTTCTTGCCGACCGACCAGCCCTCCGCTTCCAACCCTCGTTCGAAAGCCGTGATGCGGGCCTGGGTCTCCGCATCATTCGCGAGTCCTAACAGCACACCGACCGTATACTTGCGAGCTGCCTGTTGTGCATAGGCCGGAATCGCCCGGCCGATCAATGCACTACTGAGCACAGCTATAAATTTGCGTCGTCGAACATCAATTGCCATCCATTCCCCCGGGGCTCCGCCAAATGGATAAGCCTTTTGCGGCTAGAAATGCACAATTAAGGTCGTGACTGAGATCGCGCCCTGCCGGTAACCATACAAGTCCTTGCTAGGAAAAGCATCTGCCGCACTTTGTCGCGTTCGTCGGCATCGAGCAAAACCGAGCCGAATGAAATTCTCGCCCGGTGCGGGCGCCGCCCAGCATGCTATGGTCAGACATCTTAATATTGGCGCCCGGCGTTCCCGTCCGGGCCGAGGACTTGATCGAATGACGTCGTTTGCGGGCCAACCCGGAGCCGGAACGGGCGGGACTCCTCCGTATGCGCGCTCCGGGCGCCTGTTCCGCAAGTATGCCGCCATATTCGTTGGCGCCGTCTGCTTGGCGTTGGTGACCAATGGCGCGTTCGACATGTGGTTTTCTTATCAAGAGCAGAGGGCCTTACTCGTTCAGATTCAACGCGAGCAGGCCAAATCCGCGGCATCGAAGATCAGCGAATTCGTGGATGAAATCGAAGCCCAGATGGCCTGGGTCATCCCGTTGACTTGGAACGCGATCACGTTCGAGGAATGGCGATTCGATGTTGTGCGCATGTTGCGCCAAGTACCGGCGGTAACGCAGGTCGCTCTGCTTGACGCGGCGGGACGCGAGCAATTCCGGATTTCACGCCACGCGAGAGATTTAATCGAGAGCCACGTTGATTATTCGCGCGATCCTGTTTTCGTCCAGGCAATGGCCAACAAAGTCTATTACGGGCCCGTTTATTTGGTTGAGGGGTCCGAGCCGTACATGACGATCGCTATGGCCGGTACCGGCCACGATCATGGCGTGATCGTTGGGCAAGTGAACCTTAAATTTATTTGGGAAGTCGTGTCGCAAATTAAGCCCGGCACCCGCGGACACGCCTACGTCGTCGACGCGAGCGGGCGCCTTATTGCGGATCCCGACATCAGTCTGGTGCTGCGCAATATAGACATGTCGGGTCTGCCCCAGGTCCAGGCCGCCCGAGCACCGGAGGCGGGCGTGGACGAGCCAATTGCAGCGGTCGACCGCCAGGGCAAGCCTGTATTAAGCGCGCATGCCACGGTTACTCCTCTGAACTGGCTGGTCTTTGTCGAATTGCCGATCGATGAGGCCTATGCGCCGCTTTACAATTCGATTAGGCGCTCGGCAGTTTTGCTCCTTGTGGCTCTTGCGCTGGCGCTCTTCGCGGGCTTGCTGTTCGCGCGTCGGATGGTCGTGCCGATTCGGGCGCTGCAAGAGGGGGCCATGGGTATCGGCCGCGGTAATCTTACCCAACGCATTGCCATCAAAACTAACGACGAGCTCGAGGCGCTGGGCGATGAATTCAATAAAATGGCAGCCCGATTGCAGGAGTCATATGCCACGCTAGAGCATAAAGTCGAGGAGCGTACGCGTCAGCTCGAGCTTGCCAATCTTGCGAAGTCCCGTTTTTTGGCTGCAGCGAGCCATGATTTGCGACAACCGTTACACGCATTGGGGCTATTCGTGGCGCAATTGCACGGTCAGGTGCGCGCCAATGAGCGCAGGCGGATTGTCGCTCGCATCGATGCGGCACTTTCCGCAATGAACGAGTTGTTCAACGCGCTCTTGGACATCTCCAAGCTCGACGCCGGCGTGCTCACTCCGAGCATAAATGAATTTCCTGTTGCGAAACTGCTCGACCGAGTCGATACGACCTTCACAGGAGCCGCGCGGGAAAAAGGGCTATCGTTGCGCGTCATTTCCAGCAGCGCCTGGGTACGCAGCGACTTCATCCTGCTGGAGCGCATCGTTTTCAATTTGGTTTCGAATGCAGTACGCTACACCAGCAGTGGCGGCCTGGTCGTCGGTTGCCGCAAGCGGGGTGTCAACCTGCGTATCGAGGTTTGGGATACCGGACCTGGGGTTCCGCAGGATCAGCAGCAGAACATCTTCGGCGAGTTCTATCGCCTTGGCGCACCGGGTGGCGACGGGCGCTCGGCTCTTGGTCTTGGGCTTGCCATTGTTGACCGGCTGTGCCGGCTGCTCGACCATTCGGTGCGTCTGACGTCGATATTGGGGAAGGGATCCTGCTTTTCCGTCGCGTTGCCGCGCGTTGCCGCGCGGCCGGAAATCGGCGAACCGCCCGCCCCCGCTCATCCGCTTATGGATGCATCCGATCGCAAGCTGGTCGTGGTGATCGATGACGATCCGCTCGTGTTGGAGGGGATGGGCGGACTGTTTCGCAGCTGGGGCTATCATTTGCTAGTCGCCGGAACCGATGGCGAAGCGCTCGCCGGAGTTGCCGACCGCGATCGTCCGCCAGACCTGATTGTCTCCGACTATCATCTGTCCGGCGGAAAAACCGGCATTGAAGTCATCGAGGGATTACGCAGGACACTTTCCGCCGAGATTCCTGCCTTCCTGGTCACCGGCGACACCAGTCCAGAGCTGCTGCGTCAAGCCCGCGCCAGCGGTTACCATCTGTTGCACAAGCCGGTGGACCCGATGTCGTTGCGCGCCATGGTTAGCTATGTGCTGAGGGAACAGCAGGTCGCGCGCGCGCATTAAGATCGTGTCCCGGTCGCCTGCAATCGATGTCATCTGAAGAAATCCCCTGAAACCGGCACGATCCCGAATCGCAACGTGTGCAGATCAGAATCGGACCGCGAACTCCGTTCTATATCTTCCACACGCTCGCAGGCGGGAACCCAGATCGCGAATCCGGCACAAGCCCTGGAAACGACGTACGTGAGAATAAGTGAACGAGGGGCGTCAACGCGAATAGGTTTCGGTGTGATACAAGCGATCACGCCGCTTAAACCGAGCATCTCACAGCTCGGGAGTTGCCGGTAATTTCCAGCCCAATTCGTTTACGGCGATGACCGCCTCGGTTCGATTGGTGACCTTCAGCGCTTTGAGAATTGCGGTCACATGATTTTTTACCGTGGGCTCCGCCAAATTGAGCGTCCGACAGATCGATTTGTTATTCTTACCTTGCATCATCAGCGCGAGCACATCGAGCTGACGATCGGTCAAGCCGAGATCCGCAGGCGACACAATTGCTCTGCCGCCTCCAGATGGCGCTGCAGTGTGCGACAATTGCTCGCGCGCCAGAATTTCCGGAGGGATATACATGCCCCCCGCAAAGACCAGCTGAAGAGCGCTGAGCATGACCTCATTCCGGGCCGATTTCGGGATATAGCCCATCGCACCAAGGTCGAGCGCTTTGATGACGTTGGCGCGGTCCTGAGCAGCGGACAGAACCACGACTGACACTGCTGGGTTGCGTTCGCGTAATTCAGCGAGCATCGAGAACCCGTCTCGATCCGGCAGATTCAGGTCAAGCAGAATCAGGCTAATATCCGGATGGCTCGCGACGGCCTCCATCGTCTGAGCGCAATTTGAGGCCTCCAATATGACCGCCTCGCGCGTGAGTTTCCTTAGGACGCCGTGCAAAGCCTCGCGAATTAAGGCGTGATCGTCGACCACAAGAATTTTCATTAATGGCAGGTTCCCTGGGCTTCCGCAGACAATACTGCATTCAAAAAGGCAAAGCATCTGCCGGATACCGCTTTGCCGACCACTCGCGTTCCGGCGGTAAAGCCCTGTGTCGGGCGGAGAGATGGAAGCGAGGGGGTGCGGTCTGAGCCCAGCTGTAGCCGCCATTGGCGATATAAAAGCCGGCGCATGGATCTGACACTACAGTCACGGCCTCGCGGGCGCCTCTGGCAACATCCGGTGTTTTCATGACGGTGACCCGCTCAATATTCGAATCCGCATAAAATGCTTCACACACCACCCGCGGCAATCCAGTGGTTGGAGGCTCCGAGTCCGCCATCGCCGGCGAGGATTCTCCCATATGCTCTCGTTGGCTCGTTTCGAGCCATCGTGTTCCGTCTATGGGCGCGAATGCCTTCTGGAATTCTTTCGGCAGCGCGTCGGCAATGACGCTGACCTTGGCGATCTTGCCGGGCAGGCTCGCCACGCCGTTGCTGATGGTGACGGCGTCGCCGACTTGGAGGCGATAGAGGCGCGAGACCGGAAACCACGCCCACGACGAACCGATGCTTGCCGACGATCTCGATCATTGGCTCGCCCGGACGCACCACCGAGCCCGGGCTGACCAGGACTTTGCCGACAACACCATCCATCATCGATCGAAGCTTGCCGTCGTCATAGAGCGCAACCAATTCCTTCAGCGCGCAGTCGGCTTGCTCTGAGGCCGACGACATGGTCGCAATTTGTCCGTCGAGGGCGCGACCCTCGGCGCGCAATGCTTCGGCCTCCTGCTTGCCCTTGAATGCCTGATCGGTGGCGGCGGTGTGGGTCAAGATCGGCAGGTAACCTTTCTTCTGGATTGTGTCGAGTTGTGCGAGGCCATTGGCCGCGACTCGCTCGCGGGCTTCAGCCGAGACCAACACGGCGTCTACAATTTCCCGTCGTGCCTTCACCTCGGCGAGGCGCGAGGCGCGCGCGGCGTAATCGGAGGCAAGCTTGGCGCGGGTTTCGCTCATGTACTGCGACGAGATATGGCTGACGATTTCGCCTCGCTTCACCTCCTGTCCATCCTTGACCGGCACGGCACTTACGGTTGCGATAAACTCGGCGGCGACTACGGCGGGCTCGCCGATGACAAGGCCTTCACCTCGCATGTAGATGTAGCCGCCCGCAAAGGTATTGCCGAGGTAGAGCGCAAACGCGATCAGCGCGGCAAAATAGATCAACCTAGTAAGAGAGCGTCGCACGATTCACCTTGGGATTTCACGATAGCTTCCAGCGTTGAGTGGGCGCAGCCCGAGGAACACGGTCAGTAAAAGGTGATCGGGACATCGCCCACCGAACCTCCGCCGAGTATCAGTTGAACGGGCGGCCGGTGGCGGGGGATGGTCGGTTCGACCGAATCGGTCGTGCCCGGCTCATTGCTTGTTCGACGGTCAAGGCTAATGTCCTTCTCGCCGAAGACCTCAGCCGAGGCACCGCCGCAAGAACCGTTTCTCGGCTCAAACGCAGCAAAAGCTCGCGAGAGAAAGCTTGCTCGCAAGCGCTGGCAGCGGAGGAGGAGATTGGGAGAGAAAGTGCGCGTTCAGGCGGCGCGATATCCCGCGCGCTGGAAAATGCACCGCTCGCGCACGGCTGATGGAAGCGCCACGCTCGAGGTGGAGATGCCTGCGGCACCCGCCCTGGCGGCATGCGAATACGGACGCTTTTCTCATATTGACCCTCTGGTTCTGGTTGGTGGCCCCCCCTCCGCCACAAAGTCGCCCTTTAACAACTCTCGGTTGCGTTAGAAATGCCAATACCAAAGCACTCCTGCCCAAAGTCCTGTAACAGAGGCGGCGTCACGGTTGTAACAGCGATGTAACCTTAATCGACCATTTTGTGATGGCCGTCACAGCGGCCGCAGCCGTCGCGAGACAAGGTTAACACGTCGACCTCGGCCGCCGAGTGAGAGTGCGGCCAGGGTCCGATTGGGGGGGGGGCGCGAACGCACCGTTTTGTGCGAAGGACCGCGCACAGTGAGAAAGAGCGTTTTAGTTGTAGCGCATCAAATTCAGCTCCGAGCCAGAATTGCGCGCGTGCTGCAGTCGGCTGGTTATCGCGCCGAACTCGCCGAGAACCAGAAACGGGCGCTCGAGCTCGCTGCGCGTAAGGACATCCAAGCGGCAATCGTCGTGCAGAGTCGCGACTTGGCCGGCCTAGAACAGGAGTTACGGGACAAGATTCCAAGAACGATCTTGCTGGGGCACCGAACCGACGAGATCGTCCGACCGGGCCATTCGCTTCAGGGGACAGGTGCATTCCCCGAAGACGCTCTGGACGAGCAGAAGCTGCTCGATCGGCTCAGCCAACCAGCGGCGTCGCCAGGCAGCAACGGCGATGAAACTGTCCCAGCACCGGTAAAAATCGAGGACTGCAAGCTCGACCTGGCCGGCCATACCTTTGTCGATGGCAGCGGCCGGGAGGTGCAGCTGACCCGTGCCGAGACCGCGCTGCTGACCGCATTCGTAGACAGTCCTCGCCGGGTGCTCTCGCGTGACCAGCTCCGTTACGCCGTTGCCGGGCGTGGCGCGGAACCCTATGACCGCAGCGTCGATATGCTCGTCGCCCGCCTGCGGCGTAAGATAGAGCCGGACCCGAAGGCGCCACGATTCATCCTCTCCGTGCCAGGCGTCGGATATAAATTCGACGTACGGCCGCAAAGCGGCGCGGATGGCGAGGCACCGTCAGCCCTTGAGCCGGAGGCCATCCCGGCAAGCACGCCGGGCCAGGGCAGTGCCGCACCGCATTCTGAGCCAGAAAAGCGGCAGTTGACGCTGCTGTCGTGCGGGCTCGTCGGCTCGACAGCGCTCGCAGCCAACTTGGATCCGGAGGACTTTGGCGCCAACATCCGACATTTCCAAGAAATTTGCACCTCAGTCATCACGCATTGGGGCGGAGCTGTTATCAATTTTGTGGGGGACGAAATTCTTGCGTCGTTTGGATATCCCAAAGGCCACGACGATGACGCCGAACGCGCCGTGCACGCAGGCCTCGACCTTGTCGAAAGAATCGGCGAGGTCCGATCACAGTCTGGTGACGCGTTGCAGGTGCGCATCGGCATTGCGACCGGCCTAGTCCTTATCGGCAAAAATCAGGCTGCCATCGGAGAAGCCGTCGTCACGGCTGCCCGATTGCGGGACATAACGCCCCCAAATTCAGTCAGCGTCACCGCGAGCACACGTAAGCTCCTCGGTGACCTGTTCGTTTACGATGACTCGGGGGTTTTGGGGCCGGAAACGGCTTACCAGGTCACGGGGGAACAAGCGATCGAGATGCGATTCGTCGCCAGCCAGACGGCGAAGCTGACACAATTCGTAGGGCGCCAGCATGAATTGCAGCAGATGTCGACCCTCTGGGAGCGGGCCAAGGCCGGCAAAGGTCAAGTCGCACTTCTTTGCGGCGAGTCCGGCATCGGCAAGTCCCGTGTCACCAAGACTTGGTTAGATCTTATCGCCGACGAACCGCATATCGTCATCCGGTATCAATGCTCTCCACACCACACTAACAGTCCATTTTATCCAATTATCAATCAGCTCGAGCGTGCGGCTCATTTCGAGCGAGAGGACACGCCAGACGTCAAGCTCAGAAAGCTGGAAGCTGTGGTCTCTCAAGCCGGCGCAGCAACGCTGGCGGATACCGGTTTGTATGCAGCCTTGCTGTCGATCCCTACGGACAAACTTGATTCATCGCCAGATCTGACGCCACAGCGGCAGAGGGAGCTTACGATCTTGGCGTTGCTCCGACAGCTTCGCGATCTCGCGCTTACGCGGCCGGTGGTCATTGCGCTCGCGGATGCGCATTGGATCGATTCGAGCACGCTCGAGCTGCTCAGTCGATGCATCGCGTCAATCAAGGCTGCGCGTGTTTTCGTCTTGATCAATTTCAGGCCAGAATTCTTCCCGCCCTGGCTAGACGAGTCGCACGTAACCATGCTGAGGCTCAATCGGTTGGCGCGCGAACAAACCGAGGCCATCATTCTTGACGTAGCCGGAAGCAAGCGGTTACCACGCGAACTCCAGGAACGGATAACCAGCAAGTCCGACGGCGTTCCCTTGTTCGCCGAGGAGCTCACGAAAACGGTGCTAGAATCTGGGCTGCTGCAAGATGCAGGTGACCGATACATCGCAATCGGTCCGTTACCGCCTCTCGCCATTCCAACGACGCTGCTAGGCTCGTTGACCGCACGTCTAGATAGGCTTGGCGAAATCAGGGAGATCGCGCAGATTGGCGCCGCCATAGGTCGCGAGTTCTCGTATCGGCTGCTCGCTGCCATCGCCCCGATTTCTGGTCCCTCGCTGCAGACTGCTCTCGCGCACCTTGCCGCTTCCGAGTTGATCTTCGTTCGCGGCGAACCGCCGGATTCGACTTACATCTTCAAGCATGCGCTGGTTCAGGATGCGGCCTATGCCACTATGGTGCGGAGCAAGTGCCAACAACTCCACAGTCGGGTTGCCGATGCGCTGACGCAGGGATTTCCTGAGACGGTCGAAACACAACCCGAGCTCATGGCCCATCACCTCGCTCAAGCGGGGCTTACCGAGGGGACCATTGACTATTTCCGAAAGGCTGCGCGCCACGCCATCGAACGGTCAGCCTATGCGGAGGCCATTGGGCACCTGACGCGTGCGCTCGAAATGCTAGAAACGCTTCCCGAGAATCCCGAACGCGAGCGTCTGGCACTCGGATTGGAGGTCATGCTCGGTCAAGCAATGATTGCCCATCGCGGCTACGCGGCACCCGAGACGAGAAAGATCCTGCTGCGGGCGAAGACGCGCTTCGACGATTTGACCGATCCCTCGCAGAAATTTGCCATCCTCTATGGGATTTGGGCCGGCCACTATGTCGGAGGCGAAGGCTCCAAGCAGAGGGACGCGGCCATGGAGTTCCTTGCCGAGGCCGAACGACACAATGACACGGCGGCGCTGTGTATTGCCCATCGGATGCTCGGCACCACGTGCGTGACGACAGGGGAATTCGCTACTGGACTACATCACCTCGAGCGGGCACGAGCGCTGTATGATCCGGCACATCACCCTCGCTACCGGTACCAGTACGGCCAGGACATCGGGGCGGCGGCACTGTGCTACCTAAGCTGGGCACTGTGGCATCTCGGACACGTTGACCGGGCGTCCGAGGTCGCTGCCGAGGCGATGAAACATGCCGAGGAGCTATCCCATCCGCACACGCTCGTTTACACAATTTGCCATGCTCGCGCGTTTATTGATCTGTTTACGCGCCGCTGCGCAGATGCGCCATTGTACGCAGGCCAGGTCGTCTCGCTCTGCACCGAGAATGGGTTTTCGCACTGGGTAAACTGTGGCCGGATTTTCGAGGGCTGGGCCGAAATTTGCCGGGGCGAGGCTAACCAGGGCATCGAATTGGTGCGTGCAGGTGTGGCTGGTTGGAAGAAAAGGGGAGCTCGGCTGTGGCTGCCCATTTTTCTGACGCTGGAAGCCGAGGCTTGCGCCAAAGCAGGCTGCGGTGACGCCGCGTTAGAGGCTATCGAGGAGGCTCTCGCCATTGCCAAGGATACCGGCGAGCGCTGGGCCATGGCCGAGGTGCTACGCGTCAAAGCCCGCTTGTTGAAAGCAGTAGCCCGGGCAGAAGCCGGAGAAATTGAGACTATCCTCGTCAACAGTCTGGAAATAGCGCGAGCTCAACAAGCGCGTTGCTGGGAATTGCGCACCTCGTGTGATCTTGCACGCCTTTGGCAAGGTCAAGGTCGAGGAAGGGAGGGCCTAAAGCTGGTGCAAGCAATCTATGAGCAATTCACGGAAGGCTTTGACACAGCGGACTTGCGGGAAGCCAAAGCGCTGATGCAGGACCTTAAACGGAGCTGGGGCCACAAACGGAGCTTGGGCCGCAAGCGGAACGAGTGCACCGGGAGGACGGACAAAACACTCCACCGTTGATGCCTTTTTTGCCCGCATGTAGGGTTTCATGGTTCCAGCCAGAAAATCCTCGCGCATCGCGATGGAACTCGTACGTCCGTTGACCTATTCCAATACCGATTACCATCCAACTGTTCGCTCGACTTACTGATTTTTAACTTGAAGTGCGCGCCTGCGGTGACCACGGTAGCAATCGTACGTTTTGGCCCGTTCCGCGACCCGTGATGCTTTGCCGCGGTAAATGGTCGCTGAACTTACGCAACCCCTGAGCAACTGCGACAGTTGTACTCAGACACGGGATCGGCGGCCCCCCGCGTGGCCTCTTCCGGCGTCTTAATGGAGGAGCAGATGAATGGAAAACGTGTCGGGATAGCGCTTGCGTCCCTTGTTGGCGTCGCGGCGCTCGCCGCGCCGGCCCTTGCGCAGAACGAACAATTCATCCCGCACCTCGTCTACCGCACCGGCGCCTATGCGCCCAACGGTATCCCAGTCGCAAACGGCGTTGCCGACTACTACAAGCTGGTCAACGAGCGCGACGGCGGCATCAACGGCGTCAAGATCGCATTCGAGGAATGCGACACCGGCTATGCGACCGACCGCGGCGTGGAATGCTACGAGCGGCTGAAAGGCAAAGGGCCCACTGGCGCCGCCTATGTGTTCCCACTCTCGACCGGGATCACCTTTGCGCTCACGGAGAAGGCGCCGGTCGACAAGATCCCGATCATCTCCATGGGCTACGGCCGTTCGGAGTCGCGCGACGGCTCGGTATTCCAGTGGAACTTCCCCTTGCTCGGCACCTATTGGACGGCCGCCGACATTCTCCTGCAGCACATCGCCAAGAAAGAAGGCGGGTTCGACAAACTCAAGGGCAAGAAGATCGCGCTCGTCTACCA
>WNGB01025137.1_pt1 | contig 11105 bp, 9 predicted proteins | sample 5400681 | NCBI WGS metagenome assembly WNGB01 (sample SAMN13153367, study PRJNA577476) | soil metagenome | isolation source: 115 cm soil or saprolite under grassland replicate 2 | place: USA:California | collected 2016-06-15 | reverse complement strand
CTCGACGTCGGCGCCGCCAGAGGGCCGCTCGCCGGCGCGCTCCCTCGGCCGCGGGGGGTGGCCCGCCCGGTCGGCGTGACCGCCGGGCGAGATCTGCGTGAGGTTCGTTCCGCTCATGTCGGTCTCCGGTGGGCGCGGGCGCCTAAGCGGCGGGGGCGGCGACGTGGGACGCCGCATCCCGGTGCGCGGTGCGCGCCTCGCCGGGCGCGGGGAGGCGCCCCTCCTCGATGCGGTAGATGTCGTGGACCAGGGTGATCGGCGCCGCGTTGGCGTCGTAGATCTGATCCCAGGTGAACCCGACGCGGCGGTAGATCTCCGCGGTCTTCTTCGCGACCTCGATGTGCCAGGCGGGCTCCGGGGAGCGGTGCCCCTCGAGCGCCGAGCCGGGGTTCGGGAACCACGCCGGCGAGATGGCGATGACGCCCTTCGCGGTCAGCTGCTCGATGCCCTCGAGCGTCGAGGCCTTGCTCTCGAGCCCGCCGACCATGTTGGAGCGGACGCGGCCCTTGCCGAAGACCTGCACCGCGTGCTCGAGCGCCTTGATCCAGTGCTTCTGCCCCCCGCAGAGCTGGTCCTTGCCGGGGCAGTACGCGCGGAAGAAGTGCTCGTTCCAGACCTCGATGTTGATCGCCAGCGTCCGGTAGCCGACCTCCCGGTACTTCTCGATGATGGCGAGGTCCTGCGGCGCGCCGATGCATGCGGTGCCGTTGAAGTCCGCGAGGCCGGTGTGCTCCTTGATGCTCTCCGCGACGTCCAGGTAGTAGTCCACCTCGCGGCGCTCGGGGACGAAGCCGCCGCTGATGGTGACGTGGCGCGCGCCGTCGGCGTAGGCGGCCGCGATGGTCTCGCCGATCTGCCGCGGGTACTTCCACCGCACGCCCTCGGCCTCGCCGTAGGTGTCCTTGGTCGCGTTGATGTTGCAGAACAGGCAGTCCTTGCCCGTGGACTTGAGCGAGCACTCGTTGCTGTAGGCGACGAACACGACGTCGTCCGTGTTGTGGACCGCGACGGTGCGCATCGGCGTGCCGTCCGAGGTCTTCTTCGCGTAGTAGCGGGGCCGCTTCGCGAGCTCGACCGGGACCGCCTCGCCGTCGCGCCGGACGACGAAGAGCCGGCTCCCGTCGCGCTCGAGCCGGTTCGCCGAACGCCGCGTGTAGTTGAACAGCGTGACGAGCCCGTTCGGGAGGACGAGGTACGGGGGCAGGTCGAGGCCGACGTGCGTGTCGGTGTCGTACTCGAAGAGGCAGTGCACCTGCTCCTGGATCGCCCCACCGACGTCGAGCCCCTCGAAGATCCTCGGATCGAAGGTGATCCCTTCCTGCGCGAGCTCGGCCTTCAGCTGGAGCTCGCGGTACAGCACGTCCCTGTGGCAGGCCATTCGTCTCTCTCCTGGTTCAGTTGTGGGTGAGGTGAATCGGGGGTCTCGAAGTCGGGCGGGAGCTCGCGGGGTCTGTAGCCGCCTCGCCGCCGGAGGTCTCGGCTGCAGGCGGCGCGCGCGTCGCCGCGTCGCGCGCGGACTCCTCGCGCTCGCGTCGCACCGCGCCGAGCAGCTCCTCGACGAGGGTGACGGCGCCGTCCACCCCGGCGAAGCCGCGGCGGAACGCAGGCGCCGCGCGCAGCGGCGCGGCCGTCTCGACGAGGGCCGCGCCCGCGTCGCGTGCGGCGCGGCGCTCGAGCGCGCTCGCGAGCACGAGCTCGGGGCTCGACTCGGCGAGGGCGCGCGCGATGTCGTGGCGACTCTCGAGGAAGCGCACGTCCGCGGCAGCGCCGGCGACCGCACGGATGGCCTCCGCGATCCCGGCGCGCCGCTCGGGCGGCGGCCGATCCGTGACGATCACCTGCTCGACGATCTGCCCGAGGGTCCCTGCGAGGAAGCGTGCCTGTCCGACCGCCGCGCCCGTGCCGCCGACGACGGCGACCCGCTCCTGGACGTCGCCGAGGAGGAGGCTGGAGGCCGCCTTGCGGAGAAAGTGGCGCTGCCGGGCGTCGAGCTGGGCGCGCGCCGCGCCGAGCGCCGACGGATGGAGCGAGAGGGCCGCGCCCACCTGCTCCAGGAGGTGCGCGGCGTCCGCGCTCCCGACCGGAACGAACCCGAGATCCACGACCGGCATCCCGTGGCGCTCCGCGAGGAGCCGGGCCGCGTCGAGGCCCCATGGCGAGAGCGAGACCGAGACGCGAGCGCGCGGCGCCTCCCGCCACGATCCGACCCCCTGACCGAGACCGACGAGCCGGTTCACGCGCAGCCCCGCCGCGACGAGGACCGCCTCCACGCCCAGCAGGTCGCCCTCCGACCCTGGATCGTGGCCAGGAACGACGCCGAAGAGGTTCACGTCGAAGGGCGCGGCCCCATCGCCCGGCGGCGCGAGCGAGGGGAGCTGGTCCAGAAGCGCGCGCGCGGTGGACGCGTACCCCGCCCAGCCGTTGCCCTTGAAGCCGGGTGCGGCGATCCCGAGCACGGGAAAGCGTTGCTCGCGCGCCTCCTTCACCATCGCCGGGACGTCGTCGCCGACCACCTCGGGCACGCAGCCGCTCACGACCACGTACAGGTCGCCCGCGAGGACCTTGACCGTGTTCTTGATCTGCTCGCGCAGCCGGGAGGTGCCGCCGAAGATGACCTGCTTCTCGAGCAGCGCGGTCGCGCTCGTCTCGCCCGATGACGCCGACAGCTCGCCGAGAGAGCCCGTGAGCGCGTCGCCGGCCGCCCGCGCGGAGACGCCGCATCCCGCGTTCGCGTGGAGGATCGGCACCACGCCGGGGATCGCGTCGAGCAGGCGGAGCGCGCCGTGCAGGGCGCAGCCGTTCCGGTCCTCGTGGAGGGCCATCGCTACTTCACCTCGTGCTTGATGAACCAGTGGGTGCTCTTCGCGAGCCACGCGGGCTGGTAGGTGCCGTCGGGCTTCCCCGCGAGGAACCGCGCGAACGCCGGGTGCGCGAGCCGGCGCGCGGCGGAGGCGGCGAATCGCTCGGCGCCGGCGTAGCCAAGGAGCGGCACGCGCTGCAGGTCGAGCGCCGGGATCCCGAGACGCAGCGCGTGGACGGCGGCCGCGCCGCTCGCGACGTGGAGGGCGGGCTCGAGACCGCGGAGCAGGTTCACCTCCTCGAACGCCTGCCCCTCTCCGACGAGGATCGGCAGCCCCGGATGCGCGGCCGCGAGCTCGGTGAGCCGCGGCGCGTGGTGCGCGCCGATGGACGGGACCGCCACCCCGGCGAGAACGAGGCCGAGCTCGGAGATCAGCGCGGCGACGCCGAAGGCGAGGGGCGCCGGGAGGCTCACGAAGATCCGGGCCCCGGCGTGAGGCCCGAGCAGCTCGCGCGACTCGCGGAGGCGCCGCGCGTGCCGCGCGGCGACCGCGACGCCTTCCTCCGGTCGCCCGGTCGCCTCCGCGATCGCCGAGAGCCACCGGGTCGTTCCGGCGAAGCCGACGGGCACCGGCGGCGCGAGGTACGGCACGCCGCGGAGCCGCCGGAGCATCTCGCCCGCGTAGTCCGCCTCGTCGGGATCGATCGCGACGGACAGGCGAGACGACGCGACGCGCCCGAGGTCGGACAGGCGCGTGGACCGCGGGAACGGCGTGCTCTCGATGCCGGCCTCCACGAGGAGGGCCGCGAGCCCGGCGATGTCCTCGGCCCCCTCGGCGACGGCGAGGAGCGTGATCCCGTCGCCCGCGATCGCCTGGCGGTGCGGCAGGAGGTGGGAGGCGACCGCGTGGATCGCCACGTCATGGCCGGTCGCCGCGATCTTGGAGCGGAACCCGTCGGCCACCACCGAGAGGACGTCGTCGTTGTTGATCGCCACGACCGGCGTGGTGACGACCGCGATCGCGCGCGGCGAGCGGCTCGCGTGGAGCGCGCGGATGGCGGCCTCGAGCTTCGCGTCGCCCCCCATGATCGAATCGCGCTGGTCGAGCCCGGACGAGATCCAGGGCGCCTCCGCGCCGTCGGCGAGGAGGCCGGCGGCACAGCCCGCCGGCCCGTGGACGATGATCCCGAGCCCTTCGATGGAGCGGAGCAGCGACAGTGCGCGCTGCAGGTCGCTCGGTCCGTCCTGGGTGAAGGTGCGGACGCGCTGCGGGAGGGGGCCCGCCGACGCTTCGCGCGCGAGCGCATCAACGGTGCCCGCGAAGGCGGCGATGACGCCGGTGCGCTTCTCGCGGATCGGGGCGGTTCGCTGGGCGGTGGACATGGCGGCGGCTCCGGTCAGATGCCCGCCCGCGCGGCCACGACGCCCTGCTCGGTGTCGAGCACGAGGCTCCCCCACTTCCGGGCCCACGCTCGCAGGTCGTTCACGGCGAGGGGCTTCGGGATGACGGACGCACGATCCTCGACCACGGTCCGGGCGAGCCTGCGGTAGACGTCGGCCTGCTCCGACCCGGGGCTCGCCTCGATCACCGTCTGCCCGTAGAGCTCGGCCTGAGCGACCGTCGTGGAGCGCGGGACGTACTCCACGGCGCGGGTCCCCGTCGTGGAGGCGAAGTCGTCGATGAGCGAGCGGGCGTAAGGCGCCGCGAGGGAGTTGGCGATGATCCCGCCGAGCTTCGCGCCTCCCGACGGCGCGTACTTGTTGATCGCGCGGAACAGGTTGTTCGCGGCGTAGATCGACATGAAGTCCGAGGACGAGACCACGTACACCCGGTCGGTCAGCCCCTCGCGGATCGGGACGGCGAAGCCGCCGCAGACGACGTCGCCGAGCACGTCGTAGAGGACGACGTCGGGCCGGAACTCCTCGAACAGGCGGAGCTCGCGCAGGAGCTCGATGGCCGCGTTGATGCCGCGGCCGGCGCAGCCGACGCCGGGCACCGGGCCGCCGGCCTCGATGCACAGGACCCCGCCAAAGCCGGCGACCGAGACGTCGGAGAGCTTCACGTTCGAGCCGTCGCGGGTCGCGTCGAGGACGCTCGTCAGGTAGGCGCCGCCGCGCAGCGTGCTGGTGGAGTCGCTCTTCGGGTCGCAGCCGATCTGGATCACCCGGTTCCCTGCCTCCGCCAGGGCGGCGGCGAGGTTCGACGTGGTGGTGGACTTGCCGATGCCACCCTTTCCGTAGATGGCGATGTGCTGGGGCCTGTGGCTCATGGGCGTGCCTCGGCGCCATTCACGGCGCGTCAGATCTGGTACTCGATGCGGGGGTCGGAGACGGTGAAGAACTCTGAGTAGAGCTTCTTGCGGAGGCTGGCGAACGCGGCGTCACTGCGGTCGCGCGGCCGCGGCAGATCCACGTCGACGAAGCGGCGCACGGTGCCCGGGCGGCTCGACATGATCGCGACCCGGTCGCCGAGGAAGACCGCCTCTTCGATGTCGTGCGTGACGAGGATGACCGTGGAGCGCTCCGCCTCCCAAATCCGGAGCAGCTCCTGCTGCATCTGGATCTTGGTGAGGGCATCGAGGGCGCCGAAGGGCTCGTCGAGGAGCAGCACGCGGGGCTTGTTCACGAGGACCCGGGCGATGGCGGCGCGCTGGGCCATGCCGCCGGAGAGCTGGTGCGGGTAGGCCTTCTCGAACCCGGCGAGCCCGACGACCCGGAGCGCGTCCGCCACGCGCGCGCGCGCCTCGGCCTTCGGTACGCGGGAGAGCGCGAACGCCACGTTGTGCTCCACCGTCAGCCACGGGAGGAGCCGGCTGTCCTGGAACATGATCCCGCGCTCCAGGGACGGGCCGTCGATGCGCGTGCCGTCCACCGTCACCGTGCCGGTGTCGTTCCGCTCGAGCCCCGCGACGATGCGGAGGAAGGTGCTCTTCCCGCAGCCGCTGCCCCCGATGATGGAGAGGAACTCGCCGGGCCGGACGTCGAGGTCCACGCGCTCGAGGGCGACGACCTGGGTGCCGTTCGCGTCGAAGCGCTTGCCGATGCCCGTGGCCCGGATCGGCGGCGCCGGGCGGCGGTCGTTCTGGATGGACGGGCTGAAGCTCATGGGGATCGCTCCGGTGGAGTGGGGACTCAGGCCTCGACCTGGGTGTGGGACGGGCGCCAGCGCAGCACGTGGCGCTCGAGGACGCCCATGGCGGCATTCAGGCCGAAGCCGATCGCGCCGATGACGGCGATCCCGACGAGCACCATGTCCATGCGCCCGAGGGAGCGTCCCTCGATGAGGACGCTGCCGACGCCCTGGGTGATCTGGAGGAAGAACTCGGAGCCGAAGGTCGCGAGCCAGGCGGTGATGAGGGCGAGGTGGAGCCCGGTGAGGATCTGCGGGGCGGCGGAGGGGATCACGACCCCGGTCAGGTAGCGCGCGCGGCCGATCTCGAGGACGCGCGCGAGCTCGACGTGCTCGCGCTGGACGGAGCGGACGCCCACGAAGGTGTTGAGGATCACCGGCGCGACCGAGGCGACGGCGATGAAGGCCACCTTGCAGCCGTCGCCGCCGCCGAACCAGGCGGAGATGAGCGGGATCCAGGCGAACACCGCCACCTGTCGCCAGGCGTGGAAGGTGGGACCGACGAGGCGATCCGCGAGCCGCGAGACGCCGAGAAGGACCCCAAGGGCGATCCCGAGCGCGGCGGCGATGGCGAAGCCGGCGAAGGTTCGGGCGAGGCTGGCGGTGACGCCGCCCCAGAAGCCGGGCTGGAGGAGGTGCTCCCGGGCCGTTGCGAGGACCGTCGCCGGGGGAGGGAGGAGGTTCGGATCCACGTGCACGAGGCGCGCGGCTGCGAACCATGCGCCGAGGAGCGCCGCGGGGAGGACCATCGCGCGCCCGGGGGCAAGCGTGCGGCGCGAGAGGAAGCGGGGGCCGGACACGGTCGGGTCTCCTAGAGCGCGGCGCGGTGCCAGACGCGGAGGCGGCGCTCGGCCGCGCTCAGCACGAGGTCCAGGGCGAGCCCCACGGTGCCGATCACGACGATCGCCGCGAGCACCACGTCGAGCTGGAAGAGCTGGCGCCCCCAGACCACCATGAAGCCGACCCCCTCGCTCGAGGCGACCAGCTCGACCACGACGAGGGACATCCAGGCCGCAGCCAGGCCGCTGCGCAGGCCGGTGAAGAGCGAGGGGAGGGCGGCGGGCACCGCGATCTTCCAGACGACCTCGTGCCGGCGGAGCTGGTGGACGCGGGCGAGCTCGAACCACTCGCCGGGGATCCCGGCGATTCCGTTCGCCGTGTTGAGCGTGACGGGCAGGACGGTGGCGTATGCGATGGCCGCGGTCTTCAGCGGCTCGTCGATCCCGACGACCAGGATGAGGAGCGGGATCCAGGCCATGACGTTGACCTGGTACACGGCGAGGACGGTCGGCTCGACGTAGGCCCGGAACGTCCGCGACAGGCCGAGCGCCGTCCCGAGCGCGAGGCCGGCGGCCGCCCCGATCGCGAAGCCTCGGGCGACGCGGGCCGCGCTCACCGCGAGGTTGGTCTGGATCGTGCCGTCGCCCCACAGCTCGCGGAGCGTCTGCGCGACGAGGGCCGGCGGCGGCAGGATGAGAGGGGACACCCACTCGCGCTCCGCCACGAGCTGCCACAGCGCGACGAGCGTCACCGGGAAGATCGCGGCGGCGACGATCGTCCCCGCGCGGGCGAGCTCCGGCCTGCGCAGGGCCGCTCCGAGGCGCCGCCAGGCCCGGGCGGCGGGGTCCTCGCGCTGCGCGGCGATCGCCTGGTCCTTGAGCTCCGCGTCGAGCAGCGATACGACGGTGAGGTCGCTGTCCATGGTCGTCCCCTCTCTTCGGGCTAGCGGTTCACGACGGGGCTGAGCTTCGGGTTCCCGTCCGCGTCGAGCTCGCGCCAGACGCCCTTCAGCCCCAGCGTCTCGAGCCCGCGGTTCAGGAACGTCGGGTCGAGCCAGCGGTCGAGGTCGAAGTCCTGCCGCACGAGCTTCAGCTCGCGCCCGGCGTCGAGCAGCCGCCGGTACTGGGCGCGGTAGAACTCGTCGAAGAGCGGCGAGCTGCGATCTCGCAGGACGGCGCGGTCCCAGTCGCCCTTCCACGACGACAGGCCGTAGCCGCTCTTCGTCCAGATCTGGTACGCGCGAGCGCGATTTCGCTCGTCCGCGAGCCACGCCGCCGCGCGCAGGTAGACGTTCACGACACGCTGGACGATCTGCGGGTACCTCGCCGCGAACTGCTCCGTGACGAGCAGGTGGCTCACGCGGCCGAGCTTGGGATCGGCGTCGCTCGAGTAGACGATCCGGGCGACGCCGCGGTCGACCAGTGGGAAGACGTCGGACTGGGAGACCTGGGCGTCGATGTCGTTCGACAGCAGCGCCGCGTTGCTGTCGCTGATGGACATGTTGATGAGCTTGAAATCGGAGTCCTTCAGCCCCTTGCTCTTGAGAACCCGGTAGAACGCGAGCTGGAGGTTCGTCCCCTTGAAGACCGCGATCCGCTTGCCCTTGAGGTCCTCGAGGGTCTTCGCGGGCGAGCCCGCCGGGACGTTCACGTAGATGTGGTCGAAGCGCGTCTGCGCGAGGATGAGCTTCGTCGGGAGCCCTCCCCCCCGGGCGACGAGGGCGGGCAGATCGCCCTGGATCGCGAAGTCGAGCTGGCCGTTCGCGAGGGCCTCGTTCACGGCGGGGCCGGCGCCGGTGAAGTAGGTGGACTTCACGAGGATGCCGTCGGCCTTGAACTCGTCCTCGACGGCCCCCTTGTCGGCGGCGATGGAGGACGGGTTGCCCCCGGCGACGGGCCGCCCGCCGGCGCCGACACCGGCGAAGCCGATGCGGATCGCCGCGGGCTTCTCCTCGGCGCGGGCGACGGACGAGAGTGAGGCGAGGACGAGGACGAGCGCTGCGAGTCTGCGGATCATGGCTGGATCTCCTCTCGTCTCAGAAGCCGAACTGGAGCTGGGCGAGCACCTCGGTCGAGGCGACGTCCTTCCCCCCGATGACGTGCTGCTCGCGGCGGTTGACGTTGACCTGCGCCTTGGTCGTCTCGGCGAAGAAGACGTTCAGGCCGGCGGTGTAGATGTCGTTGCCGCTGCCGGGGTGGTTCCGGTCGGCCTCCCAGCGGTCGTAGCGGACGAACGGCTGCCAGGTCTTGGGCCACCAGTCGTCGAACTTGCCCTGGGTCTTGATGCTCTTGAGGAACTGCTCGCCGAAGCTGTAGAACGCCGTGACGGTGTGGGCGTTCCGCTCGAAGCGGACCTCCTTCGACGTGCCGACATCCCAGACGTCGTCGACGGCCCGGACGAGCTCGTAGGTGAGACCGAAGGGGAAGTGGTTGTAGTAGAGGTCCGCGCCGAACCGGTTTCGGAGCCCGGTCCCGGTGATCTTGGTGGCGGCGGCCGTCGCGGTGGCGTCGTTGAGCGTGACGCGGCCGAGGTAGGCGGACGCGCCGACGCGCAGCTCGCGCAGCCACGAGTTGTATTCGGCCGGGATCGTGATCGCGACGCGCCCGATCACGTCCTTGAAGGAGTTGTCGTCGTCCCGGTTCGGCCCGGTCCCGTTGACGATGCCGAGGGCGAAGGCGAGCAGCGCCTGCCGGTACGCGTAGCCGAAGTCGTATTGGGTGAAGAACTCGCCGCGGGCGACGAGGCCGATCTGCCGCGCGCCGAGGGCAGTCTGCCCGACGAACTGTGCGTTGTTGATGACCGGCTTCAGCTCCTCGCTGGTGTTGCTCTCGAGGCCGAAGGGCAGGAGCTGCTGACCGAGCGCGAGCGAGAGCCGCGGGCCGTCGTTCTCGATGGTCGGGAGGAGCTGGTACGAGAGGTTCGCGTCGAGGATGCTGGGGGCGCTGACGTTGGTCCCGGCCGTCGCGGCCGCGGCCACGCTGAGCGTGAAGCCGAGGTTCCGCGCCTGCTCGTAGTCGCGGTAGAGGAGCCCGTTGAACGCGAGGATCGCGGCGGGGACGTCGAAGGTGGTCTTCCGGTCGTCGAGGAGGGTCGGATTGTTCACCGACGTGCTCGCCACGTTCGGCGACAGCTTGTTCGCCGGCTGGTTGCTGATGTCGGCGCTGTACCAGGCGCCGCGCGCCTGCACGATGCCGCTGACGAGCAGGTTGCGCGTGGAGAGCGCGCTCTTCGTCTCGCGGTCGCGCTGGTACTGGTACTTGAAGTTCTCCAGGTCGGCCTGGACGCCCTGCACGTCCCCGGGCGAGGCGGCGGTGCTCTTCGCCTCCTCGAGGCGGGCCTTCAGCGCCGCGAGCTCCTTCTTGAGCGCTGCGAGATCGTCGCTCGGGGAGGCGGGCTGGGGCGCCACCGTCGGAGCGGCAGCGGGGGGCTGGGATGTGGTGGCGGGCGGGGTCTGGCCGGCGGCGCGCGCGCCGGCAAGCAGGAAGGTCGCTGCGAGGAGGGCTCGGATGGTCACGTGGTGGGTTCCCGTGGGAAAGAAGACGTGCAGGGATGTCTGCAAGCGGCGTGCAACGCATCCGTCATAACGGATGGGCGTCGTGTCGCGCGCCGCCCGGTTCAGAGGCCCGGACCGTTCACGGGCACCCAGCAGCGGGCACGGATGTCCGTCCGTTATCACGGACGCCGTGACCCGCGCGCGGAAGCCCCAGCGGGCCACATAGGGAGGCGTTGACGCGCGTCCGTCATAGCGGATGCATGTTCCGACTGGACCGGATAGGCGAGCCCTCGTGAGCTACGGGTAGGCTCGGCCGAACCAGCTCGACGTCAGCGTCATGGTCATCGGGACGAGGACGTTCGGGCAGCAGAAAACCGCAGGGAGATCGACTTTGCCGCGCATCCACGATCCGCTTCAGTTGAAGGACCTCCGCCTCGCGAACCGCCTCGTCATGGCGCCCATGGTGACCGGGCTCGCCGTCGCCGACGCGCCCAGCGACGCCCAACTCGCCTGGTACGCGCGCCGCGCCCGTGCTGGCGTCGGGCTCGTGATCGTGGAGGCCGCCGCGATCGCGCCGAACGCGCGGCTCCTTCCTGCCATGCTGGGCGTGTGGGACGACGCCCAGATCCCCGGGCTGTCGCGCCTCGCGAGGGCGATCCGGGCGGAGAGCGTCCCCGCGATCCTGCAGATCGTCCACGGCGGCGCGCGCGCGTGGCGGGACGATCCGGACGGCGAGGAGCGGGTCGGGCCCTCGGCGGTGCCCCTCGCGGCGGGACCTGCTCCCCGCGCGATGACGGAGGCGGAGATCGAGGCGACGATCGCCGCTTTCGCCGCCGCCGCGCGCAGGGTGAAGGCCGCGGGCTTCGACGGCGTGGAGATCCACGCGGCGCACTACTACCTGA
>WNGB01013280.1_pt1 | contig 11105 bp, 6 predicted proteins | sample 5400681 | NCBI WGS metagenome assembly WNGB01 (sample SAMN13153367, study PRJNA577476) | soil metagenome | isolation source: 115 cm soil or saprolite under grassland replicate 2 | place: USA:California | collected 2016-06-15 | reverse complement strand
CGTTCGACATCGTCCTGCGAGAGCAGCTCGTCGAGCATGCGCGCCAGGGGAGCATTCGTCGTCGCGACCGGCCGCAGAAAGATCGGTCGCGTGAAGCGCTGCACGAGCGTCAGCGCGGCAAGTGCGAGCGGAAGCATCGCGACGATCGCGCTCCACTGCGCGAATTCCGCCGGCATGAGTCCGCGTGCCAGCCAGAAGGCCCCGGCCAGCGCGGCGCACACCGCCACGTGCACGCACGCGTGCCATCCGTTGCGGTCGCTGAGCCGTGTGATCTTGAACGGGGAGAATTCCGATCCGAGCGCGGCCAGCAGCCAGGCGGGCAGCCGCAGGATCGATTTCAGGTTGAGGCCGACGACGTCGCACGCGCGCAGGTTCCGCCACGCGCGCTCGGCATCGTCCAGCCGTCCGGCGCCGAGGCATACCGCATTGATCGCCCCGACGGAACTGCCGGCGATTGCCTCGAAGCGATCGAGGCCGCGCGCGCGAAGCGCCTTCAGGCACCCGATATGGTAGGCCCCCTTCGCGCCGCCTCCCGAGAGTACAAGGCCGACGCGGCGGATCCCCAGGTCGTGGATTGTCATCCGGTGCGCCGATGATAGCCGATTGGCGGGAAATGTTTACACGTGTTTTTTTGCAAAGGCCACGATGGACGATTCGGCCCAATACCCGTCGTCCTCCCCGGCGGGCTGCGCGATGAAGCCACAGTGTCCGCCGTGGCGCGTCATGATTGTGGTGATACAGGGATTCTCGCGCAGGGCGGGATCGTCGAACATCGCGGCCGGAACGAACGGGTCGTCCTGCGCGGCAATGATTAGCGCCGGGATGCGGATCCGGCGGACCACGCGCATCGCGCTGGCGCGGTGGTAGTAGTCCTCGGCATCCTTGAACTTGAAGTACGGCGCGGTGAAGATCTCGTCGAACTGCCGCACCGTCCGTACCGACGGGAGCCGTTCGATGGGAAAGGCCCCCGGATACAGGGCGGCCTTGCGTCGCATCCGCGCCCGCAGGTCCTTCACGAAATTCCACTGATAGATGATGTTGAGCGGCCGCTCGAGCGCGTGGACGCACTTCGAGATCTCGAGGATCGGAGACACGGCGCACACTGCCCGCAACGCGCGCGGCGCGTCCGTGCCGAAATCTCCCGCCAGCTTCAGCGCGAGGTTTCCTCCCAGCGAGTAGCCGGCGACGACGACGCGGTCGACGCCGTCGCGCGTGCAGATCTCGTTCATCACAAAGATCGCATCGTGCGTCAGCCCCGAGTGATAGAGGCCGGGCGAGAGGTTCTCGGTGCCGCCGCAGTTGCGTTGGTTCAGGAGCACGGCATTGAATCCTGCGGCGTATGCCTTTTCGGCGATCCCCGTCATGTAATGCGCGGCGCTCGAGCCCTCGAGACCGTGCAGCACGATGAGCGCCGGGAACCGGGCGCGGTCCGGCTGCCAGAAGCAGTCCGCGGAGACGCGCGTATCGGCGGCAACATCGAAGAGGCGCGTCTCGACGGGCGGCAGTTTCGGCGCGAGCCGCTTGCGGCCCCACGCGAAGACGGTCATGACGTGCCCGTTGCGCAGGCGCGGATGCGGAACGAATGGGTTCATTCAGTGCAGGCGATAGATGTAAAGCGACCCGGAACGATGAACGAGCGGAAGATCAATTTCGCGATCGGCCACCAGATAATCGAGCGCGTACCGCCGTGCCAGCGCGCGAGCGCCGTCGGGCGTGTTCCATTGAAGCGCGGCGAGCGCTCGCAGGCGATCTGCGATGCGCAGCGCCACATTGCGATCGTACATCGCGATGGCGCGGTCTTTGAGCTCTTCGATGAGGACGTCCCGCCGTCCGGCTGCGCGCACGCTGGAGCCGTACTTCGCCGCGTGAATTGGATCCGCGAGCCATCCGCTGCCCGGCTCGGTCGAGGACGCAAACGCCATCGCGTCGCGCCAGTCATCGTTCTGAATGTCCACGGCGAAGACCTTCCGATCGTGAAACTCGATGAAGCAGGCGTACACGCCGCGGCCCAGCGAAAGTGCGAGCACGAGCGCCGCCACGGCAGCGGGGCGCCGTGATGGCGTAGCCTCGGCGAGCCACCAGACCAGGTAGATCGTCCCAAATACGTCGAGCAGCCAGAAGATGCGAGCCGTTTGCATCTGCACGGCCAGCGCGACGTGCGCGGCGTTGAAGGGCAGCCACGCCACGAAGAGCAGGACCAATGTCATCGCGCCGAGCACGAGGGGGGTTTCGCCAGGGATGGTGATCCCCTTCCGCGATCGCATGCGCCAGCAGAACAGAATCACCGGGATCGCCGCGAGATTCGTGACCCAGACATCCGGCGGCCACGCCAGCGGGAACAAGTCCTTCTCGCCGATGGCCGCCAGCCACTCGGCGTCCATTCGGACGAAAGGGCCCGCGAGGGCTCCGCGCAACGCGAGCACGCCTGCGAAGACGAGTGCAGCGACCGCTGCGGCTCCGATCGCGATACGCCATCGAGGCTTCCCGAAAAACGTAGCGGCTCCCAGCCAGATCAGGAACCAAACCATTGTAGTGGGATGAATGGCACCCGCCAGCGCGAGCAGCACGATCCATGCGCGGTCGCGTCGTTCGAGAAACATCGCCACGGCCCACAGGCCGAGCGCGAAGGCGAGCTGCCGTGGATGGAAGTAGCCCTCGAGCGTGTTGGCGCCGGTCTTCGCGATTGCATGACGAAGCGTCAGCGCAGCGAGCAGGGCGGCGACGGTCCACGCGTTACGGTAAAGGTGCGATCCGATGCGGGCCGCGGCTGCTGCGAGCAGCAACAACGAAATCACGTAGAGCGTGAGGAAGAGATGCTGCAGCGACGCGCCCGTCACGCGCACGAGTCCCGCGACCGCCTCGTCGACGATCGTCAGTCGCGCCTGCGAATCGATCAGCGTGGCATCACGCGGATAGGCCGCGGGGTCGAGATGGCGGACCACGGCGGGAATGTAGAACGCCTGATCGGACGCCGCGTAGCGATATCCCGCCGCGTTCAGCGTCGCGAGCAGGACGAACAGGACAGCGGCACTAACCTTCGTCAGCGGTCGGTCCGTAGAGCGCGGGCAGCGGCACGTTCCGCAACCGGAGGTAGACGGTCAGCTGGCCGCGGTGGTGGATCAGGTGATTCATGATGAAGCTGCGGAACACCGCCACCTTCGGCATCGTGAGGATCTCGTGATCGCCGTTCTTCATCGTCCACGTGCTGAGCATCGCGCCGTCGGGCTGCGCGTCGAGCTTCGCGCGTGCTTTCTTCACGTTGTCGTCGAACGCGTTCAGGATCACCTCGATCGAGTCGGGTTGCTTCGGCCGCGCGTCATCGCCGATCGTCGCGAGATCGAACACCGTGTAGTCGAGGGTCGCGTCGATCCAGTGAGGGATGTTCGCGACGTGTGCGGCAAGCTGGCCGAGACTGAAAGACTTGTCGTGCGGCTTCCACGCAAGATCCGCGACCGGGACGCGCTCGAGCACGCGCCGCGTCGCGCCCATCTCGTGGTCGAATTCGGGGAGCAGTGCGTCCTTCAGCGCCATGCACCGAAGTATAAATCGGATGTCGGTTAGAGTTTGAACTCGAAGGAGTCGAAGGAGTCGAAGAAAGTCGAAGCTCCGAGAGGGTTCCGTTCCTTCGAACTTCGAAGCTTCGAAGCTCGAAGACTGAGATCCTTCGACTGCCTTCGACTCTTCGACTCCTTCGAGTTGAGCGCCCGAGTCCGGTCGTCTGATCGGGAGCCGGGAACAGAGGACCGTACCCCCGCCGTCTGACCGCGGCAGATTCCCCCCTGATGAGACGGGTCTTGCGCCCGCGCGTTGAGAGCGCTGAACGGAATGGCGGCGGCGCCAGCCAGCGTGCTGGCGCCCTTGAGAAACGAACGGCGATCCATGCAGACCTCCTGAGTGCGCGGCGCCGGTAGTCGAGGCCGCATGCAGGAGTCTGCCGCGCGCGCGTGTCGATGACGCGGCGACGATGTAAAAAGGGTACGTCAGTCGTCGCGCAGCGCCGCGATGGGATCGATGCGCATGGCGCGTCGTGCGGGGAGATACGTGGCAAGCAGCACGACGCCCCAGAGGAGGATGGCGACGACGACATATGTCGCCGGATCCGCCGCGCCGATCCCGAAGAGCATCGCGCGGATCAGGCGGGTCAGCGTCAGGGCGCCGGCCGATCCCAGGGCCGCGCCGGCAGCGGCCAGCACCATCATTTCTCCTACCAGCTGCCGGAAGATGAGAGGACGCGTCGCACCGAGCGCGATGCGTACCCCGATTTCCTTCGTTCGTTCGGCGACCGCCCCTGACGCCACGCCGTATATCCCAATGGCCGCGAGGATCAGTGCGATCCCGGCAAACCCGCCGAGCAGGATCAGCACGAACCGGCGAAGCCGGAGGGATTCCGAATCGTGGATCACCTGTGACATCGCGCGCACATCCCACCAGTCACGAGTCGGGTCGACGCCGGCGAGTTGTGAGCGCAGGTCGACGGCGATTCGAGCCGCGTGCGCCGCCGAGCCGGCGCGCAGCAGCAGGAACATGTCGTGCTCGACGATCTGGGTGTACGGCCGATAGACCGTCGAGGCCGGCTCTTCGTCGAGGTTCGCCTGACGCACGTCGCCCGCGACGCCGACGATCTCGCGCCACACGCCCTCGACGGGAGCAGGGGCGCTGCAACAGGTCATCGGCGAACGCTCGAGCATACGTATGTGCCGGCCGATCGGATCCTGATCGCGGAACTGCCAGCGCGCCACGCTTTCACTGATGATGACGACCGGTCGCGACCGCTCGTTGTCGGCCTCGGTAAAGGCGCGACCCTTCAGGATCGGAATTCCCATCGTCCGGAAATAGTCGGCGCTGATCAGGATGTCGCCGGCTTGCGGGGCGTCTGCCACTGACGCTACCGGGCGTCCCTCGAGCGCGAGGTACTGGCGTCGAGCACCGTGCAGCGGCGGGCGCGATGTGACTGCGACGGAGGCGACACCTGGAATCGCGCGGGCACGCGCCAATGTGGAGCGCCAGAACTCCACCGCCTCGGGAAACGAGCGGCCTCCGTCGGATCCCGTGACCAGGACGCTCTCCGGATTGAATCCGAGCGACGCCGCATAGACCCGCTCGAAGCTGCGGACGAGCAGGCCAAAGCCTGCGAGGAGCACCAGTGACAGCGCGAGCTCCAGGACGATCAGCAGGCGCCTCGCGCGGACGCGGCGCGGCCCGCCGGTCAGCGTCTGGGTCGAGTCCCGGAGTCCGACATTCAGGTCGACTGTCGATGACTGAAGGGCGGGGATCAATCCGAAGGCAAGACCCGCGAGCAGCGAGACGGCCAGTGCGACTGACAGCACCCGCAGATCGACCGCCACGGCCATGCGCTCGGGAAGGTATCCACCGGAAATGGCCAGAGCGGTCAGCGAGTCCAGCGACAGGCGCGCCACGAGAACGCCCAGTACGCCGCCGAGTACGAAGAGCAACGCACTTTCAGTGAGAAACTGCCGCAGCAGCCGTCCACGCGACGCACCGAGCGCCGAACGGACGAACGATTCCCGGCGCCGCGCATTTGCGCGCGCGAGCAACAGGTTGGCGACGTTCCCGCATGCGATGAGCAGCACGAGTCCAACCGCGCCGAGCATCAGGACCAGGCCGGGCGTCGCCTTGGCTTCCACGGACGCGTAGTACTTGCCCAATGGCTCCAGATCGAAGCGACGCCCGTTGTTGCCGCGCGGAGATTGCTGTTCGAACTGTTTACCGATCGTCGTCACGTCCGCACGGGCCTGCGCCACCGTCACACCCGGCCTCAGGCGCGCGAACACGTCCAGACTCGTGTCGCTGTAACCAGTGATAACGAGCGGCTTCAGGATGTCGGCGTAGCTTCGGAGCACGTTGGGCGGGAGCACGCCGATGACCGTGTGGACCGTGCCGTCAATCACGAGCGCGGTTCCGAGAACATTCCGGTCGGAATTGAAACGGCGCCGCCAGAAGCCGTGGGTCAGAATCACGACGCGATCGCGGCCGGATTGGCCCTCCTCCGGGAAGAAGTTGCGCCCTGCCAGCAATCGAACACCAAGAGTGGAGAGCCAGTTCTGCGAGACGAGCCCGACGCCCACGGATTCGCGCGAACCATCCGGGTGAACGACAACAGCCCCGAATCCATCGTCGGCTGCGACCTCCTCGAAGACGGCGCTCCGGTCCCGGATGGCCTCCAACTCGGGACGTGAGAAATCATCGTCGCAGGCTCGATCGCGCGGCCCGGTGCCGCAGATCTTCACGAGCCGGTCGGGTTGCTCGTAGGGAAGCGGACGAAACACCACTGTGTCGACGACGCTGAAGACGGCGGTGGTGGCGCCGATGCCGAGGGCGAGCGTGATGACTGCGATGGCGGCGAAACCGACGTTCCGGCGGAGCATCCGCACCGCATAGAACAGGTCCTGTCGAAGCTGCTCGATCACGAATCCGGATCTGGCGTCGCGCACCTGCTCCTTGACCTGCTCGAGCCCGCCGAGTTCGATCAATGCGGCGCGACGAGCTTCCTCGGAAGACACGCCGGCGCTCCGCTTCTCCTCGGCCGACAGGTCGATGTAGGCGCGCAGCTCCTCATCGAGATCCTTCTCGACGCGATCGCGCCGCAAGAGATTTCTGATGAAGCTCGCCAACCGTGACGTCATAGACATGCTTACTCGTGTCTGAGCGCCGTGAGCGGGTCGATATGCGACGCGCGGCGCGCGGGGAGATAGGCGGCGGTGACCGCCAACGCGAGGAGCAGCGCGGTCGCGGCGAGGAGGGCCGCGGGATCGTATGGCTGCACGCCGAACAATTGCGCCTGAAGCAGCCGCGCGACCCAGACCGTCGCGCCGAGGCCGGCGGCGATGCCGGCGATAACGGTCCATGCGCTTTCCCGGACGACGAGCCAGCGTACCGCGGACGGCTGCGCACCGAGCGCCATGCGCAACCCCAGTTCCGCCGTCCTTTGTGTGACGCCGTAGCTCAGGAGTCCATACAGCCCGATGCACGCGAGGAGCACGGCGAAGCCGCCGAAATAGCTGGTCATCAGGGCAAGCAGCCGCTCGCGGGCGAACGAATCCTCCGTCTGACGCTCCAGCGTTTTGACCCGGAACATCGTCAGGCCGGAATCGGCACGCGCGACGACGTCACGGATCGACGGCAGCAGCCCGGCGTCCCCGCCCGCGTAGCGGATTTCGAACGTGGCGGCATAGAAGATGTCCTTCGGCTTGACCTGGAAGATCGGGAAGTAGACGACTTCGCGTTCCGCATCCTTGACGTTGGCGTACCTGACGTCCTTGACGACGCCGACGACCTCGGACGCGCCGGGTTCCTTGCCGATCCGCTGTCCGATCGGATTCCCCTCGAAGTGGCGCGCCATGCGCTCGCTGATGATGGCGACCTTCGGCGCGTCCAGCGTGTCGTGTTCGTCGAAATCGCGGCCGGCGATCAGAGGGATGCCGAGTGTGGCGAAGTATTCAGGAGCGACATGATTGAATGCGGCGCGAATGCCGCGTTGCGTGTCGGGCAGGTGTCGGCCGCCGATGTCCCTGAACGACGTGACAAAATAATAGCTGTCGCTGACGGGTGCGACCGCGGACATCGTCACGGCCTGCGCTCCATGTACGGCGCGCAACTCATCGAGCACGCGCCGATACGTGCCCGGCACCTGGTCGCCTCTCTTGCCGGCGAGGCGTGGATCGATGGAGAACAGCAGGACGTTCCGGCGGTCGTAGCCAGTGTCCTGCGTCCACAACTTTCCGAGCGTTCGAAGAAACAATCCCGCGGTGACGAGGAGCACCAGCGACAACGCCACTTGCGAGGCGACGAGCGTTCGATCCATCAGACGGCGCTGGCGCCCGCCGCCAACCTGCCGGTTGCCGGCCAGACGCCGCGGCGACGTGGCGCGAATCGCCGGAATGAGCCCGAACAACAGGCAGGTCGCCACGGAGACGGCGAGCAGAAACACGATCAACCGCCAGTCGGTGGCGAGCGACACAGGTGGGCGTTCGGCGGTCGGCGTTGCGATGCGAAGCATGGCGCGGCTGCCCCAGACCGCGACGCCCAGCCCCAGCGTGCCCGCGGCTGTGGCGAGCACCAGCGACTCGCTCAGCAACTGTCGAACGATGCGTCCACGCGCCGCCCCAAGAGCCAGCCGCGTGGCGATCTCGCGCTGCCGCGCGTCGGAGCGGGACAGCAGGAGGGTCGCGACGTTCAGGCTCGCAAGCAGGAGAACCGCTCCCAGCATCATGAGCAGCAGGCGCAACCAGCGCTCGTAACCATCGCGCAAGTCGCTGTTGTTGCCGCGCGCTCCGGACTCCAGCCTGAGGCGCCACTCGCGCGCGAGGCGGATCTCCGACGCCGTATGGGCGGCATCGAGGCCGGCCTGCATGAAAACCGGCGAGGCCTCCCGCTCCGCGGCGCTCACCGTGACGCCAGGCTTGAGGCGCGCCATGATGTAAATCCACGTGGCGAACGCCTCGTTCCAGAGCGGCTTGCCTTCGTTCAAGAGCTCGATCGATCGCATCGGGACGCTGATGTCGTAGGGGCGTCCCACTTCCGTTCCGGAGAATCCGGCCGGCTCGACTCCGACGATCGTGAATGGCACGCGATTCAGCAGGATCGTCGTGCCGACGACGTCCGGCCGGCCGCCGAACCGGCGCTGCCAGTACGCGTGGCTCAGCACGGCCGTCGCCTGGCCCGGGCGATCGTCCTCGCGCGTCAACAGGCGGCCCAAGGCCGGCGCCAGCCGCAGCGTCTTGTAATAATCGCCGGTCACATACGCGCGGTTCGCGGCCTGCGCGTCGCCGCCGGCCGTGACAGTGACCCTGCCGGCGGGAGTCAAGGCGAAGACGCCGTCGAAGCTCGTGGCGCGATCCCTGATGGCTTCGAAGTGCGGATAGGGGAGCGAGTAGTTGAATCTGCCTTCCGGTCCGCCGAACGAGGCGACGACGAGCCGGTCAGCCTCGGGGACAGGCAGGGTCCTCAGCACGATGCTGTCGAAGAGCATGAAGATCGCGCCTGTGGCGCCGATACCGAGCGCCAGCGATCCGATGGCGAAGATGGCGAACAGGCGACTGCGGCGGAGCAGTCGAACGGCGTAACGGACGTCCTGAATCCACGTCTCGACGAATGCGCCCGCCTTGACGTCTCGGACCTGTTCTTTCAGGGACTCGACGTGGCCGAATTGGATCGTGGCGGCGCGCCGCGCCTCGTCCGGATTCAGACCCGATCGCCGATGTTCTTCCGCGATCGCGTCGAACGTGCCGCGCAACTCCGCGTCGAGATCGTCATCGACACGCCCGCGATGCATCAGATTCCGCCAGAGGCTGCGAAAACGAGAAAGGATCGCCACGCCTGTCTCCTCCCTTATTCGTGCCGCAGCGCGACCAGCGGGTCGACTCGCGATGCGCGCCAGGCCGGAAAGGCGGCGGCGATCGTCGCTACGGCGAGGAGCGATGCGACAGCGCCGCCGAGCACGCGCACGTCGGAGGACGTTACGCCGTAGAGCAGACTCGAGAGCGACCGTGCCGACAGCATCGCCGCCGGGATGCCGGCGGCCGAACCAATCGTGACCACGATCAACGACTGTCGAAGCACCGAGCGAAGTACGGCGCTGCGCGTCGCTCCGAGCGCCAGGCGAAGTCCGATCTCGCCGGTTCTGCGCGCGACCGAGTATCCAAGCACCCCGTAGAGACCGACGGACGCCAGGACGAGCGCCAATACTGCGAATGCGCTGAGCAGCCGCGCGATCAGCCGTTCGGTGGCGAGCGAGCGCTCGACCTGGCTCGAAAGCGTGCGGGCCTGTGAAACCGGAACAGCCTGCGCGATCGATTGCACCTGATCGCGGATCGCTGAGGCAAGCGCCAGCGGCTCGCCGGACGTCCGCACCGAAAGCGTCAGACCGCCGGGCTCGCCGGTGTTCAGCGCATACAGATAAACCGTCGGTCTATCGGCGTCACGGAGCGACAGGTACTTGGAGTTCGCGACCAGACCGACGATCTCGAGCGGTTGTTGATTGCCGAGCATGAACCGCCGGCCGATCGGATTCTCATTCTTGAAGTAGCGTTGCGCGAGGGCATCATTGACGACGGCGACGTTCCCGCGCGCGTCATCTGCCGGAACGAAATCGCGTCCCAGCAGCACCGGGATCGACATCGTGGCAAAGAAGCCTTCTGACATGAGGTTGGCGTAGACCATTACGCCCGGCTCGCGCCGGCGTCCTTCAATCGTGATGGGCAAGTCAATTCCGCCGCCCGATATCGGTGTGATCTTGGAGAGGCTCGCTGCCCGCACACCGGGCACGCTCCGGACGCGGCTCAAGACGTCGCGGTAGTACTGGACGAGACGATCGCCAGTGTAGCCAACCCGGGTCGGATCGACCGTGAGAAGGACGACCTGTTCGGCGTCGAAGCCCGGATGGAATCCTCTGATATTCCGAAGCGTCGCAACGAGCAGCGCCGCGCCGGCGATGAGCACCAGCGAGAGCGCGACCTGCGCGGCGACCAACGCATGGCCCCAGCGCGTCGATTCGCGGGTTGCCGATAGTGAGCGGGCGTTTGCCTGGAACGACGGCGTGATGTCGGCGCGCGCCGTGCGCAGCGCCGGAAACACACCCGCGAGCAGGGACGCTCCGAGCGCAACGGACGCGGTGAAGAGCAGGACGCGTCCATCCGCCGCGACATCCAGGTCCAGCGGCGAACCGCCATAAAACGTGAGGGAGACGATCAGCGGCGCGCCCACCCTGGCGAGAATCAGCCCAAACGCGGCGCCGGCCAGGCCGAGGAGCGCCGATTCCGTAAGCAGCTGCCGGATCAGCCGCGGCCGGCTCGCGCCGATCGACAGACGCAGCGCGATCTCCCGCTGCCGCGCCACGCCGCGCGCGAGCAGCAGGTTGATCACGTTGGCGCAGGCGATGACGAGGACGAGGCTCACCGCTGCCATCAGCAGCAGCAACGGCGTCGAGAAGTCCCGCCGGATGTCCGACACGCAGCGGCGCCGGCCTCGAGAGCTTGTGGCACGACGTCAGGTTCGGCGCGCGCATGCTGCGCCGCAGTCCTCTCTTCACGTTCACCGCGGTCCTGTCGCTCGCCATCGGCATCGGCGCGAACACCACGATGTTCAGC
>WNGB01013277.1_pt1 | contig 11107 bp, 8 predicted proteins | sample 5400681 | NCBI WGS metagenome assembly WNGB01 (sample SAMN13153367, study PRJNA577476) | soil metagenome | isolation source: 115 cm soil or saprolite under grassland replicate 2 | place: USA:California | collected 2016-06-15 | reverse complement strand
CTGGCCCGGGTCGGCGTGATGGTCAGGCCGCGCAGCAGCACCGGCGCAGCAGGCTCGAGGAACAGCTCATCCCAGCGCGCGATCCCGGTCGCCACGTAGCCGGCCCGGATGCCCCGCTCCTCCAGCAGCTCCCGCGCCTTGCGGTGAATGACCTGCATCCGCCGGATCGCATCGGCGCGGGCATCCACATCGCGGAACAGCCGGGTCAGCCGGACCGACCCGGTGCGCAGGAACCGGTCCAGCGCCTCCGGATCGGCGGCCGCCAGATCCAGGGTCCCGCTCCTGCGGTCCTTGTAATAGAGCAGGGTGTTGCGGCCGCCCAGGTCAGTCAGCGCGGCGACCCAGCGCGCCTGGGCGGACTCGATGAGCGAGGCGCGCAGGCTGTCCGCCTGCTCGGGATCGCCGCTGTCGTCGGTGCGGTCATCATCATCCGGCCGAGCGGCCCCGGAGGTGCTGCCGGTCTGCTCACGGTCGTCCGCGTGCTCAGCCACTAGTCGATCTCCGTCCGTAAGATCCGCGATCTCCTAAGTTGCCCCCAGCACGAAAAACATTCCTGGCTGCCCCGAGTTCCTGGCCCGGCGTGCGTCTGGCGGCCGGCTTTCCGGGCCAGCGGACAAGGCGGACTGCTCACTGCTGGCCTGGCAGAGGGCGCGGATGGCGGCCAGGTCAGCGGCGGCGGCCAGGCCCGCAGGATGGACCCGCAGCTCGGCGGCGCCGTCCGCGCGGACCGCGGCGGCCTATCCGCCGGACGCCATGAGCGGTCCGGGATAGGCGGTCCACCGTCCGGTAACTCAACGCCCATTCCTGACAACCGCCGCGCCAGGCTGGCCGTCCACTCAGAGAATCACTTGAGCAGGCCGCAGAAATGAGGCCGCCCCGCTCAGGCCATTCGGGAGAGGGGAATCGCAGCGCCATGGCTATCGGGACCGAACGCAGGCCACCGCAGGCTGGAACGGGGTCGTGCACCAAATGCACCTGCACCCGATTCGAGGGACAGGGCAGCATCTGCGAGAACTGCAAGCACCATTACGACGAGCACAACGTCGCGTGGCTGCGGTTTCAGCTCGCCCGCCACCGCGCCTACCGGGCCGGGTAGCCGGGAGAGGTGTTCCGCGCGCAATAAACGCCCGCGACCCCCGATGGCCTACCTGGGCAGGCTGAGTGCGTGGCCGCCCCGCGGCTGCGGTCAGGGCCGGTTCTCGCCGGCTGGCGTGACCGGCCTGACTGGCGGCTTTGGCTGGGCCATGCGACGGCCTTCAGCTGCTCGGCGACCAGGCGCGCGGCGCGGATGGTCCGTCCTCCCCTGCTGTCGTAGGCCACGAGCACCCGGCGAGGTTCCCCCATGGGACCGCGACGGGGCTGAGTCGCGAGGATGGAGGTGGCCGCGCGCCGGCCCTGGGCCATGGCCTCGACCACTGTCGAGGGCCCGACGAGCGCGTCACCGGCCGCCCATAGCCGTTCCTGGAACGGCAGGGCGGCAGCGGCCAGCCCCGCCTCCCTGCCGAGCGCGAGCTTTCCCACCGGCTTGTGGTGCGCGAACACGGGCGCCGGGCTGGCGAAAACACCGCTCGCGAGCCACCGGCGGTCAGGCACGCCCTTCGCCTCGCGGGCCACCGGAGTACCGGGCAGGATCGTCGCGAAGGCTGGATCGTTCCGGTAGCCCATCGCCATGACGACGAGGTTGACGTTGAGCACCTCGGGATCGCCGCCGAGCGGCTTCGGGCGCCGGTCAGCCCGGTTCTGGCGAGTCTGCGTCAGTACGGCGCGGCGTACCCGGCCGCCTTCGCCTTCGAGGCGTGCCAGGGTGCGCAGGAACCGGACGTCCACGCCTTCGCGCCGCGCCTCGTCAAGCTCGTCCGGGCGGGCGAGCGCGAAGCGTTCGTCGATCCAGTCGACACACACGGCCCGCAGGCCGAGCCGTCGTGCCGTCCGGGCCACGTCCATCGCCGTGTTTCCCGCTCCCAGCACGAGGATCTGCAGCCGGGCGCTCTCGCGTTCACCCTCGGCTGGGGCGGGCAGCGCGTAGGACTCCCGGAAGCGGGCGACGTCCCCGCCGCTGGCGAGGGCCGCCTTGCCGACTTTGAGGAACGACGTCGCATCGGTCACACCGCCGAGGTCGCTGCCCGGCACCGGCAGCCGCAGCGGCCGCGCCGCCCCGTGAGCGAGGATCACGGCATCGTGGTCGGCGAGCAGACGCCCGATGTCCCCGGCGCGTATGTCCACGCCGCAGCGCAGGTCCGCACCGGCGGCGGTGAGCTGCTGCCACGGCCGCGCAGCCACGGCCGCGGGCAGAGTGAAGTCGGGGATGCCCCAGCCGAGCAGACCTCCGGGCTCGGGTTCCTTCTCGTAGACCGTCACCGACGCGCCGGCCCTGACAAGCTGCCAGGCAGCGCCGATGCCAGCGGGCCCGCTGCCCACTACCGCGACCGAAAGCCCGGCGCCAGCCACCGAGTTCCGGGTCGGCGGCGGGACGGGGGCATTGTCGACGACGAAGCGCTCCAGTTTGCCGATGGCGACGGGCGTGCCCCCGGCGAGCGACCACGTGCACGCCCCCTCGCACTGGGCCGTCTGATCACAGACGCGGCTGCACGCATCCGGCAGGACGGAGGTGCGGCTCAGCACCTCGTGCGCCCTGGCGAGGTCACCGTCGAGGATGGCGCTGATGAACGACGGGATGTCGTTGTGCGCGGGACAGCCGCGGACGCACGTAGGGTCCGGGCAGTCAAGGCATCGGCTGGCCTCGGCAAGGACCTGTTCCCACGAGTCGAATCCCCGGCGGACCTCGCTGGTGTCCCCGGTGAGCTGATGAAGGTGCAGCGGGTCGCATTCGGCCCGCCCGGGCACCACAAGCGGCCCCTCCACGGTGATCGCGCTGAACGGGCAGGTCCGCTCGCACTGCCGGCACCCGACGCACAGCGCGTCATCGGCCACCGCCACCCATCGGCTGGCATCCATCGCCAGCGCGCCGGGCGGGCAGCGGACCACGCACTCCTGGCAGCCCGCGCAGCGGTCGGTGAGGACGGTCACGTGCGGCTGGCCGGCCGCGGCCGGCGCCTCACCCGTTGCTGTCAGCGTCATCGCCATCACCCAGATCAGTCAGCCGCGTGGATCAATACGTAGAGCACGGCCGCGGCGGCGCCGCAGGCCAGCACGAGGCTCAGAGCCGCCACACGCACGCCCGCGGATCCCCGGCTCACCGGCACTAGCTCACGGTTCGCGATCCGCCACGTCGACCACAGCGCGCCGAAAGTGCCGAGGGAGATCACGACCAGCTGGGCGACCACGATGCGGGGATCGGACAGCAACCTTGCCTGGTAAAGCGGCGAGCCGGTGGTCGAGGAGCCGAGCAAGTGCTGCACCGAGGGCACGACCCGGGGCGCATGCTGGAAGAACTTCGGCAGCTGGCGGGCGAAGTAGTCGGCGCCCACAACCGGGATGAGCCCGTAGGTGATCGGCATGAAGTAGGCCCGGAACCGTGACGTCCGGTCCAGGAAGTGACCGGCCTGCGCGAACGCCAGGTCCCTTCGTGCGCACAGCTTGCTGATCAGCCTCACGACGCCGGCGGTGGCGATGGCGAGCAGCCCGATGAGGCCGACATAGGTGACCGGGTCCGGGTAGTGCGGGAAGTGCAGGAAGGAGTTCAGCCCGTCGTCGAGGTCCGCGAAGAGGTTCGTGGCGTTGATCTGCTGGTAGAGGACGAGACCCCAGAGCAGGGCGATGGCCCAGGCCACGTCGGCCCGGCGCCGCCCGGGAGCGACCACAGAGGTGAGCGGCTTCTGCAGGAACAGGCCGATGTTGCCCTCCGGGCAGGCCTTGTAGCACTCCGAGCACAGCCCGCAGTACAGGTTCGAGTCGGCGCTGCCGGGCCATGTGTACCAGGGGCAGCCGAAGCCGTCCTCGCCGCCTCGCATGCAGTCCTTGGTCTGGCAGGTCAGGCAAACGTCACGGTCTCTGGTGCGGAAGCCGGCGACGGATCCCATCGAGCCGACCGTCCCGATGAGGGTGGTGAGCGGGCACAGGTAGCGGCAGAACGTCCGCCGCTCGAAGACCAGGAAGAAGATCAGCGCGGACCCGACGATACCCACCACCATCCAGCTGGTGTCGGCGGGATTGCCGGGGCCGGCGATGTTGAAGAACTCCTCAATCCAGGTCAGCGCCAGAAATGCGGCCACGGGAAGCAGGAAGCCGTAGCGGGCCAGTGGCTCCGGGAACTTCCGGCCGAGGCCGAGGGTCTTCTGCGTGCGACCCCAGAACGTGCGGCGCTGCACCCACTCGGCAAAGCCGCCGAACGGGCACATGGCGCACCACGCCCGCCCCACCACCACCATCAGCACGAACACCATGCAGAACCAGACGTACCAGGTGATGGCAGTGCCAAAGTTGAGTCCGGGGATGGCGGTTCCCAGCAGGCCCACGAAGATCACGGTCCAGAAGATGATCTGGTTCGGCAGGATCAGCAGGAACTGGAAGCGCCGGTCCCGCACGAGCCGCGCGATCCGGGGTTGCGGGTGATATCCCATCCTCGCGGGGGGTCCGAGGGGCCGAAGCGGTCCTCGGCGCCGGCGCGGTACGGCTGCCGCAGCCGGATAGCGATGGGCACCGGGTCGCGCACCACGCTTGAGCTGGGATTTCCAGTCTCATCCCGGACTGTCCGGGTAGGCGTCCCAAAAGTGGTCATAGCCCGAAACTGCGCCCGGCCGAACCCGCTGACCAGGGCTGAAGGTCCGTAACCGTACGGGACCAAGTACCCGTAATTTCACGGAGGAGGCGAAGGAACCGAGCGTCCGCGTGCCAGGCCACTAGTAAGCCGGTCTTGAGCTTCTTCGTCACCACGTGAGTCGTCTTGTTTTCGGCTTCAAATCCGTGATCAGCAGCTCCGTGATCCAGGCGGTCCGACGGCGCCCGCCTGCGGTCTAGCCTTGGTTTGGTGAACGACGATTGGCCCGGCGGCTCGGCCGGCCCCGAGCCCGGCTTCGATCCCGGCCCCAGGCCAGCCAGCAGGGCGGCTGAGGCCGCCAAGGCGGCGCGCCGTCCCGTCCGGATCGTCGTGGTCGAGGATCACGCCCTGGTCCGCGAGGGCACTGCCGAGTTGCTCGAACGCGACCCTGGTCTCACGGTGGTGGGCCAGGCCGGCTCCGCGGAAGAGGCCCTGCGACTTATCGGCGACCTGGGCCCGGATGTCGCCCTCGTCGACGTGGAGCTGCCGGGAATGAACGGAATCGCGTTCGCGCAGGCAGCCGCGGGCCAAGTCCCTGAGATGCGCGTCCTCATCCTCAGCGCCTACGACGACTACGCCTACGTCATCGGGGCGCTTGAGGCGGGGGTCGCGGGCTACTTGCTCAAGACGTCGAGCGCCCTGGAGCTGAGCGACGCGGTGCGCACCGCCGCTGGCGGCGCTCTCGTGCTCGACGAGGCAATCTCCCGCCGTCTCACCCGCCGCTGGCGCTCGGGCCCGGGCAGCGCATCGCCGGCGCTGACCGCCCGCGAAACTGAGGTGCTGAGCCTCATCGCACGGGGCCTGCCGAACAAGCAGATCGCCAGCCAGCTCGGGCTGGGGCTGCGCACTGTGGAAAGCCACGTGTCGAGCGTCCTCGGCAAGCTCGGCCTGACCTCGAGGACTGAGGCCGCGCTGTACGCGGTCAGCCACCACATAGCCTCCCCCGGACCGCCCGGGAGGCCGGGATGAGCGGCTTGCCGCCCGACCGCCAGGCGTCGGTTACCCGCCGGATTACCCGGCCCCCGGTGCGCGAGGCCCGCTTCTGGATCGTGCAGGCGATGGTCGTCGGGCTCGCTGCGGCTCACCTGGCCATCGATTTGGTCTCGGCCACGCCCGGTGCCGTCCCGGCAGGCATCCCGGTGGCCCTGCTGCTCGTGCCCATCAGCTATACCGCCCTGCGCTACGGGCTATCTGGTTCGGCCGCGACCGCGGCGTGGGCCGCGCTGCTGTGGCTGCCGGACCTGCTGCTACCACGCGACCGGGGCCACGTCGGCAACGACCTGATCGAGCTTGCCCTGGTGATCGCGGTGGCTGTGTTCGTGGGCTACCACATCGACGCGGAACGGCTGGCGCGCGCCAGTGCGCAGCGGGCCAGAAGCGAACAGCGGGCAGCCGAAGCGCGATATCGGCAGCTGTTCGAGACCAACGCGGCCCCGATCCTGGTTGCCACCCAGTCGGGCACGATCCTGGACGCCAACCCGGCGGCATGCGCCCTAGGCCAGGGGACTGTCATCGGCCGGTCCGTCCACGACGTCCTGGGACCCGGCGTCGGCGCGGTCGGCGACGGCGCAGGACTGGTCATCCCTGTCTCAGCTCCGGGGGCCGGCCTTCGCCACTACCGGGTGACCGGCACCCACGTGGCGGCCGAGTCGGCGGAAGAGCCCCTCACTCAGCTGGTACTCGAGGACATCACCGAGGAGCGTGCCGAAGGCAACCGCGTGCATCGTTTCGCCGGGCTCCTGCTGAAAGTCCAGGAGGAAGAGCGGAGGCGGATCGCCCAGGAACTCCACGACGAGCCGCTCCAGCTCCTCGTCCACCTGGCCCGCTCCCTTGAGCGGCTCGGGGGCCTCCCGCAGACCTCCGCCCCCCTGGCTGACGGCCTCGGGGAGGCGCGCCGCGAGGCGCTCGATATCGCGTCCCGTCTCAGGACCCTCGTGGCGGGTCTGCGGCCACCCGCCCTCGAACAGCTCGGGCTGGCCGCCGCATTGCGGGGATTCGTTGCCGGTGTCGCGGAAGCGGCCACTGTCCGTGCGGAAATGCGCGTCACCGGCACCGAGATGCGGCTCTCTCCCGGCATCGAGCTCGCGGCGTTCCGGATAGCTCAGGAAGCCGTCAACAACGTCATCCGCCACGCTGGCGCCGATCAGCTCTTGCTCACCCTCGCATTCGGTGCTGACGGCAGGCTCTGCTTGGGCGTGGCCGACGATGGCCGCGGCTTCGATCCCACGGCACTCGACAGACACCCGCCAGCCGGGCGCCTGGGCCTGCTGGGCATGCGCGAGCGAGCAGCGCTCGCGGGCGGTCGGCTGACTGTCCGGTCTGCTCCTGGCCACGGAACGACCGTCGAGGCCACGTTCGCTCGGGACGGCGCAGTTGACGAACGGCCGCTCGGCTCGAGGACACCTCTGACGCCTACCTAATCCCGACCATCATCGGACCGGATGGTCAGCTGCCGCTCATCCCTCGGCGGTCTACGGCGGTCACCCTGCCGGGGTGCGCGAAGCAGGGCCTGAGGAGCCGGCCAGATGGTCCCGCGTCACGACCTGATCTCAGAGCCGGTGGGCCGAAGCGGGACGCTTGGCCTCACAAAAGGTGACCTTGGTCCCTGGACGGGTGGACTGCCTTGCGGGGCTGACTGAATGGTATGTTCGTCGCCCATGAGATGACGCTCGGCGTCGGTTTCGGCCGTGCCCAGACCCGGCTTGCGAACCTGGTCCAGGGGAACGTGCTGAGCGGAGCGTCACAGGCTGCGTACAAGGCCGGGCTCGCAAGCGTGATCCGGGTGGGCCCGTTCGGTGAGATGCCAGGCGCCTCCAAGCTTGTCCGGGTCCGTTTCCTAGACCCGGTGTACCACGCTGAGGCCATGAGCGTGGGGTTCCGCTGGGAGGCCACGGGCGTCACCGGCGGGCTGTTCCCGGCACTGGACGCGGACATCAGCCTCACGCCTGACGGCGAGCAGACGACCCGGCTGGCCCTGGCCGGGTGCTACCGGCCGCCGCTTGGCCGTTTCGGCACCGGGCTGGACAGGGCGATCCTGAACCGCGTGGCCACGGCGACAATTCGCGCCCTGCTGCGAAGCGTCGCCGATGGTCTTGCCAGCCCCCGGATGAACCTTCGGGCGCTGGTTGCTCCCGGCCCATGAATCACCGAATGTTCTTTATGGAAGGCCGTAACCAGCTGAAGGGTCTAGCTAGGCCGGATCCCACAAAACGGGCTTGCTAGGCGCGGCCGCGCAGCGGCGCGGGCAGCAGCCCGTCCGGGAAGTCCTGGTAGGTGACCGGGATCAGCCAGCGGCGGATCGCGGTCGCGCCGACCGACGTGTAGTGCGGGCTGGTGGTGGCGGGGAACGGGCCGCCGTGGTGCTGGGCCCAGGTCACGGCCACGCCGGTGGGCCAGCCGTTCCAGATCACCCGGCCTGTGGTGCGGACCAGCACGTCGGCCACCGGGACCGCGGCGTCCCGGTCGGCGGCAGACTCCGGGTCGGCGTGAATGCTCCCGGCCAGGTTGCCGCCAAGGCGGCCCAGCACCGGCAGCAGGGCGTCCACCGACGGATAAGTGATCACCAGCCCGGCCGGCCCGAACCGCTCCTCAGCCAGGTCCGGCAGCCCGGCTGCGAACGCGTCCAGGCTGGTCAGGAACGCCTGCGGGGTCGCCGCCCACGGGCCCTCACCGGGCTGCCCGGTGGCCAGCGCGGTGACCGCGGGGTGCCCGGCCAGCGCGGCGGCCGCCTCGTCGTAGGCCGCGTGGATCCGCTCCGACAGCATGGGGGCGCCCGCAGCAGCCCCGACCGCGCCGGCGATGGCGGTGCGCAGGCCCTCGTCGTCGGGGATGAATAGCAGCCCGGGATTGGTGCAGAACTGCCCGGCCCCGAGGGTGAGCGACGCGGCGTAGCCGGCAGCGGTCCCGGCCGCGCGGGCCGCGGCCGCGCCGGGCAGCACCACGGACGGGTTGACCGAGCCCAGCTCACCGTAGAACGGGATGGGGACGTCCCGCCCGGCGCAGATCTGCTGCAGCGCGAGCCCGCCCCGGGCCGACCCGGTGAAGCCGGCCGCCGTGACCGCCGGATGGCGGAGCAGCCTGACCCCCGCAGGCACGCCAAAGATCACCGCGAACGTTCCGTCCGGCGCCCCGGCTTGCGCCAGCGCTTCCTTCACGATGCGGGCGGTCGCGGCCGAGGTCTGCGGGTGGCCCTCGTGGGCCTTCACGACCACCGGGCAGCCCGCCGCCAGCGCCGACGCGGTATCCCCGCCCGCCACCGAGAACGCGAACGGGAAGTTCGACGCCGAGAACACCGCGACCGGGCCGACGGGCCGGACCATCCGGCGCAGCCCCGGCACGCCCTGGGCCGGCGGGCTGGTGATCACGTCCAGGTAGCCGCCGTCCTCGAGGACGTCCGCGAACATCCGCAGCTGGCCGGTGGTGCGGGCCACCTCGCCGGTCAGCCGGGTGCTGCCCAGCGCGGTCTCCGTGTCCGCCACCGCGGCCAGCTCCGCGGCCCGGGCGTCCAGCGCGCCGGCCACCGCCCGCAGCGCCGCCGCCCGGCCAGCCGGGCCCATGGCCTCCCAGCCGGGCCGGGCCGAGGCGGCCGCCTCGGCGATCGCGTCCACCGCGCTGTCGGTGGTCTCCGCGACCGGCTCCCCGGCCGGCTTGCCGGTGCGCGGGTCATATCCCTGGATCATGAACCGTCCGTTCTCTGCCGTTACGTCAGGTGTTCCGCGTCGTAATCAGGGCGGGTGTACTCCCCGCCCAGATAGGCGAGCACCGGATCGCCCGGATCCGGTGCCCCGTGGGCGGCGATGACCTCGCCTGCGTAGTCCTCCGCGTCGTCACGCGGCTCGTAGCCCAGGGCGCGGGCCTCGTCCAGGCTGACCCAGCCGCCGCGGGTGTTGGCCGACACGCCGAAAGCCACCCGGAAGCCAGGCCGCTCCGCGGTCAGGCACGCCTCGAACAGCCGCCCGGCGTCGTCCGGGGACAGCCAGGTGGACAGCATCCGCGTGGTCGCAGGCCGCTCGAAGCACGACAGGATGCGCAGGCAGATCGCGTCGAGGCCGTAGCGGTGGTGGTACAGCGAGGCCAGCCCCTCCCCGGTAACCTTGGACACCCCGTAGTAGGTGTCCGGCGCGGGAAACGCGTAATCCGGGACGGGGAACTCCGAGCGCCGGGTGAATCCCGCCGCGTGGTTGGACGAGGCGAAGATCACCCGGGGCACGCCGGCCAGGCGGGCCGCCTCGAACACGGTGTAGGTGCCCTGGATGTTGATCTCGATGATCTTGTCCCAGGGGCCCTCACCGGACACCCCGCCCAGGTGGATCACAGCGTCCGCCCCGGCGCAGGCCTTGGTCATCGCGGCCATGTCGGTGACCGACGCCACGATCACCTCCTCGTCGGGCCCGGGAGAGGCGGGCGGGATGATGTCGAGCAGGCGCAGGACGCGGCCGGGACGGGCCAGCCGCTGGCGCAGCATGGTACCGATCCGGCCGGATCCGCCGGTAACGAGGATGGTCGGCACGGCAGTCGACCTTACGCGCTCACGGCGGGGCGGCCGGCTCAGCGGGGGTCGGGCTCGGGGTTATGGCCCGGGCGGGCGAGGAACTCGAAATCGCAGCCCTTGTCCGCCTGGGTGACCTGCTCGGTGTACAGCGCGCCGTAGCCGCGCTCGAACCGGCGGGGCGGCGGCTGCCAGGCAGCGCGGCGCCGGGCCAGCTCGGCGTCCCCGACCTCGACCCGCAGCGACCGCTCCGCGACGTCCAGGGTGATCAGGTCGCCGGTGCGGACCAGCGCGAGCGGCCCGCCCACGTAGGACTCGGGGGCGACGTGCAGCACGCAGGCGCCGTAGCTGGTTCCGCTCATCCGCGCGTCGGAGATCCGGACCATGTCCCGGACGCCCTGGGCCAGCAGGTAGTCCGGGATGGGCAGCATCCCGTACTCGGGCATGCCCGGGCCGCCGAGCGGGCCCGCGTTCCGCAGCACGAGCACGGACTCGGCGGTCACGCCCAGCGCGGGGTCGTTGATCTGCCGCTGCATCTCGCGGTAGCTGTCGAACACGACCGCCGGCCCCGTGTGCTTGAGCAGTGCAGAATCGGCCGCGATGTGCTTGATCACCGCCCCGTCGGGGGCCAGATTGCCGCGCAGCACGGCCAGGCCGGCCTCGGCGGACAATGCGGTGCCCGGGTCACGGATGACGTCGTCGTTATAGACCTCGGCCCCGGCCAGCTGCTCAGCCAGTGGCCGGCCGGTGACCGTGATCCGGTCCGTGTGCAGCGCGCCGGGCACCCTGGCCAGCCTGGCCAGCAGCGCGGGCAGCCCCCCGGCGTAGTAGAAGTCCTCCATCAGGTACTTCCCGCCGGGCCGGATGTTGGCCAGGACCGGGACCCGGCGCGAGATCTCGTC
>WNGB01029606.1_pt1 | contig 11108 bp, 7 predicted proteins | sample 5400681 | NCBI WGS metagenome assembly WNGB01 (sample SAMN13153367, study PRJNA577476) | soil metagenome | isolation source: 115 cm soil or saprolite under grassland replicate 2 | place: USA:California | collected 2016-06-15 | reverse complement strand
AGCTCGCGCGCATCCACCCATGTGCGCCAGTTCTTGAATACGGAATACTCGACCCAGCGGTAGTCCTCGCGCAGTCCCGTTCGATAGAGCTCGCGAGCGAGCTCGGCCGGCAGCTTCGCCGGATCGTGAACCCCCCCTTCGAGCACCGTGTCGAGGAGGAAGCGCGGTTCGATGGTGTAGCTTCCGAAGATCGAGAAGAAACCGACGATCCAGCCGCCGCTGCTTCGCCGAATTCCGCCGCCAAAGGATTCGCCATAGTCGTAGGGATTGATCGATATGACCCGCGCAATTCGAGTCGGCACCTCGGTCGCCACGGTGAGCGCCAGCACTCCGCCGATCGATTCGCCCACGAGCACCACGTCGCGCAGGTCGAGCTTCTCAATGAACTGTGCGACCGCTTCTCGAAACAGCTTTTCCGTGTAATCGACGCGCGCAATCGTGGACTGGCCGTGCCCGGGAAGGTCGACCACGTAGACCGTGTGATGGTCCTGCAGAAGCGGCACGAGCTTCTGGAAGTAGTCCAGCTGCGTTCTGATCGTATGCAGCAGCACCAAGGGCTGCCCCTGACCGGCCCGAAGATATCGAAGGGTGAGCCCTTTTTGCACCTCGACGGTTTCAGTCCGGGCTTCGGAGCTCCATCGAGACGTATGCTCGCCGCGGCTTGGCGTTGCGCAGCCAGAGAGGCCGTTGACCACCATCAGCATTAGGGCTGCCGTCGAAATTTGGGCTGATTTCATCGGGCCGGCTCCAAGCTTTCGCGGTGCGCAGTCCGATGTTCCCATCCGAGACCGCTTACCATTGCAAACAGATTGATCGCGCCGAAAAGCAGATAACTCCCGGCGACGATCCAGTAGAGGCCGTTCAACGAGCCGTGCAATGGGTTCATCCAATAGCCCCCGGCCGCGAACACTACGAGAAGGCGGACGACACCCGCGGCAAAGGGCCATGCCATTTTCCCTGCGCCCTGACTTGCGAAATAGAGCGACATGCCGGCACCGAAGAACGCATAGAGCGGCGCCGCGCGCGCGAGGTACGCGGATCCCAACTCCACCACCTGCGCCTCGCGGCTGAAGAGATGGATCCAGGCCTGCGGGAAGAGCATCGCCCCGGTCGCCAGGGCAGAAACGAGCGCGCCCGTCCACGCGATCTTGCGGGCCCGCGCCTGCCGCCCGGCCCCCACATTGGTGCCGACCATCGTGACCGACGCCGTCCCCAGCGCGAAAAGAAGCGGGATGAGGATGTAGTCGAGCCGGGACGCCAGCCCGTATCCGGCGATGGCGTCCCGCCCATAGGCACCCACCAGTCCGGTGGTGAGCACCACCGTCAAATTCGCGACGACGGTCCCGATGGCCGAAAGCAGTCCGACTTTCAGGATGTCCTTGAAAAGCCGCCACTCGAGCCGGGCCTGCGCGAGGCGGATCGGGCTGCGCGAGGAGCGCATATAGAGAGCGAGCACCAAGACGGAGCCCACGTTGAAACAAATGAGCGCCAGCCCCGCACCCGCCACGCCCATCTTGGGCACCCAGCCCCAGCCGAAAATAAAGAGCGGAGAAAGCGCGAGGGTGATCACCGCCCCGCCTGCCGTGACGATCGCCGGCACGCGGACATCTCCGGCGCCGCGAAGGGCTGAAGCAAGGAGATTGGATATCCAGCCGGGAATCGCGGCGAGGAAGAGCACGTTTGCGTAAAGGAGCGCATTGGCAAGTGTGTCGCCTTGACCCCCCATTAACGTGAATAGGGCGGGACCCCCTGCCCAAACGCCAATTGTGAAAATCGCGCCGAAGACAGATCCGACGACAACGGCGTGCATGGCCAGAGCTTGGGCGTCGTGCCTTCGCCCCGCGCCGATCGCCCGAGCGACGGCGGAGGAGACACCGCCACCGATTCCACCGTTCGACATCATCGTCATCAGCATGAACACCGGGAAAACGAGCGCCACGCCCGCCAGTGCGTCGGTGCCGAGGAAGCTCACGAAGTACGTTTCGGCCACGCCTACGAACGTCTGAAGCGCGAGCACCACCAAGACGGGCCACGAAAGCGCAAGAAGTTGTTTGGCGATCGGACCTTCCAGGAGCGTTGCTCTATTGGACATGCGGAGTTCCCTCCAAAGGTTGAGCGTGACCGAGCGGGGCATAGGTTCCTGCCTCGGAAACGCGATCGTTCTCCATCGCCCAGCCTCCGCCAAAGGCCCGGTAAAGCCCGACCAATGACAGCGCCACGTCGGTCTGTGCTCTGGAGAGTCCGTCCTCGCTTGCGAGCGCGGCGCGCTGGGCATCGAGAAGCGCGAGATAATCGACCGCGCCCTTTTCGTACAGGACGCCTGCCAGCCGTTCCGCGCGCTTGGCGGACTCGGTTGCCGCGCCGAGTCTTTCGCGGCGCTCGAGGCTGGCCCTGTTCAGGACGAAGGCGTTTTCCACGTCTTCGAGCGCTTCAAGAAAGGCCTTTTCGTAGGCCACGGTGACCGCGGTGAATCGGGCATCGGCGGCGTCGATGCCCGCGCGGATCCGCCCGGCGTTGAACAAGGGCTCGACGAGCCCGAGGCCGAGAGCAAAGACGCCGCCTGTGCGCCTCGGCAGGGTCCCGATCTGCGCCGATTGCCTTCCGGCGCTGGTCGAAAGAAGAAACGTCGGAAAGAGATCGGCTTTCGCCGCGCCTGCTCCGGCCGCAGCGGCGGAGACCAGCGCTCTTGCGCGCCTCAGATCGGGGCGCTGCGCGAGCAGCTCGGAGGGCACCAGCGCCGGAATGGCCGGGACCGAAGCCGGCAGCGGCTTCGGCGAGGCCAGTTCCTTTCCGATCGCCGCGGGTTGCTTCCCCGTCAGCACACCCAGCCGATGGATTTTCGCCGCGGCGCTGGATTGCAGCGCCGGCAGACTCGATCGCGTGGTTTCGAGGAGCGTGATGGCGCGCGTCACGTCAAAATCGGTCGCCAACCCCGAACGAAAGCGTCCCTGAGCGAGGCGGAGGGTTTCCTGCTGCACGGCGATGTTCCGATCGAGAATCTCGATCTGCCGCTGCACGCCGCGAAGCTCGAGGTAATTTCGGGCGAGGTCCGCGAGCAAGCCGACGAGCACCGCCCGCTGCGCCTCCTCCGCGGCCTGCGCCTGAGCCGATGCCGCCTCGGCCTCGAGACGATTGCCGCCGAAAAGGTCGATTTCCCAGGAGGCGACGAGCCCGACGTTTGCGGTATCCACGATCGGCGCCGGGCGAGTAAGGTCCTTGCTGCGGTTGCCGCTCGCGGCGAGGTTTAGGGTCGGAAACAGCTGTGACAGGGCGACCACGGCTCCCGCCCGGGCTTCGCGCACCCGTTCGCGCGCGATCTTCAGGTCGTGGTTGGCGGACAAGGCGGCGCGGACGAGCTCGTCGAGATCGGCATCGCCGAAACCCGTCCACCATTGCGCGAGATCCTCGCGGCCGATCGGCCGGACCGAGGCGTCTGCGTTTTCCCAGCGGTCGGGAACCGGGAGGACGACCTCGTCGTTCACCCGGGTCACCGTGCATCCGGCGGAGGCGAGCGCCGCGGCGAGGGCGGATGCGAGAGTAAATTGCCTTAGGTCGAGCGAGCGCGTCATGATCCCCTCGCTGCGAGACGTGCGGAAAGCGCGGGCACCGGCTCGGGCAGGTCACCGGATGCGGCATTTCGTGGACGCTTCACGCCGAACCAGGCTGCATACAGGGCCGGCACGAAGAACACCGTCAGGATGGTCGCCACCAGCAGGCCGCCGCCGATCGTGATCGCTTGCGGGCCGAAGAAGTCGCTCCTCGCGAGCGGAATCATCGCCAGGATCGCCGCGGCGGCCGTGAGCATGATCGGGCGAAAGCGCCGCACCGCGGATTCCACGATCGCGGTCCATGTGTCCCGGCCGGCCGCTTCGTCCTGCTCGATCTGGTCGACGAGAATGACCGAGTTGCGCATTATCATTCCGGCAAGCGCGATCAGCCCCAGCAGAGCCACGAAGCCGAACGGGGCACGCGTGACTAATAGAGCGAACGCCGCGCCGATGATCCCCATGGGCGCCGTGATGAAAACGAGGAGCGTGCGCCGCAGATCGTGCAGCTGCGCCATCAGAAGGATCAGGGTGACGACGACGACCAGCGGAATCCAGGTAAGAACGGATTTTTGGGCGATGGCGCTGTCTTCATAAGGCCCGCCCGTCTCGATGAAGTAGCCCGCGGGAAGCGCCTCGCGAATCGGGATCAATTGTTTTTCGATCTGCGCGGAAACGTCCGGCGGTTGAACGCCGTCGACGATGTCGGCGCGCATGGAGATCGTCGGGAAACGGTCTCGTCTCCAGATCATTCCGTCTTCGAATCCGGTCTGGAGCTTGACGAGCTGCGAAACCGGCACCGCATGTCCGTTCGCTGTTCGCACGGCGACGTTCGGCAACTGATCCAGAGCCCCGCGTCCATCCGGGCGCGCGCGCCAGACGATATCGACGAGCTTGTTGCCGTCGCGGTATTGCCCCACGGCGAGGCCCGTGTAATGCGCTTGTAGAGCCTGCCCGAGGGCCGCCGAGCTCACTCCGAGGGCCCGTGCCTTGTCCTGCGCGAGCTCGAGATTCACCACCGGGATGCGCTCGTTCCAATCGTTGTCGACTTCCATGACGGACGGGTTGGCGCGCATGACATCGGCGACTTGGCCTGCGATCCGGCGCACGACAGCAGGATCCTCGCCCATCACGCGAAATAGAATCGGATAATCAAACGGAGGACCGACATTGAGCCGCATGGCCCTGCCCCGGATGCCCGGAAAATCGTCCGAGAACGCCGCGCGTATCCGATGCAACACGCGTTCGCGCGCCTCGTTGTCCTGGGTCATCACGACAAACTCGGCGAGGTTCGTGAGCGCCAGCTGCTGCGAGATGAGAAGAAAGAACCGGGGCGTGCCGCCGCCGATGTAGGTGGCGTAGTGCAGCACCTCCCCGTCCTTTGCCAGGACTTTCTCGAAGCGCTTCGCGGCGGCTTCGGTTTCGGCAAAGCGCGCTCCTTCCGGAAGCCACATGTCGACGATCAGCTCGGGCCGGTTGGAGAGCGGGAAGAATTGTCTCGGGACAAACCTGAATGCGGCGATACCGGCAATGAAGAGCGCAAGCGTCGCAATGACCACCAGCCGTCGATGCTCGACGCACCAATCGACGGCGTGGCGCAGGCGATGGTAGAAGGGCGTGTCGAACACGTCCCTCGACCTCGAGGCGTCTGGCGATCGCGCCTTGAGGATGCGATAACCCAGGTAGGGCGTAAAAATCACCGCGCCTATCCATGAAAGAATCAGCGCAATCCCGACCACTTGGAAGATCGATCCGGTATATTCGCCGGCCGAGGACCGGGCGAGCCCGACCGGCAGGAAGCCCGCGACGGTAATCAGCGTGCCCGTCAGCATCGGAAAGGCCGTCGAAGCGTAAGCGAAGCTCGCGGCCTTGATTCGATCGAGACCCTCCTCGAGCTTTCTCGCCATCATCTCCACGGCGATCATGGCGTCGTCGACGAGGAGCCCCAGCGCGAGAATCAGCGCGCCGAGCGAAATGCGGTGAAAGTCGACCCCCGCAAGCAACATGACGAGGAACGTCCCGGCGAGGACGACCGGCACGGTGAGCGCGACGACCGCCCCGGTCCGCCATCCGAGGCTCATGAGGCTCACCGCCAGGACGATGGCTACCGCTTCGGAGAATGTGCGGAGGAACTCGCCGATCGCGGTCCTGACCACCCGCGGCTGGTTTGCGACCTGCTCAACGTCTATGCCTACGGGCAGCTCCGCCTGAACGCGCGCCATCGCCGATTCGAGGTTCTTGCCGAGCTCGAGCACGTCGCCTTTCTTGTTCATCTTGATGCCGAGCCCGATGACCTCCTTTCCGTTGAACCGCATCTTGAACTCGGGCGGGTCCTGGTAGGTCCGAGTCACGTTTGCGACATCGCCGACGCGAAACGTGTTGCCGTTTATATAAAGCGGGAGCGCTTCGATCTCGGCGATCGAGTTGAACTTGCCCGACACGCGCAGCGGGACATTGCGCGAAGGCGTGATAACGGTGCCCGCGGGCACGACGCTGTTTTGCGCCTGGAGCGCCGCACCGACCTGCACCGAGTCGAGCCCGAGTTGCGCAAGCCTCTTGTCGGAGAACTCGACGTAGATCTTCTCGTCCTGTGTTCCGATGAGATCGCACTTCTCGACGTTCGGAACGCGAAGCAGCTGTTGCCGAGCTTCATCCACATAGTCCTTCAGCTCGGCGTAGCCGAAGCCTTCGCCGGAGAAGGCGTAGAGGACGCTGTAGGTATCGCCGAACTCGTCGTTGAAAAACGGGCCGACCACACCCGGCGGCAGCGTATGCTTGATGTCTCCTATTTTCTTCCGCACTTCGTACCAGAGGTCCGCAATCTCCCGCGGCGGAACGTCCTGACGCGGCGTGACGAAGATCTCCGATTCTCCCGGCCGAGAGTAGCTCCGGAGATAGTCGAGATAGGGCAACTCCTGGATCTTTTTCTCGAGGCGGTCGGTCACCTGCTCCTCGACCTCTTTTGCGGTGGCGCCGGGGTAGAGCGTCTTCACTACCATTACGCGAAACGTAAATTCGGGATCCTCGCGTTGACCGAGGCGCAGGTACGCGAAGACGCCGCCCAGTATCAGCATCACGAGCATGAACCCGACGAAGGCTTGATGCCGCAACGCCCATTCGGAGAGGTTGAAGCGATTCATCGTTCTTGCGCCACGCGAGTGGTTGTGGGCTGGAGCGGCGGCGTGGGCACCTCGACGGCTTCCGCCTGGGCCGGGGTTCCTTTTCCTCGCCTTGCGTAGGTCAGCGAGCTGCCCTCGTCCAGAATACGTACCGACTGCCCCTCGCGCAGCCTGCTTGCGCCTGCAACGACGACACGCTGCCCGCGCTCGAGGCCCTCGACGACGATCCGCTCCTCGCCGACCATCTCGCCGACGCGGACCGGTACGGAGGTCACCGTATGCGTCTGCTCGTTGACGACCCACACGCGCGGCTTGTCGGCCGGGCGGTCCTGCGGCTGGAATAAGGCTGGAAGCGGTATCGTCGTGCGGGGTGCGGCGGTGCCTCTAAAAGACACGGACGCCGTCATGCCGAGCTGCACCCAGGCAGGCGCATCTTTCAGACGGACTCGGACGGCGTAGGTGCGCGAGGCAGGATCGGCACTGGGCGCTACCTCGCGCACGCTCGCGGGCAGCGGCTTGTCGGGCTCGGCCCAGAGAGTCGCAGTGGCATCTTTTTCACCCCGGATTCCGGCAAGCTGGTGCTCCGGGACGCTGATCGCGATTTCCTTTTCGTTGAGCTGCGCGAGCGCCACGATCGGCTGTCCGGCCGTCACGACGTGTCCCGCCTCGATGTAGAGGGCCGTCACGACAGCGTCCCGGTCGGCAAGCAGAGCGGCGTACTCCACTTGGTCTTCCGCCTGCTTCAGTTGCGCTTCGAGCGCGGCAACCCGGTCGTTGGCGGTATGGAATGAAGTTTCCCGCCGGTCATACTCCGCCCGGCTGATGAGCTTCTGCTCGTTCGCGCGGCCGAAAGCTGAGCGGCGAGCGCCTGCGCCGCCAACCGGTAATCGCTCGGATCGAGCCGGGCAAGCACTTGGCCCTTCTTTACCGAGTTGCCCACGTCCACATGGCGCGACAGGACTTTTCCGGGGATGCGAAAAGCGAGCGTCGTCTCGTAGCGCGCCCTAACTTCGCCCGAGAAGGTCAGCGGGGTAGCGTCACCATCCGCTGCAATTCGAACCGCCTTGACCGGACGGGGTTTGGCCGATGCCTCGGGCTTTTTCGCGCAGCCGGCGAGCATCGAGCCGATGCCCAGGAAGAAGGACAGCGCAAAGACTGCGGCGAGACCGGCGGTTCGTTTGGGTTCGGAGAAAGTATTCATAGTAGAAGGTATATGTATATGCATAGTTATGCGGAAAAAATTTTATCGGGCGAGTTTTTGAGTTAGCCGAAACGCCGCGTCCTTGAGTCGTTCGGCTTGATCCGCGCCTATGAGCGACTCGACGCGCCTCTGAGCCGACTCCCAAAGCGGCGAGCCTTCTCGCAGCTTCTTTCGTCCCGCTGCGGTCAGCACCCATCGCGCTTCGCGACGGTCTTCGCCGGCTTGTCGCTCTATCAGCTTGGCGTCCTTGATCAGGGCGAGTGTCCTGGACACGGTGGTCTGGTCCATCGCGAGCGCCTCCGCGAGATCATTGACGCGCGCACTCGGAAGCTCGTTGAGCATTCTCAGAAGGGTGAATTGAGTGCCCGTCAGATTGAGCGGACGCATCGCTCGATCGTATTCCTGAGAAATCGCCCTCGTTGCTTGCCTCAACGAGGCGCAATAGCAGGGGAGCTTCAAGGCCATTTGGGAGGTTTCAATTCAGTCAATGTTGTGCACTTTACATGTATCTACATATATTGTCAAGAGGGTGTGCTATTTCAGATTGAAGCGCCCCGCCGCGGCCGGATCCGGCACCCAGCCCATCCCCGGAAGCGCGTGATCCTTCGGTGTCGCCTCAGGGCGACACTTGAGCATCGCGGCCAGTGCCTGGGCTCGCGCCCAATCCTTTTGTGGAATAGAATATGATTCTGTTCCACAACCCCCGGCCCGCATGGCCACGATCCGTCTGAAGCGCTTCGGCCTTTCGTTCCGCACCGCCTACGCGCAGGCGAAGGAGCTCGCGCTCGCGCAGCGCGAGGTGCCGCTCGCGACGCCGGGCGCGATCCAGATCGAGCGACGCGGCAATTCCCGCTTCGTCTACCGCTACCGCTACGACGCGGCCGGGAAGCGCCTCGCCGATTACCTGGGCCCGGAAGGCGAGCGGGAGACGAACGCGCGCCTCGAGGCCGTGTCGGACGAGATCCGCGCGGCGGCGGCTTTCTCGAGCGCGAGCCGCGACCTGCGCAAGATCGGCTTCTACGGCGCGGACAACTCGACGCTCGTTACCGTAGCGCGGCTCTTCAACGCCGGCATATTCCGGGGCGGCGCGCTGCTGGTCGGCTCGCACGCTTTCGGCGCGTTGATGAACGAGCTGGGCGCGACGGTGCCCTTTCCGATGACCGAGGACGTGGACATCGCGCGCGCGGGGCGGATCGAGGTCGCGGCGCTGCCGAAGGACGGCTTTCTGGGCCTGCTGCGCGAGACGGGTCTGCCGTTTCACGAAGTGCCCCAGCTGAAGCGCGGCGCGCCGCCCACTTCCTACAAGGTCCGCGGCAGGGCCCTCAAGGTGGATCTGCTCGTGCCGGCGAAGGGCGAGCCCTATCGCTCCGTCAGAATCCCGGAGCTGAAGGCGCACGCGGTCGGGTTGCCGTATCTGGGATTCCTGCTCGAGCAGCCCACGCAGTCGGTGTTGATCGGGCGCGACCGCGTGGTTCCCATCGCGGTCCCCCACGCGGGGCGATACTGCGTCCACAAGCTTGCGGTGTACGCGCTGCGCTCGGGCTCGGACAATCCCAAACGCGACAAGGACGCCTTCCACGCCGCCGCGCTTGCCGCGGCGATCGCGCCGGAACAGGAATTCCTGCTCGAGGAGGCGATAGCCGCGATGGGCAGGCCGATGCGCGCAAAGGTCCGCGCCGGCGCCCGCCGCGCCCTCGAATGGCTGGGCGAAAACCACGCCGAGGCCGCGCGCCTGCTGCAACCGCTCGTCTGACCGGCACCGCCGGTGTCGCCGCAGAGCGACACTCGAGCATCGCGGCCGGCGCTTTCCCTGCTTCACCCCGTCGCGATAGCCCGCCAACGCCCCGTAACAAAGTAAAATCCGCCGGATGTTCGATCGCGCAAAATTCTGGCGCACCCTCCGCTTCGCCCTCCTCACGGTCGCCCTGCTCATGGCCGGGTTCACGCTGTACCTCGACTTTCGCGTGCGCAGCGAGTTCGAGGGGCGGCGCTTCGCGCTGCCGGCGCGCATCTACGCGCGGCCGCTCGAGCTGCACGCGGGGCTGCGCATCGCTCAGATCGACGTGACGCGCGAGCTGCAGGAGGCCGGCTACCGCGAGGGAGCGCGCGAGGGCGAGTCGGGCTGGTTCTTGCGCGACAACGACTGGCTCGAGGTCGCGGTGCGGCCGTTCGTGTTCTGGGACGGGCCTCAAGGCCCGAAGCGCGTCCGGGTGGCGTTCGACGGCGGCGCGGTCAAGGCGGTGCAGGACGCGGAAGGGCGCGACCTGCCGCTCGCACGCCTCGAGCCCTTGCCGATCGGCGGCATCTATCCCGCGAACAACCAGGACCGCGTGCTCGTGCGGCTCGCCGAGGTGCCGAAGCCGCTGGTCGAGGCGCTCATTGCGAACGAGGACCGCAGCTTCTACTCCCACCACGGCTTCGACCTGCGCGGCATCGCCCGGGCCGCGGTGAACTTCGTCCGCTTGAGGGGGCTCCAGGGCGGGAGCACCCTCACGCAGCAGCTGGTGAAGAACTTCTTCCTCAGCCCGGAGCGCACGCTCCAGCGCAAGATCACCGAGCTGATGATGGCGGTGCTGCTGGAGATCCACTACGAGAAGGACGAGATCCTCGAGACGTATCTCAACGAGATCTACCTCGGCCAGGACCGCGACCGCGCCATCCACGGCGTCGGGCTCGCCTCGCTTTACTACTTCGGCAAGACCGTCGAGCATCTCACGCTCGCCGAGAGCGCGCTCCTCGTCGCCATGGTGAAGGGCCCGGCCGTCTACGACCCCTACCGCCACCCGGAGCGCGCGCTCGAGCGGAGGAACGTCGTGCTTCGCGAGACGAAGGAGCGGGGTTACGCCACGATGGAGCAATACGCGGCCGCGCGGGAGGCGGGCCTCGGGGTGAACCAGAAGGCCTCGATGGGTACCTCGCCGCACCCGGCCTTCCTCGAGCTCGTGCACCGGCAGCTGCGGCAGGGATACGACGAAGCCGACCTGCGCTCCGAAGGCCTGAGGGTGTTCACCACGCTCGACCCGCGCGTACAGGGCGCGGCGGAGCGGGCGCTCGAGCGCAGGATCGCGCAATTCGACAAGGAGAAGCGCTTCGGCGCTCCGGGGCTCGAAGGCGCGGTCGTGGTCACCGACACGCAGACGGGCGAGGTGCAGGCGCTGATCGGCGGGCGCGACGTGCGCTACCGCGGCTTCAACCGGGCCCTGGACGCCGCGCGGCCCGTGGGATCGCTGCTCAAGCCCGCGA
>WNGB01021215.1_pt1 | contig 11108 bp, 7 predicted proteins | sample 5400681 | NCBI WGS metagenome assembly WNGB01 (sample SAMN13153367, study PRJNA577476) | soil metagenome | isolation source: 115 cm soil or saprolite under grassland replicate 2 | place: USA:California | collected 2016-06-15 | reverse complement strand
GGCGGCGACGAGCATTTCGCGCGCGCTCGCCCCCGCCTTGCGCAGCGCGTCCCAGGAGCCGTGGATGGCGGTGCTGCCGCCGGTAGACATGCGGCGCGACCAGCCCGCCGGGTTCTCCGGCATCGGCCCGAGCCGGACCATGGACCAGTCAGCCTCGAGCTCCTCGGCGAGGATCATGGCCAGGCCGGTCTGCGATCCCTGACCCATCTCCGACTTGTCGACAGTCAGTGTAACGACGCCGTCCGTCCCGATGCGGAGCCACGCGTTGGGGGCGAACTCGCCTTCCGTGCCGGTGACTCGAGCGGCGGCGGGGCGGGGTGGGAGATAGAACGCGAGGACAAGACCGGCGCTCGTGCTCACAAACTCGCGGCGCGTGATATGGGTCTTCATGGCCCTTCCTCCATCGTCCCCCCTCTCCACAACGTGGAGAGGGGGTCAGGGGGTGAGGTCACCCTCTCCACGAAGTGGAGAGGGGGTCAGGGGGTGAGGTCACACGACCTTCCCGATCGGCAGCTTCCGGATCCGCTTTCCGGTGGCCGCGAAGATCGCGTTGCACACCGCGGGCGCTATCGGCGGCGTGCCCGGCTCACCGACCCCTCCTTGCGAGTCGGTGCTTGGCACGATATGCACCTCGACCTGGGGCATGTCTGCCAATCGCAGCATTGGGTAATCGTTGAAGTTGCTCTGCTGCACGCGCCCGCCCTCGATCGTGATCTCGCCGTACAGCGCCGCGGTGAGGCCGTACACGATCCCGCCTTGCATCTGGGCCTCGACGGTGTCCGGGTTGACGACGGGGCCGCAGTCCACGGCGCACACCACGCGGTGCACTTTCACCGCTCCGTCCGACGCCACCGACACTTCGGCGACCTCCGCGACGTAGCTCTCGAACGACTTGTACACGGCGATGCCGCGGGAGCGGCCGGCTGGGAGCGGCGTCCCCCAGCCCGCCTTGCTCGCGGCGAGGTTCAATACGCCGAGGTGGCGCGGCGACCTGCCGAGCAGGTCCCGCCGGTACTTGTACGGATCCTGCTTGGCGGCGTGGGCCAGTTCGTCGATGAAGCTCTCGACCACGAACGCGTTGTAGGAGTTGTTCACCGAGCGCCAGAAGCCCACCGGAATCCCCGTGTCCGTGAGGAGGTAGTCCACGTGGACGTTGGGGATGGTGTACGGCATGCCGACGCCGCCCTCGACCGCCTCCTCGTCGAGCCCGTTCTTCACCGTGTCCGGGAACACGCGCGCCAGGATCGACGGCGCGACGATCCTGTGCGTCCAGGCCACCGGACGCCCGGCTCCGTCGAGTCCGGCCCGGAGGACGTGGCGGCAGGCCGGGCGGTACTGGGCGTTGCGGATGTCGTCCTCGCGCGACCAGATCACCTTGACGGGGGCGCCGACGGCCTTGGACGTTTCGAGCGCTTCCTGGATGAAGTCCAGCTCGAAGCGCCGGCCGAACCCGCCGCCGAGATAGGTCGTGTGCACGTTGACCTTGTCGGGCGTCACGCCGCCGATCTTGGCGCCCAAGCCCTGTGCCCCGGTCTGGAACTGCGTGGGCGCCCAGATGTCCACTCCGTCGGGGCGGACGTGGGCGGTGCAGTTCATCGGCTCCATGGTGGCGTGGGCCAGGAACGGCAGGTCGTACGTCGCGTCGACCTTCGCCGGCGCCGACCCGAGCGTGCCGTCGGGATCGCCGTCGTGCCGCGCGACCGCGCCGGGCTGCTCCGCCCGCCGGGCGAAGAGCTGCGCGATGCTCGCACTCGAGACGCTCGCATTGGGCCCGTCGTCCCAGGTGATGTCGAGCGCGTCCCGTCCCTGTTTGGCCGGCCAGTAGCCGTCCGCCACGACGGCCACGCCCGAGGATACCTGGACCACCTGACGCACGCCCGGTACGGCCTTCGCCTGCGCCGCGTCGAGGCGCCCCACCCTGCCGCCGAACACCGGCGAGCGCGCGATCACGGCGACGAGCATCCCGGTGGCTTTGACGTCGATGCCGAACTGCGCGCTGCCGTCCACCTTGGGCGGCGTGTCGAGCCGTGGGACGCGCGTGCCCAGGATCTTCCAATCCTTCGGATCCTTGAGCGGCACGTCATGCGGCAGCGGGACGGTCGCGGCCTTGGTGACCAGCTTCCCATAGGTGAGGCGGCGCTTGGTCTCCGCGTGAATCACGGCGCCCTGCTCGGCGCGGCACGCGGCCTTATCGACGCCCCATGTCTCTGCGGCCGCGGTGACCAGCATCTCGCGCGCTGCCGCGCCGGCCTTGCGGAGGGGGGTGTAGGCGGCGCGCACGCTGGTGCTGCCGCCGGTGCCCTGCATGCCGAACATCGGGTTCGTGTACGCCTTGTCGGCCGGCGCGAACTCGATCCGGATCTTCGACCAGTCGGCCTCCAGCTCCTCGGCGAGAAGCATGGGGAGCGAGGTCGCGACGCCCTGGCCCATCTCGGAGCGGTCCACCATCACGAGGACGCTGTCGTCCGGTCCGATGCGCAGCCACGCGTTGGGCGCAAACGGGTCGGCGGGGGCGGGGGGCGCGGCGCGGAGGCGCGGGCCGGCCGGCAGATGGAATCCGATGACGAGTCCGGCGCCGGCGACCGACGCCGTCTGCAGAAAGTCGCGCCGGGTGACGCCTGTGCGGGTGCCCATGTCACGCTCCCTGCGCGACGCGGTGGATGGCGGCGCGGACCCGCTGGTACGTGCCACAGCGGCAGATGTTCGTCATGGCCGCGTCGATGTCGGCGTCCGACGGGTGCGGGTTCTTGGCGAGCAGCGCCGCCGCCGCCATGATCTGACCCGACTGGCAGTAGCCGCACTGTGGCACGTCCTCGGCGATCCACGCCTGTTGGACGGGGTGGCTGCGGTTGCGGGACAGCCCTTCGATCGTCGTCACGCGCTTCCCGGCCGCACTGCGCGATGCCGCAGCCGAACTTCGTGCCGGTGAGGCCCAGCGTGTCGCGCAGCACCCAGAGCAGCGGGGTGTCGGGCGTGACCGAAACGGTGCGGGACTTGCCGTTGACGATGAACGTGATCGGCGGCATTGCAAGCAGCTCCTGAGACTGGGTGTTGCCAAAACTGGCGAGGGTGCCGGGTCGGGGGAAGTGGGTGCTAGGTGCTGGGTGCTAGGGTTAGGTTGGGGCGGCCCTGCGCCCCCTAGCACCCAGAACCTAGGACCTATCACCCAGCAATGACCACCTACGCCCGCCGCCTCGGCCTGTTCTCCGGCACGATGGCCGTCATCGGCGGCATCATCGGCGGTGGGATCTTTCGTACCCCGGCCACCGTGGCGGAGCGCGTGGGCTCGCCCGGGTTGACGCTGGCGGCGTGGATCCTCGGGGGCGTCGTGGCGCTCGTCGGCGCCTTCTGCTTCGGTGAGCTCGGCGCGCGCCGTCCCAAGGCCGGCGGTGGCTACGTGTACCTGCGGGAGACGTGGGGACCGCTCCCCGCGTTCCTGTACGGCTGGGCCCTGCTGCTGGTGATCGCCACGGGCGCCATCGCAGCCGTGGCGGTAACGTTCGCGAACTACGCGCTCGCGCTGTTCGGGCTCCCCGACCGCCTCGCCGTCCCCCTCGCGGTGGGCGCGATCGCCTTCCTCACCGGCGTCAACTATGTGGGCGTGAAGCCCGCGGCCGTCACACAGAACATCTTCACCATCTTGAAGCTCGCCGCCCTCGCCGCGCTGATCGTGGCCGGCCTCGGGGTGGTTTCACCGTCCGCCGGTCCGCCGGTCCGCCCGACCGCCCCGGAAGGGGTCGTCGGCGTGGGAGTCGCGTTAGGCGCCGCGCTGGTGCCCGTCCTGTTCACATACGGGGGCTGGCAGCAGACCAACTTCATCGCCGAAGAGATCATCGAGCCGGAGAGGAACCTGCCGCGCGCGCTCGTACTGGGCGTCGCGGTCGTGGTGGCAGTTTATCTGCTCGCGAACGTCAGCTATCTCCGGGTCCTCGGACCCGCGGGGCTCGCGGCGAGCACCGCGCCCGCAGCGGACGTGATGCGCGCGCTGCTCGGTCCCGTGGGTGGCACGCTCATCGCCGCGGGGATCGCCGTTTCGACGTTCGGGTTCCTCAATCTCGTGATTCTCGTGACGCCACGCGTGCTCCAGGCGATGGCGGCGGACGGAGTGTTCTTCGCGCGAGTCGCCGAGCTGCATCCCGTGTACCGGACGCCGGCGACCGCGATCCTGGTGCAGGCGGCTTGGGCCATCGTGTTGACGCTCTCCGGCACCTTCGGCCAGCTCGTGGACTACGTGACGTTCGGCGATTGGATCTTCTTTGGGCTGACGGTCGCCGGCCTATTCATCTATAGGGCCCGCGACCTCACCCCCTCGCCCCCTCTCCACGGTGTGAAGCGGGGCGCATTCCGCGTGCCGGGCTACCCCTGGACGCCGGCGCTGTTCGTGCTGGCGGCGCTGTACGTGGTGGCGAGTGCGGTGCTGGCGAACCCGAAAAATGCGCTGATCGGCACGGGACTCCTCTTGCTCGGCGTGCCGGTTTACCTCGTTCAGAAGCGCTCTAGGGGCGGCTGACCCCGGGGCGGTGCCCCGGGGTTCCGGCCCGGGGTCAGCCGCGCCGAGGTGGCGCAACGGCTCTCCATTCCGTACGATTCCGCCCCGACATGAGCCTCCTCGCCCTGGTGCTCGCGGCCCAGGCGCTCGCCCACACGGACACCGTACCGCCCTATCTCGCGTTTCCCGAGCCGGGACTCGACGATCCCGCCGCGTATGAGGGTTACGACACGCGGGTGTACCGGGACGCGAGCGGGAACGCGTACCAGGTCTACCTGAACCGCGCCAGCGGGCGCGTCGTCCACCTGTGGGCCGACGCGGCCAACGAGAGCGTGGGCTTCAGCGTGCGCGATTCGGGCGGCCGGCCGGCGGAGCCCTCCTGGGGCTCCTCCGGAGCCGTGGTCGCGGCGTCGGACCGCACGCGCAGCGTGGCGTACACGCTCGAAGCCCCGTCCCCGGTGACGATCGGGCTGTTTCTGCTGGGCTCGATGCGGGTGGAGCGGGACTTTCAGTACGCGGGCCGCGATTCGCTTCCGCTCGACGCGACCCCGTTTCCCCAGCCCGAGCTCCTCGCGCTGATCGCGAACCTGGAACGCCTGGCTGCGGGGGAGCGCGCCCGCCACCTGGCGCTGCTCGGCGTGAAGACCGTGGACGCGCTGCGCGCGCGGCTCGAGCCCCGGATCGGAGCGACCACGAGCGACACCGGCTGGATCGTGCGCGTCGAGCAGGCGAGCTTCGACGGCAAGAGCCGTCTCCGGCTCACGCTGGAGGGCGACGCCCGGGAGACGGTCGCGGCGCTCGCCGGGCGCGCCGTCACGATCCGTCGCCCGGCGGGGGGACCGGTCCGCCTGAGCGTGCGGGTGACCACGGACGCCCCGGCGCTGACGCCGCTCTCGCGCGCCGAGATCTTCAACGACGACTTCCGCCGGTTCTCCGAAACCGTCCGTGCCGACACCGCGCACCCGCTGCGGTACCGGCGGCTCGAGCGCGAGGTGCGCGGCGTGGAGCTGTTGTGCTATGGCGAGAAGCTCATGGCGGGGCTGCCCAACTTCGCGACCTACTTCGGGCGCGACATGCTGATGACGGCGCTCTTGATGGAGCCCGTCTGGGCGCCGGCGATGCCGGAGCACGTGATCGCCAGCGCGCTGCGCAAGCTGTCCCCCGCCGGGGAGGTGAGTCACGAGGAAGCGCTGGGCGGCCAGGCGATTCGCGAGAACGCGGGCGAGTACAACCGCCTGCTCGAGGACTACCGCCGCCGGGCGGCCGGGGACCGTGCCGGCGCGCGCCGCGCGCTCGCGCGCGCCCGCGACGTCCTGGGCGACCTGCAGCGGGTGCGCGAGAACTATGTGATGGTGGACGACGACTTCCAGCTGCCGGTCGTCGCCGCGCGCTATCTGGGCGACGCGCGCGTGACGCCCGAGCGCAAGCGCCGCTTTCTGCTGGAGGAGGGGCGACTCGCGCGGCTCGTCTCCAACCTGGCGTTCGTGGCGCGGCAGGCGGAGCCGTACGCCCGCGCCCCGCGCTCTCCCGTGGCGACGAACCTGGTGAGCTTTCCGCGGGCGCCGGACGGCCGGTGGATCTCGGCGAGCTGGCGGGACAGCCGTGCGGGGTACGCCGGCGGCCGGTTCGCCATGGACGTGAACGTGATCTGGGTGCCGCGCGCCCTGGAGGCGATCGGCACGATCCTGGACGCGCTCGAGCAGGCGGGGTTCACGCGCGCGGCGCTGGACTCGCTGGCTCCCGCCATCCGCGTTCCGCCGCTCGCCCGGTACGCCCGCGACCGCGCGGCCCTCGGCCGGGCGGTCGCCCTCTGGAAGGGCGCGAGCCGGCATTTCCAGGTGGCGCTCGCGCCGGCTCAAGTGGCGGCGCGAGTCGAGGCCAGACTGCAGCGGCTCCCGCCGGCGGAGCGGGACTATTGGGACGGCGTGCTCCGGCGGGTCGGCCTGCCCAGGGACACCCTGCGGTTTCTGGCGCTGTCGCTCGACGGCGCGGGGCGACCGATCCCCGTGGTGAACACCGATCCCGCCACGCTGCTCGTGCTCGAGCCGCTCGCCGCGGAGCGCGCCCGCGCCATCGTGGACCCGATCCTGCGCCCCTATCCCATCGGGCTGCTGATCGCGGATGTGGGCCCGGTGGTGGCCAACGACGCGTACGCCCCCCCCGCTGTGTGGGACGCCTTCCGCCGGGATGCCTACCACGCGCCGAGCGTCGTGTGGGGCCGCGAGGTGAACGTGCTGCTCGCGGGCCTGGCGCTGCAGATCCGCGCCGCGGGCTCGGCCGCGGGCGCCGCAGCGGTCGATCTCCAGGATGCGTTGCGCCGCACGACCGACGCCGTGGAGCGGTCGGGCCTGCGGCACGCGGAGCTGTGGAGCTATCGGATCGAAAACGGAACGCTGTTCCCGCTGCGCTACGGCACGAGCTCGGACGTGCAGCTATGGAGTCTCACCGACCTCGCGGTGCAGTATCTCCTCAGCCGTCCAACACCATGACCAACCTGCAGGCCGTCGACATCCTCGTCATCGCCGCCTATTTCCTCGTGCTGCTCGGGATCGGGTACTGGGCGGCGCGCCGCGAGAAGAACGTCAGCGCCGACTACTTCCTCGCGAGCCGGGACGTGGGCTGGCTCGCCGTCGGTGCGAGCCTGTTCGCGTCGAACATCGGGAGCGAGCATCTCGTGGGACTCGCCGGCACCGGGGCGGCGAGCGGGCTTGCCGTGGGTCACTTCGAGTGGCTCGCCTGTTTCATGCTCCTGCTCCTGGGCTGGCTGTTCGTGCCGTTTTACCTGAGGAGCGGTGTGTACACCATGCCGGAGTTCCTGGAGCGCCGGTTCAACCCCGCCTCACGCTGGTACTTCACCTGGGTGTCCATCATCGGCTACGTGCTCACGAAGATCAGCGTCACGCTGTTCGCCGGCGGCGTCGTGATGCGAGCGGTGACGGGCCTCGATCTCTGGACCAGCGCGGCGGTCCTGATCGTCGTGACGGGCCTGTACACGATCCTGGGCGGCCTGCGAGCGGTGATCTATACGGAAGTGATGCAGGCCGTTGTGCTGATCGTCGGCTCGGCGACGCTGGTGCTCGTGGGCCTCGCAGCGGTGGGCGGGTGGTCGGGGCTCGAAGCGCGGGTACCGGCCGACTTCTTCTCCATGTGGAAACCTGCCAGCCACCCGGACTTCCCCTGGACGGGGATCGCCTTCGGGGCGCCGATCCTCGGCGTCTGGTACTGGTGCACAGACCAGCACATCGTGCAGCGGGTGCTGGCGGCCCGCACCGTGCGCGAAGCGCGGCGCGGGACCATCTTGGCCGGCTTCCTGAAGATCCTGCCGGTGTTCATCTTCGTGCTGCCGGGGATCATCGCGGCCGCCCTGTACGACGACGTCCGCGGGGCCGCCGACACCGCCTACCCGGCGCTCGTGACGCGCCTCCTCCCGGCGGGGTTCAAGGGCCTCGTGCTCGCCGGGATGCTGGCGGCGTTGATGAGCTCGCTCGCGTCCGCGTTCAACTCCTGCTCGACCCTGCTCACGTGGGACGTGTACCGCAAGCTGAGGCCGGACGCGAGCGAACAGCGCCTGGTCGCGGTGGGGCGGGCGACGACCGTGATCCTGGTCGTGCTGGGCCTGGCCTGGATCCCCGTGATGAAGTACATCTCGCCCCAGCTGTACATCTACCTGCAGAGCGTGCAGGCCTACATCGCGCCCCCGGTCGCGGCGTGTTTTCTTCTCGGAATCATGAGCCCTCGGCTGAACGGGCCGGGCGCCGTCGCCGCGCTGGCGACCGGGTTCGTGTTCGGCGCGGGACGGCTCGGGCTCGAGCTCGGGAAGGCCCATCTGCCGGGCGGCACGGTGTGGTCCTGGATCGCCGGCATCAACTTCCTCCATTTTGCAGCTCTCCTCTTCGCCGTGTGCAGCGTGGTCCTCGTCGGCGTCAGCTTCGCGACCCCGCCTCCGCCGGCCAAGCGGGTGGCGGATCTCACCTATCAGACGGTAGCCCCCGGAGCCGCGGTCCAGACAACGCCCAGAGAGCGGAACGTGAGCGTCGCGTTTTCGATCGTGCTCGCGGCCACAATCGGGGTGCTGTGGATCGTCTTCCGGTGACTTGAGGTCAAAAGGCCTGATCCCAGCGCACCGACAGCCGAATCGCCGAGCCGATGAGCCCGACCATACTGTAGGTCTGCACGAAGTTGCCCCACTGCTCGCGCGTCCGGGGGTCGATGTGCTCGGCCAACAGGCCGTGCCGGTTGCGGCAGGCAAGCACGTTCTCGAATAGGGCGCGCGCCTGGTCCCGTTTCCCGAGGGCGGCGAGCGCGTTGATGTACCAGAAGGTGCACACCAGGAACGCGTTGTCGGGCTTGCCGAAATCGTCCGCTTCGACATAGCGAAAGACGAAGTCGCCGCGGCGCAATTCGCGCTCGATCGCGTACACGGTGCCGGCGAAGCGGGGGTCGTCTTCCGGCAGGAAGCCCAGCTCGCCCAGGCGCAGCAGGCTGGCGTCGAGCGTATCGCCATCCATCGTGGCGACGAAGCTGCCCCGCTCGGCGTTCCAGCACCGCTCGCAGATGACCTGGTGGATCCGGGCCGCCTGGCCGCGCCAATGGGCGGCGCGGTCGGTGAGCCCCAAGTGCGCGGCGATTCGGGCCAGCCGGTCGCATCCGGCCCAGCACATCAGGCTGGAGAAGGTGTGCACGCGGGCCACGCCGCGCAGCTCCCAGATGCCGGCGTCCGGCTGGTCGAACAGCGTGGCCGCGCGGTCGCCGAGCGCTTCGAGGCGGCGGAACAGGACCTCGTCCCCGCGCCGGACCAGCCGCCGGTCGAAGAACACGTGGGTCGCCGCCAGGATGGCCGCGCCGTACACGTCGTGCTGCACCTGCTCGCGCGCCTGATTGCCGATCCGGACCGGGCCCATGCCGCGATAGCCGGGCAGGGCGTCGATCTCCTGCTCTTCGACGACCGGGCGTCCGCTGATGCCATACACGGGCTGCAGGCGGCCGCCTTCCGCGCCGGCGACGATGTTGAGGATGTACGCGAGGTAGCGCTCCATCGTCCGCGTGACGCCGAGCCGGTTGAGGGCGTTCACCACGAAGTACGCGTCACGCAACCAGCAAAAGCGGTAGTCCCAGTTCCGCTCGCTGTCCGGCGCCTCGGGAATCGACGTCGTCATCGCCGCGACGATCGCCCCCGAGTCCTCGTAGACATTGAGCTTCAGCGTGATGGCCGCACGGATCACCGCGTCCTGCCACTCGAAGGGGATGGCGAGCGCGCGCACCCATTCCCGCCAGTACGCCGCGGTCTCCTCGAAGAAGCGGCTCCCCACTTCCGCCACGGCGCCCTGGACCGTCTCGTCCGGCCCGAGCAGCAGGGTGACGGCGTCCTCCAGAAAGAAGGGATTCTCCTCCACGATCGCGCTGATGGACGCGTCCGTGGTGAGCCGCAGCACGAGATCCGTGCCGACGTAGCGGATGTGGTTCGAGCCGCAGGTGAGGTCCGCGCGCTGGCGGCCGTAGTGGTGCGCGGGGCGGACCCGCACGCGCAGGCGCGGGTTGCCGGCGACCCGCTTGATCTGCCGCACCAGCATCATGGGACAAAACATGCGGCCGTACTGGCGGAAGCGCGGCGCGAAGTCCGTGACCTCGATGCATCCGCCGCTGCGGTCGTGCAGACGGGTGACGAGGATGGGCGTGTTGAGCAGGTACTCCTGCTCCTGCTTCGCGACATCGATCAGCTCCACGCCGAGAAAACCGAAATCCTGGTCGCCGGCACGCTCTCGCAGCAGGGAGCAAAACACCGGATCGCCGTCGAAGCGCGGAAAGCAGCCCCACACGACCTCGCCCGCCGGGTTCACCAGGACGCCGATCGTCCCGTTGCCGACCAGGCCGAGATCCAGGGACGTCACGGGGTGGTCTCCACGTGTCGGCCGCCGCCGCGGCTCGGCGTCGCCAGGACGCGAGCCAACCAGGCCCGCACGGCCCGGACGTCGCGCAGACGCCAGCGCGCGACCGTCCGGCCCGGGCCGACCTTGACCGAGTGGCCGTGCAAGCGGTTCACGGTTGCGAAGCCGTGCTCGTCGGTGATGTCGTCGCCGACGAACACGGGCGTGCGCCCGCGGAACGGGTCCTCCTGCATGAACTCGAGCACGGCCACCCCCTTGTCCTTGCCCGCGGGTTTCATCTCGACCACCCGCTTGCCCGTCTGGACGCAATACTGCGCGCCCAATCCGGCCAGGAGCGATCGCACCAGCCGATGGGCGTAGCCCGCCAGCCGCGGCGCCCGACGGTAGTGCAGCGCCAACGAGAGACCCTTGTCTTCGAGCAGCAGTCCGCGATGCCGCTCCACGGCTGCGGCGAGCCGCGCGCGCACGCCATCGAGCCGCCGGGCTGGAAACGCGTGGCGAGAGATTCCCCCGGAGGCGTCGCGGCGCTCGATGCCGTGCTGTCCGGCCACGGGCAGGTGAATGCCGGGTAGCAGGGTGTCGATGTCCGCGATCGAGCGACCGCTGATGAAGGCCACCGCCCCGCCGGCGGACCGATACAGCCCCCCGATGAGCTGCCACAGGTCGGGATGGAGGCGCGCGCCGGCCGGCGAGTCGGCGATGTCGACGAGGGTTCCGTCGATGTCGAAGAAATA
>WNGB01013275.1_pt1 | contig 11108 bp, 9 predicted proteins | sample 5400681 | NCBI WGS metagenome assembly WNGB01 (sample SAMN13153367, study PRJNA577476) | soil metagenome | isolation source: 115 cm soil or saprolite under grassland replicate 2 | place: USA:California | collected 2016-06-15 | reverse complement strand
AACACCATGCCGACGCGCCGGCGGATCTCCCAGACGTTGGCGGGGTTCGAAGGAATGCCGTCGACGCTGATCGCACCCGCGGTCGGCGCAAGGATCGCCAGCGTCTCGCCCTCGTAGAGCGCGCAGTCGACTCCGCGCAGCGCCTCCTGCGCTAGCGGCGTCCCGTCGAGGTAGGTGTAGCGCAGGTCGCGAACCTCGATCAGGGGTCGGGGGTTGGGGGTCGGGGGTCGGGAACTCTCACCATCTTGCGCGTGGCTCTGCACGCTAGACGCTACATCATCGGCCAGAGCGAGCGCGCTAGCCCCTGATCCCTGGCCCCTGATCCCTGACCCCTGGCCCCTGGCCCCTAGAGCTTCGGCCAGCTCCTGTGCTGTCAGGACCACCTCGGGGAGCGCCACGCCGCGCTGGCGTAGCCGGCGGCCGAGCGTGGTGACAAGCGGCACGGACAGGCCCACGGTGCGCAGCTCGTCGGCGCGGGCGAAGACCTCGCGGGGCGAGCCCTGCATCAGCACCCGCCCGCCGTCCATGACCACCAGGCGGTCGAAGCTGACAATCTCGTGCATGAAGTGCGTGATGTGCAGCACTGCGAGGCCGCTTTTCGCGCGCAGGTCGTGGGCCAGCGCGATCAGCTGGCGGGCCATGGCCGGCGCGATCATGGTGGTCGGCTCGTCGAGGATCAGGTAGGAGGGCTGCATCGCCAGCACGCCGGCGATCGCCACGCGCTGCTTCTCGCCGCCCGACAGCTCGCTGATCTGCGTGTGCGTCACGCCGCCCAGCCCTAGCGCGGCCAGCGAGTCGTGCACGCGGCGCTCGATCTCCTCGCGCGGTAGCCCCAGGTTCTCGGGCCCGAACGACACGTCGTCGATCACCGTGTTGGCGACCAGCTGGTCGTCGGGGCGCTGGAACACCATGCCGACGCGCCGGCGGATCTCCCAGACGTTGGCGGGGTTCGAAGGAATGCCGTCGACGCTGATCGCACCCGCGGTCGGCGCAAGGATCGCCGCCAGGAGCTTGGCCAGGGTGCTCTTGCCACTGCCGTTGTGGCCGATCAGCGCCACCAGCTCGCCGGGCGCGACCCGCAGGCTCACGTCCCGCAGCGCGGCGATCGCGTCCGGCTGGCCGGCGTTGTAGGCGAAGGAGAGGTTGGCGACTTCGAGCATCGAGTTATGAGTTATGAGTTTTGAGTTTTGAGTTGCGGAGTCTCGAACTCAGAACTCAAAACTCAAAACTCAGCACTTTTAGAAGTATGATTTCTCGCGCGGCACCGTGTCCTCGGCCGACGTGCGGCCCGAGCGCGTGATGTTTACGCCGCGCACCACGATCGGCGTCAGCACCGCGGCCACCACCAGCTCGGCGATCGCCTGCGGGACGATCGTCGGGACGACCGCGAACGGGATGAGCCCCAGCGCCACCAGCATACCGACGACCAGGATAGTGTTCGTGAGCGTGCCGACGACGCCGGCGACGGCCGCCGCGAGATCGCGGTTCACGCCGGCCAGGCTGCGGTAGGCCAGCCAGGCGGTCAGGCCGATGAACAGCCGCGGCACGACCGAGACCAGCGGATTGCCGAACAGCCCGGTCGTATCCTGCAGCATGCTGAACAGGCCGAAGATGCCGCCGGTGACGACGCCGACCACCGGGCCCTCCAGCACCGCGCCGATGATCGCCGGGACGTGCATGATCGTGGCGTTGCCGCTGACGTTTGGCACCGGGATGAAGCCCAGCCGCGTGACGCCGAGGGTGATCGCGATCGCGCCCAGCATGCCCGCGGTCACGATCCGCCGGGTGGTCAGCTCCGCGCCCGGCGCCAGGTAGCGATAGGCGATCATCGCGCCGCCGGCGGCCGTGCCGAAGGCCGCGACCAGCGCGATCCACAGCCCAAAGCCGTAGAACGGCAGCGAGGATCCGCCTTTCGTGACCGCGTCGGCGATCACGGGCGCGCTGTTGAGCTGCACCAGGAAGACGACCAGCGCGAGAAAGGCCAGCCCTGCGGCGGTGGCGGCGGCCAGGCCGGCGAACGACTGCCGCACGAACGCCAGAGCCAGCGCGGCGACCGCCAGCACCGGCACCAGATAGAGGATCCCGGCCAGGCCGACGTTGGCGATGCCGAGAGGCTGGAGCACGTTTGCGCCCGAGGCGATGCTGAGGCCGCTCGGATTGCCGGCGCCGGTGTTTACCCACGGCAGGAAAAACGCCACGACGAGCAGCAGCGCGGACACCGCCAGCACGATCTGTCCCCCCGAGAGGCTCGCGCGCTCACTTCGTTGGGTTGTGATGGCCATCGTCAACCTCCTTCAATCACAGGTTTGGTGAAGCAACTGGCATTCGCCAGGAACGCTGATCCGACGACGAAACCGCACGCGTGCGGGCGCGGCTGTAGCAGCACGCCCTGCCTGTCCAACGGTATGTGTTCAATGCGTCAGGATGGGTCGCAGGATCGTAGCATCAGCGAGTCGATCTGTCAAGGGAATCGCGCGCGAGAAGCGGGGAGGCTTGGATCAGGCGCAGCCCGCTCCAAGCCTCCCCTGCCCGGATGGAATATCGGTGGTGCGTACTACCCGAAGCTAGAGCGGCGCCACCCGCCCGATCCGCGTCGTGCCGGCATAGATGTGGCTGCCGACCGTGGGCAGCTGCTCGGCGGCGTCGCGCGGCAGCAGCAGGTCCACGCGCGCGCCGAAGCGCACGGTGCACAGCCGGTCGCCGGCCTCCACCCGCTCGCCCAGGTTGACGCGGCAGCTCAGCCGGCGCGCCAGCGGCCCGCCGATCAGCGCCAGCAGCAGCGGCCCCCACTCGGCCTTGATCCCGATATACTGGCGCTCGTTCTGCTCTGCGGCGCGCATGTCCCAGATCGGCCGGTACTCGCCGGGGATGTGCTCCAGGTAGGCGACCGTGCCTGCGGTGGGGCTGCGGTGCACCGGCACGTCGAACGGCGAGGCGGCGATCGCGATGCGCACGGCGTCGGTGTGCAGGAAGCGGTGCTCGTACAGCTCCTCGACGCCGATTACTGTGCCGTCGGCGGGCGCGTAGAGCACCTCGGACTCGTCGGGCGTGACGCGGTCGGGGTCGCGGTAGAGCAGCGCGGCCACCGCCGTCAGCGCCAGCGGCCAGGCGGCCAGCCGCGGTCGCAGGCCGAGCATCAGCCCAGTCAGGCCTAGCCCAACGCCAAGGACCGGCATCGCCTCGGGGTCGAAGCCGAGCAGTTTGGCTTTACGCGTCGTGGAAACGGTTTGCTGAGGCATGTTCTTCTCGTGCGATCTTCCCAGACGATGGCCGGGAGCGTGATTGTGGGTTTGCCACAATATGTTTCAATGAGGCCGAATCCGCGGCGACCCCAGCTGCGATGGGTGCGGCAACACGGCGCGTGGGCATGCCTGCCCCTCGTTATGAAAGATATTGGGTCTGTCCCGTGCGAGTGGAAGGGGGCGGTCGACGCCTTACCATCGATTCTAGCACGCACGAAGTTAAAAATCAACCGCTGCTCGCGCCGTCGTCCAGCAGCCCCGGGATCAGCCGGACGACCACGCGCCCGCCCGCGAAATTCAGGTCCTGGACGACGTCGTGGATCATGGGGATCAGGCCGTCGGGCTGGCCGGGCCGGCTGACCACCAGCACGTCGTTGGCGCCGGTCTCGATCACCTCGCGCACGATGCCGATCTCGGCGCCCGCCTCGGTGACCACGCTGAGGCCGTAGAGCTGGTGGATGAAGTACTCGCCCTCTTCGAGCGGCGCCGCCTCGCGCTCGAGGATCGCCACCTCGGCGCCGCGCAGGTCCTCGGCGTCCTCGCGGCTGGTCACGCCGCCGAGCGACAGGATCAGCAGGCCGGGCTTATGCTCGATCAGGCCCTTCAGCGCGTACTCCTTGCGCTGCGGGCCGACGTAGACCGTGCGAATCCGCCGCCGCAGGTGGTCGACGTGCGCGGTGAGCGACTTTACCTTGACCTGGCCACGCAAGCCGAACGGCGCGACGATCTGGCCGATCAGGAGGGTGTCGTCGGGGGATGGGGACTGTGTCATAACAGGCAAGAGGCGATAGGCAAGAGGCGATAGGACTTAGGCTGCCGAAACCACTTGCCTATTGCCAATTGCCTCTCGCCTTCGCTACTCGATATCGACGTGGACGCGCTTGTTCTGCCGCGCCGCCGCGACGCTCATCAGGTCGCGGATCGACTTGGCGACCCGGCCGCTGCGCCCGATCACTTTGCCGGTCTCGTCCGGCGCCACCGTCAGCTCGTAGGTGACGGTGTAGCGCCCGGTCCGCTCCTTGATCTGCACGGCCTCGGGGTTGTCCACCAGGTTGCGGGCCATGTATTCGAGCAGTGCTTTCATAGACCCTCAAGGGAAGGATGAAGGATGAAAGATGAAGGATGAAGCTTTACCTTTCATCCTTCATCCTTCATCCTTCATCCTTCGGCGTTCGGCATTGCGGGCACGACCTTGCCGCTCTCGTCGAGCACGTTGACCTGCTTGAGCAGGCGCACGACCGTATCGGACGGCTGGGCGCCGACGCCGAGCCAGTAGCGCACGCGGTCGCTCTTGACCACCAGCTCTTTCGGCTGGCGGACCGGGTGGTAGTGGCCGACGATCTCGATAAACCGGCCATCGCGTGGTGAGCGCTTGTCCGTCACCACCAGGCGATAGCTGGGCTGCTTGGTCTTGCCGGTGCGCCGTAGACGAATGACTACCATATCCTGTGCGTGCCTCCAAAAATATGTGTTTACAAGCCGCAAGTCACAAGTCGCAAGTCGCAGAAAGCATCGTAGCTCGTCGCACCTGCGACCTGCGACCTGCTGCCTGCGACCGGTTTACCGTAGGCGTCGCATCAACTCCTTCGGGTCCATACCCTTGCCGCCGCCGCCCAGCTTCTTCATCATGCGCTGCATCTGCTTGAACTGGCTGACCAGCGCGGTGACGTCCTGGAGCTGAGTGCCGCTGCCTTTGGCGATCCGCTCCTTGCGCCGGCCCTTGATGATGTCGGGGTTACGGCGCTCCTGCTTGGTCATCGAAAAAATGATCGCCTCGATCCGCTTGAGGTCGCGCTCGCTGACCATTTCCTCGTCGCGGGCGATCTGGCCCATGCCCGGGATCATCGCCAGGATCTGCTGGAGCGGCCCGAGCTTGCGCATCTGCTGCATCGCGGCGAGGAAGTCCTCGAAGTCGAAGGAGCCCTTGCGGAGCTTCTTCTCCATCTTCTTGGCCTGCTCCTCGTCGTAGATCTGCTCGGCGCGCTCGATCAGCGAGAGCACGTCGCCCATGCCCAGGATGCGCGAGGCCAGCCGGTCGGGGTAGAACGGCTCGAGCGTGTTGGCGTCGACCTTCTCGCCGGTGCCCAGGAACTTGATCGGCACGCCGGTGACCGCGCGCACCGAGAGCGCCGCGCCGCCGCGCGCGTCGCCGTCGACCTTGGTCATCACCACGCCGGTCAGCTCGACGCGCCGGTTGAACTCCTCGGCGACCTTGACGGCCTCCTGGCCGATCATCGCGTCGACCACCAGCAGCTTCTCGACCGGGTGGACCGCCGCGACGATCTGCTCGAGCTCCTCCATCAGACGCTCGTCGATCTGCAGACGTCCGGCAGTGTCGATGATCACGTGGTTCAGCCCTTCCAGCCGGGCGCGCTGCACTGCATTGCGCGCGATGTCCGGCGGGCGGGCCTCGGTGCCCTCGGAGTGCACCGGGATGTTCAGCTGCTTGCCGAGCGACTCGAGCTGGGTGATTGCGGCGGGCCGGTAGACGTCGGCCGCGACCAGCAGCGGGCGCTTGCCCTTCTTGCGCAGGTACAGCGCCAGCTTGGCCGAGAGCGTGGTCTTACCGGAGCCCTGCAGGCCGGCCATCATGAGCACGGTCGGGCCGGGCTTGGCCTCTACCAGCGGCACATTGGCCTTGCCAAGCAGATCGATCAGCTCGTCGTTGACGATCTTGACGACCTGCTGCGCGGGCGTCAGGCTCTTGGTGACCTCTTCGCCGATCGCCTTCTCGGTAACTTTGGCGACGAAGTCCTTGACGACCTTGAAGTTGACGTCGGCCTCGAGCAGCGCCAGGCGCACCTGCTTCATGGCCTCGCGGACGTCGTCCTCGGTCAGCTTGCCCTTGCCGCCTAATTTTTGAAAGACCGCCTGCAGGCGATCGGAGAGACTTTCGAACATGGCCTTCAGAAAGGCTGCGCTGGCTCGACACTCGATCTGTGGGGTGGGGTTTTGGCGGCGGGGCCGGGTACCCTCTGGGTGTCCCGCCACCAAAACCTCTCCAATCCCACAGACGGTCAAGTTGCCAGGAACCTTGTCATACACAAAAAAAGCGGCGATCCGCTCGCTCGAACAGGCATATTGTAGCGTTAATCCGGGCGTGCGTCAAATGCCGAGCGGTTAGAATGTTGGAAAGTTCGAACGTTCGAACGTTCGAACCTTCCAACGTTCGAACCTTATAACAGTGGGACGCGCACCTCGACCGTGGTGCCCTCGCCCTCGGCCGAGCGGATGCGGTACTCGCCGCCGATCAGCCGGGCGCGCTCGCGCATGTTCAGCAGGCCGAGCGACCCGCGCGTGTTGTAGGTCGACTCGATCGCCGCCAGGTTGAAGCCGTAGCCGCGGTCGCGCACGCTGGCGACGAGCTGGCCCTCCTCGACGTACAGGTAGATCGCCACCTCGGGCGCGCGCGCGTGCCGGCGGGCGTTGTTGATTGCCTCCTGCACAATGATGAAGATCGCCGCCTCGACCTCGACCGGCAGGCGCGGGATGGTCGGCGGCGCCTCGATACGCAGCCGCATCGCACCGGCCGGGTCGCGAAAGCGGCCGACGTACTGCTGCAGCGTCGGCAGCAGCCCCTGCGTCTCCAGCCCCAGCGGGCGCAGCTCGAACAGCAGCGTGCGGATGTCCTGCGAGGTCTTCTGAACCAGCTCCGACAGCACGTTCAGCTCGCTCTCGACCCGCTCCGGCATAGCGCGCAGCAGCTTCTTGATGAACTCGATGTTCATCGCGATCGCGGCGACGCTCTGGGTCGGCCCGTCGTGCAGGTCGCGTGCGATCGCGGCGCGCACCTCGGCCTCCTTGGCCAGCAGCTTGTCGCGCTCGCCCTTGAGGCTGCGCACCAGCCGCGCGTTCTCGACCGCGATCGCCGCCTGGGCCGCCAGCGTCGTGAGCAGCTGGAGATCCTGCTCGGTGAACGGCTCGCCGCTGCGCTTGTTCAGCACCTGCATCACGCCGACGATCCGGTCGCCCTGACGCATTGGCGCGGTGAGGATCGACTTGGTCACGAAGTCGATGTCGCGCGCCACGCCGTCGAACCAGCGCGGATCTTGCTCGACATCGTTGACGATCTGGCCGATGCCGTTGGTGACGACCCACCCGGCGATCCCGCGATCGGTTGGGATGCGAAATTCGCGCAGCTCGCCGGTGTGTGCGTCGGTCGTGTCGAGCAGCAGCTCGCGGGTTGTCTCGTCGAGCAGCATGATCGAGCAGCGTTCGGCGCCGATCACCTCCGGCACGTGGCGCTTGATGTCCTCCAGCAGGCTGGGCAGGTCGAGGTTGGTCGCCAGCGACTGGCCGACCTGATAGAGCAGGTGCAGCTCGCGCAGGTCGTGCTCGGCGTGGCGCAGCATCGCCAGCTTGTCGGCCTCGCCGCCAAGCGCGCGCACCAGCAGCACCACCATATCCTCGCCGGCCCGCACCGCCTCGGAGCGCTCCACATCGCTCTCGCGGACGACCAGGTGCAGCAGGCCGACGCTCTGGTTGCCGCTGCGCAGCGAGATCTCCATCAGCTGGCGGTCTTCGTCGAGCGCGTAGTAGCCGATCGCCGGCTCGGCGCCCTCGTCGCGCCGCGAGAACGCCTCGCGCGCCTCGGCGATCAGGCGCGCCGCCTCGCGGTCGAGCGGGCCGTGCTCGAGCGCCAGCAGCTCGCCGTGCGGCGAGTGATACATCAGCGCGCCGGATTGGGCCGGCCAGAAGGCGACCAGCCGGTCGAGCGAGGCCCGCAGCATAGCCGGCACATCCTGGTGGCCGCCCGCCGAGAGGAGCTGGCCGAGGGTCTGGAGCTGGCGCTGGTCGATCGTCGTTGGCGGCATCGTCATCCTCATTCAGTCCCTGGTGGGGGCAATATCACACGGAGCGGATTGTCAAAGCGCCTATCGTGGGGATATTTTCGCCCCGCAGGGCGAAAATATCCCCACGATCCGTGGTGGGGTGGGGGTGTGGGGGCGGCGCGGCGCCCCGCCCCCACACCCCCACCCCACCACAGATCGAGTGTAAAGCGAGAACAGTGTTTCCGAAACCTTGTCTAGGTGAAGGATAACTGTACCGCATGGCCGGAGACCTGTCAACGAAACATGTCTTAACGTTCCTTTCATTTTCGCAACTTGACTACCCCCGTGTGAATCGGTATAATGCTGGTATAGAGAACATCCTCTTGGTTCGACCTCTCGGCGACGACGGCAAGGATGTACGGCTATGCGAATACTGATGCCAGCGGAATATCGGCCAGGCGAGGGCGGCGCGGGATCTGAATGATCCTGCTGCCGCCCTTGTTGTTATGTTGAGCGTCGCCAGGAGCAGCAGGCGAACCGTCGAATGCGAGGTCAAGGCTAGTGTTTTCAATGGCGGGATGGGGGCGAAGATGGTCGCACCACCAGCCCCGCCTCTACAGGAGGAGGCGCTTATGCACTCGGACCTGATTGGAAAGATCGAGAAGGCGCGGCGCTACGCGCAAGAGCCGGAGCGGATCACGATTTGTGATATGAAAGCCACCTTCCGCGGCGGCAACAACGATCACGTCATTACCCTTCACGACGGCCACTGGGCCTGCGATTGCAGCTTTTTCCGCATGTGGCAGACATGCGCCCACGTTATGGCTTTCCAGAAGATCTTCAACCCGATGCTCCCGGCCCAGGCCCGCGAGGTCGGCGGCCCGGCGGTGGTCGAGGAGGCGATGTCCGGCGCTCTTAGCTGACCCTCTTAACCGTGAATACTCAGCCCCCTTCTGTCGCGGAAGGGGGCTTTTTAATACCGGAGTAGTCAGTAGTCAGTAGTCAGATACCAGTACCGATGTGTCGGCGATGCAACACGGCGACCAGCGTTGTTTTTCGCTGCGCTCCGCACGACGAACTTCAGATGCTTGATATCAAGACCGATGTCACCGCGCTGCGTCACCGAACTGCCCTCGAATCTCACTGTGATTCTGACTACTGACTACTGACTACTGACTACTGGAGACACATATGACACTGGTGATCGCGCACCGCGGCGCGTCGGCGTACGCGCCCGAGAACACGCTGCCGGCCTTTGAGCTGGCCGTGCGGCAGGGCGCCGATATGATCGAGCTGGACGTGCTGCGCAGCGCCGACGGCATGCTGGTGGTGTTTCACGACGACACCACCGAGCGCTGGGACGGGCGCCGGCGGCTGGCGAGCGCCTGTACGCTGGCCGAGCTGCGCGCCCTCGACATCGGCGGCGAGCGGGTCGCCACGCTGGCGGAGACCTGCGCGTTCGCCCGCGAGCACAACGTGCGGCTGAACGTCGAGCTCAAGGGCGCGGGTTTCGGCCTGGACGTCGCGCGGATGCTGCGCGCCGAGCGGGTCGAGGACCTGGTGCTGATCTCGTCGTTCGTGGAGACCGCACTGCACGAGCTTGCCGCCGCCAGCCCGCACATCCCGCGCGCGTACCTGATGGGCACCGAGACCTACCGGCCCGGCGTGCGCCTGCGCGAGGGCTGGCCGTTCCGCGCGCTGAAGCGCACCGGCTCGCGGGCCTGGCACCCGGCGATCGAGCTGCCGCTGCTGGCCTGGCTGCTGCCGCGCGTCCGCCGCGCCGGCTACCAGGTCAACGTCTGGACGGTGGACGACGTGGCTGCGATGCGCCGGCTGATCGCGCTGGGGGTGGATGGGATCATCACGAATACGCCGGATGTGCTGCGGGGCGTGATCGAGGAGCGCGCGCGCGCCCCTTCCTGACTCTCTCCGATCAGACAGTTTCTCAGACATTCGTTTTGCCCGCACGGATTACATCACGCCGCGCTCCGCGCCAGCAGCGACCGCAGGCGCGCCAGCGCCTCGATTGTCGCGAGCAGCGTGATCTCGTCGCCGGCGGCGAGGGCGGTGTCGTGCGGCGGCAGCGCGCAGGCCGTGCCGGCGTGGCGCTGCGCGATCACCAGGCCGTCGTGCTGGCTGCGCACCGCCTCGACCGTGCGGCCGTCGAGCGGGTCGCCAGCGCGCACGACGATCTGGTCGGCCGAGAGCAGCCTGCCGCCGGCCGAGAAGGCGTGCGGGATGTCGCCCAGCACCGCGGCGGCCGCCAGCGTCGCCCCGGCCAGTCCGGAGGTGCTGTAGATCGTGCGGATGCCGAACATGTCGGCCAGCTTCTCGGCCAGCACGTCGCTGAACACTCGCAGCACCACGTGGACGTCGGCGCGTGCGCGGCGGGCGGCCAGCCCGATCTGCAAGTTCAGCAGGTCGTCGGCGGTCAGCGCGGCCACGCTGTAGGCGCGCGCGATGCCGGCCGATCGCAGCACCTCCGGGTCGCGCGCGTCGCCCACGATCGTCTCGACCCCGTCGAGCCGGCTGATGTGCTGTGGAAAGTCGACCCGGCCGTCGCCCAGGCGCACCACCACGATCCGCGGGCGCGGGCGCATCCGGTGCAGCTGCTGGACCACGCGGTAGCCAACTTTGCCCAGCCCGCAGACGATCACGGTGTCGTGCCGCTCGGTCGGGTGCTGGTGTGGCGGCGGCGGGAGCGCGCCGGACACGCCGCCGGCATTATCGATCCGCAGCGCTTCGAGCGCGGAGAGCGATCCGAGCAGCGTCATCCGGTCGCCGCCGCCGAGCGGGCGCTGCGGATCGCGGCGCACCGGCAGGCCTGCCGCGTCGTGGTGCAGGAGCACGCGGACGCCGTGGGCCTGCTCGATCGCGCCGGCGGGGCCGGCGAGCCGGCTGTCGGGCTGGACCGTGAGCTGGGCGACGCCGAGCAGATCGTCGCCGGCCGGCAGCACATAGTCGACCTCGCGGCTGATCGACGCGGCCGCGTAGGTCGGCGCGGCCAGGGCCGAGGCGCTGAAGGCCGAGTTCGGGCCGAAGCCGCGCTCCAGGTTGCGGTCGAGCTCCTCGCGGAAGATCCGTAGCACCACGC
>WNGB01018049.1_pt1 | contig 11110 bp, 9 predicted proteins | sample 5400681 | NCBI WGS metagenome assembly WNGB01 (sample SAMN13153367, study PRJNA577476) | soil metagenome | isolation source: 115 cm soil or saprolite under grassland replicate 2 | place: USA:California | collected 2016-06-15 | reverse complement strand
CTGCCTGCCGTGGTGGGCCCGGGCGCGGCCGCGATGCCGGGCGCCGTCGCGGTCGCCGGCGGCGACGCGGGCGTGGAGCGTGTGCCGCGGTCGCTGTTCGGGGGCGCCTGCGACGAGCAGGCCGGCAGGAGGAGGAGGACGGCGGCGACCGCCGCCACGGCGCAGGGCGCGGCGGCCGCTGGAGTGGTGCGCATGGGAGCGCTCATCTTCTTTCGGTCATGCGGCCAAGCGCAACTCCGGCGCCCGGTCGTCATGGGTCGATCAGAACCCGACGCGGCGTCAAGCAAGGGCTTCGCCCGAGTGTGTGAGTCCCTCTTCCTGAGATCACCACCGTTGCCTGCAGACGCGAAGCGATGCGGCGACCCACCCACGGAATCCGCACCCCCGGGCACCCCGGCGAAGCCAGGAGGGTGGAGCCCCGCGATTCCGTGGGGACCCCGGGGACCCACCCCACGGAATCCGCACCCCCCCACCGCGATTCCGTGGGGACCCCGGGGAAGGCGCCCCCAACCTCCCGGAAGGAGGGGGGTTCTGGAAGAGGGGGCTTGCCCCCACTTGCATCTACCCGTAGGTGCTCCAGTAGTACAGGCGGGTCAGCCACAGCAGGTCGGCGTGCATGGCCGCTGCGTAGCCCTTCACCGCCGTCACGTAGTCCTGGCTGTGGTTGTAGCGATAGGTCGCGCGGTCGTAGTCGCCCGGGGCGCCGTTCCTGGCCAGGAGGTTCGCGGCCGCCTGGATCGAGTCCTTCGGGCTCATGATGTCGCCGCCGGCACCGTACTCGCGAAAGGTGGCGGGAATGAACTGCATCGGCCCCAGGGCGCCCGCGCTGGAGGGGCCGTTCGTGCGGCCGAAGTCGGACTCGATGAAGTTGATGGCGGCCAGGTAGCTCCAGTCGATGCCGGTCCGGCTCGCCGAGGCGCGGTAGTAGCCGAGGAGCGCGTCCACCGGCTCGGACCTGGCGAACCGCTTGTTGCGCCGGGGATGGACGGTGGCCCCGTCCATCCCGGCCATGCGCCAGATCGCGCGGAGCGCCCGGTCGGCCTGAGCCAGCTGGGCGGAATGCCCACCGCCGACGAGCTCGAGGACGTCGCCCTCGAGGTCCGTCCGCCCGGCCAGGGAGTAGACCAGCTCCTGCTCCTGGCGGATCGCTTCGCGAAGGGCGAACCCGGCCTGTGCCAGCACCAGGTCGGCGCGGACCTGGTCGACCGCCACGGCGGCCGGTGCCTGTCCGCGGAGGCGTTCCACGCGCGTGGACGCCGTGCGCACGCCGTCCGCGGCCGCCGTGAGCCGCGCCGCCATGCGCTGGACCTCCCCCCGAGGCGCATCCGACGCCAGGACGCCGCCCGCGCTCGCCAAGACGCCGCCCGCCACCACCAGCGCGGCGAGCAGCTGGACTCGGATCAGGCCGTGCGCACTCCTTCGAGCTCCTTGCGATCCGAAGACGGCCGCCCGAGCTCCTCCGCGGCAGACGCCGGCACCAGCGGCATGTCCTCGGGGTACGGGTCGGCGTCGGTCGGGAAGCGCAGCCCGGTCGAGTCGAGCAGTCCCTGGATCTCGTCGCCCACCAGCTCGCCCTGCACGATGAGGGCCTCGACCGCGTGGTCGATGGCCTCCTGGTTCACGTACATCAGGCGCCAGCAGTCGATGAAGGCCGCGCCCAGGATCTGGGCGATCGTGCGGCGGGAGAGCGGGTTCTGCATGACCGAGCCGAGCGGGCTGGCGCCCTCGAGCAGCCCGCCGCCCAGCTCCGCTGCCGAGACCAGGTTCTGGCCGATGTTGACGGCCTTCTTGGCCAGGTCGGGGCGCAGCTGCTCACCGCCCATGCCCACGATGCCGACCATGACGCTCGCCATGCGCGTGGCCATGGCGAGGTCTGACGAGACGCCGTTGCTGTTCTCACCGTAGAAGACCCGCTCCGCGGCGATGGCGCCCAGCGCGTGGCGGACGTGAGCGGCCATCTGGGACCGGAACATGGTGAACTCCTCCTGCTCCGGTGCGGTGCGGTGGTGGCCGAGCGAGTCGGCGCGCATCCGGATCGAGAGCCGCACGTGTGCGTGCTCGGGCAGGAAGAACCGGGCCGCGACCGCGTGGCCGAGCTCGTGGCGGGCGGTCGCGATCTTCTCGCGCTCGGTGTACTCCACCGGCTGCACGAGGCCGGCCTCGATGTTGCCCATGGCCTCGCGCATGTCGCGCCAGTTGAAGAACGAGCGCTCGCTCTCGAACGCGTACATCAGGGCCATCGACAGCGCCTGCTCGATCATGGCCGGCGAGTAGCCCTCTGTGATCCGGGCGAACTCCTCCCGCTTGGACGGGAGGTCCAGCTCGGGGTCGTGGGCCTTGCGGCTGAAGTACAGCTCGGCGATGTCCTTGCGGTCCTCGCGCGTCGGCATGCGGAAGGTGATCTGGCGGCCGAACCGGCCCGGGCGGGTGACCGCCTCGTCCAGAACGGACGGCCGGTTGGTCGCGCCGACGAAGAACAGGTTGTACCGCGGCGGCCTGAGCATCGGGATCCGCAGCGGGATCCGCGTGCCGTTGAAGCGGATCTCCTGCGGCACGAAGAGGCCGTCCAGGGTGATGTTGACGAGGCGGCGGAACGCCTTCTTGAGGAAGCTGGCGTTGTCCATGCCGTCCATCTGGACCAGCAGCATGTTCAGGCCCATCCGGAATCCGCCGAACATCCCGCCCATGCCGCCCATGCCCCCGCCGCCCCCGCCGCCTCGGCTCTGGCCCAGAGCGTCGAACTCGTCGATGAAGACGATGCAGCCGCCCCAGCGCCGGGCCAGCTTCTTGGCCGCGCGAACGGTCATGTACACGGCGACCATGTCCATGCCGATGAACATGCCGCTGTATGCGGAGCCCGAGCTCACGATGATCGGTGTGTGCAGCTCGGACGCGATCGCCTTGGCGAGCATGGTCTTGCCGGTGCCGGGCGGGCCGACCATCAGCACGCCGCGCTCCCGCTTGCCGCCGGCCTTCACGTAGTTGCGGCCCTGCTCGATCAGGCGCAGGATGCGCTGCATCTCGTTCACCGCGGACTTCTGCCCGCGCACGTCCGAGATCTTGACCTCGTAGTTGGCGTCACCCGGCCGGTACGTCTCCCGTCCCATTCGCGCGAAGAGGAGGAATGGGCCGAAGAAGAGCATGAAGTTGGCGAGGAACAGCGCGCCGAGCTGCACGACCAGCAGCATCGCCTGGCCGGCCAGCGCAACCAGAGCGACCAGGGCCTCGACGAATCCGAGGCCGGCCACCATGAGGGCGCCCCCGAAATAGACCAGGGCCAGGACGCCGAAGACCGTGGCACGGCGCCAGAAGATGTAGCGGTTGGTCTCGAGCGTGCGCCTGTCCTGGCTGCTCTCGTCCGCGATCCTCTCTCGGAGGATCAGAGAGCGGCGTATCCAGCTCAGGAGGCCGCGCAGGATGACGACCGCGGCGAGGGCGAACAGGAAGGAACCGACGATCCCCCACTGCATGAGGGCAGCCCCGTACATGAACGCAGACGTGGCCACGAGCAGGGCGAAGATCCAGAAGACAATCATGGCTGTGATCGCACTATACCTCCCGCCCGCCGAGAGGCCGTCAGCGAGTTGTAATGGCCTCCTGCGCCGCGGGCGCCCGGCGCGGGCGCGTCAGGAGGAACAGGACGGCCGTCAGCCCGACCATCGATACCAGGTCGCCGGGGCTGTACGCCTGCGGGAAGAGGCGGTCCAGCGGCGCGGGCACGAAGATCCAGTCGCCGAGCCAGCCGAGGCGGGCGCCGGCGCCCATCACGACGTACTGCGCCCAGGAGCCCTGCTCCTGGAGCTGTGAGGGTCCGAGGTGGGCCGCCGCCGCCGCGACCGGCATGCGGCCGCCGTTGGCCAGCGTCGCCGTCAGGTTCAGCGACATGCCGATCGTGACGAGCAGGATGCCGGGGAGCTCGTGGCGCTGCCAGACCGTCCACGCGATCAGCACCAGCAGCGAGACGACGAAGGCGGCTGGCGCCAGCCCCGACGTCCCCAGCGGCGAGCGGAACTCGAGCTCCTTGACCACGAAGGCGGCGATCACGACCAGCGGCCAGCGCAGGCGCCGCGTCACCACGTTCGTCAAGCTGCCGCCGGTCAGCAGACCGGCCGCCAGCCCCAGCACCGCTCCCACGATCAGGAGCATCGGGCCCGCCCGGTTCCGCTGCGGTCCGTCACCCCCGGCCTTCCTCGGCCGCCAGCCGGGCCGCGGTGGCGGCCATCATGCGGACGCCCGTCGCGAAGGAGGCCTCGTCGATGCGGAAGGTGGGCGAGTGGTGGGCCGGCGCCACCTCGGCGTCCGGCGGACGGGCTCCGAGCATGAAGTAGCAGCCCGGGATGCGCGTGAGGAACTCGGCCATGTCGTCGCTGACGGTCAGCGGCGCCCCCAGGCGGGTGGCCCGCTCCCCGACCAGCTCGGCTCCGACCTCGAGCACGGTGGCGGTGACGTTGGGATCGTTCAGCAGCGGCACGGTGCCGTGCACCAGGCGCAGCTCGGAGCCGATCTGGAACTCGGTGTCGGTCTCCAGCAGCAGGTCGCGCAGCCGCTGCAGCGCCTCCGTCCGCAGCTCGGGCGTGAACGTCCGCACGCTGCCCCGCACCACGACCGCCCTGGGCACGACGTTCCAGGCCCCGTCGGTGCGCACGTCGCCCACGGTGCAGTGGCAGCCGGCGGCCTCGTGCTCCAGGCCGTCCACGACCGTGTGCAGGCGCTCCAGGAGGAACGCCTGGGCGGCGATGACGTTCCCCGCGCGCTTCATCAGGCCGCCGTGGCCGCCTGGCCCGCGCATCGTGATGTCGAACGCGTCGGACCCCGCCCAGAGCAGGCCGGGCCGGGTGGTCACCTGGCCGCTGGGCAGCCAGGACGCCATGTGCAGGCCGATCGTCACGTCGGGATGGTGGCGCTCGAACAGGCCGCGGGCGATCATCTCCCGCGCGCCGCTGACGATCTCCTCCGCCGGCTGGAAGCAGAAGAGGTACGAGCCTTGGACGTCCTCGACGCGCTCGGCCAGCGTGCGGGCGGCACCCAGCAGGATCGCGGTGTGCGCGTCGTGACCGCACGCGTGCATGCGCCCCTCGCGGTCCGACGCGAAGGCGACGCCGGACTCCTCGAGGATCGGGAGGGCGTCGATGTCGGCCCGCAGCATCACGGTGCGCCCCGGGCGCCCCGTGTCGAGCACCGCCACCGCGCCCGTCTCGGTGGGGCAGTCCTGGACGGCCAGGCGGAGACCGCGGAGACGATCCTCGATGAAGCGTGAGGTCTCGTGCTCGTCGAAGGAGACCTCCGGACGACGGTGGAGGTGCCGGCGGGTGTCGATCACCTCGTCCAGGACGTCGGCTGAGGGTTCGGGCGCGGGCATGGCCCAACACTAATCCACCAACAACCGCCCAAAGCACGGCGAGTCGATGCGAAGCGAGCGAGAAGCCCCTTCCCCCCTGGAGGGGGAGGGGAAGGGGTGGGGGGGCCGAACCGCGAGCGGTAGCGGCCGCAGCAGGATGTGCTGGGCGGAGCGGTCTATTCCCCCCCCACCCCGACCCTCCCCTCCGGGGGGGAGGGGCTTCTAAACGATCGGGCCGAGGCTGTAGCCGCGGGGCGTCGAGCGCAGGAGCTTGGCGCCCAGCTCGGGCTCGAGCTCGTCGAGCTTGCGCCGGAGGGTCAGCAGCGCCGAGTGGACGGTGGAGCGCGCGGCGTTGGGCCGGAACAGGCCGGCCGCGATCAGCTCACCGGCGGTGACCGCCTTCGAGCCCTGGGCCAGGTGGATCACCAGCGCCGTCTGCTGCGAGGTCAGGCGGATCTGCTTCTTGCCCAGGCTCATCGTGCGGTGCGTCGGATCGAAATCGAGGCGGCCGAACCGGTAGTTGCCGGCGCGGCCGGTGCCCCCCTCGATCAGCCGCGCGGCAAGATCGGAGTAGATGTGCGCCATCGTGGCGTTGCCCTTGACGAAATAGCTGCTGGCGCCGAGCTCGTACGCGCGGCGGATCGCCGCCGCGCTGCTCTGCGCGGCCGACAGCACGACGACCGCCAGCCCCGGATGGTTCTGCCGGATCCAGCGCAGCAGCTCGAACCCGGCCTCCTCGCCCTCGTCAAGGACCAGGTCGAGCAGGACGCCGGCGACGCGCTCGTGCGTCAGGATGTCCTTCGCGTCCTCCGCCGAGCCCGCGACCCGGGCCTGGTAGCCGAGATCGGTCAGGTCGAGGCGCAGCTGGGCCTGCATCGGGGGCTCGTCCTCCACGACGAGGACGGACGAGCCCAGCAGCTCCGGAGGCCGGTAGACCTCCAGGCCAGGGGGCAGCGGAGGAGGCACCGCCCGGCCCCGTGCTCTCAGGGCCACGGTGTCAATCGACGACAAGTGATCACTGCTGAGTGTGGTGCAGCATGCCGTGCCGGACGCAGCTTTGCAAGTGCCAGAGGTGCCCTCCACGTGAGAAATACCCGGGCCTGTCAAGCACCGATTGGAGACGTAGAGTCAGGCCCTTGACAAATTCAACGGTTCGCTGAGGATGCAGTAGTCTTGCCCTGTTGCGGTACGTTCGTTCGACAAGGGGATTTGGCATGAGCTGGCGGATGCGTCTGTGGACAGGAGTCATCGCTACCACCGGGCTGATCGCACTTGCGCTCTCGGCTGGTGCGGACTGGTTCGACGGACGCTAGGAGTTCCGGAAGGAGCCGCCGCGTCGGTCATGACCGGCGGCTCCTCGTCTTTCTGATCGCGTCCGGGAGCAGCGCGTACAGGTCCGCGCGGTCGTCGGCCTTGCTCTTGTATCCGATCACGTCCGGATCGTTGGACCGGGTCGGGAAGACCGGGTAGGCGGTGTAGAAGATGACCGGGATCCGCGTGCCCTGCGTGCGCAGCTCGTGGAGCAATGCCCAGCCGTCCATCGGCTCCGGCAGCATCAGGTCGACGATGGCGACCTGCGGTGCATCCTCCCGCGCCCGCTGCAGCGCCTCGGTGGCGTCCTGGGCCAACGAGACGCGGTATCCCAACAGCCGGAGGTCGGTCTCCAGGATCACCCGCCAAGCCCGCTCGTCATCGACCACCAGGACCGTGGTTCCCACCAGGTCCCGAGGTGGTGGAGGCAGCGGTTTCGGCGATGTGAACGACACGGCTTTCGGGCAGTATACGGAGGCGTAGATGGACTCCAGGCAGCGCCCGATCCGGGGCACCGCTGCGGTGTCGGAACAGCGCGTGCAGGCGCTGCGCCCGTGGATGCACAGCAGGCTGGTGCGTGCCCTGTCGAGCTGCGCCACCGAGGCGGACCTGGTGCAGGTGCTCTACGCCGAGCTGCACCCGGAGTTCGGCTACGACAGCATCAACCTGCAGGTGCTGGAGCGCGAGGGCTGGTACCACAGCCTGGCCATCGACCACGGCGTCCTGCAGGACGTCCGCCGGCGGCAGCTGGTCGAGTCGTTCTTCGCGGACTGCTATCCGGAGCCGAGGGCGCGCGTGCTGCACCCTCCGGCGGCCGCCACCCAGCTCCGCGGCCGGGGGCCCGGCGTGTCCCGGCGCCCGCGCACCCTGATCTGGGTCCCGGTCCTGCACGGAGGACGGCCGGTGGGCTCCGTCAGCTACCAGCTCTACGCCCGGCGCGAGGTCCCCGCCGCCGAGGTGGTGCTGCTGGAGGGCGTGCACGGCCACCTGGGCGTGCTGGTCAGCAACGCCTACCTCAACGAGCTGACCCGGAACCAGGCGGTCAGCCTGGGCGCGCTCAACGCGATCGCGCGGGCCCTCTCGGCCACCCACGACGAGAAGGGGGTGGTGGCCGCGCTGCTGGAAACCCTCAGCGCGCTGATACCGGTGGACGGGGTCGAGCTCGCCGTCCGCATGGACGGGACGGCCTCGCCCCTCCGCCTGTTGAGCGGGGGCTCGGGCGGCCGGATCAGCAGCTCATGGGTCGGCGCCGGCTCGCGGCGGATCGCCTGGGCCCGGCCGGTGCTGGAGAGCGGCCACGGCCGGTTGGAGGCGGACCCCGCCTCGACGCGCCGGTCGGTCGCGACCGTGCCCATCATCGAGGGCGGCGGCGTGCGAGGGGCGCTGACGACGCACTGCCGGCACGCCGGAGCCTACGAGCAGTCCACGCTGTCCTTCCTGCAGCAGGTCGCGGACCAGGTGGCGCTGGCGCTGCGGAACGCCTGGGCGTACGACGCCGTCGAGGCCCAGCGCCGGCGGCTGGAGGTGGTCAACGCCGTCGGCCGCCGCCTTGCCTCGACCCTCGACCGGTGGGCGATCCTGCGCATCCTCCGCGAGGAGCTGGCGCGTCATCTCGACTTCGACCTGTTCACCCTGGCCGCGGTGACGGAGACCCCCGATGGACCGGTCGCGCAGGGCTACGTCTGGGACAGCGGCGAGGAGGTGCCCAGCGCTCCCGTGCCCCTGGCCTCCGCCGGTCCGTCGCGGGAGGCGTACGAGAGCGGCCGGCCGGTCCTCATCCGCCGGGCGCCATGGGCCCACGCGCTGGACCGCAAACGGCGGTCCGAGGGCGACCGCATCGTGGGCGAGGGCGTGATCGTCGACGTGACCCGGCCGGGACGCCACCGGCGGGTGGCGGCCAGGTCCATCATCTGGGTGCCGGTCCGCCACGGCGAGGAGATCACGGCCCTGCTCTCGGTCCAGTCGTACCGGGCGGACGTCTTCGACGAGTGGCACGCACAGGTGCTCCAGGACGTGGCCACGTACGTCGGCCTGGCGCTGGCGAACGCGGAGCACCTGCAGGTGGCGCAGGCGGAGCGCCACCGCCTGGAGGCGCTGCACCTGTTGGAGCTGTGCGTGGCCGGGGCCGGGGACGAGGCCCAGATCGCCGAGGCGGTGAGCAGGGCCGTGGGCTCGTTCATCGACGCGCAGTTCCTCACGTTCATGTATCTCGACTCGCGGAACCGGGTCACCGGGTACTGCTCGGAGCGCGGTAGCCGGGTCCGGCCGGTGGAGCCGGTGGAGTTGGAGCGGGCGCGGTACTTCCCACGGCTGCTGGAAGACGGGCCGTGTCGGCCCAGCGGGCCGCGGACGTCCCGTTCACACCGGAGGAGATCCAGCTGCTGGAGGGCGCGGCGCCCGTGATCGGCATCGCGCTGCGCACGGTGCGGCTGCACCGCGCCAACGACCTGGCGCGGGCGAACTCCGTCCGGCTCCAGATGGTCGCGGGACTGGCCGGCCACGACCTGGCCGGCGTGCTGACCAGCGTCGCCGAGCAGGCGCGGACGATGATGGAGGCCAGCGGAGCCGCCTGCTGGGCGTTCGACGACGAGGGCCGCGTCACGGCGCGGGCGGTCACGGGCGGCGGCCAGCCCGGGCGGACGCTGCGCTGGTCGGGCCGCACCGCCGCGCGGCGCTGGCCGGACCCGCCGCGAGGTCCGATGGCCGGCGTCCGCAGCGACGTGGGCTGGACGCTCGTGCCGCTGTGGTACGGCGACCGGCTGGTCGGCGCGCTCGGCTCGGTCCACGGGGCCAGCGGGGTGGGCGAGGGCCTGGCCGCCATCGGCGACTTCGCCCAGCACGCCGCCATCGCGATCGAGAACGCCCGGCTGGCCGCTGAGACCCGCGGCCGCATCCATGCGCTGGAGGCGGTCGCCGGCTTCGCCAACCTCGACATCGCCCGCCCCGAGCGCGCGAAGGCCGAGATGTGCCGGCTCGTCGAGCAGGCGCTGGCCAGCTCCCGGGGGGCGATGTGGCTGCTCGAGGGCTCGGTCATGGTGCGCGGGCCTGGCGGTGGGTCGGCGCCGCGCATCGCAGCCGGGCAGCCCGAGTGGTGGGGTCCCGCGCTCCAGGCGGGTGATCGTGGAGGAAGGCGTCGTCGGCATGATCACGGCCGACGTCGCCGGCACCTCCCCGGCGGAGACCCGGCGCCTGATGGCCGTCCTTGCCGGCCAGGCGCAGCTCGTGCTCGGCCGCCTCAGGCTCGTGGCGGAGCTCAACCGGCAGGCGGAGATGCTGGAGTCGGTGCTCAGCCACTCGCCGGTCGGCGTGGTGCTGGAGGACGAGGCGGGCAAGGTCGCGTACGCCAACTCCGAGATCGAGCGCATCTACGGCGTGGCCGCCGACCAGCTGACCGGCACGCCCGCGCAGAGCCTGCTGAAGCGTCCGGACGCGGTGGTGGTCTCGGACCCCGACGCGGAGCCGGGCAGCGCCATGCAGGTGCGCCTGGACGCCGGCGGCACCGTCGTGCAGGTGCGGCGGGTGCCGATCCCCGGCTCGGCCGACCAGCCCGACCGGGTCCTGACCCTCCACGAGGACGTGACGCAGGAGCGGGCCGTGCTGGAGGCGAAGGACCTGATGCTGCGCGCGATCGGGCACGAGGTCCGCAGCCCGGCTGCGGCCATGCGCTCGACCATCGCCGGGCTGCTGCAGTGGGGCACCGTGATGGACGCCGACCAGCGCCACTCGCTGATCATGGAGGCCTACGAGCAGTCGGAGCGCCTGCTCAGCCTGGTCGAGAACCAGCTCATCATCGCGCGCCTGGAGGCGTGGCGCTTCCAGCCCAACCGCGCTCCCCTGGCGCTCGGCAGGTCGATGGAGCAGGTGCTGACGGTGCTGAGGAGCCGGTACGGGCAGCGGGTGGATGTGGTAGATGTGCGGCTGAGCCCGGACCTGCCCGATGCCTACTGCGAGCCGACCCATCTCGACCAGGTGCTGTCCAACCTCATCGGCAACGCGCTCGAGTACACCCACGCCCGGCACGTGCGCGTCAGCGCCAGGGCCGATGGGGACTGGCTGGAGGTGACGGTGGCCGACGACGGCGGCGGCCTCCCGCCGGAGCGCGTCTCGACCCTGTTCGAGAAGACTCCGGCCGGCCAGAACCGGGCCCGGGGCGGGCTCGGGCTCGGGCTCTACCTGTGCCGCCTCGTGGTGCAGCGCTCGTTCGGCGGCCAGATCTGGCTGGACAAGACCGGCCCGACCGGCACCACGTTCAAGTTCACGGTCCCGGCCGCCCCGGTCCGATCGGGCCGAGCGCTGCAGGCGGCCAGGTGACGCACCTGGGCGTGCCAGGCGATCTGAGGGCGGGGGAGCAGCCGCGCCGGCCGGACCTGTTCGAGCCGCTGTGGGTGCGGGTCGGCGGCGGGCTCGAGGAGGTGATGAGCGGCCGCCGACACGGGCCCGCCGATCCGGGGTTCCCGCCCC
>WNGB01034876.1_pt1 | contig 11112 bp, 9 predicted proteins | sample 5400681 | NCBI WGS metagenome assembly WNGB01 (sample SAMN13153367, study PRJNA577476) | soil metagenome | isolation source: 115 cm soil or saprolite under grassland replicate 2 | place: USA:California | collected 2016-06-15 | reverse complement strand
GCCCCGCCCGGTTCCGCGACTTCTTCTATGCAGGCGCGGCGCTACCGGGCAACGGCTACTCGATCCCGGCGTCGTTTCCGAGCTTCGTCACGCCGGGCGACGACAGTGTCATTCGATTCCCGACGGGATTCGGTCCGCGTTTCGGCCTTGCGTACGACATCGCCAGCAACGGGAAGACGGTTCTGAAGGCGAATTGGGGTCGATACCAGTTGAACCCTGGCCCGCAGAACTTCACGAACCCGAATCAACGCATTCAGTACACATTCGAATGGCTCGACGTGAACAATGACCGCCATTATCAACTTGGCGAAGAACGAGCGTTCGTGAGCAGCACTGGTGGCGTGCGAGATTCGATCAGCCCGAATCTCAAACAGGAATACGCCGACGACATCAGCTTTTTCGTCGAGCGCGAGATCGTCGCGAATCTCGGCGCCCGGGTCGGGTATGTGAAAAAGATTCAGGGCAATAACTGGCAGCAGGTGGAAGTCGGACGTCAGTACGCCGGCTACACGGACCGGCGCTCGTTTGCCGATCTGGGTCCCGACGGCGTTGCGAACACTGCAGATGATGGTCCGTCGTTCATCGTCTTCGACTATCCGGCCGGCGCGACCATACCAGCCAGTCGCACCGATCTGAGGAACCAGTCGGACATCGAGTCCTGGGACCAGAATTTCGATTTCACCATCAACAAGCGCATGTCGAATCGGTGGTCGCTGCTCGCGAGCTTCCTTTACAACTGGGATCACGGTACCAGGATTCGAACAGTGACCGGCACGACGAGCAATCGCGACCTGGGCCTGCCGGATAATCCCAATCAAGAGCGGTTCCTTGAGACCGACCTGACGAACTGGGCGTTCAAGTTCTTCGCCACGTACCAGGCTCCCTGGAGCATTACACTCAACCCCGTTTTCCGTTACCAGCAGGGAGTCAACCTTGCGCGTCTGGCGCGCGTCACGCTTCGGACCGGCTCGTTTGATTACGAAGCTGAGGGAACCGGCAGCTATCGTTCGGACAACGTGCCGATTTTCGACCTCTCAGCCGAGCGTCGATTCCGATACTTCGGCGGCCGAACCGCTGACGTGTTTGTCGCGACGTTCAATTTGTTCAACTCGAACGCCGCAACCGGGCGTGACGAGTTGGTCGGTCGCCGCACGGCCGCCTTGCCCGGTGGCGAGTCGGTCGCGTATGCGCGATTCTATCGGCCGACGGCAATCCTTCCGCCGCGCGTTTTCCGCGTCGGCGTGAAGCTCGCGTTCTGAGACTCGGCCCTTCGGATCCTTCGGGCCTTCGACGACGAAGGCGCCGAAGGGCTCGACGGTGCCGTTCGCCCAAAAGCCACGTCGCGCCCGGGTGGTGGGCTAACGCCGTGTTGCTGGGTGCGGCGGAGGTTCAGGACGACCGGACCGGCCGCCGGACAGCCACGATCAACGGCCAGCGGATCGAGTATCAGCGGTTCCTGCGGCCGGAAAATGTGCTCGCGCCGCGCGTGTTCCGGTTCGGGTTCAAAGCTGCCTTTTAAGGTTCAAGGGTTCAAGGGTTCAAGGGTTCAAAGGTTCGAAGGTTCAAGGGTTCGAGGGTTCAAGGGTTCAAGGGTTCGAGGGTTCGAGGTTCAAGGGTTCGAAGGTTCAAAGGTTCTGGTGGAGCCTTAGGGGCGAACGGCGAACCCCTGAACCACCCGAATTGTGTTGGTCAGCTGTCGATCAGCATTAAGTGCTGACTTTCACAAATACGGTGGCATTCGGCCGCCGATGCATTTCGTCCTGCGGCGTTGCTCGGAGCTCAAATACTCCCGGTATTCTCGCGCCGCGCGCCTTGCCGGCCGGGCGCCTCGCCGCCCTCGGTGCGTCACCGTATTTATGAAACGCAGCACTAAGTGCGTGGCCGTTTCCGCTGCGGCGTTGCCGGCAGCCGTCCGTTCGGCGTATCAGGGTCGCAACTGTCCAGATATTTCAGATAGTTGACGATCGTGCCGATGGCGCGACGGGCTGCAGTTTCGAAGCGCGGGAAGTCGGCTTCTGTCAGCCAGCCCTTTGTGTGCGCCTCGATGAACAACGTGAGGATTTCGTTTGCCGATCCGTTCGCGACGCGGACATACTGCGCGTTTTCTCGCGGTCGAAAACGTCCGAACCCTTCCGCGATATTGCGCGGACCCGACGAGGCGGCGTCGGATAGCTGATCGCGAAATTTGAACTCGCGTCGAACCTGTGGATGCTCCAAGAGGTCCTGACACAGCTTCTGAAGTTCGTGCGAGCGCCGCCATGCTGCCAGTTCCGTGAACCGTTTCGCCCCCGTCATGCGCCCTGTCAGTGCAAGCGGGACGCCCGCTCACTTTCAAAGGAATCAGGTGCGTTTCCGCGTTCCGCGCCTTCGTGCCGAGCAGAATCTGTCAATCTGGCGTTGGCTGCCAGGTGCAATTTCTGCGGCCTCGGACGAACCCTCGAACTCCTGAACCCTTGAACCCCTTGAACCCTTGAACCCTTGAACCCTTGAACCCCTTGAACCCTTGAACCTATGAACCTTTGACGGCTTCCTGGATTAACCGCCATAGGTGTTCGACGTGCTCGCGCTCGGTCTGCTCCGCGCCGATCGATACGCGCGCCATCCATCGGCCGTCCAGAACGGCCGGTGTGAGGTAGGCCTGCCCCGATTGATTGATGCGATCGACCCATGCGAGCGTGTGGCGATCGAGCGCGTCGCCCTCGAGTCCGGCAGGTTCATGTCGCACGCAAACAGTTTGCAGCGGTACCGGGGCGAGCACGCGCCATCCGGGCGTGTGGCTGACCTCGGCGGCGAGCCACTGTGCGTTGGCGAGATCGCGCCGCAGCCGCGCCTGAAGCTGCTCGACGCCCTGCTCGCGAATCAGGAACCACAGCTTGAGCGCGCGAAACCGGCGGCCAAGGGGAATGCCCCAATCGCGGTAGTTTTTCACGCGCCCGTCGGCTGCCGACTGCAGATAACTCGGAGTCGTCGACATCACGCGTATCAGATGCTGCACATCGCGCACGTAAAAGACGGAGCAGTCGAATGCGGCGCCAAGCCACTTGTGCGGATTGAGGACGATGGAGTCCGTCCGCTCCACGCCTTCCCACATCCAGCGACACTCCGGCAGCACCATGGCCGACCCGGCCATCGCAGCATCGACGTGCACCCAGACGCCGTAGCGTTCGACGGCGTCGCAGACTGCGGCGACAGGATCCAGCGCGGTTGTCGCGGTCGTTCCCGTGGTGAGGACAACCGCACACGGTTGAAGACCCGTGTCGAGGTCGCGCTCGATCGACCGGCTGAGCGCGTCCGCCCGCATTGCGTAGCCATCGTCCACCGGCACGTGGCGCACGTGGTCGCGACCGAAACCGGCCAGAAGTGCCGCTTTGTCGACCGAGCTGTGGCAGTGCTGCGACGTGTAGACCACGAGAGGATGATCCACCGTTTGCAATCCACCGCGATCGAGCGCGTAGCGGGCTGTCCGCTCGCGCGCCAATAGCAGGGCGACGAGCGTGCTCGTCGACGCGGTGTCCTGAATGACGCCCTGCCATTGCTCTGACAAGCCGACCATCTGTCGCACCCAGTCGGTTGTCACTTCTTCGAGCTCTGTCAGCGCCGGGCTCGACTGCCAGGCGAGGCCCAGCACGCCGAGCCCGCTGCTCACGTAATCGCCGAGCACGCTCGAGAGCGAGCCGTTGCAAGGGAAGTAGCCGAAAAACCGCGGATGCTGCCAGTGGGTGAGGCCGGGCAGCACGACGCGTTCGAGATCGCGCAGGATCGCGTCGAACGATTCGGGCGATACCGGCGGCGTTGACGGCAGCTGCGACTTGACATGTCCTGGACCGCAGGGCGCCATCACCGGCCGCTCGCTGACGTGCGCGCGGTAGTCGGCGATTAAATCGACAATCTCGTGGCCGACACGGCGGAATTCATCCGGCGTCACGCGGTGCCTCGGGCTTCACATGGATCTCGAGCTGCGGGAACGGAATGCGGATGCCGTCGGCGTCGAAGGCGCGTTTGATGCGGCGGCGCAGCTCGCGTCCGACCTCCCACTGTTTCAGCGGCACCGTCTTGATGCGAAACTTCATTGTCACCGCGGAATCCTTGAAATCGTCGACACCCAGAATCTCGACGGGGGCGAGGATGTTGGGCCCATGCACCGGGTCCCGTGTCAGTTCGCCGGCGGCGCGCTGGACCGCTGCCACCACGCGATCGGTATCCTCGTCGTACTCGACGCCCAGCTCAATCACGTAGTACGAGTAGTCCTTCGTGCGATTCGACAACGTCTTGATCTCGCCGTTCGGGATCACGTGAACGGCTCCTTCGACGTCGCGCAGCACGATCGTGCGCAGGTTGATCTGCTCGACAAGGCCACCGGCGTCGTTGACGACGGCGACGTCTCCGACACGCACCTGGTCTTCGATGATGATGAAGAAGCCGGAGATCACGTCGCGCACGAGCGTCTGCGCCCCGAATCCGATCGCGAGCCCCACGATACCGGCGCCGGTGAGCACCGGGGTGATATCGACGTCGAGCTCCCGGAGCACCATCAGAATTGCCGTTGTCCAGATGAGCACAGCCAACGCCCGGCGGACAACGCTCGCCAGCGTTTGCGCGCGCTTGCGCCGCTCGAGCGCATCGAGTCCTGTGCCGACCGCAAGCTCTCGCTCGGCACGGACGATCAGGCCTGAGATCATCCGGACGACCGCGAACGCCAGCGCGAGGAGCGCCGCGATGCGCACTCCGGTATTGGCGGCCCACCGCCCGAGCTCGCGCGAATGGAGTCCGACGCGAAGATCGACCCCAGCGAGATCCAGCGCCGGAAACGCGAGAACGGTAAATGTCACGATGAAGGTCATGAGACGCACGACGCGCAGCGTTCCGAGAGCAAGCGGCTCCGCGAGGTGTGTCTCGCGCGTGACCGACATCATCACGCGCCGCGCGAGACCGGTGAGGAGCAGCGCCAGAGCGACAGCCAGCGTCGCCGCAACTGCGACCGCCAGGGTAACGCCGAGTAGGTTGGGCGGGAGAGAGACCTGAGGGAGCTCCTGCATTCGGCGGAGGACGAAGTTACCAGTTCAAAGTTCAAAGTTCAAAACCGGGACCACGAAAACACGAAAGAACCACGAAACACGAAAGCACGAAACACGAAAGCACGAAACCACGAAACCACACTTCCGATCTCTTCAGATCTCTTTTTGTGCTTTCGTAATCTTTCGTGATTTCGTGGCTACGCTTTGAGCACGTAACCCTGAATCTCAGGATTACCCGGTTCTCCGCCGCGTGGGCCGCTGCTCGAGCGCCTGCACTGGCACTTTGAAGCTGCGGCGGCGGCCGTCGCGCAGAACGTCGACGGTCACGGTGCTGCCAATCGGCGCATCGGCGACGAGCTTCACCAGTTGCGCACCGTCTTCAACCTTCTGCCCGTTGACCGAGAGGATGATGTCGCCCGGTTCGATGCCGGCCTCGACGGCGGGTCCGCGGCGCGCCATCTGGACGATGACGATGCCTTCGGTGGTAGTCGCGCCTAGCTGCTCGGCAAGACGGGTGGTGAGCGGCGCCACTTCCATGAACCCGATCGATCCGCGCCGCACTTCGTGGTACGTCGAAAGATCCTGAAGGATGCGTCGCACGAGATTACTCGGCACGGCAAAGCCGATGCCCTGGTAGCCGCCGCTTTGCGAGAAGATGGCCGTGTTGATCCCAATGAGCTCGCCGCGCGAGTTGATGAGCGCACCGCCCGAATTTCCCGGATTGATTGCCGCGTCGGTTTGAATGAAGTCTTCGTACTGCGAAATGCCGACGTTGGCGCGCCCCAGCGCGCTCACGATGCCGAGCGTGACCGATTCGTTCAACTGATAGGGATTGCCGATTGCCAGCACCCACTCCGCGACTTCCGGTCGCGTCGATCTTGAGAAGCGCCAGATCGGTCCAGGTGTCGACGCCGATGATCTTCGCGCGAAGCTCGCGTTTGTCGGCGAGCGACACGGTGACGTTTTCAATGCGTCGGTCGCCCAACACGTGATTGTTGGTCACGACGTACCCGTCAGCCGAGACAATCACCCCCGAGCCGAGGCTCGACGAGTACTGTTCGCGCGAGCCAAACACTTCGTCTCCGCCAAAAAACTGATCGAAGAACGGATCGCTGAAGAATGGGGACGTCCGCTGCCGCACGACCTGCAGGGAGGAGATGTTGACGACGGCGTGCACGGTGCTTTCCGCCACCCGCGTGAAGTCCGGACCAGGGGCGGCAGCGACGGCGCCACGTTGCTCGTTGCCAGGCGCGTCGGTTCGCGGTTGTGCAGGTTGCGCCACCAGCGCGTCTTCGTGACGGACGCGGCCCGACACGACGAGTCCGGCGATCAATCCAGCGGTGAGAAGGAGGAGCGCAAAGGAGAAGCGTTTCACGCGTTCAGGACACATCCACGCGGCGAGGGCCTTTGTCCGGCGCCTTGGGTACCGTGATTGTCAGCACGCCGTCCCGCAAATCTGCGGCGATCTGTTCAACGTCGACGCTCGAAGGCAACGCAAACGTCCTGGAGAACTCGCCGTGGCCGCGCTCGACCTGATGGTACTGCTCGCACGGGACACGTGCATCACGCCGGCCATGGAGCGTGAGGCGGCCGTCGGTGACCTGAATGTTGATCTGATCGCGTCCGAGCCCGGGCAGCTCGGCGGTCACGATGAACGCATCGGCCGTTTCGCATAAGTCAACCGCCGGCGCCCAGCCTTGCGGGCCTGACGAAGCCAGCCGCTCGAGACGATGTTGAATGGCGAGCAGGTCGCGGACAGGATCCCAGCGAGCAAAGGCCATCGAATCGATGGTAGTAGGGCCGTGCTACGATTGCAAGGATCTACTTATTTCAGAAAATTCCCCATGGCCGATACACTCCTCGCCACGCGTCTTCGGAAGGGCATGATCATCAAGATCGATAACGAGCTCTACCGCATTCACGATCTGATGCACGTCACGCCCGGCAACCTTCGCGGATTCGTCCGCGTGAAGGCGCGCAACCTTCGAACGCAGACCATGTCCGAACAGAAGCTGCGCTCCGAAGACGTCATCGAGCGCGCCACGCTCGACGAGAAGCAGATGCAGTACCTCTACCACGACGGCGACAACTACCACTTCATGGATACAGAGTCGTACGAGCAGATCCATATGAGTGCCGAAACGCTCGGCGACGCCGTCGGATATCTGAAAGGCGAGATGACGATCCAGGTGGAGTTCTACGGCACCGAACCGGTCGGCATCGAGCTGCCGCAGACCGTCGATCTGCGGGTGATCGAGACCGTTCCCGGCATCAAAGGGGCGACCGCCACCAACCAGCTGAAGCCGGCCACGCTCGAAACAGGCGTCATCGTTCAAGTCCCGCCGTTCGTCGACGAAGGCGACGTCATTCGGGTCAACACGGAAACAGGCGAATACCTGGCGAGAGCGTAAAGGTTCAAGGGTTCAAGGGTTCAAGGGTTCAAGGGTTCAAGGGTTCAAAGGTTCAAAGGTTCAAAGGTTCAAAGGTTCAAAGGTTCAAAGGTTCTAAGGTTCAAAGGTTCAAGGGCGGCGCGGCCTTTCTGAGCCTTCAGTCTCGAACGTTCAACTTTGAATCGACGATCAACTTCACTGCTGCGCGACGTGGACGAGCAGCATGCGGCCCTTCTCGTCGACGATTACTGTTCGTGTCGAGTGGTGCGGCAGCTGATCCCACGTACTTCGGTCGATCACGAGCCACCCGTCGTTCCTCGACGCGAGCACCGCATCGACGTCCGAGGGCTGGCCGAGATGATGCACGGGCCTTTGAGCATAAAAGCTCAGGGAAGGCGCGCGGTACGAGTACACCCATAGATACGCTCGATCGGCGCGCATTCGTTCGCCGAATTCACGCCATGGATACGTCGAGTCGAGCAGAGAATTCGCGCTGAAAAGAAGCGCGAGCGGCGCGACGATGCCGCCGAGTCCGAGTGCGGCGACACGGATGTCACGGCGCCGAGCCGATGCCGCGACCACGCCGGACACGAGCAGCACCGCAGCGGGCACACCGACGACTCCCCACAGCAGCGCCACCGCCCCTGCGCCGCGAACGGGCGCCCCTCCCAGCAGGATGCGCGGATTCAACCCGTGCGCGACGGCAACGGGAACGAGCAGCAGGACGATGCCACTCGCCACGACCGACAGGCCTGCGACGAGCTCATCGAGAGTCCGCACGCCGCGGCTGTCCGAAAGTTCATCCAGATGGAGCGCGATGAGGATGCCAAGCGGCGGAATCAGCACCAGCGCGTAGTTGGCGAGCTTCGAGCCGGATGCCGAATAAAACAGAAACGCCGTTGCTGCGCTCGTGAGCATGACAGTCCGCACGACTTGTCGCGCGCGGGACGGATCGCGGAACGCGGCACGGCAGCCCTGTACTAGAAAGCCTGTCCACGGCAGCAGCCCCACTAACGTTGGCAAGACGAAAAAGAACACCGACCCACGGTGGCCGAGTTCCGCGGTCGCATAACGAACCACGTTGTGGTGCCATAACGCCTCGGCGACGAAGGGCCAACCGTGCCGGACAATCATGGCCGCGTACCAGGGCACTGCGACGATCGCGGCAATGGCCGCGGCCACGCCCATCGCTTGCACAGCGACTCGCCAGGACGGCCGCGGCGGCGGCAGGAGCGGCACCGACGCCGCAATCATCAGCGCCGGCAACACGACCGCCACGGGTCCCTTCGCGAGAATTCCGTATCCCGCGACAGCTCCCGCAATGACCGCGACGCGCCATCGCGACGCGTCGCGCAGCCACCACAAGCAGAACAGCAGTTCAGTGGTGCAGATTGAGAGGACGACGGCGATTTCCGGATGGGCGGCGCGCGCGAAGACCTGCACGCCGAGGCTGCTCGCGACCACGAGCGCGCTGAGCATGCCGGCGCGTGTGCCGCATGTGCGCATCACCAGCAGGCCGACGATCAGCACCAGCAGCGCCGCTTCGAGTGCGCTTGGCAACCGAGACGCCGCGGTGCTGGGACCAAAGAGCCAGAACGCCGCCTCGATCAGCGCGTAACTCAGAATCGGCTTGTCCCATCGAGGCGCACCGTCCAACTGAGGGTCCCATCCAGCGCCGGATGTGACGCTTTCGAGGGCAGTGGCGGGGTAGTAGCCTTCGTCGGGGTCGAACAGCGGGACGCGCGAAGCGGTCAGCAGGCACGCGGCGAAGAGGACCGCGGCCCCGGCAACGATCGCTGCGCGACTGGAGCGAGACCCCGGCATGAGGACATGAATAGCACAGTGATGCGACGATGAGCGGCGGACCTGTGCCGCCGAAGCTCACCTGACTAGCGAGCGAGCGAAGGCGGAAGCCTATAATTCTAAATATGGACGTGGTTCGCACCCCGAACAGCGGGTGGATCGAGGTCATCGTCGGCAGCATGTTCAGCGGGAAGAGCGAAGAGCTCATCCGTCGGCTGCGTCGAGCGCAGATTGCCAGGCAGCGCGTCCAAATCTTCAAACCGACCGTCGACAGCCGCTACGGCGACGACCATATCGTTTCGCACAGCGAGCTGCGGATTCCTTCGGAGCCCGCCGGCAGTGCGCGCGAGCTGCTGTTGCGCGTTCATGCCGACACTGAAGTCATCGGCATCGATGAGGGGCAGTTCTTCGACGCCGAACTGCCGGCCGTGTGCACAGAGCTCGCCACTCGAGGTGTCCGAGTGATTGTTGCCGGCCTGGACCAGGATTATCTGGGGAAGCCGTTCGAGCCGATGCCGCAGCTGCTCGCCGTCGCCGAATACATCACGAAGACGCGAGCGATTTGCATGGTGTGCGGCAACCCGGCGAATCATACGCAGCGGTTGGTCGCGAGCACGGATCGCGTACTGCTGGGCGCGACGGGCACCTATGAGGCGAGATGCCGCCGGTGCTTCGATCCGACGCTTGCGAGCGCGCCCGCGGCGGAGGCGACGAGCACTCCATGACGCTCGCCGAAGCGCTCCGACAAATACTGCTGATCCTCGGCATCGGGTTCCTGGTCGCGAACCTGTTGAAAGCGCTCGAGCTCCTTCGCTGGTGGAGAAAGCGGCCCGCGGCCCTGCTCGTCTGGCAGGGTGCAAAGCCGCCGTATTACGGTCTCTGTCTCGGCATCGGCGTCGTACTCGGACTGCTGGTCCTTTTCAAGGCAGTCATGCAGATTCGCTCGCCCACGCAGTTGTTTGGCGAGTTCATGATGTTCGTCTATTACGGATACATGCTGCCGCTTTCAACCCGCATTCGCCGCGGCCTTTACGCGGACGGTGTCTGGACGGACACGGGCTTCATGCCCTTTGCCCAGATTGGCGGCATCTCCTGGCGGGAGGGCGATCCGTCCGTCCTCATCGTGATCTCGCGCATGAAGATGATTGCGCGCCGGCTGCAGGTGCCCGGCCCGTTTCTTGGCGAGGTGCGGCGGCTGCTGCGGGACAAGATTGCAAGCCACGCAATCGAGATCGAAAGCGGGCCGGGACTGCATCTTGGCGAACGCGACGCCAGAGATAGCGTCTGAGATCTGGCGATGTAGCGACTTGGCGATGTGCGACGTGATGTATGCGGGTTGAGATGTGCCGATGTATGTCGTGATGTCGCGAGCTGGAATGTCTGACAGCCTTGTAGTGTGCTCTTGTGTAGTGGCGAGTCTTAAGACCCGCCGGCTTTTAGCCGATAGCATCTCTTTGGAGACCCTGTATGCCACCCAGACCCACCTGGAAAGGCTATCTGAAAGTCAGCCTCGTCAACATTCCGGTCAAGGTGTACCCCGCGACCGAGGCCAGCGCGACGATCTCGTTCAATCAACTCCACTCGGAATGCCAGACCCGCATCAATCAGAAGAAGTGGTGTCCGAAGTGCGAGCGCGAAATCACGTCTGCGGAGGTCGTCAAGGGTTACGAGTTCGAAAAAGGGAGGTGGGTGGTTGTCAGCGACGAGGACATTGCGAAGGTCCGCACCGAGTCGACAAAGGTGATCAATCTGGTGCAGTTTGCCTCGGAGGACGACATCGATCCGATGTATGTGGATCGCGCGTACTACCTCGTCCCCGACGGCGGCATGGCGACCGACGCCTACTCGGTCATGCGCGACGGCATGACCGGAAAGGTCGGTGTCGGCAAGGTCGCCATTCATGG